>SDBS01004648.1_pt1 | contig 13441 bp, 10 predicted proteins | sample 2277091 | NCBI WGS metagenome assembly SDBS01 (sample SAMN10404972, study PRJNA504765) | marine sediment metagenome | isolation source: marine sediment core GS10_PC15, 163 cmbsf | place: Arctic Ocean: Southern Knipovich Ridge | collected 2010 | reverse complement strand
AAGGAGCGGACCGAGTGTAAGCAGCCCGGCAAGGGCAAATCCAGCAGGCACTCTGGGGATACAGTACTTAAGAAGAGTCTTCATCGATGATCTGATATCGCTTAACCGCGGTAATTTTGTTTTCATAATTATTAGCACTAGAGGAATGAGAGAGAGATAAAATGCCAAGCCCATAAAAAAAATAATTATTGATGGATCTTTCCTATAAGCGAAATTGTAGGAAACAACTAGTGGAATAATGGCCATTAAGCCTAACTGCAGGGAGTTTGCTGCATTAAATTTTTGCAACCCTCGGAAATAAGAATAGACCATTATAAAAATACTGTAACCAACGAGCAGAAAGAAGGATGCATAATACAACTTTAAATATTCATTACTATGAAATATCAAATAAGATAATTGTTTGCTTGCAGAAACTGCGATTATCGAAATCAAAACTAACGTTGCTCCTGCTAAAATAAAGGAAGCAAAAATGTATGAACCTTGCGATCTTCTCTCATTTGTCATTGCAATGTAACGTGCTAAAGCAATATTTACAGAGAGAATAGCAATGGGTGCGATATTTGATATAATTCTTCTTGCAAGGGAATATGCTCCAAACTCCTCTGGTCCCAGGCCTTTAGCTAAGAATCGCATGATAAAGATCATGGATATAATAGTAATAAGAGAAGTAATTGTTGTTGTTACTATGTTTTTCAGAAAAGGACTTAACTTAATATTGAACATTTTTTAGGCCTATTCAGCCATCATTGGTGGTATTTAATTATCTGTTTAACACTAACGAAAATTGAAGATTTTCCACATTTTCATTAAGGGATTTTTTTAAAAAGATACATACTCTACTTATTTATCCTGCATTTGTAGATAAATTGATATCCAAAAATAGACGGGTTCAATCTGATAACACGATTATAGATCCGCGGAAATTTTTTGGGTGCGGGAGAGGCAAAATCTATAATTTCAAAACCATTTTCTCTTATCATTTTTTCGATTATACTTTTATTAAAAAAATACACATGATCCTCATCCAAAATCCCAGATTTCATCTTTTTGATGCCAAACAGCCTCAGGAATATTACTCCCCAAAAATCAAAATTCGGTATGCATATTATTATTTCGTCAGCTATCAGTTTAGCTTTTCTAATTGCTTTTTTAGGATTAGACATGTGTTCAAGGACATCTCCAAAAAGTACAATGTCAAAACTTCCTCTGATTTCAATTTTAAAGAAATCACCATAGTATGCCTTTATCTTTTCTTTAGCAATTTTGTAATTTTCTTCTGATGATTCTATCCCAATAACCTGATTGCCATTATTAGATAGTCTTTTAGAAAACTCTGCTCCTCCACAGCCCACATCAAGAATTCTCTTATTGCTACCTATCCATTTAGCGATAAGATCATATTTAGGCCCTTTTGATTTGTTATATATTTTTTTTAGGTCTACTTTTTGCTCTCTTTCTTGTTGAACCACTAATTACACAATCCTTTGTTAAACGAAGAAATATAATAATCCTATTATTTATTTTTTTATCAAAAGGTTTATTATTTTTTTCGCTGTTTTTCCATCGCCGAAAAGTTTTTCTAGGTCTTTAAGCCATTTCGAATATGCAGCATCTATCCTTAGGATAATTTCATAGATTTCTGTGGGATTTCTTATCGTCGCGCTTCAAAGGCTTTTTTCCAGGGAAGGGGCATTGCTGCTAGCAGTGGCGCTCCCAGCAGCCTGCTGAAAAGAGACGTGGCAGAGATCATCGCTGCCCATGTAACTGCGGCTTCCCCACCTAGTTCCAGCTGTTTAAAGAGTAAAAACGTAGCTCCCTCTCGCAAACCAACACCATCAACAGAAATAGGAATAGAAGCTGATAATGCAGCAACCGCAAATATTGCTATGGATAGGTTGAATGAAATTTGAATTTGGATAGCCTTTAATAATATATATGCCGATAAGGCATGGATGATCCATATGAGCAAAGTCATAAACGTCAAACCGATCAGATGTAATGAACGAATCTTGAGGATGGCATGCCACAGTTTTATAGACCATTGAACTATCTTTCGCTTTTGACCGGCGGCCTTAATTCTTTGTCGGATCTGAATAGCCACCTGGGATTTTCTAGCACGTAAAACTAGCAAAATGACAATCGCGCATGAGCAAGCTACCACGATCAGAGATTCATATTGGGGAGATGGAAATACTTTGATAAGGCCAACAAGTGCCAAATAACCCATGCCAGCTATTCCGTACACTATAAGCGAGACTAGGTCCAAAGCCCGCTCTAAAACAATACTTGCAGTGGAAGGCGCTGAAGGATGACCATCTGCCTGCATATAAACAATTTTCGCCATTGCTCCGAACCCCTGAGGCAAAAAGATTCCAGTGAACCATCCAATACGGAAAAGTGCCCATGCTCGTCTGAATTGATAGATAATCTTTTGCTCGCTGGCTAATATTTTCCATCGTATTGTTCTCAGCAAAATTCCAGCCTCAAGGAACAGGTAGCCAAATGCGACCAACTCGACCTTGGCGCCGCGTAGCAAACGTACAATTATGCTGAGGTCTGTGTTCCAGATAACTATCCCTAGGATAGCAAACGGCAGTAATCTTATGGTTATTGTCTTCAGCGTCCGAGTTATTGACATGATGAACAACCCATATGCTAAAATGAAACCTCAGTAATTTCAACATCTTGGAAAAACACTTCCCCTTCTGGTTTTGAATCTTTTGCATTTTGGAAATATAATTCCATAGGTTTGGGTATGGGAAGCGTTGTAAATTCAAGATGGTACTTGTTCCGCCACGGTTTCCAAAACCATACAGATTCATTAAGGGGATACTGAAAGCCAGAGGGTGTTGGTGCCGGAATTCTTATAAAAACACCAACCCTACCAACAGTTTTATAATTAGTTTTTGCCTTGAAACTTATGCGGTATTTGGTGTTTGGTTTATAATTAGATGGCTGAATAGTTATTCTCCCAGGCAATTTCACATCTAATGGAAAATGAGTTTCAGGTTGAAAAGATTTTGCGAATCGCCGAAGGGTCTCTATATATTCTTTTGTACGCTCCTCGTTTTGTCCAATTTCAAGACACTCTTGTGCTAACTCTTTATTTTCAGCAGGAATTTGATAAAATGAAATTTCAAAATCGTCAAGATCAATCGTACGCTCAACATTTTTCTCATTGTTGGTTGTAAGGAGAAGTGAAAGAGCAATCTTTTTTGGTGTACTTTTTGCCACTCTCCAAACCGTATGAATGCTGGTCTTTAATGGTTGTGCCTCCAGGGGAGAAAACTGCGGAGGTTGGAACATTTCCAAGCTATATTTAAAAGGCTCTTCAGTATTACCTAAAGCAACTGTTAATAATTCACCAGGTTCACAAAGATGCAGCCGTCCACTGACGATGAGTAAATTTGCACTAGATGGGATAGATAATTCAAACCGATTCGAAGAATCAATAAAATCGTTGGCAAGAGCCGATGGAGGATAACGCCTAAGATGCAAAGGAGAAACTGTGTTAACTTTTAGAACAGAAGTAAAACCAAATTTTTCCTTAAATATGTGCTGCTCTTTTTTTAAATCATACACACCGTAATTAATTATTTTGCCGTTACTCAAAACATGGCGAAACATTTTGCTTGTTGAATACTTGGGGTCAAGCAACTCATTAGCCGCTGTATGGGGCAGTGGCACTAGATACTCTGCCCTTCGTGATAAATAATTACGAAAAACATCACTCCATGTATCACAATTAAGAAACCTATCATTGAAGTAATATTGTTCCCAGTAGTAAACAGGTTTGTTAGGTCTAGCTAAAGAAGCTTGACCTGTCTGAATATAGTCCCATATCTGCTGGGCTGATGAGATATCTTTTATCAAGGTGCCACTGCTGATCAAGCCGTAACCGATTGTTCCAAAAACGAAAATGGAGATAAGAAACGTCGCTAAACGCGCATATTTCAAAGCTTTCGACAAGTTTATTATCTGGGCAATTCCAATACCGCAGAGAAGGCAAGCTGGAATCAAGGATGACATTACGTTGCGGGGTCTTTGAAGAGTGGGAGATAGTACATAAATAATTATTGGTCCCCAAAAAAGACAAAAAGGAATATATCCGTATTTTTTAAATTTTTCGAGCTTGAGCATCAAGAAAAAGCAAACTGCAATAATTATCCAAAGAAAAAGACTTCCATTGTTTTCTATCCCTCTTAGGTATAATTGAATACTAGGAGTGCCTATGGCTGAATCAACTATTCCTGCCGATGCCTGCATTATTCGTTGAATATAACCGACGCTGTCGCCAATTTCCCAAAAAGGAAAGAAATTTCTTATTATTACAAAGAACAACTCACATCCAGCCATGGGCAATATTACACCCAGTGGGCATAACCAGGCCCAAGCGAGTAAAGTGAAGTCTTTTCTTTTAAGTACAAAAATTACCGTTGAAAAGGCAACGAGGAATAATACAACAGCTGCCATTGGTAAAGTGTTTGGGTGGGTGGTGATCATCGCCCCCAGCGACAGACCGCACAGTAAATATTTTCCTTTTTTAGGAATTTTATTCAGTGAAAACAACAACCAGATAGCAAAAGCACAAAATAACAGAGATGGAGCGATGTTTTTCATATTTCTGGAATAGTAGACCATACTGAAAATGCTGGCCATCAATGCGGCAGAAAAGAGCCCAACATTTCTATGAATATATCTCACACCAATAATGTAAACTACAAGGACTGTAAGAAAACCACATAGTGCACTTCGTATGAGCATAGCATTTGGTGAGGGCCCAAAGATCTGCATAGAGACATAAGATAAGAAAAATGCAAACGGGCGTTCCCACATGCCTCCAGCAGCACCTTCTAGTGTATACGTAGGTATATCTCGGGTTAAGAAATGATAGGCCGCATACTCATCAGCGCTGATAAATCCTTGCTTCGTTAAAAAAGCGAAACGGAGAAATCCCGCAGTTAATAGCACAAGGGTAAAGAGAATGATATGCAACTTCTGTTCGCTACTTTTTGATTTCCAATTGAGCATTTTCATCATCAGGATTTTTATCAATAGTTTCTTAAATAATTCAACAATACTTTTAGAGAAGTTTCCGAATTTTACTCTCCGGTTCCCCTTAATACTTTTTTAAGTAGCCACAATTCGCAACGCCTCCGCTGCTTCAAGTTCCTTTTACGTTTATTCGCAAACCGATCAAGCATTAATAGAGCTTGCTGTAAGCCAAGTAATGTCACTGATATGGCCCCAACACCATACAGAAACTGCTTTCTCAAGCTCCATCCAAGTTCACGAACCTTAAGAGGTGCACCAGCCAACAAAAGGGGAAGAAACAACATAAACTCTAAATTAGTCATGTTCTTGTAAAATGCGATGATTCGATTCCTTACAATATGAACCGACTTTTGAAGTGACTTTTTATCTGATCCTGCCTTCATTGCGAATGAGTTGTAGTGATATACTACTGAAGTAGGCACTGTTACAGTTTTATAGCCCAATATATTCAGTCTCAGGGCTAAATCCAGATCCTCACAGTAAAGGCCAAGATCCGCATCGAAGGCATAATTTGGAGATCTAACTAGATCTCTCTCAATCAATAAAGAACCACCTTCTAAGAACATCGATCGTATCGGATTCTCCTGGAATGGCTTGATTCTGTAAGCAGCATAGCCAAAACAGGAAAGATCATAATAATAAGTGTTGTTTGGAAATCCTTCTCTATCGGTTGACTCAAACTCATATACCCAGGGCATTAGCATGTTTGATTGGCATGCTTTGATCGCTACATCACTCTCCGCAACATTCACTAGCTCGGATAACCACTTCCGGTGCACAACTGTGTCTACATTCAGGAACACAACATACTTTCCACGTGCATACTCAACAGCTCGGTTATTGCCTTCACCAAAGCCATAATTTCTATCGAATTTGATCAGGCGCACATCTGGAAACCGCTCTCGCACAATATCAACAGATTTATCACTTGAGCCATTATCCACAAAAAGAATCTCGTAGTCCTTACTATGCATATCCTGATCCATGAGGCTCGTAAGGCAATTGGGTATATATGTCTTGCAATTGTAGTTGAGTACAATTACGCTAGCTACAGGCATTTACGTGTTTAAATTTCTCTATTTAATAGTCAGGCATCCTTTCAACTTCGTGTGCGCTATGTCAAAATCGTCCAGGGCAGTCTACGATCTGACTCATTCGGAGAGCTAACTAATGCCATCTTAGAAACTCACCTCTGGCTAGTAGTCAAGATACGCTTTGATTTTGCCGATTTGGGGGTAGGAATGCTATATATCCATTTTGCGAAAATAATCTGTAATTTCAGGAGGCATATCAGAAATTTTAATTTAATCCCTCCACCAGGTTTTTAAGATAGTTTTCAGAAAGCTCCATCCGTATTTAAATGATCGAGGTTTCTTAGTTTCGCCGCTTTGTCTTCGCATAACAGAAACAGGGACTTCTTTGAAACGAATCCCCTTCTTTACAGCATCAATAATAAGTTCTGTTGTATGGAACCTATCTTCTTTTAGGTTTAGCTTTGTTATTTCGTTTACTTTTAAGGCTCTGAAAGCATTAGAGCAATCCGTAATTTTTTTCCTAAGTAACAAGCTTATCAACCGGTTGAAGAAGTATATCCCGAATTGCCTAATTTGACTGCCTCTTTCTTGTTCTCCAAGAACCCTAGAACCACTCGTGAAATCGGCTTCATCATCGATGATAGGTTTTACCAACCGCTCTATCTCTTCAGGGCGATGTTGCCCATCAGCATCTAATGTAACTACTATTTCAGCATTTCTGTTAAGAGCAACTTCATATCCAGTTCTCAAAGCCGCACCACCTCCTCTGTTGATTCTATTCACAATAACCCTAGCCCCCATCTCTCGCGCAGCTTTTTCTGTATTATCAGTCGCCCCATCAACAACAACCAATGGTTCCACATCATAGCCCGACACTTTCGACGGTATTCTTTCTAATACATTAGCTATATTGTCTTCCTCATTATATGCAGGGATTGTTACGAGAATTTTATTTTCAACTTGATGGTTTTTATCTTCTTCTTGATATTTTGATAAAGCTAATGATTTCACAAGCCTTCCCAAATCTCTATCCACTGTATTGATCTTAGCGATGAGTCTAAAGATTAATCCATAAAGAATAAAATTCGAGATGATAATTATGGCAAGAAGTCTACTTCCTGGGTAAGCTCCAGTAAGAGGTTCGGTCAGTATGTTGACAATACCTGGCTTGAGAGAGATAAGAAAAGTTGCCAAAGAAATGCCGAAAAATATTAACAGATCTAATTTTCTTAATCGCTTAAGCTTATATATTAGTATAGAAAAAGATAGCAATCCTATACTTATCACTATACCTAAAATTCTTATAGCACTCATAACTACTATCCTTTTTTATTCTTTTCTTTCTAAAAATCCTACCTTTTTTCTTGTCCCATCCCATCTTATATCTGGAATTAAAACTTCTTTTTTTTCCAAGATTCTCTCTTTATATTTCATGAGGTCCTTCAGCATAATCCTCAACTCTTGCTCCATATCAAGAGTGGGTTTATACCCCAAATCAAGAAGATGTTTATGGTCTGGATTATAGTAATGCTCTTCCATTTCTTTTCGGGGATTTTCTAAATTTCTAATTTCCACATTCAGATCCGATTCGTTACCTATTTTTTGGACTTTTAAAGCTAACTCGGTAACATCATAGACTTCCTCAAATTGATTGAATACTCTGTATTCTCCTTTTTCTGGAGGATTCTCGATGGCAATCGTAATACATTGCATGGAATCTCTTAACGGCAAAAATCCTCTTCTCTGGAATCCTTTTCCAAAAGGTGTTAAAGGATGTCCAATGACTGCTTCTGCACAAAATCTATTTACCGCAGTTCCAAAGCATTGATCAAAATCGAACCTTGTCAACAATCTTTCATCATCACTCATCTCATCTATTCTCGTCCCGAACACAACTCCCTGCATTAAATCTGTGGATTGGAGATCCCAGATTTTACAGGCAAACATGACATTGTAAGAATCATGGACCTTTGTCCAATGATACCAGCTTCCTGCTTGACGCGGAAAAGGCAGCGTGTCAGTTCTACCTCGATATTCAATTGTGAAAAATCCTTCAGGAATATCTATGTTGGGAGTTCCATACTCACCCATAGTCCCTAACTTTACTAATTGAGCATGAGGGCAGGCTTCTTTCATGGCATACAGAATATTTAAAGTGCCTACTAAGTTGTTAGTCTGGGTAAATGTGCAGTGATCGACATCCACCATACTGTATGATGCAGAGGGCATTTCTCCAAAATGGACTATTGCGTCTGGTTTGAACTCGCGGAAACATTCAAGAACAAAATTATAATCCCTTAAATCTCCCTTTTTAAACCATAAATCCTTGCCAAAGTTATCCTTAAATGCTTTTAGTCTTTCATCCATATTTTTTATGGGGGTTGCCGACTGAGATCCCATTTCATTGACCCATTCTCTTCTCAAGAATAGGTCTATTCCGCCGGCTGTATGACCTCTTTTTGTTAAGTATAAAGCCAGGGACCAACCTAAGTAACCATCCATTCCTGCAATGAATACTCTCATTCTTATTATTCCTCCTGCATTAAATTATTATTATAAAACCGAATCAATAATTTCCCGTAACTGATCATCAGATTGCGCTCCGACTTTTCTCGCTAATTCGACTCCGTCTTTAAAGAGTATGAAAGTTGGGCAACCTAATATTTTGTACTTATCTCTAATTCTGGGGTTCTGATCAACATTTATCTTTTTAATCTTCACCTTTTTATTCTCATATTCCTTACTCAGCTTATCTACTACAGGCATCATCATTTGACTGGGGAGACACCAGGAAGCCCAGAAATCAACCAGGACCGGGACAGGGGAGTTTGTAACTTTTTCTTCGAAGTTACTGTCTGAAATTCTTAGATCTTCTTTCACTTCTTGCGATTTCCTCTTCAAGCTCGAGTATTTCTATAGTCTCAACTTTTCTTTTTTCTCCCGACCACCAAGTTTTAGGTATGATGTGATGTTTCTTCTCTTCTATACGTCTTTTTATCTCAGGTTTGGTGAGAAGCTTAAACATCCTGTAAATTTCTTCTTCGAGTGATACCAGAGGTTTGAAGCCGAACTTTTTAGGCAAGTTTTCATATATAGGTTCAAAGGGATGTCTCTCGGATTCTACGCGGGGATTTTCAACTCTCTGTATTTTAACCGGCAGTTTAAATTCTTCTTTAGCTATTTTGGATACAGTTCTTGCTATCTTTCTAATACTGTAAAATCCTGACATTTGATTAACAACAGCATACTGTCCCGGTTCTGGTGGAGAAGCAATCAGCCGGGTTATACATTGCATTGCATCCTCTAGAGCAATAAAACCGCGGATTTGTTCGCCGGCACCGTATAATGTTAATGGAATTCCTATTATTGCCTGAGCTACAAATCTGTTAATTATAGTTCCAAACCATTCATCAATATCAAGGCGTGTCCGAAGTCGTGGATCTGCAGAGACATGTTCGGTATGTACCCCGTAAATCACTCCCTGCATGACATCATAAGAACGCAGCCACCAGTATTTACAGGCTTCAACGATGTTATAAGTATCCTGAACTTTGCTGATGTGATAGAAACTGCCTGGATCCCGGGGAGTTAATTCGCCTCCCAGGCTCCATTCCCTGTTATCCCATTTCAGAACCGCGTCTGCAGGGAACATGCCTTCAAAGAGCGGGCGGCCGGTTAAAGGCATTCCGTATTCTCCCATTGTGCCCAATTTAACTATTGAAGTCTCTGGAACCAGATCTCTCATTAAAAACAGCACACCCAGAGTACCAAGAACATTATTTCTCTGGACAAAAACTGCATGGTCGACATCGATCATACTGTAAGGTGCGCTGGGGCATTCTCCATAATGGACAATAGCTTCAGGTTTTTCTTCATCGATAAATTCTTTTAATCTATCCCGCTCTGTCAGTATATCTATCTCTCGAAAATTGATGTTTATATCCAGGACTTCTTTGGCTGCTTGAAGCCTTTCACTCATCCTTGAAATTGGGACAACAGTATGGGCTCCTCTCTCTTTTACCCAGTCGCGCCGGCTGTAGTTATCAACACCACTCACTTGGCAGCCAAGTTTCCTTAACCATAAAGCCAGTGTCCAGCCAAGGTATCCATCTATTCCTAATATCATCACCCGCATATCTTTTAAGAGATAGCCATATGGACTTTTTTGCCATTCAGGACATTCTTCAAAAGTGGTAGACATGGGGTCGAAAAGACCTAATTCATGCCGTCTTTTGCATTCAGCCATTATCTGGAATGTATCTTCCAGTCCCATCCTTTTTCTGAAATCCTCAACTGACTGGCCGCAGGCTCTAAAATCGACCTTGCCCGCTAAGTCAATCGCAGGACAGCTCCAGCAGGTGCAATCTTTATTGTGCATTTTTAACCGCTCCTATAATCATTTTTTTAGTTCAAAGCTGGGTTTTCTTTTTAGTGGTAAATTTTTAGTTTATCAATTATACCACAAACATCAGAAACAGTTGGATTGTCTGGTAGAATTTCTTTAGCAAAACACTTATTAACTAAAAGAAAAGCGTCATGCTGCGTATGTTTTCCGGTGAAGAGAGACTTTTCATAGAGTTCATTTGCTTTTAAGCTGGCTTTTAGATTAAAACCTTTGTTCGGAATAAGAACAATATCCGGGGCCTGATTACTGCAGGCCCCTTGATAAATTTCTTCTTTTCTGAAGATCTTTTTAATAACTTTTTTTCCATCTAATTCCAAAGAATAAAAAATTGATATGAGCTCCTTGATTAATGGGTCGTATTCTTTTCCCTTCACAGAACCTCTGGGGTATTTATTCTCCAAATTTAAGTAGATCCTTGCTGGCTCAAGTGCGAAGGCTTTTGTGTCTGAATCAATGTCTGCGTAGTTTCTTCTAGAATTCGGCTTTAACTTTAAAAATCCGTTTTCTTTTAAGATGAAGTTTATATTTACATCTTTTTCTAAATGTTCAAATCCATGGTCTGATAGGAGTATGAGCAAATCCTCTTCAGAGAGCCTATCGTCTATTTCTCCTATGACTTCATCTATTTGCTGAAAATGCTCTAAAAAAGCCTGATGATATTTATGGCTTTCATCTTCATAGGCATCCCATAAAAAATGCGAAAGACGGTCAGTGCCAGTAAATACCAACATGAAAGTATCCCAATCCTCCTCTTTCCATAAATAACGGTAAGTCGCAATTCTTGCTTTTAGAGTTTTTTCAAGGTCTTTTAAGAACATGTCTATTGAGATATGAGCTTTGGAAGAATCTACATCGATTTGATAATTAAGGGTATTCAGCTTTGGTATCAATGAATTAGGATAGACACTTCGTTCTAGATCTAAAGAAACAAAGCCAGATATGTGGACACCATTTAGAGGTTTAACAGGGAAAGTTGAAGGGACATTGATAATGACTGATTTTTTATTTGTATCTTTTTGCCAGAAAGGCGAAGCTCTTAAATTATTAAAATTTGGAAAAGATAGTCTGTAGGTTCCTATTGGGATATTTGTATAACCAAATATTCCATGTTCTCCTGGATTTTTTCCTGTAATGATAGAACTCCAGGCCACTGATGATATTTCGGGAATGGAGGATTCCATCTGTTTAAACACGCCTTTTTCAACTAACTTTTTTGTCGCAGGCATTATTCCTTTATTACTTAGATTTTCTATTAAGCGATAAGGCATCCCATCAAGTCCGATAATTACAACTCTTTTTTTTATTTTCTTTTCATTCATTTTTATCCATGTGTAATTTATACAAATAGAAGGTATTCCAGTCGCCTTCTACCAATAGAGCTCCATCTACATAAACAACATCTTTAATATTTCCGGTTTTCCTGGCCGAAGTTATTCTAATTACTATAAATTCTGCAGAAGGATCCACTGTAAGGTTTGCTTGAAGTAATTCCCATCTTCCACTTCCTGAATGTCTTCTAGAGAATCCCGTCTCAACACCAGCATCTATTTTTATTCTGTATTTATCTGGAACATTTGTTTTCACCCAGGCAAAGCATGTTAATTTTTTTCCTTTATAATCTTCAATATTGGATAAGATTTGTGTGAAATTAAAATTATCGCCTGTTATTTTTGCAGAGTATCTTCCTACTCTAACCTCTTTTTCTTCCCTGGCTACCATGCTATCAAAAACATTATCTCCTCCCTCAAAAAAATCAGGCTTTTTAAAAGGACCCCGACTCCAGTTTTCTAAAGAGCCATTTTTTAAAAGGGAATCATTAACAAATATTTTTTCAAGTTCTTTTCTATCTAATTCTTTCTCACGAATCCTATATAAATTATATCCATTTTTATCTTGATAAACTAACTCGCAATCGTATGTGATTATATCGCTTAGAATACGATTCATTCCGATATTTTTTATAAAACTCCAGAATAAAAAAATATATTTAATCTTTAGCTGATTTTTGAGTACATCGAGCGCTTCTTTTTTATTTTCTCGTCTATTAAAAAATTCCAGCTTTGGGTCTCTAGAATCAATCCCTTCTTTATCAGTATGATAAAAGAAAATATGCCTGCGACTGAGGACCAGAGTTGTGGAATCAGAAATTAAATTTTCATCGCTATTTATGAATTTTATCAATTCATGAGGAAAGTAGTCATCAACAACGCTAACTTTGTATTCCCAATGCCACTTATAAGCTTCTCTTAAATGATAACAGCTTAGAAAAACAGCGAGTGCACATATTACAAATATACCAATTTGTAACGGACGGCTTTTCCTTTTGATGAACTTCCAACCATATAAAAATATTGCCGCTAAGGTGAATGGATAGAGCGTAAAAAGATATCTGGAGTAACCATGTCCTTTTACGGATAAGAAAAGACAAGAAAGTGTGAAAACAAAAACTAAAGAAATTTCCCATCTTTTTCTTTTTTTTAGAGTGATCAAAAAGTAAACAAATAATGGAATTGCAAGCCAGTTTAAAATTCCAAATTCACCAAAATTAAAAAAAATGCCTAAATAGTGCTTCAGCCACAATTCCATATCAGCATTCCTTGGGTTGATCCTATATAAAAATCAATGTTGTTTTAGCCCCACCATGTTACTTGCCTATCAAAAATAACCCAACCAAATCCCCAAAAAGTATCTAAAATATAATGAAACCAGCCAAATATTATGACTAATATAGTGATAAAATTTGTTCTGGATAATTTGTTTTTCAAATTGCCTTCCATGAAAATGAAAAGTGTCAAACAATTAAAAATTACAAAAATTGCTCCAATTGTGTGAGCAAATGCGGCGAAGCCAGAAAAGATTCCAAGAAGGAAAAAAGATAGAAAATCTTTTTTTTCAATAGCATAGGCCAAAAAAATCCAAGAAATAATAAGAAAGAAGACTCTGT
>SDBS01004646.1_pt1 | contig 13443 bp, 12 predicted proteins | sample 2277091 | NCBI WGS metagenome assembly SDBS01 (sample SAMN10404972, study PRJNA504765) | marine sediment metagenome | isolation source: marine sediment core GS10_PC15, 163 cmbsf | place: Arctic Ocean: Southern Knipovich Ridge | collected 2010 | reverse complement strand
TCTCTCCTCGCTGGCTCGATTCAAGTACCCAGCTAAATCTGGGTTGAACTACATCGATACCCAAAGGATTAACAGCATATTCGCACTTTAGTTCCAATGGTGTTACGGTGTTCATTTTGCTCTCCTTGTAAAATCAGATTTGGCTCATTTTCCCCTGAAAGAGAAGTAAGCAAAAATCTATAAGTAATAAGTGCTGTATTTTATTACCTCGCATAGAGTCTTTATGTTATCTAAAGGAACATCTGGATACACTCCTGCATGCAAAACGAGTCCTCCTTTCTTAGAGCCAATTATCATCACTGCTTTTTTTACGTGATCCTCTATATCCTTGGAGCTCCCATAAGGGAGTACTTCTTGGCGGTCAAGGTCAATGGCTACACATACCTTTTTTTTGCATAGCCTTGCTATATTTTCTATCTTATTACTTCCACTTTGAGGATTTAGGACGCTTATCCCGCATTCAATAAGATCGGGGATAATATCTAGAATATACCCATCAGTGTGAAAGTACACGTGGACACCCTGCTTTTTAACTGTATAAAACATCTTTTTATAGCAGGGTTTCAGGTATTTTCGCCACAGTTCAGGGCTTATCGGTAAAGAGCTTTGTATACCAAGATCATCACCAAAGTAGATAATATCTGGTCCCGTCTGTAACCATTTGTGAATAAGGCGCATGTTCCTATTTAGTACTACCTTTATCAGGTGATTTAATCGCTGATCTTCGATGGCAAAATCCAGCATGAGATTCTCAAAGCCTCTCAAATAATAAAGTCGTTGAAACATATATCCATGATTTAGAGCTCCCTGGCGGTTCAAATTACTACCCTTCTGTTTGTTTTCTTCTATGTATTGCCCTAACCTCTCCCAATCCATTGGAGTACCGTTATCATCCTCGGTTGTATCAGGAGCTTTATATGTTTTTAGGGCGTCCCAGTTCTCCAAGGGGTGTTTTATCACCACTCCAAGCATTCCTCCCTGTACATTGTGCCATACGCATCCCCAGGCATCAGTGAAATACCCCTCCTGGAGATATGGAGGAAACTCACAGTATTTTCTCCTTTTTTCATACTCTGAATACCTTGATCCAAAAACGAAAGGGTGTTTCTTTACTATATCTCTTAATTTTTCTTTATACTTGCACCACGTAGCAGGAAGAAGATTGATATTGCACGGTATACGATCTGGTTCACGAAATTCAATGCTCCTCAAATATCGTTCTCTTTGATTCATACCATTTACCCGCCACAAAAAAGTGTAATAGTATAGTGAATCTCTCCATTGTAAAGATCTATAGTGCGCTCTCCCTGGTCGGGAATCTCTATTGGTTTTTTCGCTTTATCCTCTTCCCATAACTCTCCTACCTTTCCCCAGTCAAGCACATAGGAATAACCAGCTTTAGCTTGGGACACCTTTAGATCTGAAATATCCATAACAACCTAAGTGGTCTGCCCTCAAGGTATCAATCACGATATAAATCACCTGTCGAGTAGACATCTTTTCTCTCTTCTTTTTCAACGATTCCTAAGATACGGTTAAACTATTGACACTCTCTCCTTCTTATCCTTAAGCTAAGAGAAAAAACATTCTCTTCTTTGACTACACTTAGCTTGCTGCTAGCCTTTTCACACGAATTTTCCTTCTACTATCTTTCTTTTGAGTTCTAAATAGTACAAAAAATTTTCTAAGGGCACATCTGGCGGTACTGTATGGTCAACCATCGGAATATATCCTCCTGTTTTTAACATAGGGACAATATGTTTTCTTACTTCCTCTTCGATTGCTTTTTTATCTTTAGCAAGGGCTCGTTTATCGATCCCTCCGATTAAAGCCATATCCTTCCCATATTCTTTACGAAGTTTTGCTGTATCCATCCCAGCAGCTACTTCCAATGGCCAATGACAGTTTATGCCAGCCTCAATTAATAAGGGAATTAAAAGCTCAGTATTTCCATCGCTATCCAGTTTGCAAACCCTTACTCCATGTTTACGAACGAATTCAACAATTTTTTTATGTCGAGGTAAAAAGAATTCCCGATATACCTCAGGAGAAATCAACGGCCCATTTTTAAAAGCAATATCTTCGCTAAAGTTAAAAACATCGACTTCCACTTCCTTTAAAGCTTTTCCTGCACATTCAATAAAAAACTCCACCATAAAATCCAATATTTCATGGATGAGTTTTGGTTGGTCATAAAAAGCATAGGATAAATTTACAGTACCAAACATTCGTCTAAGATTAAAGTATAGACCTCCAAAACCAACATTTTCCGTGAGGTAAAGAGGATAACCTCTGTCTTTCCATTCTTCCTTTAACTCATCCCAATTCTCTGGATAACGGCTTGGTTCAGAAGGGTCGAAATGTTTTTTCATCTCCAAGAAGTCATTACGATTCTTTACAAAGAAGTCCAGATATTGATCCATGGAAAGCCTGGCTAGATAAACTTTACTTCCCCGCATTCTTTTAACAGCACCTACTTTTAATCCTCTGCGTTTCTCTCCCCATCTATCGATTAGAAGTATATATCTATCGGTCTCCTCGATAGTTCTCTCAAAGCCCGGGATTGGACCCATATCCAACTTAATAAACTCTCTTTTGTCTAAATGAGCGAATTTTGGTTCACCTCTAAACCAATCGCCTTTCAACTCGTCTTCCGTTAATCCCTCTTTTAGCCACCTTTCATAAGTCTGCGCCCAGCCTCCCAGTTCAAAATATGGATAGCGATCAGTTTCTTGAAAACTCATAGTGGCAAGATATCTTTCCCTGCTATTCATAAAAACCTCTCTTCTGGATATTTTTATTCCAAATTCGGCCTTGAGTTTCTCTGGATCCTTAGATGGTCTTCTTCTTTGCTTATATAGATTGCTATAATGAATTACACCCTTACAATTTCCAGTTGCATCGCCTCAGCAAAACTTTTAAGAGCAGTACTTAAATCACCCTTCCCTAAAGCTATGTGGTGTCCCGGTCCTTCTTGGCACCACCTCTCAAAAAACTCATGCAAAGGACGCTCAAGTCGAATCCGACAGTTGGGATTGCCTATGTTTAGAACACTGCCCGGAATGACTTCAGCAATTGAATATATCAGCTTAAAACGATTATTCGATGGCGATGTGTGCTCACTTAAATTCAACAAAGTTACTGGCCCTGGCTCCACATCGAAATCAATGCCCAGTCCGTGACCTGTTTTACCATGAATTATATCAAGATAAGTAAGGCGTGGCTTACCTTTTGCCATTTTGACATTTGCTGGTCCGTCGTGTCCCATGAGGACAAAATTCTCAGCAAAATCCATGGCAAAGAATTCAACAAACATACCAAGACCTCCTAAGAGATTGAGAATCTTCATGGCCATAGCTGATTTAACATCGCCCTCGGTAACCCCAGCAATACCTTGTGCAGTTAATCTTGATACAGCAATTCCTGCTTGGGCACGTACCTGGGTAATTAGCTCTTTCTTACCCCACCAATAAAATCCAAAGCAATCAATATTATGCCGCTTTATGATAGTATCAAAGGCAACGGCTATCTGGGCTGAGAAATGCATGTGCTCATCAGTCACAGTGCTGTCAACCTCATACAACTCACGAAATTGTGCATACATATCTTTAAGCTCTTCATCGGTCACTTTCTGGTAGGCATCTATGATTTCCTCAACTTCAGGACGGGCCAGCAAATGTCCCGTAGTTCGCAAAAGCCTTTGTTCGTCAATTGGCATATCGGTCATACCGGTATAGATATTTCCGATTAACCCTGCCTGTATGTTGCGAAACTTCCTTGCAGCAGCAGCCCCTATGAAATCAGCCTCTAGTTCTTGCTGCAATCTCTTGTCATTTAATGTTCCTGTTCTGACGTGAAATTCTTTACCCATCCTTGCCAGCATACCTCCAATCTCAGGAATACAACAGACTCCTTCGTGCTGTAAATAGTCCTCGGTATCTTCTTTGGTATAATCCCGGGTTCTATCTTCATGGGCGTTCAAAATACGTAGGGGTATAGTAGAATCAACTATCGCTCTTACTACATTAATACTGGGAGTATAGACAAGCGGAAATATTAGGATAAGGTCTATATCCTTATCATCAAAAAAGTTCCCGGCGGTAACGGCTTTTTCAGGAGTGTCCACAAGTCCGGGGGAGAAAATATCCGCATAACCCTTTAACATTTCTTCAAACCGCCTGCACATCTTTAGAGCCCGATTTTTTAAATTAGGAAACTGTGGCCAATAGCGATGATGTCCTATGGGTAAAAAACCAATCCTGGGACGTGGTCTAAAAGTCATTACCTCTCCTCTCTTTCTAATCTGAGTTAATTTAAGAACTCCTTCTCTTGTATTTTTAACCTAATCCAATTCACCGAAACTTTAAACAACTCACTTATCAATCAATTCTTGGAGGAAATTTATCTCCCCTATTTGACATACTTCATTCTTCTATGGAAAGCTCTTAAGAAGAAAAATTAATCTTTCGACACTTCTCTTTTAAAAAAACCTTCCTTCCCCAAACTAATAGGCCTATTTATCCTCTTATCCCTCAGCTCCCTCTGGCCTTATTTTTGGCTCTCTTCTTTATCAAGAACCTAATCTTATTTACCTTTTCAAAAATGAAAGATCAACATTAATACTCTTACCTCCATTTCGCGCTGATTCATAGGCTGCCTCTGTAACAAAAAGTGTGGCCAATCCATCCTCGGCAGATGCGCTATTATAAGTATCATTGATAATATCCTCAACAAAAAGCTGGTGGTGAGTTATACCGCTATTGATATTAGGCCTTAAGCCGCCTCCGACATCAGGTTCCTCTAACTGACTCTCTTTTTGCTGAATGTTTAACTCTGGATAACTCCATATAGCACCTTGGCCTTTTTCAGGAGGACTGCCAAGAGCCAATGGCTTCTCGCTTAAGGGATTACGTATAAAAATAGAACCCTTATCTCCATAGATCTCAGTGCTAAAAGCTTCAGTACCTGCTCTTTGAATCCATACCATTTCATGACTAACCAGTGTACCATCTGTTAACTCATAGTTCATTAAGCTTATTACATCACTGGTATTCTGGGAAACTTTGGGCATATTGATGCTTTTGGTGTGTGAATTCATCATCGCTGAAACTTTCATAATTTTCTGGCCGGTGAAATAATGAATAAGGTCGATGCCATGAGGTCCAATATCATGAACTCCGCCGCCACGAGAAATAGCGAGCTTGTAAGTCCCATGTATAGCATTGCGTTGGCGTATCATAAAAATATTACCTATGGTCTTCTCATCCATTAATTGTTTGGCCTTAATACATTCGAAAAAATATCGATGCATAAAACTGGTAACTAAACGAATACCTGTCTTTTTTGCGTTTTTGTATATCTCCAATCCCTCTCTAACATTAGAGGCAAAGGGCTTCTGCATGAAAATATGTTTTTTTGCTTCTGCAGCAGCTTTTACAAGCTCTCGGTGAGTATCATAAAGGGTAAGCATAACTACAGCATCAACATCAGATCGGTTAAGCATCTTATGGTAATCAGTAGTCCATTCGGGAATACCATATTTTTCGCATGCTATTTTTGCTTTATCCTCGATTAAATCACAGACAATTAGCATCTTAGCTTGTGGAATTTGACTCAATGCTGAAAGATGATATTTAGAGATATTCCCGCATCCAATAACTCCTATTCCAACTTTGTTCATAAATTTCTCCTCATAAAACAAATTGCTCCAGATGTTGTTTAGAAAGGATAATATGTTTAGCTTGGTATTCTTTTTTAGACCACATTGGACCATGAGGCTCAATGCAAACATATCCCTGATAATTATGATGATACAAAAGAGCTATGATTTTATTCCAGGCTAAATCTCCCATCCCTACAGGTGGCTCAATCTCAAATCCACCCATATGCAGAATATCTTTGGCATGAAAATGGATGATTCTGTCTCCATAATCTTTGATGATCTCATAAGGATCAGCTTTTAAATTTCTAATGATTCCCACAGGATCCAGTTTAAATCCTACCTCGGGCATTTGCTCGTAAATCCATCCTAATACTCTCTTGGAATGAACGAAATTCCCAGGATGGCCCACATATATACCAAGCTGAATGCCTTTTCCTGTAGCGAATTGATTCATAGAGGAAAAAATACTCTTAAATTCTTTCATCCCAGATTCGGTAAACTAAGCTATTTTATGGCAAAAACTCATTTTTGAACTTTTTCGGGCTATGATTTTATCCTACGGTGCAAGTCAAGGTGGCAATTTTTACTCCTTGTTCTTAAAGATTTGCTTTTTGTCTAAATTTAGACAATTTTTAGCATACCTTCCCTATCAGAGGAGGAAACTTATACTGTCGTTTCAATGAGCCGAGTACTTAGAGAACGTAATAAGGTTTACCTTTAGCTAGTTCTCTAAAGATATACTCAAAAAGCTCCTTATAGGGATAGAACTTAGAGAACTTGATGAAATACTGCTTTTTCTTTCTTTGAATAATAGCTGGTAGATTTAAAAGGTACATTCTAATCCACCTAATGCACCTAGACCTAAACTCCTCTGGGAGAAGGAATCTTTTAAACCAGTTTAAGATGTTGTAGGCTAAGGCTACCAAAAGGATATAAACCTCATTTCCTTTTTTATTATGCACGGGAAGTTTATCCAGGTTAAAGCCTAACTTTTGTTCCTTGATTCTATTTTCTACCGTAGCTTGGTTGTTGTAAAACCTATAACAGGATAACTTATCTAGCTCGCTTTTTGAAATATTAGTGACATAGAAGCGGTATTCAACTGTATAAGGAGGTTCAACTGGATTGCCAAAGATGTCCTTCTCTTGTTTCTCGTAGTTAGGATTGGGAGAAAGGCTTTTTTTGATGATCATTCTCTTCTCATTCTTCCAGGTTTTATAGGAATACTCGATCTCAGTAAAGTAAAGACTATTTTTTTCTACCTCTTCCCACTTGCTATCGGGCAGAGAAGCTGCTTTCTTTCTTAAGGGTCCGGTGTTCTTACTGGCGGCTACATATCTGATGCCCTCTTCTTCCAGATACTGGAAGGTATTTTCTCCAAAGTAGCCTTTATCTAGTCTGACGAAAACTACCTTGTAGTTGGAGGGAAGAAGAGAAAGCGCATTCTGGAAGAATTCTTTGAAACCTTTTTTGCTGTGGGATTTTCCTCCATCTAATCTAAGGTTCACACAGTCCCCATTATTGGCAATGAAGGCGGTCTTGATGGAGTAGCTGGGTCTACCTCTTTTTTTGGGGTTATAGCCAACTTCAGCTCCTTCTTGTTTACCATAGACTGTAGCTACGGTTGAATCTGCATCAATGCCTATCTCAACTATTTTGTCGGTCTGATTAGCTTTGGCCAGATTTTTTGAAATAACTGTGCGCATTCTTTCTACTTCCTTACTAGATGCCTGGGTGAGTTGTCTTCTCAGGTTAGACTCCTCTGGAAGTTGATCTAAACCCAGAGCTTTCGTCAGGGCAGCATCATTCCTGATAGCGTTTAAGTGGTAGAGCCTGTCTACCCCTACTGTTATTCCAGTTATTGCTGAGAGGAGGAGATCGCTAGTGGAATAGATGTATCCTTGGTGATTAAATACATCTTCCAAATCTTCTTCAATTCCCATCTTTTCTATAAAAGAGGTGAGAAGAGGCATTCCACCAAAGCCAGTTAAGTTTGGCTGATTGAAGTAGACTCTGCTATTATAAGGGGTCATCTTTCCCTCTATATCACAGGCATTAATGGGATTATCCTTTTGGAAAAGCTCTTTCTGATGCTTGATCCATTTATGACATCGCTTGGAAAGAGGACTGAGATAATGAACTTCTTCACCTTCTTTTTCCTGACCCCATTCCTCTGAGATAACGGGGAGAAGATCGGCTTTAATCTCTGGCATTTTTTTCTCCTGATGTTCTCAATGAATTTTCTCTATTATACATCAGGAGAGAGTTTTAGTCAAATTTAATCATTTTATTTTTGTTTTTTATTAGATCTTTTTTCAAGAAGCAAAATCTTGAATTACCGAAAATAGGATAAACTATCTCCAAATTCTTTTTTTAATCTCTTTGCATCCATACCCTTGGCTGAAACTTGAATTGGATTTAAGATATCTACTCCTATTTCAATAAAGTCTTCTATAAGAGAATATACAGCTCCATCAGTATGAAACATAACTTTTGCTTTACTATTTTTCTTTATAAAAGAAATTAACTGCCGATGTCTGGGTTTGATTAGCTTTCTATATATTTCAGGAGATATTAAAGGTCCGTTTTGAGCACCCAGATCATCGGCTACTTTAATCACATCAATATAATCTCCAATCTCCCTTAATAGATTCTTCAGTAGTTCTATTTGAAAGTCGAGCAATATGTCCATTAGAGTCTGGGCAAATTTCTCATTCAGCATTAAGTCCATTAGAAATGTATCAAAGCCTCGTAATGCTTGAGCATTGGCAAAAGGAATAGAGCCTGTAGGGTCAACTACAATGGGATATATATTTTCTTGATGTAATTTTTCAATCTCTTTTTCCAATCCCTTGAATCTTTCAGGATCATTAGGATCTGGCCAGGGATATTTTTCTAGGTCATTTACATTTGCCTCTTTCAAAGGGAAAACTACTGCATCAAAATACCAACTGCCCTGGGTCTTTCTCCTGGTAACACCCCACTCATCTATGTAGGAGTTATCTTCCCTTAATGACATTTCCCAATTCCTTGGTCTTTTAAGCCAAACGGAGCGGGTATCTACTCCAAACAATCTTAAAATCTTCTCTTCTGGCTTTACCAGTTGCTGGGCTCTCTCTACAACCTTGACTTTATTTTTTTTATTCATCCCCAGATATTCTTTTAGCCCAAGGTAAGCATTTAAAGTGATAGTGGTAACATTAGTAGTTCCTAAGTCAATAGGTATTCTATCAGGCTCCTGATGACTTAGAGCTTTCAGTAGTCTCTCTTTCGGCGTCATTTCAATAGCTCCAAACGATTATACCTTTTAATGATTATGCTCATACTAATCTCACCGGCGGCACTCTCAATATCTTCCATATTTTTCTGCTGCTTTTATCATAGTTTCTATATTTTCCTCGGCAGTTCCCCGAGCCATTCCACTTCCTGTAGTTAAAATATATCCTCCATTTGTCTTACCCGTCTCTATTTGATATTGAGAAATCCTATCTATATCTTGAGGCGTTCCTTTTAACAAAGTGTCTGAAGCAGATATGCCAGTTATATCTATGGGAGGTATATTGCCTAGAAGGCAGACCTTATTCCCTATTTTACTTTTGATTTTGTCAATATCTACCTCAGGGCCAAAGTTAAACACATTCATTCCTATTTCAGGAATATCGCCAAGCAGATGAGAAGTGTTAGCATCGCAGTGAAATATTCCGATAGCATACGGGAAAGTAGCAAATATTCTTCTTAAATAAGGCAAAGCAAATTCCTTAAAATGCTGAGAGGATATAAGGCCAATAGCATCGTCGCCAACCAAATATCTTTTTAGCCTGCCCCCTATTTTCTCCTGAGCCTTCATATACCTAATAGTTGTCTCGGTTGTTATCTCCATCAGTTTATGCACTCTTTTAGGATGTAGATAGAAGTTATGAAAAAGAGCATCATAGCCGATACACAGACCTGCTACATCAAGAGGACCTAAAGATATTGCCCATCCATCGAGATATTCGTATTGTTCCTTGTAGTGAGAGGGTATATTTTCTAGCATGTACTCATAAGTTCTTAGAGCCTTAGGCATAAGGCCATCTTTCCAGGGATCTGGTGGCTCCAGACTATCTATAGCGTTTATATGTCCACGCACCTGTGGACTGGCATGTTGGGGCCACTCTATTCTACATCCTAAGGAGGATACCTCTATTGCTATACTATAATCAGGCCATATTCCTGGAAAAAACATAACATCTGAGAATCTATCTTGAAGCTTTAACTGAGCCTTAAATTTTTTAACTGGATCCCACCAGTAGTCTTTCTCATCGATGCCGGCAAACCAGGATATGTAATGTCCTGTGGCAAAAGGCATTACTGGTACCCGGTCGGGTGTTCCTAGCTTAGCTGCTATTTTGAATCTTTGTAGGGATGTCATCTTAGTTTTCTCCCTGTCAGAAAATGTAGTTAAAAAGAACGTATCTATTCAGCATTATTTCGTAAATACTCAGTGGAACACGTCATTCAGACTGTGTCACAATTAATTTGAAAAAATGCTCTTTCATATTTCTCTTTAGTCCAGGTATTCTTAATTGAAGCATTGGCTCTCACTTTACTGCCATCAACAAACAAGGTATTGCCTGCAATAAGATTAAGTCTGATACATAAACGAGCACATGTTTTAAGAATATTTTTGATAGAGACTTTGTTTTTTCGCCGACTCGCACCGGATCATCAGGATTTACATAGTCTTCGATACTTGCTCGAAGAAGTTCCATTTGGTACCGGTTACCATAACGATATGCCATCACCAATCCCCTTTCTGCAAGTTTTTATCCTAAGAGAACCCTTTACTCTGATAGAGATAATTGTTTTTTCTGTGGGCTGCGCCTCAAACTGAGCTTTCTTTTACTTTCAACAACCCATTCTACCAGTTCACCTTTCTCAAATTCCATGGCCTCAGCTAAAGCTGCCGGAAAGTTCACATACCACTGATGAGAACTCTTGCGCTGAATAAGTTGGACACGTGTTGGATAACCCATAGTATCACCTCATCTATCTAGACTGATAACTAGATAGATGATACATCAAAGAACTATTCTTGTCAAGGGAGGAATGCCGAATTTGCCAACAGTCCCAGCTGCTTGTACAATACATATTACAGGGGTTCTGTTCATGATTTTATGAGGCGAAGTTTCTTTTATCACCTGGCTATTTTCTCTTCTGGGTAAAGAGTTTAATTGTGACACAGTCTGATTGACAAGTGCTGAAATTTGGCGTAAATTGTGCCTAAAGAACGCCGACCCTTGATTCTTGGTCTTAACTAGGTTGAGTGCATTTCGATATCAAGTGAAAAACGTGCTAAGGGGAGATGATATAAGACGGAATTTTGTGACCAAATTGTGACTATTTTATGTCAAAATAGACAAAAACATATCCAAGTATCTCTAAGTACCCAAAAAACTAAAATCCTTATCAGGAGCTTAATTACTAAACAAAACTAGGACTGCGGGGGAAGAAGGAACCCTCTCAGGCTAGCTAATCTGACTTTCCCGTACTGACTCACTCATCAATCCACATATGGAATGGCTGTTATCATAGAACCATGTTCTCGGTTGGCCCAGGTGTAATAGGGGATTGCCTTTATCTTAATGCTCTTGAGTCTAGAGGAGTCAACCTTCCTGTAGTCTTGATAAGGTCTTTCATCCCAGTCTGAAATTTCGAGTAGAAATCCATCTCCTTTAATTAGGACAATGCCTCCTAATAAATGTGGTTCGTATGTAAAGGTAAATGTGCTGTCTATCCGCATTCTGATATCGAAAATATTTCCCTGTGGATTATCAACGGATTCTAAGCAGTAAACGAGCGGTCCTCGGCAGATCACGACCTTGCCAATGTTGGCAGTGTTACGAGGATGCGACTGAATAAGCCTGACAGGCATTGGAATGTTTACCCTTACTACATCTCCATCTTTCCATTGTCGTGTAATGTCCAGGTAATGCTCCCCTATCTGATCGAGCTTAACGGGATCCCCGTTCACTGAAACCATCACGGTCGTATCCTTGCTCCAACCAGGGATACGTATCTTCAAGGAAAAATGAGCGGTTTCATTTAAAGAAACTCTCATCTCCGAATCACCATTCCAGGGATAATCGGTTATCTGGTTTATGGTAAGATTCGCACCATTGAGAAGTTGGTGGTTCAAGGTCGATTCAACAAAGAGATTTATCCATACCTTATTTCCCTTGGCAGAATAGATATACTGACGAAAGGAGGATAGCAATCGTTGCATATTTGGCGGGCAGCAAGAGCAATTCCACCATTCCGTACGCCTAACTACCCAGTACCCTGGGTCAGAACAGTACGACTCTGAGAGCTTTGTTGGTTTGTAACGCTGATACTCCAGAGGATTGGTATAGAAGTATTCATATCCGTTCAGAGCGATGCCGGGTAAGACGCCATTATATAGAACATGCTCCATCAAATCGGTGTATTTAGCCTCCCCAGTAGCAAGGAACATTCTCCAATTCCAGAAGACGCTGCTTATCGCCGCGCATGTCTCAGTGTAGGCACGGGAATTGGGCAGATCGTAGGATTTGGCGAATCTTTCTCCTTGATGCATTGCACCTATGGCTCCTGTTACGTACATTTTCTTAAGCATGTCATTCCATTGGTTTACCGCTCCCCGCCAGATTGATTTGTCACCTGTTTCCAGGTAATAATCGATTGCACCGGCATTGAATAACATTTCCATTACGGCGTGAGCTTCTAGTGCCTTTTTGTTTGCATAGTCTCCAAAATCCAGGATCCGTCTGCAGAAATCCAGGTATTTTCTATCGCCGGTCACCCTGTACAATTCCACTACTGCCATTTCAAAGTTTGGATGATCATTAAAGGGCGGGTAGCGCCTTTGAAATTCCTTGCCGGTGGCAGTGAACGCCTTAATAATAAGGTCAATATAGGTTTTTCCGGCATTAAAAAGACCAGTAGCCTTGGTGGTTCGTAATTCCGCAATGCCTGCTTGCATAAGATGCCCCGAAAAGTAGAAATCCATATCACTCTCTGGGCCAAAAGGCTCAATGTTTTCACTGATGCTGCGAGTGTTAACATAACCATCAGGTCTTTGAGCGGATATGACGATATTTCTAATTCTCGTATACTGCTCTTTTAGCTTTTCAGGGGGATTATCCATATAATAGGCTGCCGCCTCCAGTGCTTTGTACACAAACTCATCCTGATTAGATGCCCCGATATGCTTTCTTCCTGGTAGGAAATTCTTCACAATGGTTCTATTCTCATACTGGGTCAGCAGTTTCGATAAACCGCAGGCCCTGCTCTGATCAATCTTAGATTTCCATATCCCACCAGTAACCTCCACTTCCTGCTGCTTCACAGGAAGGGACTTGGCATGTCTGTATGTTTCACCTTCTGCTGACACCTTCTCTTTCATAAGAAGCACTCCTCGTATAATATGTTCTTAGTAGTTTAGTATGTGATGACCTTAACAATCAATAAATCGTTCGGGTAAAGAATAAATAAAATCAGGTTCCTTTGATGGCTCAACACGTCCCCCTTTCTTTGATCCTTACTCTAACTTAATAACTGGACCAGTTTTTGGGGGGCAGGTCAATTGCACCGGAATCTTTGTTTGTCTTTTCCGGTCTTTCCATGTCGTTTGGTATTGGAAGACCCACAGTATTGACAATACTTTTTTTGGCATTGTAGATATCCTTTTCTTAAAGCAGTTTAAGGAACTATTAAAAAACAAGCTTTATTTCAAGTAATATCATATGTTTACAATTTTTACC
>SDBS01004645.1_pt1 | contig 13446 bp, 14 predicted proteins | sample 2277091 | NCBI WGS metagenome assembly SDBS01 (sample SAMN10404972, study PRJNA504765) | marine sediment metagenome | isolation source: marine sediment core GS10_PC15, 163 cmbsf | place: Arctic Ocean: Southern Knipovich Ridge | collected 2010 | reverse complement strand
CAACCCCTATACCCGCCAGCTCTATATTTTCAAGCAGGATCCATCAGCTGTAGAGGCAATTGCTTCGAGTTTGGAGGATATTCGCCACATCCAAGATCATCGTCGAATCTTTTATGTCTTTTCACCTCCAGTAGAACATGTGAAATCGGCGTTTCAGTTTTTTGAGCGTTTTTCTGATCCTAAGATGACTTTTGTCTACAACATTGGCGGGAAGGTGGCCATTGTTTCAACGAAGCAGGAGGTGGAAAAACTTCTCAATCTGTATCGGACTGTATGGCAAGACCCCAATGGAAAGGTCTCAAAAGTGGTTACGGTCTCGAAGATGAGTATTCGGGAGATGGAGAAGATTTTGAAGACGTTTTTCTCTGATTCTCTTGAAAAACCAATGCGGTCTCCTTTTGGAAAGATTGACAATGAGGGGCTTTCGATTATCACTCCGCAACATGGAAATGCTCTGGTCTTGATGGGGCAGCGGGAAATTGTCGATCGAGCCGAAAAGCTGGTGTGTGATACGGAAAATCAGCTGCAAGATCCAGCCGAGATGACGATTTATATCTATAACTGCAAGCACAGTGATCCTATTGACCTCGCCAAGGTGATGGATCGTGTATATTATTCGCTTTTCCATGCTGTTCCGGAGTTTCGGGAAAATATCGATGTGACCGCACAGGTGCGAGCGCAGAATATGCCCCCGGATGGCTATGCAAATGCTCCGGGCCTGACGGTTCCCCCACAGCGCTTTAAACCTGAAATCGAAACGAAAATTGAGATCGATATCGATTCAGAGCATTTCATTCCCGATCCCAAAACGGGGAATCTGCTGATGGTTGTGCGCCGCGATGTGCTTGGGCGCATTAAAGATTTGCTTCATCGATTGGATGTGCCGAAAAAAATGGTGCAAATCGAGATTTTGCTCTTCGAGAAAAAGCTCAATAATCAATCAAACTATGGCCTCAATCTCTTGAAATTTGGAAATGCAAACAATGGTTCTCGCTATGATGGTCCGAATTTGCCACCGAAAGGTGGTTTGAACGATCCAGTCGGTACTGGGGTCCTCTTCTTCCTTTTTTCGGGAGGAAAATCTAAGCACTTCCCCGCTTTTGATCTGGCCTATAGCTTTTTGATGACGCAAGAGGATATTCAACTCAATGCAGCTCCTTCGGTCATCACGGTGAATCAAACTCCTGCTACGATTTCGATTTTGGAGGAAATTTCTCTCAATAATGGTGCCGCGCCAATCGATACGAACAAGGGGATCGCCTTTGAAAAATCGTTCACTCGTGCCCAATACGGTATCAATATCATCTTGACGCCGATCATTCATCTTTTTGAGGAGTTTGAGGAGTGTGAATGTCAGTCGGGAAAGGGTTTTATCACTCTCCAGACGAATATCACATTTGATACGACAAAACAAAGCAAGGATGATCGCCCTCCTGTCGATAAGCGTCATATTGAAAATGAGGTGCGTGTCTATGATGGGCAGACAATCATTTTAGGGGGCCTGCGTCGTAAGTCGGTGCGCGATAGTACGCAAAAGGTCCCATTTTTAGGCGAAATTCCAGGTCTTGGAAAGCTTTTTGGTTCTACGGAATTGACCGACGACAGCACGGAAATGTTTTTCTTCATTACTCCTAAAATCATCACTGATCCCAGGGAAGATCTTTTGGAAATGCGCTGCCGCGAACTCGAACGTCGTCCTGGTGATATTCCGGAATTTTTGTGTCGCTTAATGGAAGCTCGTGAATGTGAGAAAAAGCGGCTTTTTAGAAGTAGTATTCGAACATTTTTTGGAGAAAAACAACACTATTATTATGACTGAAACTTTTGGCCTTACAGTTGTTGATCAGCTTTTTGAGTATCCTTTTGTGAGGGATAGGCAGCAAATTGTGCCGTATGAGTTTGCCAAAAATCACAAGGTTTTGCCTTTGGAGGAGAAAGAAGGTGAGCTTATAGTCGCGATTGCAGATCCTTTGGCTCTTGAGGCATTAGAAGAGATGCGTCTCATGACGGGAAAGTCGATCAAAGAGGTCATTGCAGCAGAAGATCTCTTGGAAGCTGCAATTGAGCAGTGTTACCACCAGAGCGAATCAGCTACCTCAGAATTATTTGATAGCTTGAAAGAAAGTGCTGCATCGCAAGAAATGCTCGAAGATGATGGCGATGGCTACGATCTCTTGGGGCAAAAGAGCAGCGGTTCGCCTGTTGTTCAAATGCTCAATGCGATTCTCATGGAGGCAATCCAACAAGGTGCATCGGATGTGCATTTTGAACCTCTTGAGACGACTTTTTCTGTCCGCTATCGGATCGATGGGGTTTTGCAACTGCGCCATCAACCTCCAAAAGAATATCAATCCCAACTGCTGACGCGTATCAAGGTGATGGCCCGGCTCGATATTGCAGAGCAGCGTCTTCCCCAAGATGGTCGCATCAAACTCAAATTGGGTGGCAGGCAGATTGATTTTCGTGTCAGTACGATTCCGGTTGTCTATGGAGAGCGGATTGTTCTTAGGATTTTAGACAAGAGTAATGTTCTTCTGGGATTGAATAAGATTGGAATGCAGTCGAGCATTTTGGAGAAATTTAAAAACCTCCTCAAAGTGAGTGAAGGGATTGTCTTGGTGACTGGCCCAACGGGAAGCGGCAAGACTACAACGCTCTATAGCGCTCTTTCTGAAATCAATTCAAGTCATACTAATATCATGACGGTGGAAGATCCTGTTGAATACAAATTGCAGGGTATGGCTCAAATCGGGGTCAATCCCAAAATCAATCTCACCTTTTCTACGGGCCTTCGCCACATTTTGCGTCAAGATCCCGATGTGATTATGATTGGGGAGATCCGCGATCGTGAGACGGCGGATATTGCCATTCAAGCGGCTCTCACAGGACATTTGGTTTTGAGTACGCTTCATACAAATAATGCGCCCTCTGCGCTTACCCGTCTCGTAGATATGGGGATTGAGCCCTATTTGCTTTCTTCATCGGTGATCGGAGTGCTAGCACAACGTCTTGTTCGCTGCATTTGCCCAAGCTGCAAAACTCCTTATAAACCGTCGCATGCGGAGCTCAAGGACCTGGGATTAGAACAAAATGGCCTTGAGTTTTTCTTTGGAAAGGGTTGTGGGGAGTGTTATGACACGGGCTACAAGGGACGAAGGGGAATTTATGAGTTGATGCCGATGAATGGTCCTCTCAAGCGCAAACTTGTGGAAACAGCAGACAGCTCAGGGCTGCAAGAGGTAGCACTCTTGGAAGGAATGCAAAATCTTCGCCGAGGTGGCGGGGTCTTAGTGGCAGAAGGACTCACCACTACAGCGGAAGTTCTGCGGGTTACCAGGAGCTCTGAGGAATAAATTATGCCTATTTTTCGCTATAGAGCTCTTACTGAAATGGGAAAAAAGATCAGCGGTGTGATCGATGCCGATTCCTATGATCTTGCAAAAAATAAGCTGAAAAAAGAAAAAATCCTCGTCACAAAACTCTCAGCGATCAAATACAAAAAAGAAGTCACTTTGAGCCCGCAGCTTCTTTTGGCCTTCACACGCGAATTGGGACAGCTTCTTATTGCAGGTCTTCCCCTATATGAGAGTTTGCTTACGATCGAAGAAAAGTATCGTCGCTATAGAAGTCATTCTCTTTTGCTCGATCTCTGTGACAAGCTTAAAGGGGGCTCACAGCTTTCGATGGCCCTTAAGACCTACCCCAAATCCTTTGATTCTATTTATATCTCTATGGTTCAAGCAGGAGAAAAAACGGGATCGCTCGCATGGGCATTTCAGCAACTCTATGAATTGATTGAGCGGAGGCAAAAGCTGAAAAAACAGCTCGTTAGCGCGATGGCCTATCCTGCATTTCTCGGAGTTTTTTGTTTCTTTGTAGTGATTGGCCTTCTTCTCTTTGTGATTCCTTCCATGCGTGAGCTCTTTGAAGGACGCCATCTCCACCCTCTGACGCAAACAGTCCTCTCTATGAGTAATTTTTTGCAGCACTCGTTTCTTACGCTTATGCTGACCGTCATTTGTGCTAGCTTGGGGTTGATCTATTTTTTTCGCCGGCCAGAAGGAAAATTATTGTTTCAAAAGTGTTTGCAGAAAATCCCTATTGTGAAAACAATTCTTTTGCAAGCAGCGCTGATCCGTTTTTGCCGGAGCGCATCGATCCTTCTCAAAGGAGGTGTTCCTCTCATTATTTCTCTATCGATTTCCAGAAAGAGTATGCGACATGCTCTTCTTGAAGGGGCGATTTCTGATGCAGAAAAATACCTTGTGGAGGGGAAAACCTTAAGTGGACAGCTCAAAAGCTCTGCCTGTATTCCGCCCCTCGTAACGCGGATGATTTCCATTGCAGAAGAGACAGGAAAACTTCCTGAGATGCTCAAAAGCCTCTCAGATATTTATGATCAGGAACTTGAGCGGAGCCTCACCCAGGTCATTACTTTTTTGCAGCCGGCGCTGCTTATTATTTTAGGAGGAGTTGTGGGGCTTGTGATCCTATCGATTTTGCTGCCGCTCACTGATGTCAGTTCCTTAATTTCGGATTAGAAGAGGTTGAAGATGAAGAAAAAAAGAGCATTTACCCTTCTCGAAATCATGATCGTGATTTTTTTGATCGGTCTGATCGGGAGTGTTATTGGGTACAATATGAAGGGAAGCCTCGATGAGGGCAAAGCTTTCAAAACTAAGCATGCCAAAATTAAAATTAAAGATATTTTAGAACTGGAGATGGCTAGAGGAGTGAACCCTGAGGATATAGTTGATCATCCTGAAAAATTCTTAAAAGCTTCTGGCGTAGTAACGAATCCGGGCAAAATGCTCTTGGATGGTTGGGGCCAGAAATTTGAAATTTCTCTCAAGGATGATGGAACACTCAGGGTTTTTTCCAAAAAGCATGATTCTTGGACCAGAGGTAAAACGCAAATTCGTGGAAAAGATTTGGAAGATCAAGAATAATTTTACGCTTTTGGAGATCGTCCTTTGTGTAGCGATCTTAAGCGTAGCAGCTGTCACTTTGAGTTGGCAGATGAAAGGGATGCTTATGGCTCATCACTTCAATCAAAATGTTGATAACTTCTTGACAGATCTGAGAAAATGCCAGCTTATTGCCCTTTCCGATCGGGTTGATATCGAAATGCGCATTGAGAAGAAAGATGATACTTATCTCTATAGTTTGCACTGTGATGATCCGATCCCATGTTTTATAAAGAAACCAATGAAATTAAGCGGGGTCGAGCAAATCAAGAGAAACAAAAAACCCATTGATCAGCATATCCTCATCATCCATTCATCGGGAAGAATTTCCCCTGTAGATGACATCAGCTTATTCCAAAATGAAGATCGGGGAGTCACATTCAAATTGAAAAAATCCCCTTTAATTGAATTAAAAAGGATAAATTCTTAAATATAGGAGAATAAATCTATGAAAATCACAAGTCCAAAGTTTAAGCAGGGGGAGGCGATCCCTCAGATTTACACTTGCGAGGGATATGATTGGAACCCTCCCGTAGAATTCCATGAAGTTCCCAAAGAGACCAAGAGCCTTGTTCTCATCATGGAAGATCCCGATGTTCCCACCGATATTCGACCCGATGGCCTCTGGCTGCATTGGATCGTCTATGAAATTCCCCCAGATTGCAAAGGAATCCCTGAGCACTCAGCTCCACCAGGGGTCCATGGCAAAGGAACAAACATGCGCACTGCTTATATGGGCCCTTGTCCCCCAGATAAGCAGCACCGTTATTTTTTTTATCTCTATGCGATCGACTTTATGCCTGATTGGCCAAAAGGAATGGATAAGGATGAGGTAATGAAAAAAATCGAGGATCATATCCTTGCCAAAGCAGAGCTAATGGGGACATACGAACTCCAAAAAACGAAATAATTTTTTCGTTAGCCCTTGACAATTTAATCTTTTAATCCTTACTTTGCAAATTAGAGAAAAAAACCCTGGGAACCTCTAGGGTATCCTTTAATCGTAGGAGGAAGAGGGATGGATTCAGCAATGATGGTCGCCAGAGTATTCGGGCCCCTTTTAGGAATTTTGGGCTTATGGATGCTCCTTTATGGTGACAATGTGGTTAAAATCACCAATTCAATGAAAAATTCGCCAGTAGCACAGTATTCAAGTGCATTTTACAATCTCTTGCTTGGATTGTTCATTATCAATGCATACAATATTTGGGATTGGAATGTTTTCTTTTTTGTAACGCTACTTGGTTGGGCAATGTTCATACGTGGTGTTCTCGGATTGTTTATGCCTCAACTTGTCGTACAGTGGTTCATGACAAGAAGCGCATGGATGAAGACAATGGGAATTATTCCATTCGTTTGGGGACTTATCCTCACTTGGACTGGCTTCTACATATAGGTTAAAAGCCCGATCGCCGACCTATTTCACGTCTGCTGCTTATTTATTAAAGCCGTAGACGTGGAATTTTTTATTTTTCCTCGTTGAGCTTTGGATCTGAAGCCGAACTTAGAGAATCGTTTACTTCAAAGCCCATTTTTCGTACAAAATCTGTAGTTTTTGCAAATTCTTTATGCTGTATTTCTGTAGTAGACGTATTTTTATTTTGAGAAGAATTGGAACTTTTTTTTGATAGGTAACTTTGAATCCAGTCATCTTGTTTTTTTAATGATTCATTTTTATTTTCGATATTTACAGGCAAAGATTTTGAAATTTTAAACATTCTTTTCTCCTTTTTACTGTTTTATGACATAATTTTCTGAACCTATTTTGTCAGCACTCGCATTTTTTTGCCATATAGATTATCCTCGAAACATATTGAATTGTATAGGGGATTGTCATGCGTCTTTTAAAGTTTTTATTTGCACTTTTGCTCATTTCAAGTGTTGCATATTCACAGAACTTACCACTTAGGCCCAGAGAGCCGCATTGGCGGCCGAAAATCATGGAGCATTTCAATGAGGGGCTCCCAAAGCGCGTCTTGTTTTATGAGCAAATCTCTCAGGACAATGAGGCTCCGATCAAGCAACTTCTCTATTATCCCAATGGACAATTGAAAAGTGAAATGGATCTCACAACAGTCGAAGAAGGATCGCCCGGTTTCGAGGAATGGAAGACGACTATCGTTCCTCATGGAGGGAGTGTTTCCTTTTTTTCAGAAGGGCAAATCGAGAAAATCGCCTTTTACGATCAAGGAATTATTCATGGCGAGGTACAGGTCTTTTATCCCAGTGGCAAATTGCATGGCACTGCTTCTTTTGATCATGGCGTCCGTCATGGGAAAGCTATTTCGTATTATCAGGAAGGGAAGAAAGCAGAAGAGGTTTCTTACGAAAATGGAGCAATCGTTGGGGATGTTATCCGTTACTATTTGAATGAGGAAAGAGCTTCGCTCATTCCTTATGAAAATGGAGTCCCCCATGGAACTGCCTTGGAATGGCACGAAAATGGAACTTTAAAAGCAAGTCGCCGCTTTACAAATGGTGTGTTCAATTCCGATGGGCGCAATCCAGCGGTTGTCATCTATGACGAAAATCGCAGTATGATTGAGGTGCAGGATTTTCAGGTGGGTCAGCCAGTAGGCTCGCATATGAAATACCATGCCAATGGCAAGGAGAGTTATAAGGTCCGCTATCGCGAAGGAAAAAGACATGGTGTGGAGCAGTTTTTTGGGGAAGACGGCAAATTGTGTGGGGAAGGGGAATATGAGATGGGTATTCCCAAAGGACAGCATTGGCGCAAGCACCCAAATGGCGAGAGATCGTTTTTGGCGGGGTATAGCAAAGAGGGAGAGCTTCTCGAGCCGATCGTCATTTTCAATGACAAAGGACAGAAGACGGCGGAATATCGACTCATTGGCGATGTGCGTGATGGCCCTTGCAATTTTTGGTATGGAGATGGCAAGCCCAAGGCGAAATACAACTATGTAAAAGGTGAGTATGACGGCGAGCAGCTCGAATATTATGAGAATGGAAATCGAAAAATGCGCGCCTATTTCAAGGACCAGAAGCACGAAGGGGCTTATGAAGAATGGTTTGAAAATGGCAAGCTTGCAGCACAAATCCAATACCAGGACGGAAAAAAGCAAGGGCCTTCTCTTCGTTTCTTTGAAGATGGCAGCCCCCAGTTTGAGGAAAATTTTGTTGCAGATCTACGTGATAAGCAGCAAAAAGAGTGGTTTGCAAATGGCAAGCTCAAATTCCAAGGCTTCTTTGACAATGAAAAAAAAATCGGTCTTCAACGTCAGTGGAATGAAAATGGTGTTGTGGTCATGGAAGCGACCTATAAAGAAGATCTACCCAATGGGAAAATTTGTGCGCGTTATGACAATGGGAAAGTTCGTGAGATCATCTTTTTCAAGGATGGAAAGCGCGATGGAAAAGGCGAAGAGAATTTTGAAGATGGCACTGCAAAAGTACATGCCTTTTACAAAGAAGATGTTTTGGATGGGGAATTGAAGGGGTGGCATGAAGATGGCTCGATCCGCTTTGTCAAATTTTTTGACAAGGGAACACCCATTGGAAAGCATAAGGAATACTATCCTCCAAAAGAAGGAGAAAAAGAAGGGCTTCTTGCTCGCGATTTTCACTATGCAAAATCGGGAGAATTGCATGGCGAGCAAAATACCTATTATCCTTCGGGAAATAAACAGACAGTCGTTCAATATAAAGACGGACAACTAGAAGGGATGAAAGCCCTCTGGGATGATGAGGGCAGTCTTTTAGAAGAGGCCTGGTATGAGGATGGAAAACTGAGCGGCCGCTTTTTCGAAAGAGCTAGCGATGGACGTGAGACCATCTACCACTACAAGAACAATCGCCGTGAAGGGCTTCATGAGATCTATTTCCCAGAAAACCAATTTTTTGGCCGGATTAAGGCCTTAGAAGTTCCTTTTGTAGGTGGCAAGCCCCATGGGGAAGCGACCGAATACAATGAAGGAGGATCAAAGCTTTCTGTCACTCAGTACATTGAGGGAAAAAAAGAGGGAACGGCGCAAATCTTTAACCCTCAAGGCCAACTCTTTATGGTTCTCGATTTCAAAAATGACCAGCAAAATGGCCCTGCTGTCCAATATTTCCCTAATGGAAAAGTATTTCGCGAAGTGAACTTTATCGATGGGAAGAAAAGTGGCGATGAAAGAACCTATTTTGACGAAGGCAAGCTTGCTGCGATTGCCCCCCATCAAAATGGAAAGAAAGAAGGGCTCTATCAAGAATGGAATAGGGAAGGTATCCTCATCTTTGAAGGGGAATATAAAGAGGATAAACGGCAAGGCAAGTTCAACAAGTACTATGATGATGGCAATCCCAAAATCTTACAGGTATATGAGGATGACAAGCTCCATGGAGTGAAGAAGGCGTTCGACCCTGAAGGAAATGTGACTGAAACAGAGTACGACATGGGACAGAAAATTTAGTCTGATCCAAAAAGGCGCTGCTCTAGTTCTGGGACATAACGCAGCATGATAGAATCTTCGACTTCGTTGTAATTGGGGTCCATCTCTAAAGGTAGAGACTCGGGGAACCATTCCTGTACGCGCCGCCGCTTTTCATTATAGAAAAACTCTTCATCGTGATAGGTGTAGTGGTTGATGCGAATTTTGTTTACGCTGACAGAATCAGTAAGGCTTTTATTCTCTGCAAAAGGCTTTTTATTTTCCGTAACATGAAACCAACCCTTTTTATAGATGCAGTGGTGCGGCTTTTTGACGTTCTTGATTTTTTTTGGCTGGAAAATGCTTTTCACAAACCGGTTCCGATCGAGCTTTTCCGGTGCTCTTTTTGTAAGGGTGCCAATCTGCGTTTGATTCTCTGGGATGCGATAGACGCCTGAAGTTCCATAATTTTGCCAATTGATCCCAAGTCCAGCATAGCGTTCGTATCCCTTCAAAAAGTCTTTTAAACCTTGCTTTTTGATGGGAACAATAAATTCATCTATATCGATGATAGCGAGCCAAAAAGTTTCGCTTCCTTGTGATTTGATGAGTGTGTTGTAGGCACCACACTGTACTTTCGTCCAATTCTTGTGCTCTTTTGGGACAAAGTTCCACTCAAAGATCTCGACGATACCTTGCTGTACATAAGGCTCTAGTACTTCGAGATACTGATCATCACTGAGGTTATTGAAAAGGTAGAAATGCTCTACTCCTACCATCCTATGGTATTCAACCCATTCCTTGAGGAAGATGGCCTCATTTCGAAAGATAGCGCAAACCGAAAGGTAATATTTGGGGCTTGCGCAAAGGCAAGAACCAAACAGGCAGAATAAAAGGAGGATTCTCACTCTTCAGCAAGACTACGGACATTAACAGCTTGAGGTCCTTTTTGCCCTTCACTAACCTCAAACTCGACACGTTGGCCTTTGTCTAAGAGTCCTTCCATACCTTCAATATTTGATATATGAACAAAATATTCTTTTTTACCGATATCAGATTCAATGAATCCATATTTCTTTTCTTTATCAAACCATTTTACTGTACCGCGTTCCATAAAATTATTCCTTTTGTGTCTTGTTGTGTAAAAGAGTTTCAAAATGACTTGGAATATAATCTCCTAATGGCGCTCCATTTGCTGCAAGTTCACGTATGAGGCTGGAGCTAATGGTTGAAGTATCCTCATCTGCCATCAAGAAGAATGTTTCAATTCCCGTCAGTTTGTAATTGGCGCGGGCCATCTGCATTTCATATTCCATGTCTCCCACGAAGCGCAAACCTCGCACTAGTAAATCAATTCCATTTTCTTTTGCAAAATTGGTAACAAGCCCCGAAAAGCTCATGATTTCTACATTGGGCAGATCGCCTATTTCTTTTTGAAACCCGTCTATTTTTTCTTGTATAGTAAAAAACCCTTTTCCCTTTTTAAGATTTTCTCCAATTCCCACAATAAGAACATCAAAGAGCTTTGCAGCTCTTCGAATTAAACGAATGTGTCCCCAAGTGGGAGGATCAAAGCTTCCAGAATAAATAGCTTTAAACATCCTACTATTTAAAATGAATAATTAGTTATTCTCAAGAAGTTTTATCGCAATGCCCAAAAAAAGCCTTTTCGATCGCTTTCAATCTTTTTCCCATGTTCAGCAGCAGCTCGTTGTACAGCATCGCGCACAGCTGGCTCTCGCCATTCTGTTCCACAAAGGACTCCATCCTCTTTAAGGAGTGGAAACCAATTCATGATGTCGCTATAGACACGGCTAGTATCGCGAGCGGTATCTACATAAATGAGATCGGCACGAATATCTTGTCTAATGGCTTGTACTGCTTCGTCGGTTGTCATCCGAAGAGGAATCACACGATCTGCTATCCCAGCTTCTCGGATATTGGAGAGGAAGAGATGGTAAATGTGTTTGAGGCGAGGATCGGTCATCTCTCCTCGATGATTTTCTGAGCCAAGCCAATGGTCAATTGCATAGACAGTTCCACCTTCTCCAACACGGCGAGCGAAAAAACGCGTTGAGGCACCTGCCCAGCTTCCTAATTCGATAACGGTTTTGATTTCCTGAGATTTAAAAATTTGGTCTAGAGATTGTTCTGTAGCAAAGTACCCACTAGGATCAAAGGAAATAGCATCAACGGATTCATATATAGTGTTAGCACAGAGTTGAAGAGAACAAAGACTTAAGAAAAATACTTTTAGCAGCGCCTTCATCAGGACCTCCCTAGGTAGTAAATGAAAAGAAATCAGTTTAGGAAGGCCTTTGTTAAATCGCAATTTATTTTCACAAAAAAAAATTGGTAGGAAAAAATAAACCACAAAGATATGCTTTTTCTTTTTTCTGGGAGGAATTCTTATGACAGCAGGATTAAGTTTGGGAACTACCAATTATTCTGGAGGAGGATCTGCACTGGATTGTGCAGCTTGTGCATGTGTTATCGGCACTATTATGGCATCCGTTGGCCCAATTTTAGGAATTTCATGCCATTCTAGTAATTCAGGCTGCAGTGCAGAAACACAAATTATTGCTGCTTTAGTTTCTATAGTAGGTATTGCAATATTAACTGGAATAGCTCGTCGCTTTTGTTGTAGCGAAAACTCAAATAAACATAGTTATACTGCCATAGAGTCTGTCTAATAAAATTTATCTAAAAAACCAAAAGTTCCCTTCCGTTTCAATTTGCATATGAAGATGTTGGGCGGCTTTCTTCACTCCTTTGCGAACACTCTTCCAGTCCCAGTCATCCCCACAGATAATCCCTCCTGGATTTAAGTGGGAATGCCAATTTATGATGTCTCGACACACTTGCTCAGTCGTATGGTCGGCATCGACATAGATGAGATCGGCTGTAAGATCAAGGGCTCTAGCGGCCTCATCTGTTCTCATTCGAAAAGGGATGACAATCTCCTGCAGTTCTGCATGTTTTATGTTTGAGAGAAAAAGTTGGTAGAGGTTCTTGAGACGAGGGTCATTTTTGTGAGCATCTTCGGTAGGAGAGCCTTGCCAGGTGTCGATGGCATAAACTCTTCCCGCTGGGCCGACGGCTTGGCCAAAGAAAATGGTGGACAATCCTGCCCAACTGCCTAGTTCAATAACAGTGTGAATTTCTCGGGTATTGAAAATTTTTTCAAGAGCAGTTTGATTATTGAACCAGCCATGCGGATCGAAGGGTAGGGGTTTGATGTGGTCGTAAGCGGATGTCCAAGCAATTGAATGTAGAAAAAGGATGAGAAATATTCGTTTCATTATGAACTCCAGAAATGCAGGGTTATGTCGCCAAAGTGTCTTTCATCGGTTTTTTTCAAAAAGGGGAGGATAGATTTTATTCGGTACTGTTGGTGGAAATAAACAGATGCTTTAATGGAGTGGTTTCGCTCGGATCTTGTACATTAATTTGCCGATTTTTTCGCCACTCAGATATCTTTATACCCGCATCTATACAAAAACAAGCAAGACTTATAGAAGAAAGCGTCCCAAGAAATAAATTCAAGCCAAAATCATCTGAAAATTCCATTCCTCTAGCTAGAAAAGAGACCTGAACTCCAGGCCATGATAATAATCCTATGCCCATACATACATAAGAGCAGCATCCTGGAGACTCACTACCACAGTCGCCAAAGCCCTTGTTAGAAGGTTGTATCATAAATTACCCCACTTCGATTGTTCCAACGTGATGAAAAGAATATCACAAAAAATCATTTATTGTAATTGCCAAAAGTGAAGGGTTGTGTCGCCAAAATGTCTTTCCTCGATTTTTTCCAGAAGAGAAAAATCGATTTCTGCTTTCTTACTTTGTTCAAGTATGACAATTCCGTCTGTTGCTAGCAAGGGTGGAATTTTTTCTAAAAGGAGGAGGATATCTAGGTTGTATGGCGGGTCGATATAGATGATGTCGAATTGTACTTTTTCTTTGGTCAAGCGTTTCAATGCAATTTGTGCATCTTGTTGTAAGACAGAGGCGCTGATCCCAAGCTTTACGAGGTTTTCGCGGATGCAGCTGGCTGCAAGGCGATTTTTCTCGATAAAGACGGCGCTTTCGGCCCCGCGCGAAAG
>SDBS01004644.1_pt1 | contig 13447 bp, 13 predicted proteins | sample 2277091 | NCBI WGS metagenome assembly SDBS01 (sample SAMN10404972, study PRJNA504765) | marine sediment metagenome | isolation source: marine sediment core GS10_PC15, 163 cmbsf | place: Arctic Ocean: Southern Knipovich Ridge | collected 2010 | reverse complement strand
GACCAGAACGGCGCCGTCGACGACGTGCTCCAGATCGAGCTCTACAACTTCCTCACGGCGAAGGCCAAGGTCAAAGAGTAGGCGAAGGATCGCGAGGTCCCGGACCCCCTTTGCATCGGTACGGGCCCGAGCGATCTGGAACAGGCTGCCGAGCTCACCGGCGTCGGGCCCGCGGGTGTCGCGGTAGGAAACTTGCCTGACGCCGGGAATTGCGATCGACCAATTCAGCAGGCCCAACGCGCGCGCCATCGTTACGAGCGATCGGATGGCCGAGAGGCGTCGGTTGATTGTCGCAGCCGCGCGGCCATCGGCGATCATCTGCTTTCTGAACTCGGCGATCGTGCGGTTCCCGTCCAGGGCTCCGCCGGCCAGCAGGCCGTCAAGGGATCCGCCGCAGAACGCGGCGAGCCTGGTGAGGTCGTCGCGGTAGGCCTCGACGGTCCTGGGGCCGACGGTTCCGAGCAGCGTCTCAACGAGCTCGGCGGCGTCGGTGGTCTTAGCGGGTAAGTGCATCTGGTCTTCTCCTGTATCTGAGGCGGCGCCGGCCTTGGCGAACCAGGCGCTTTGCATATCGCCGAGCACCGGGGCGGCTCATGTTTTCTACATTCCGGACATGGCCGTCGACGTCGATCAGCCGAGACGTCGCCTTCTGTCCTTCGATCGCGAATGAGATCTGCATCCCTTCGTCGTAAGAGTAGAGGACGAAGACCTCGCAGTTTTCAATTGGTACGTTCATCCGTTTTCTCCGAAGACGTCCAAGGTCGAGCGCGACCCGAAGGCCGCGCTCTCACCCAGGCGTCCGCGGCCTACCTTTCGGTCGACTCGAAGATGCCGACGCCAGCCTTGCGGAAGCGGGCGTCGCCGTTTTTGTTTTTGATCTCGCGGATGATGGCCGCGTACAGGGTGGCGTGGGGCGTCTTGCCTTCCGTTCCCCAGCCAGCTTTGATCGCACGCTCGGCGATCGTCTTTGTGTTGAGCGGTACGTTCGAGCGGCGCAGGGCCTCGGCCGCGTAGTCGAGTCCACTCTTCTTCTTGCCGGCCTTGGGCTTCGCCGGCGTCTTGGCGGTCGCCTTCTTCTTCGTCTTCTTCGCTGCCTTCTTGGCCGTCTTTTTCGCGGCCTTCTTCTTTGTCTTGGCTGCCATGTCGTGCTCCTTCTTTCCTTCGGTTGTATACTCGTGGACCGCCTCTACGGTGGACGCTCCGAATGTTTCGATCATCATCCTCATCTTCTGTTCGAGCGCCTTGGCTTTGCGCGCCTCCTTACGCGTGACCGATTCGGCGTCTTCCATTCCCTTGATACCTGCGGGCTTCTCCTGCTGCCAGACGATCTTTCCCCAGGAGTCCTTTTCGCGTTTCGCGACACTCTCGGGCTTCGCGCGCTTGTGGATCCGGCGGTAAAATTTGGAATATACGTGGGCCGCGATCGCGGGGACAAGCGTCTGCTTATCTGCGGCGAGCGTCGGCCAGGCGTTCTTGTATCGGGTGGCACGGAGCGCACGGGCTATACGGAAGAGTTGGTCGCGACGGAAGCGATACAGGACCGTGGCCAGGCAGGTAATGGTTTGAAGGTCGAAGTGGTCGGCGTCGATCCATTCCTCCGAAGTCAAACCCTGCAGGCGGCGGTAGGTCGCCTCTTCTATGTTTAGGTTACTGAGGTCTAGGCGCTTGAGGCGGGTCGCGTGGTTCATCCGGTCTCTCCTTTGGTCTACCTTGTAGTCTACTTTGTAGTCTACTTTGTAGTCTACGCAGTAGCATGCTCTATGTATCGACGCATTGGAAGTGTATTTTCGCCCGAATATGTTTCTTTTTTTCCGACCCCTGTAAAGGCCCACACGTTGGGGGGTTACGATATTGGATCAATCTTCTGGTCCGGTTAAATGCCAATATTCCGGGAACTACAATAAACAGGTTCGACAATGCACGCGCGGAACGGTATCCTCGCTTCTCGTACAAGGACGGCAAAATCGATGATCAACTCTCCGCACGAGGGTCGACGGTCCGCAGAAGCCGGCCGGCCCTATCCGAACGCTTTGTCACAGCCCCTCCCTTTGTGTCTTTGTCTTGCGTCACCGAAGCCGTCCCGCGCCGGTGCCTTGGCATTCTGCAGACACGAGGGAGGGGTATTTTTATTGGAGGTAGGCGATGGTGGATCGAGAGCGAAGGTCGGGAAGAACTAAAGTAAAAGGAACCGGCGACCGACAGACAATCTAGGCGACAGGGGCGAGCGATGGAACGCTTTAACAAACGGAACCCCTGCCCGATCTGCGGTGGATGGGACGAACAAAAACGAGGAGAAGGAACCCGGTGCTTCGGGTTCTTATCTGACGACGGCCGATACGCTCATTGCACTCGGATCGAAGAAGGCTCGACCGAGTATCAAGAAAAATCTCAAACCTACATTCACGACATGGAACCAGATGGCGAAACGGCGCCGCCGAAAAAGAAGCGCGGCCCGCGGACAGCCTCGCCTGCAGACTGGAAGAATTTCAAGAAGCGGATCGAGATCGCCTACGAATACCACGACGAAGACGGGAAGGTCCTCTACGAAGTACTCCGGCTGCGCGATCCGAAATCATTCCGACAACGTCAGCCGGCCGAAGGCGGCGGATGGATTTGGGGGATGAGCGCCGGCGAGTATTATCGCGTCAAGGACGGCGGCGATTGGTTTGCCGCAAAGAAAAACACGAAGGCCAGGTACGAGCGCCGCACGTTCCCCGAAGGCCGACGCGTCCCATACCGGTTTCCCCAGATCATAGAAGACCCCGAGTCGTTCGTCATCATTGTCGAAGGCGAGAAGTCGGTCGACCGCCTTTACGAGCTCGAAGCCGACGTGGCGACCTGCAGTCCTGGCGGCGCCGAGAAATGGAAGGCGTTCGAGGAATCCTATAACGAAACATTCCGCGACCGACACGTCGTACTCATCGCCGACTATGATTCGGTTCACAAAAAACGGAAGGTCCGAGTCGGGCTCGAGCACATGAAGCAAGTCGCCGAGTCCCTGCAAGGGATTGCAGCGACGATACGGCTCATCGAGCGACTGCCAGGACTCGAAGAAGACGAAGACGTCTTTGATTGGTTGGAGCAAGACCACGGCCATAGCCTTAACGACCTCCTGGATCTTGCCGAGCGAACCGACGTCTACGATCCGGCCACATACGAAGAGGGAGACAGCGGCGGCTTCCGCGAAAGCGACCTGCCGGCAGAACGGAGCAAGGACGGGAAGCCCGAATACGAGATGACGGATCTCGGGAACGCGCGACGCCTGGTCGCCGGTTTCAAGGACCTCATTCGTTTTTGCGATCCGCTTGGCGGCTGGATGCTCTGGAACAAAATAGTCTGGGGCCCCGATAAGACGGGCTCGATCTTCCGTCTCGCCCACCGAACAATCGATTTGATATACGAGGAAGCCGGGCGGCATTCCGGCGCCGCGCAGTCCGACCTTCTGAAGTGGGCGAAGCGATCTCAATCCGACGGCGCGATCAAGGCGATGATAAACCAGGCGCAGCATTTGAAGGACGTCGTCGCGACGCCAGATCAATTTGACGCGGACCCCTGGATCCTCAACGTCAAGAACGGGATCATCGATCTGCGGACCAGCGAAATCACGAAGCACGATCGCGAGGCCTTCCAGACCAAGGTTATTAATATCGACTACGATCCCAAGGCCCACTCGGACAAATGGGTGGACTTCCTAAACGAGATGCTCCCGGATGGCGACCTACAGTTCTTCGTCCAGCGCGCGATCGGATATTCGGCGACGGGCTTGACGAACGAGGAGCGCCTCTTCTTTGTCTACGGTCAAACGCGAACGGGCAAAGGCACCTTCGTCAAAGCGATCGAGAGTGTCCTGGACGAATACACGCACACGGTAGACTTTGAAACCTTCCTCCGGCAGCGCAATACGAGCGGGCCCCGCAATGACATCGCAGGCATCCGCGGGAAGCGCCTGGTCTTTTCCCAAGAGGTCGACGAGGGCAGGCGGATGGCCGAGTCCACCGTGAAGTCGATCGTCGCCGGCGACAAGATATCCGCGCGGTTCCTGCACAAGGAATTCTTCGAGTTCAATCCGGTGTGCGCGATCTGGCTCGTCGCGAACCACCGGCCGGAGGTCAACGACGAAGACGACGCGATGTGGCGCCGGATCCTCCAGGTTCCTTTCAGCGTTCAGATCGCGGAGAAGGACCAGAACCTAGACTTGAAACGATCGCTTTCCGAAGACGACGAGCATCGGCAGGCGATCTTGACCTGGATCGTATTCGGCGCGAAGTGGTGGCACGGCAACGGCCTTATGATTCCGCCGGCCGTCCGGGAAGCGTCCAGCGAGTACCGTCGCGAAATGGATCCGCTCGGCGAGTGGTGGGAGAACAATGTAACCACCCAAGGTGACGGGCTCGAAACAAGCAATGCGGATGCCTGGGAAGATTACAAGAAGTGGGCCGATACAAACCGACCGCCGCGCGAGCTCTCGCGTAAGGCGTTTACGCAACGGATCAAGAAAAAGGAAGGCATCGAATACGAGCGCGACGGCCGGCGCCGGTTCTGGGCCGGATTTGCTCTAGTCAATGCTGTCGGCAACTTCGAGTTTGAAGACCACGACTACGAGACTTAAGTTCCGACCGATATAAGCTGCGGGGCTCCGTCTTCCATCTGAACGTACCAGCGGATCCCGCCCATCAAGACAACGCGTTCTCCTGGCCTGGGACCAGGCGCGACGTTATCCGACTCCCGATCGATATAGTCGACCGCGACCTTCAGCATCCGCTCTGCCCAAGAAAATACTCCTTCGTTGGGATCCCGCGTTCCGAGATAGACATTGAAGTGCAATCGGGAAATAAAATCGATTGCTTCCTTTGTGACGCAGTATTGATTGGAGACTAGGGCGCGCCGATCAATTTCGGACTCGGCGAGTCTCCAGAACTGTTCCATCTTCCCACGGCGATAGCGATGGGAGGTGTAGACCTTTTCATTTATTGCCCAGATCAAATAGCGAACCGGAACCTTGCTGATGTGTTTCTCGTCATGGAGCCCAAAGGTTAGAACGACATCTCGCGTATCGAATTCAGGGCGATGCGGATCGGGGAGTATCTGTTTTGCCATTCCCGCCTCCGCGCGAAGAAACTAAAACTACTCTTCAATCAAAACGCGCCAGCAAAGATCGGAATGCAACCGCAGCCACGACGGGAACCACACCTTCGCCGCATCCCCGACAACGGTCCATCCGGGGGGCCATCCCATCAGCCACTCGGTGAACCATGGATTCAATCTCACGGTCGGTTCCGGCTGGTCGCAGGTGGGGGTGGCTAGCGATGATGGATCGCCATCCGTCGGCGTCGTCACGTCTGGGAGGGAACGGCCCTGGCTGTCCAACAGCATCCCGCGCTTCCCGTCCGGCGTCTGGCCCCCACGTGATCCATCCCCCGCGTTCGGCGTGGACCAGTCCTTCGCCATGCCCGGCAGTCCGTTGCGCGGATGCGTCGTGTCGAAGTCGCCGCGCTTCTCCGGGTCGTTTGCTCTCGGTGTCGGCCAACCCTTCACTTGTCGAGACAGACCCTCCTCGTCCTTCCGATCCCCGCCGCGGCTGCGGAAGCTGTCCGTCCCCGGCGTCTGCCATTGAAGCGCCACATCGTTCAGCTTCAGACCGCCCGCTCCGCGCGCCTTGTGGGCTTCCTTTGTTTCCGGTCCGCCCTCCGTGTCCGCTGCCCTCGGCGATGGCCAGGAAGAAGAACCGGCAGCGATCATGTGGCGCGCCGACTTCCGCCGCCGTGAACAGTCCCGGTTCGCAGCGGTAACCAATGGACGCCAAGTCGGGTTCGATGGTGTCGTGGAAATACCCGCCGCGGAAGATCTCGGGCGTGTTCTCGAAGAAGAGAGCGTCGGGGCATACGTCTCGCATGATACGGGCGAGTGAGGGCCAAAGGTTGCGCGGATCAGCCGCGCCTTTGCGCTTTCCGGCGAGGGACCATCCTTGGCACGGCGGTCCTCCAATGATGAGATCCACCCGTCCGCACCATGGAGCGCCATCGAGTTGGGTAAGATCTGAATAGATAGGAGCCTCATCCAAGATCTGTGCTTGCATCTTCGAGACCAAGTTCGCGACGGCGAATGCTTCCCTCTCCACGTAACACACCGCGCGAGCTTCTGGGCAAGCGATTCGGATTCCAAGGTCCAGCCCAGCATGTCCGGTGCAGACAGACAAGACTCGGGGATATACAGCCACATTGTTGTTCCTCTCAGATGCGGGAGGAGCGGACGACTGGCAGCCATCTGGAGTATTGACGCACTTACGTCGCCCGCCCCAACCCATGATTTACTTTTTCTTTTTGGAGGCCTTCTTCTTCGCGGCCTTCTTCTTACCGGCCTTCTTCGCCGGCGCCTTCTTGCCAGGCTTCTTGCCCTTCGGATATCCGTCGGCACCGAGCCGGGCCCAGGACTTCGGTTCCGGGATCTCGGCTTCGGCCTTGTCCAGGAGCTCGTTCCAATCCGCGCCGATCAGCTTCGCAACCTGCTCGGCATCGTGCGCCGGCAGATGGGCGAGGGAGGAAAAGCCCAGCCGGCTCATCAAGACAGGCCGCACCTTACCCCAGAGCATCTCCGCGGTTTCTCCCTGCGCCTTCTTCCCCGTTTTGGATCGAGCTTCCACTCTTTCCCATTGCCCGACTGCCGCACGTCCGCCCCCATAACTCTCGCTGCCGTCGGTACCGAAGACCGAAACCAGGCCGGCCATCACGTGGAGGGATTGACTTTCCACAGGCAGCGCGACGAACGTCTGCTTCGAGAGGACCTTCTCCTGCAGGTGCTTTATCACAAACGCATGCCGGCGGTCCATCAACTCCTTGCGCCGCTGCTGAAGCGTTTTCGGTTTGGCCTCGCCGGTTGCCGGATCGATCGGCCGACTCGACTTCGGACTGCTGGATCCTCCGAATGAATACTTCTTCTTCCAGCTGACCTTACCGGTGGTCGCGTCCAGGACCGGGAAGGAACTGCGATCGGATTTCTTGGCCGACTCGAATAGGTGGTTGGCTTGCCATCCGTTTCCGTTCAGCCACTCGGCGACGGCGTTCCCCATGTTGCGCCGGTGGATCTCGCCGGAGATTACGAGCTTGGATCCGTGCTTGGTCTTTGCGTCCTGGATTGTCTTCTTCAGAACCGCGATCTGTTTCGCGTTCCAGCATCCGTCGTCAAGGCAGCGATCGCCCTGCGCCTTTTTCTCTTGTTCCATTTCCTCGAACAGGAGCGGAGAGCAGCTGGACCGTTTCGGACAGGCGGTACAGGCGCCGGCCTTCGGAAGCAGGCTGGCATCTTTCTGGTCCCACGGCGCCTTGGAAAGCTCGCGCGTCATTTCCGCCAGGCTCTTATCGAGCTCCGCGAGCGGAACCGTCTCTTGGCTTCCGCGGTACCCGTATTGATCCGTCAGTTCCTTGTACGCGATCTGTTGCGTCGGCGCCGGCAGCCGTGCGATCAATTCAAAATGGGCCGCGGACCAGTGCGCGGTCCAGGCATCCGGCTTTACCATTTCCTTTTTCCAGACCTGGTCGAGTTTGGAAATCTGTGCGCGACGCATAACCCATGCTTCGGTCTTGCCGAGGTGAGCAGCGACCTCCGCGGTAGGCCATTTCTTTTTGAGTAGCAGCGCGACCTCGGCCGCTTGCTCGAGGATGGTCAGGTCCTGGCGGTGGAGGTTCTCGATCGCCGTTACTTCTTGCGCAGCCTGGTCGTCGAGGTCGCGAACGAAGATCGGTACCTCCGTCAGCCCGGCGAGTTGCGCAGCGTGGAACCGTCGCGCGCCGGCGCGGAGTTCAATCTTCCCCTTCTTCTTTGGGTGTGGCCGGCCGGCCATCGGCTGGATCACACCGTGCTGTTTCATCGTAGCCGACATCTCTAGGAGATCCGGATCCTTGGGATCGATCGTTCGCTGGTTGTCCTTGGTAAGAACAACGTCCATGATCGGAACCCATTTCAAACTACCCTTTGACATGCGTTTTCCTCCATCGTTTCGCCGGGCTCTAATGCGTTTCCTGGTATCGCAATATCCATAGAGCGTCGGCCTGGTTGTCATCGTCTACTGAGACGTGCTCGAACTCCCGGCGAGCAGCCTCTACCATTGCATCCTTGTTCGCGTTCCCCTTTCCGGTGGCGAACTTCTTGATTGTTCCGACCGGCACTCCGAAATATGGGATATCAAAATCCTCGCACCAGGTGGTGATGATCGCGACGATCCCACCATAGACGTGGGCGGCGAGGACTCCTTTGTGGCCGCGGACTTCTTCGTATGCGACCTCGTAGATTTCAAACTCATCAAGCAGCCGGCCGAGCAGCTTCTGCAGGCGGATGTAACGCATGCCGGCGCCGTCCCCTTTGCGACCGCTGAGGTCCCAGGTCTCCGTCGTATAAACACCGTCGACGCAAATCGCCCATCCGCATTTGGTGCCGGGATCGATCGCGAGTCTTGTTCGTGGTTTGCGCATCAGATAATATCTCCGGATCCGTCTTCGCTGTCTTCCGGCCGTGGCTTGAACGACGGCCAGAACTCTTTCCACTTATCTGGGTCGGCAGCGCGGGCTCGACGGAATACTGAGAGCGGCAGCCACATCGGATCGCGCTCGCCTTCGGCCTCGAAGATCCGCATCGCGCAAGCCATTAACGCATCAAGCTCGTCGTCAAATTGTCCTATGGGCGTAATGGATCCATGCTCTCGGAACCAGCTGACCCACTTCCGCTGATGGAATCCCCACTCGTAAGGCGCCAGCGACCATTGTTTATAGACGCGGAGATTCTCCCTGCAGTTGTTCAGGCCGTCGTCGTCGATGTGTGCGACGCGAATACCGTCAGGGCAGCCGGTAATCATTCTGTGCATTGCGATGACCCGAGTTCGTTTCGGCCGTCCGTTCGAGGCCGGGATCGCGACCCGAGAAATAACTTTCACCTTGTCGCTCTTGGGGCGCTTCTGAACTTTCCATTCGTACCGGCTGACCATCTCAAGGTCCTCGGGCGATACGAAGATCTCGTCGGTGCCGACTTTGATCGTTTCAATCTCAGACACTTGCAATCTCCTTGCCATCGTAGTCAGGCACGTTGTCGTATGTGGATCCGTAGAGGGAGCGGCCGGCAGCGACTTTGCCGACGCGCGAGCCGGCGCAGTCGTACTCTCCCCATTGTTTAAAGTGGAATGGAATATTGAACTCGGCGCATTCGCGTTGAAGCGCACCAGGCCACTCCGGATTCATCGGCCTTGCCTTTGCTCCGCTCTCCCCGCCGGCGATCACCCAATGGATCGCGTCGGCGACCGGACCGTAACCCATCCGCCAGGTCTTCGGCCTGGTACCAGCGAGGCCGAGCACCAGCGGACCGAGTAGCGGTTCGCAAGAGAGGAAACGAACGATCCCCTTGACCTTTGCGAGCGCATCGATTCGTTCGACCACGTGTTTTTCCTCTTCGACCGTTGTTCCATACCAGACGTTCGGCCGTCGATGCTCATCCCAGTTGGGCGGAGTCATGTCATTGATATTCTCCGGCCGCTTCGTCAGGAGCATCCATATTAAGTTCGGCGTCTCTGCGATCAGCTTCCACAGTCGCTGCCGGTGCTCGACGAGGTCCTCGCGGTCCTCGAAGACGTCGGCCATCGACGCGCAGAAGACGCGGCGCCGAACGCCGTCGCGCTTGGCCTTGCGGTCCCACTTCCGCGGTTCGTTCCAGTGTTTGTCTGGGAAGAATCGGCGATCGGCTTCGGGGCCCCAGCCGGTTCCCCACCGACGGGCGAGGGTCTCGGCATAGCAATGCCGGCAGGCTTCACTGACCTTGGTACAACCCCACCAAGGATTAAATGTCATATCACTCCAGGAAATTTCTGTCTTGGCTCCCATCACGATCTCCTTATGCGAATTGACCTTTCGAGTCACGCTCTCGATTCTCATGTGTATTGTGTCGAGCGGCATGGAAAATCGTAAAATCGATTCTACCGACTCATGATGTTCTGCAGCGTATCCAAGATGATGATCATATTCATGTCGGCGATCCGATCCGAGATGCCCACAATTTATGCAAGGCAAATCATCCGGATCTCTTAGGACAGCCATCTTGACAAGATGATTTATCCGTCCGCGAGCTTGTTCTTTATCGCTATCACGAGCCACAACAAATCTTCTGCCTCGCCTTCTTGTGCGCGCAACATAATTCGATCGTGCATGATTATTCTTTGACTTCTTGCATGAGGCGGATAGTCCATCCGATCGAGAAGCGTCTCGGCCGAAATGATCGACCGGATGCCAGGCCTTGCATCGACCGCACCATTTCTGGCCATCGGCGAGACGCTGCAGATATTTCGGAAGAGAGAGCCCTGTTCTCTTCGCTGCTATTTTTAAGACGCCGATATGAGATCCCATCGATAGTTCCTCTCAATCGAACCGCGGCGGAAGGCCAAGTAGGATCAGGTAATGATTCGCGAGCGCCTTCTTTCCGTTTTGCTCGGCCGCTTTCCAGATGAGGTCTCCCCACTGGATGACCATTCGCTGTAGGCTCTCCGCATGTTCCCGGCATTCGCGGCGGCATTTCTGGTAATGCCAAAAGCAAACGCCGGCCAATCCGAGAGCCAACAGGTCTGCAACGAATCCAGGCAAGATAAGAGCCGCGAGAAATAGATGGCCGATGACGATCAGAAAGAAGACCGCGCGATCGTGTTTCCGCTCTGCGCGCTTCTGATTATAGATTGCGGCGTTCCAGAATAGTTGCATCCCTTCCGCCTCGACAATGACCGCGTCGAGTGGGTTCTCTGGCTTTTCGTATACGGCCATCGGTCAACTCCCAAGCAGGCGCTGCAGAAATCCGGGCTTTGTCTTCTTCGCAAGATGCGCTTCGATGACTGCCTCGACGCGCTCGTCGACGGAACGAACAACACGCGCTGCCATGTCATCGACGACGTTGTCGAACATCTCATTGATCCCATCGCCGGGCGGTTGGAAGCCGGTCGAAGTCAGTCGCTTCCGTTCCATCGGCGCCGGCGTCAAGCCGAGACAGTCGTCGATTGCCTCGAGCGGCATTCGGTTATCGACGAACGCGGTCAGCGTCCGTTTGAAAATCTCCATGCGGAGATCCGGATCGACGTCGGTCCAAGTCTTGCAGTGGTTGATGCTCCACCACGAGGCGAGTTCCGGCGGTGGAATAACATTCGCGACCTTGGAAACCTCCTTGAAGTCGCAGACACAGACACTGTGCTGCTCAAACAATCTCTTGACCCCATCGGAGATCAGTCGTCGTTTGAATTCGTCATCGTCCATAGCTTGCTCCCTTCTCCATGAATATGAATCCCTTCGCAGTCTCCAATATCGCTAACCCAAAACGGGATAGGTGATAATGTAGGTACCAGGTGAAAACTCGGATGGCGCAACTTCAAGAGAAGCCGATCGCGTTCCATATCGTGTTGGATCGCGACAAGCTCGACGTCTCTCGGAAGATCCGAGTCCACCATGACCGCTCCGCGCAAACCGAGTACGTCGGCCAGCATCAAAGCGTCGATCTCAATAAGAACCACTCGCCTGTACTCTTCGTCATTCATTTCCGCCACCTTTCCGCGGTCAAGTCGCCGCGCTTAACTGAGACTTTGCAAACGTCGCCAGCCTTCCACTCGCCGTGCAGGATCTCCTCGGCGACGAAGTCAACCAGGCGCCGACCGACAACGCGGCGAACCTCGCGTGCGCCGTATACTGGATCGACCGCCTCGTCGGCGAGCAACCGGATCGCCGCGGCCGTGGTCTGCAGCTTGATTCCTTGACTCTCCTTCAGCCGATGGGCGAACGCCTTTACATGCATCCGCGTAATGGTCTGGACTTCGTTCTGGCCGAGCGACTCGAAAACGATTATTTGATCCAGCCGGTTCAAAAACTCCGGCTTGAACTCGCGCTCGATCGCGCGGCGTACAATCCCTTCGCGCTTCTTTTGGTCGACGGTCGACGAGTTCGCGTGGAATCCCATCGCGGTCTCGGCCTGCGCGAGCTCAGTCGTTCCGACGTTCGATGTCAGGATGATAAAGCTCCCGATCGTCTCGATGATCTTTCCCTTGCCGGTTGTGAATTGGCCAGCGTCGAGGATCTGCAGCAGGAGATTGTGGAGAGCGTCGCTGGCCTTCTCGATCTCATCGAATAAAACGACGCGATCCGATTTCTCCTGGAGTCCGGTAACGAAGAGGCTCTCCTGATCATGGCCGACGTATCCTGGAGGCGAACCGATCAGCTTTGAATATTCATGCGACATCGCAAACTCGCTGCAGTCGACGCGCACAAGATATGGTTCAAGGAATACGTCGCGACTCAGGCAGCAGGCGAGCTCAGTCTTTCCGACTCCCGTCGGGCCGACGAACATCAAGACGGCCGCGGGCCGGCGCGGATCCGTCAGTCCGAGATCTGCACGTTGGATTGCGCGCGTAACGGAATCGACCGCTGCGTATTGGCCGACGATCATTTCCGGTAGCGTAGCGAGCCGGATCCGTTTCGCTTGGAGAGAATCCGGTTCATAGAGATTCGCGGGATCGTCGCTTCTTGTTGGTACCGGAACCTGGGGTCGGAGATCATCCTTCGTCGGATTGGTAATCGGTATGTTCACCTGGTGAATTTCGAGCCGCGGATTGACATCGATGCAAGTTTGATAGAGGGCGACGTCGACGTCTTGATAGTATTCCGAACCGAATCTATCGCGCACCGCGGGATCGACTTCCTCGTTGTACCGGACGATGGAAGCTCGGATGACCAGCTTCAGATACGCAGTCTTATCTGCGACCTCTGCTTCGCGCAGAATGATTTCGATCTGCTCGCGAGTGAACACGCGGATCCGGAGGAACCGATCCAGCTGCTCGAAGTACTTCATGATGACGGTCGGCATATTCAAGTCGAGCCCTTTCCGCAGATCGTACAATCGCCTGCCCAAGGGAAGCAGGAAAGACAAAGCGCCTTCGCGCAGGCCTGGCAGACGAAAAGATAGGCGCCTTCTTTTCCGCACCCCTCGCACGTTGGATCCGGCGCCGGCGCTGACGGCCGCGCGCCCCGACCGAAGTTCCCAGTATGATCGCCGCGGCGGAAGCCGGCAAGATCATCATTTGTGAAAAGCCTCTGGCGATGAACGTCGCCGAGGCCGAGGAGATGGTGGCCGCGGTCGAGAAGGCGGGCGTGGCCAACATGGTCTCGTTCAACTACCGTCGCGTGCCCGCCATCGCACTGATGAAGCAGATCATCGAGGAAGGACGCGTGGGGCGCCCGTTCCACTACCGGGCCACCTACAACCAGGACTACACCATCGGCGCCGACGTACCCCAGGGCGGGATGGCCCTTTGGCGGCTCGACTCGAAGGTGGCCGGCTCGGGGGTGACCGGCGACCTGCTGGCCCACTCGATCGACACGGCCGAATGGCTCAACGGCCCGATCCAAAGGGTCGTGGCCCACGCCGAGACCTTCATCAAGCAGCG
>SDBS01004643.1_pt1 | contig 13450 bp, 13 predicted proteins | sample 2277091 | NCBI WGS metagenome assembly SDBS01 (sample SAMN10404972, study PRJNA504765) | marine sediment metagenome | isolation source: marine sediment core GS10_PC15, 163 cmbsf | place: Arctic Ocean: Southern Knipovich Ridge | collected 2010 | reverse complement strand
ATACTGGGGATTGATCGTTGTGTATACAGTTTTTACTCTTCCATACTCTGTATTAATGTTGAAGGGGTTTATGGATAATGTGCCCAAAGAATTTATAGAGGCTGCCATGTTGGAGGGTCTTTCAGAGTGGCAGATTCTTCATAATATATGTTTACCTATAATAGAGAAGGGATTAATGACAGCTGCTTTATTTGTGCTCAGACTGAATTGGACGCCAAACGCTTTGTCGCTATTGGTGCGTCTAATGATAAGCTTGAGGTCACTGGAAATCTCAAGTTTGATTACAAGTTGACGCCGTTGTCTGAGGAAGAGATAAGTGCGCTGAGAATGTCGATGGGGATAGACCCCCGTGTAAGGGTGTTGCTGGCTGGAAGTACCCATGAAGGGGAAGAGAAAGTCCTATTAAACGCCTTTAAGGTTCTGAAAAAGAGTTTTTCGGATTTGGTTCTGGTTGTGGTGCCGCGGGACCCAGCACGGGCCCATAGCATACAACAGATGTTTGGGCTGGCTGGCTGTTCAGCCTTCTTGAAGACGGAGTTGGAGAAGATGGACCGACCCTCCACACCAGACGCGATTATTGTCGATACTATGGGAGAGCTCCGACAACTGTATGCTATAGCCGATGTGGTCTTTGTGGGAAAAAGCCTTGTGAATCTCGGAGGTCAAAACCCTTTGGAGCCTGCGGCTTTCAAAAAACCGATACTCTTTGGCCCGTGCATGTTCAACTTCGAGCTGGTGGCTGAAATGCTGATTCATCACGGCGCGGCTGTTCAGGTGGCAAATGAGAAGGAACTTATGGAGCAAGTCAAAAGCCTATTACTCGATGCCGAACGATGTGACATGATGGGCATGAGGGCCTATGAGGTGTTGGGTATGAACCGGGGGGCCGTTGATAAGACTCTGCAGGTGGTTGAAGGGTTCTTGTAAAGGTGCGTATTCTTCGACGAAGAATAGAAAGGGTACTGACGCAAGGAGGTGTAGCCGAGTCGGCGTTTTCATCGCCCTTTGAACAGGTGCTTCATGCGTGTTCTCAGGTCTATGAACTGGCCGCCAGGTTTAGAATACGCCTTTACGAAAGAGGTATCCTTAAACAAGAATGCCTCTCTTGCAAGGTTGTGTCGATCGGAAACATTACCGTGGGTGGAACCGGAAAGACGCCGGTCACCGTGTTCATGGCTGACCTGTTGAAAAGGATGGGTTACAAGGTCGCAGTCATCAGCCGCGGGTACGGCGGATCAGCCGAAAAACATGGCGGGATTGTCTCAGACGGTCAGGCAACAAAGATGGGGCCTCAGCAGGCTGGCGATGAACCGTATTTGATGTCCCTTAAATTGAAGGGGATACCCGTGATTGTGGGACAAGATCGGGTGAAAGCCGGACAGGTGGCAATTGATACCTTCGGCTCGGATGTTGTTGTGCTGGACGACGGCTTCCAGCACCTTCGATTAAAGCGAGACCTGAACCTTGTCCTTCTGGATGCTTCGAATCCTTTTGGAAACGGTCGTCTACTCCCAAGGGGTGTTCTTCGGGAGCCTTTGAGGCATTTGGACCGAGCAGATGCCTTTGTCGTAACAAGCTCTTCGGCCAGTGGGGCGCTGGCAGGAGGGATCTCATCCATCCAAGAAATTGCTGCGGGACGGCCGATTTTTTGTTGCACTCGCGTCCCTCATCGGTTAGTGGGAAACGGAGAGACTATGGCTTATCCTCTCGATTTTCTGAGGGGGAGAAGGCTCCTGGCCTTTTCCGCAATAGCCAGGAATGAAGATTTTCGGCAAATGGTTATGAACCTGGGGGGAGATATCGTCAAATTTTTTCCATTTCCAGACCACCATTACTATTCAGATGACGATTTGAGATCGGTTGCCGCGTTGGGAGAGAGCCTCAATGCCGAGTTTCTCATCACCACTGAAAAGGATTATGTGCGTATCCAGGACAGATTGCCGGGGCGTTTGAAGCTTGTGGTCCTTACAGTGGCAATGTCATTCGGGGTTGACACACAATCGCTGGAAAACTATGTTAAAAAATTTTTAAGAACAGGCAGGCAGGACCCATATTTTCATACTGGTGGGACGGGGTAAGCAGGTTGCCACGACTTGACCGCCAGGTGCGGCTTTCTTCAAGTTGAGTTTGTGTGAATTCTAAGAGGCGGATCATGAGGATTCTTGTTACAGGTGGTGCCGGCTTTATCGGTTCGCATACGGTTGACGCCCTGTTACGAAGGGGATACCAGGCCAGAATTCTGGACAACCTTGAAAAGCCTGTTCATCTCAGAGGAAAGCCAACCTATTTACCAGATGACTGTGAGGTCGTCGAGGGCGACGTTCGGAATAAAGCCGACTGGGAGAGGGCCCTGGATGGAATAGATGTGGTTTATCACTTTGCGGCTTATCAGGATTATCTGCCCGATTTTGGCAAGTTCTTTCATGTAAACAGCGTGGGTACGGCTCTTTTGTATGAAGTTGCTGTGGAACGCAACATTCCGCTTGAGAAGGTCATTGTCGCGTCTTCCCAGGCTGTTTATGGAGAAGGCAAATACAGGTGTTTGAATATTGCATGTCAGGCGTCGAAAAATGGAGGCTTTTATTACCCCGATATTCGTTCCTCTGAGGCGTTGGGCAGAGCGGATTGGGACCACAGATGCCCTTCTTGTGGTCAAACATTGCAGCCACAGCCTACCGACGAAGGGAAGGTGAACCCCCAGAATCAGTATGCCGTGTCAAAATATACTCAGGAGCTGATCGCTTTTTCTTTAGGAAAGCGTTACGGGATACCCACTGTTGCCTTACGATATTCCATCGTACAGGGACCGAGACAATCGTTTTACAATCTTTACTCAGGCGCCTGTCGCATTTTCTGTCTTAGCTACTTGCACGGCAAACAACCTGTCATCTACGAAGATGGAAGGCAGATGAGAGATTTCGTAAATATTGATGATGTGGTTGATGCGAACCTCATCGTGCTCGACAAAAAGGAGGCCGACTATCAGGTATTTAACGTGGGTGGCGGCAAAGGATACACGATCCTGGAATTTGCTGAAATTGTAAGAAACGTATTTGGGAAAAAAGTGCGGCCAAGAATTCCCGGTGAGTACAGGTTTGGTGATACCAGACACATCATTTCTGACATCACTAGACTAAGGAGATTAGGCTGGAAGCCTAAACATTCGCCGGCCAAGAGCGTGAAGGATTACATCGGGTGGCTTACGGAACAAGAGGGTATAGAAGATATGCTGCAGTCTGCAGAAATAAAGATGAAGCAGATGCATGTTGTACGGACGTCAAATGGATTTAAGGGGGCCTAATGATTATTACCCAGACACCTTTGCGCGTTGGTTTGTTCGGAGGCGGAACGGATTTCAGGGGGTTTTATCTAAAAGAGGCAGGGGCCGTTTTAAGTTTCGGGTTAGATAAGTATGTATATGTCATTGTTAAGGAAAGATTCGATGAGAAGATTTATATCAACTACTCAAAGAAGGAAATCGTAAATCACGTAGATGATATAGCCCATGACCTTGTCAGGGAGGCCATGAGGAAAACTGGCATTACTGGAGGCGTCGAAGTGACCACACTGGCTGACGTACCGTCCAAAGGAAGCGGTCTAGGGTCTTCAAGCAGTATTACAGTTGGTCTTCTCAACGCTTTCTATATATACCAAGGAGAACAGGTTCCGCAGGAAAGGTTAGCTATGGAAGCCTGTGAGATTGAAATTGACATCGTTGGAAAACCCATAGGGATTCAGGATCAATATATCGCAGCCTATGGAAATATGCGGTTTTTTGAGTTTCAAAGGAATGGACAGGTAAACGTTGAAAAACTCGATCTAACGGATGAGCAAAAAAGAATGTTGGTGTCCAACCTTTTGTTGTTCTTTACTAATAAAACCCGTAGTTCGTCAGAGGTTCTCACAGAGCAGAGGAAAAATATCTCCGAGAGAATGGATGAGCTGAGAAGGCTTCGGGATATCGCTTATGAGGCAAGGGGGGTCATACTAAGTGGTCGCACAGACGAAATAGGTCATTTGTTACATGAGAGCTGGCAGGAAAAAAAGAAGCTTGCTTCTAATGTCTCTACAAAAGACATAGATGTGATGTATGAAAGGGCCCGCGAAGCCGGTGCTACGGGTGGTAAGATCGCAGGGGCCGGTTCAGGCGGATTCCTCTTGCTATATTGTCCTAGGGAGAATCAGAATGCTGTTCGAGAAGCATTGAAGGAATATAGGGAGCTGCCTTTCCTTTTGAGCAGGGATGGTTCGAAAGTGATTTTCAACATGAGAGGATACGCGTGGAAATGAGAGCATACCTCCTAGCGGCTGGGGAGGGAACAAGGCTTAGACCTCTGACGGAGACGATGCCGAAGTGCCTCGTTCCAATAAAAGGGATGCCTCTTTTAAGTATATGGCTTGATTTGCTCAAACTACACGGCGTTACGGATGTGCTTATTAATCTTCATTACCTCCCCCACCTGGTTGAGCAGTATATAGATGAAAATGCCACCGGGATTAATGTCAGAACTTTCCATGAAAAGACGCTCTTGGGAACTGCTGCAACCGTGATGGCTAATCGGGATTTTGTGCGTGGTAAAGGATGTTTTCTTATTGCGTATGCAGATAATTTGACCAATGTGAATTTAAGGAGAATGGTCAATTTTCACGAAGAACGTGGCGGGGTTCTGACAGTGGGGCTTTTCAGGGCAGATGTGCCGTGGGAGTGTGGGATTGCGGAAATTGACGGAGATAATGTCATAACTTCGTTTACGGAAAAACCTGCCCACCCGGTGTCAAATCTTGCTAATGCCGGGATATATATTGCTGGGGAGGAGCTCTTTGATTATATCCCAATGAAGAAGTTTATCGACTTTGGATTTGATGTTTTACCCCGTCTGATTGGTAAAATGTACGGGTATGTGATAGAGGAATATTTGATAGATATTGGAAATCCTGACAATTATAAACGTGCGAATGAGCAATGGGAGGGACTTTGATGAAGGGTTTTGCAAGGGCCTACCTGGAGGAAGAAAAGAAAATCTTGGACAAGTCCCTTTGACCAACCTCGAAAAGGTGGTTGAGTTTTTGGAAAGGGCTTACCAGAGCGAAAATCAAATATTTGTCATGGGAAATGGGGGGAGCAGTTCGACGGCATCCCACTTTGCCTGTGATATCAACAAGGGGACATGTGGCGGTGAAAAGAAAAGGTTCCGAGTGATCTGCCCGAACGACAACGTGCCGACCATGCTGGCTTATGCAAATGATATGTCATATGATGACGTGTTTGTGGAACAGTTGAAGAACTTCTTGAAACCAGATGATGTAGTGGTTGGCATCTCGGGTAGTGGGAATTCCAAGAATGTCGTTAAGGCGATTGAGTACGCGAATGCCAATAGGGCAACATCTGTCGCTTTGACGGTGGAGAGATCGCAAAGTTAGCCACAGTATCCATTGTCGTTCCTTCAAATGATATGCAAAAAGTAGAAGACGTGCATGTTATCCTAATGCATATCATGATGCAAATTTTTCGTGACGGCGTAGGAATGTAGAGCGGCTATGGCTACAGTTCTTGCGAAGATTTTAGCCGGGAGACTATGGTAAAGGCAATGCTGACGGGAGAAACGATTACAAGCAAAATGATGCCATTTGTATCGAAGGTTGTCGTTCGGCCATTTGAGTCACTTTACAGGAATTTTCCTCCCGTTTTGAGAATTGAGACGACTAACATGTGTAACGCCAATTGTATAACTTGCCCCAGGGATAAGATGACTCGGCGGCTTGGCGTCATGAAAATGGATCTCTATGAGAGGGTTATCTGGGAATGTGCAAGACACAAGATCAAATGTATGCATTTGCATAATTTTGGAGAACCGCTGTTGGACAAACACATCTGCGAGAGAATCCGAATGGCGAAGGGGAGTGGAATTCCATATGTTAAGATGTTTTCAAACGCATCGCTTCTAACGGATGAAAACGTGATTGGGCTAATCGAGTCGGGTTTGGATGAAATCAAAATCAGCATAGATGGGCATAGTAAGGAGACCTTTGAAAGAGTCAGGAGAGGTCTGAAATACGACCAAGTTGTGAACAACATATCCAATGTCGTCCAGCTAAAGATGAAGCAGGAAAAGACCAATCCCAAAATAGTGCTTAATTTCGTCAAGACAAACGAGACTTCTGGCGAGGTAGATGCCTTTGTTGAGCGTTGGGAGGGTAAGGTGGACAAGATTGACATTAGCGGGGTCCACAATTGGGGTATCAATCATTTTGTCCAGGCAAAAAGGCTGTCTATGCACAAGCCGTGTCTTCGAATTTGGAATACATTCACAATATTATGGGATGGAAGAGTAGCATTGTGTTGTCTTGACTATGATGGCCAAGTTATTCTCGGGCACGTGGAAGAGCAGAAGATCAAAGAGATATGGCAGGGCGATAAGCTGAAGAGGATTCGGCGATGGCATATCCAAGGTAACTTAGACAACATTCCGATCTGCCGCGATTGTTCAAAGTCAAGATTTTGAGAACGACGAAACGGCTGCCAGGCTGAGAGATATGTTACGATGAGTAAGAAGAATATCATGGAATATGCAGACCATCCGATTCAGGTGAGGGTTGAGAACACGAACCACTGCAATGCAAAATGCGTTATCTGTCCTAGGGAAAAATTGAGTCGGCCGAGGGGCTATATGGATATGGCATTATTTCGGTCAATTGTCGATCAGTGCGTGGAGAATGATGTCAAGGAGATGCATCTCCAGGGCTTTGGGGAGCCATTTCTGGACAAGAAAATATTTGAGCGAACTGCTTACGCAAAAAAAAAAGGTATTGAAGATACCCTCATTGTTACAAATGCTTCCTTCATCAACGAAGACAGTGCCAGAAGGATCATAGAATCAGGACTTGATAGGATTAAGATAAGTTTTTATGGCACGAATGCTGCGGAATATGAGTCAATACATCGTGGACTCAGCTATGACGAGGTTGCCAGGAACACCAAGCGGTTTGTTCAGTTAAAGAAGGAACTAAACAGTGAATCACCAAGGATCTCCATAAAGTATATAGGTCATCCGCTTAAATTTTTGAAGTTTACGCTTCAATGGTCTGGGTATGGGCGTGTCTCTTTTTCAAGGCTCCACAATTATGGCAGGGGAAGGAAATACAACCGGCCCAAAAAGGACAAGAAAGTCAGATACTGCCCCATTTTATTGGAAGATACGATGCAGGTCTTATGGGATGGACGGGTGGTTCCCTGTTGTTATGATTTTGATGGTTACATGATCATAGGCGACCTTAACCATGAAAGTATTCTCGACATATGGAAGGGAGAGCGATATCGAAATTTCAGGAAAATCCACAGCGAGTACCGTTTTCGTGAACTGCCAATATGTTACAATTGTGATAAACTAAAATAAAATGGAGGCGAGTCAACCGATAAAGAACGTAACCCCGTTACAAATTGTAGCCTTTCTGGATGGGCTTCCAGGGCATGAAAAACAGAGCAATGGAGTGATTCAAGCCCTCACTACATTGACCCCGACAACACTCCGGTACTTACATCTCCCAGCCCGGGATTTTCACTCTATTTTGTTCAATTGGCTGAGGTATGTTGTTTCGCGTACTACTTCTCTGGCAGGAAAACACCAGGTGCCCGCTTCAGAATCTCGTGTCGATTTGATTATCGGGGTTGGTGCCCACACCCACATCCCCATGGCCCTGTTTAAGCAAAGGTATGGCGGCAAGGTCGTTACGTGCATGCCTCCCAGCCTCTTTTACCTCAAGGAAATAGATTTGTACTGTATAGCAATGCATGATCGAGTTCGGACTTCGGGGAAGGTGTTTAGAACAATTGGGCCGCCTAATACGGCCTTGTTCTTGAATAAGCATGACAAGAAAAAAGGGTTGATTTTGGTCGGTGGGATCGATGAAAAAAGCCACATTTGGTCGTCCCAGGACTTGGTATCCAAAATTGCCGCCATCTTAAAAAGTCGTAGCGACATCCAATGGACAATTGCCTCATCGAGACGAACTCCTCCGGATATGGAAGCCCTGATTGGTGATTTGATGCGCTTGCATCCTAACTTTGAATTTCTTAGGCCGGTTGATACCCCGGCTGGATGGATTGAAGAGAAATATTCTGAATGCTTTCATGTTTGGGTGACTGCAGACAGTATCTCGATGGTCTATGAAGCCTTAACGGCAGGTTGTAGAGTCGGTATTCTTCCGGTGCAGTGGAAGAAGCGGGGAAGCAAGTATGAGAAAGGCATCAACTATGTATTGAGTGAAGGATGGGCTGTCTCCTACGACCAACGGCAAGAAGGAAAAATGCCAACTTTGAGGGGCTCTTTGGATGAGGCCTCCCGTTGTGCGGAAGAAATCTTGAGGCGATGGTGGCCAGACCGCTTACAGTAGTTCAAATGTTGCCAGGGCTTCAAAGTGGCGGGGTCGAGCGTGGAACGCTTGAATTGGCTGGCTTCCTGGCCCGAAATGGACACCGGTCCATCGTCATCTCTGGTGGCGGACGCCTGGTGCCGCAGCTTCAAAGGGAAGGGAGTAATCATATTCCTTGGCGTGTTGGAGAAAAAACGCCCCGTTGTTTGAAGTACCTGTTGCCCCTTCGCGCACTTCTCGTGAATGGAGGAATAGATATTCTGCATTTGCGCTCCAGAGTGCCAGCCTGGCTTGGATATTTAGCATGGAAAAGCCTTCCAAGACAGAAAAGGCCACGGCTGGTCACGACGGTTCATGGCTACTATTCCGTCAATCCTCTCAGCGCTATTATGACCAAGGGCGAAAGGGTGATTGCGGTTTCCGAATCGATCAAGCAGTATATCACTGAGAATTACCCGCGTACGCCTTCTGAGCGCATTTCAGTGATTTATCGGGGGATTGATCCGTCCAATTTTACGTATGGTTACGCCCCCCCGAAGAGTTGGGAGAAAGAGTGGTTTTCCCGGTATCCACAACTCAACGGCAGATTTGTTATAGCTATGATTAGCAGGATTACCCGACTCAAGGGACATCCCTTCTTCTTTGACCTGATCGAGAAGCTTTTGAAAAAAGGGATACCTGTTCATGGGTTAGTCGTCGGCGAAGCCGATGCTGCGCATGCTTCTTATATGAAAGAACTACAACAACATCTAAAACAGAAAGGTTTAGACCCCTATATTCTTTTTACGGGCTATTGCTCAGAGATCAAGAACATGATGGCGTCGGTTCATGCTGTCGTCTCATTTTCGCGGAAGCCGGAATCGTTTGGAAGGACTGTTTTGGAGGCTTTAAGCCTCGGAATTCCGGTTGCCGGGTTCGACCGTGGAGGGGTAGGAGAATTGCTCAAAGCGTTGTTTCCAGCTGGGCTCATCAAGGAAGACGACATGCACAATGCTGCTACTGTTTTGAGCCATATATACAAAACCCGGCCGTTACCTTCTCGGAACAATTCTTTCACCTTGGAGAGTATGCTCACACAAACCGTTGACCTGTATCAGGACCTAATGGAGTCTCCCAGGTCTATCCAGTGAGAAAAATACTGGTCATTAAATTGAGTTCCCTTGGCGATGTCATGATTGCAGTTCCCCATCTCGAAACGATTATTGGCCATCACGGTGGCGATGAGGTTTGGTTCATGACCAGCCCTTCGTTTGCTTCTTTGTTTAGCGACCACCCGCGATTGCACCTGGTGGTTCTGGATAGAAAACGACATTTCGGACGGACAGGCTTGATGAGGAGCGTCCTATGGATGAGAAGACAGAAGCTGTCAGTCATATATGACTTACAGGGGAACAGAATAAGTCGTTTGTTGGTGCGTTTTGGCGGAGCAGGTACAACTGTGGGAACGCAGCCAAAATCAATATACAATTGCCATCCAATAGATTCCTACACGCGAAACACGGAGCGGAATGTGTTTGATCGACTAAACGAAACGCTTGTTAGTGCAGGTATACCCGCAGCAGACACGGTGAGTACACTGTATCCGTCGCGTGAAGATATAGACAAGGTCAAGATGTGGAAAGAGAAAAACGGACTGATGAACAAAGGTTTTGTTGTCGTGCATGCAGGCAGTAGTAGCGGGTGGCCTTCCAAGAGATGGTCCAAGGATAACTTTTATCAGTTGGCCCAGCGGTTTGAAGGGTTAGGATTGAAATGCGCTTGGATAGGGAACGAAAATGACAAATCTATAAATGAATGGTTGGGTGCAAGGGTTGGGTTGGATGCTACCGGTATATTCAGTCTGCTGCAAGTTTATGAATTGGGGAAAGGAGCGACGTTTGCGGTAACAAACGATTCGGGGCCCATGCACATCCTTGCTGCAGCAGGTATACCCGTTTATAGTTTTTTTGGGCCCACAAGTTGGATAAGGAGTCATGCGGTTGGCCAAAGGGATCGCGTGTTGTGGCAGGATGTTGAGTGCGGCCCTTGCTTTCAGGATGTTTGCCCAGAGCGCCGAGGCCACATATGTCTTCAAAGTATCACGCCAGAGACGGTCTTCAACAGAATTGATGCTGAATTAAATCTCTCGGGGTAATTGATTTAGGTTTGGGAAACCATGTGCCGTCAGTTTTGTGGTGGGGGCGCTCCGACCTTGGCTATTCACGCAACCGCATTGTGTTGCGTTTGCTTTCGGATCTTGGTTGGAACGTCGCTTCCTACCACCCTATTGCAAGCCAGTTTGGCTTGTTTGAGGCTTACCTGCGTCGCCTGAGAAGGCCGGATCTCATCTGGGTTCCTTGCTTTCGTCAGCGGGATATGGCCTCTGCCACGCATTGGGCAAGGAAGTGGGGGGTGCCCATAGTGGCGGATCCCCTGATCAGTGCTTATGAAAAGGAGGTTTTTGAAAGAGAGAAATGGGTTCCGGGCTCAGCCATGGCAGAGAAAAGGCGGCGTTGGGAGGCCCGATTGCTTGTGCAAGCCGACATAGTCTTGGCAGACACACCGGCTCATGCCGATTTTTTTTCAAAGGAGTTAGGCATAACACGGGACAAGTTAGGCGTGCTATACGTGGGTGCTGAAACTGAATATTTTCGGCCTGCACCCATGCCTTCTCCCGTACCTCCTTTTGAAATACTGTTTTATGGGAGTTTTCTGCCACTGCAAGGTGCGGACGTTATTGTTGCCGCGGCTCGGCAAACAGAGGCCATGCCGTTTCGATGGATTTTGCTCGGAGAAGGCCCTATGAGAGGGGAGATTCAAAGAAGATCGGCCGGTTTGAGAAACGTCACATTTGAACCACGGATTGATTATAAGAGTCTTCCAGGCCGCTTGGCGAGAGCTCACATTTTGTTGGGGATATTTGGAACGACGCTTAAGGCAGACATGGTGATCCCGAATAAGGTGTTTCAGGCCATGTCCATGGGGCGCCCTGTTATTACAAGGGCTAGCTCGGCATACCAAGAGACGCTCAGCCAGTCGGACGTCGTTGGCTGGGTGCCGCAGGGGAATTCAGATGCCGTGGCTGCTTGTGTAAGAAAATGGCTTGCCTCACCAGAGAAGCTCGCTGATCGAGGCAAGAAGACAAGGGTGCTGTTTGAGACATACTTTGGCCATGAGAAGTTGAGAGAGATGTTGAGCAAAATATTGGCGAGAGTAGTGCCGTAGTTAGGGAGAGGAACCGATCGTGCTGGCATCTGAAAAGCGGAGTTTGACGTGGGGCCGACGTTTGGATTGGGTTTGTGTTGCGGCCGGTGCTCTGGTCCCCGTAGGTATAGTCATAGGGAACGTGGGTTTTGAATCGCTGGTTAGTCTGACAGGTTTGAGTTGGGTTATCCGTTCCTTCTTAGTCCGGGACGATGTCGTAAAGAGGATCTGGAAGCATCCGCTGGTAATACCTTGGGTTGCTTGGTTTGCGATCATTGTTTTGAGTCTGCTGTGGAACGGGCCCGGGCGTAAAGGATGGGCTCATGACGTAGTGTTTTTTCGGTATGTGCTTTTTGGATTAGCCCTTATTGATGTCTCCCACAGAATTTCTACTGTGAAATACTTAACTTATGGTTTGATAGCCGGAGTGATCCTTGCTGCTGTGAATACTGCAGTGGCCTATATGGTCGGGTTTGATTTGCTTGGCAAACCCCTTTTGCGCTATACAGGAAAGCTGAAAGAAGCCTCCCGCATTTCAGGTCTGGCAGCCTATGCAGCAGCATTTTTTATTGCCGCGGGGATCAGAGACAAAATCGTTTTTGACAAGAATCGAATTGCCTTATTAGGAATTGGGCTCTTAGCTCTTTTGCAGGTGTTCCAGACAAGGGTGCGCACTGCTCTCATCGGGGCAATGGTGGGGATCTTATTTGCGATGGCATATGGCGTTCGCAAGCGTGTACCGCTGCGGTTTGCTATTATATCTGGATTGGCCTTAGTGACGGCTGTTGGCCTTTACTTTCACATTTGGAATTCTTGGAGCTTGGAAAGTTTCTACGACCGCGTCTATCATTGGAAAGTGGCTTGGGCTATGTGGTTGGCCAACCCTATACTTGGTGTTGGGGTTTCATCTTTCCAGAATGTTTATCGAGAAATGGCTTCCTCTGGCACTATAGCTCCTTTTGTGGCGCCAAACGGTACGGTATGGCAACTGGGTGAGGTCATGCACGCCCATAGTCTTATCTTGACGTTGGGTGCTTCTACTGGCCTGCTCGGATTGGCAGCTTTTTTCTGGCTGTTCTTGAACGCGTCACGCTTGATTTACAAAGAACCACGCGGATGGCGTTTTGGATTAATCGCGTGGCCCGTAGCATTCTTGGTTGTGGGGATTACGGGCTTCAATATCTACCATAGTTGGTATCAAGCCTTGGTCGCATATTTTCTTGTGTTCGCGGGTGTGGTGTCCGACACGTCTGGGAAAGAGGCCGTGGCGGAGAAAGGGCTTACGTAGGATGGCACTGTCGCTCGCCTTTGAAAATCTGCTATATGGCTTTTTCAAATCAATAATGAAGGCTATTGCCGTGTTTCCTCGCTGCCATGTCGTGCCTTTGGCAGTTCCTTTGGGCAAGGTCTGGTTTCGCCTTGACGGTCACCACCGTCGGATAGCACTCCATAACCTCCGGCTGGCTTTTGGAGGAGAAATCCAGGGGAGGAAGTTGAATAGCATTGCCGAGGCCAATTTTGTTCACCTCACAAGAGTCATATTGGAGATTCCTTCGCTGCTTAAGTTGTGCAAAGAAAATGTAGGAGAATGTGCAGTGTTTTCTGGGGTCGAGTACTTGAAGAATGCTCTGTCCCGAGGGAAAGGCATTCTATTTTTGTCAGCGCATTTAGGCAACTGGGAGTTAATGGCGATGGCTGCATCTGTCCAATTCGATCTGTCGTTTCAGGTTGTGGTGCGTCCCGTCGACTTCGCGCCACTGGATCGACTTCTTGGGGAGATACGTACTCGGACGGGAAACAAGCTGTTGGTCAAGCACCATTGTGCGGGAGAGATCAGTCAGGCGCTCCGTGAAAAGCAAAATGTTGCTATTTTGCTGGATCAGAATGCCTCATGGCA
>SDBS01004642.1_pt1 | contig 13450 bp, 10 predicted proteins | sample 2277091 | NCBI WGS metagenome assembly SDBS01 (sample SAMN10404972, study PRJNA504765) | marine sediment metagenome | isolation source: marine sediment core GS10_PC15, 163 cmbsf | place: Arctic Ocean: Southern Knipovich Ridge | collected 2010 | reverse complement strand
TCACGATTAGCCAGAAGTAACGGGTTTCGTGTTGATGTAGACAAGATTAAAGATACTTTCTTCCTTAAAATTTATGGAGATCTTCAAGAAGAAGTAGATGAATTTGTAACTAACATAGAAAATGATCATATCATCGAGGATTTTTACGATTTTTAATTTATATCTCTTTTTTTACAATTTAACAAATGCTAATTTTTTAAGTTATAAATCTAAATACCTAAAAAGATAAAGTATTCCCGTTAAAGTAAACTCAATTTATAGTTATTTTTATTATATCTTTTTTTTAAATTTATTTGAAGGAGTTCAAACATTATTGTGCTTCTTTTAGCAAAATTATAAAATTACTTCCCTTCGAATGATCACCCGAAACACGATCCTCTACCCAGATCTTACCTTTGTATTTATCCATGATTCTCTTGACTAAAAATAGCCCTAAACCCATACCATTCTTATTTGCATCTGTTAGGTGCGATTTTTCAAATATTTGGCTCTTAATCTTATCTAAAATACCTATTCCGTGGTCCTTGAATTCCATTTTTATGTATTTAATATTGCTTATAGTTTCTTTTGAAATAAAAATTGAAATTTCAATCTTGTCATTCGTGTCATATTTTATTGCATTATTTAACAAATTTTCAAATACCTGTTCTAACAATTCATTCGCTTCTACCTGAAACTTTTCATCTGAAATATTAGTTTGAATATTAATATTTTTTAAAGGATAGCTTTTATTAATTAATTCAATAACCGTTTGTATTTCTTTATTTACTTCAACTAAATTTGTAAAAACTTTTTCATTTTCAACTTTAGATAATTTTACTATATTTGTAATTATTCTATTACTTCGTACTGATTGATTTTTAATTATACTTAGCATTTCCTCGAGTTTAAAAAAATTCTGTTCATGTAAATATATAGAAGATAGTTCAACTGCGGAATTTATATTATTAACAATATTTCTGAAGTCATGAGCCAATAATTTATTGTATGAATCTACTTTTCTTTTTTCCTTATTATTTTTTAAAATAAAAATTTGAGTAACAATACTAAAACCAAAAAAAACAATTAAAATTAATATACGCATCCATATCTCATGAGGTTCATTAGTAAAAAAGTGTGAATAGAAATTTTGTTCAGGTTTGACTAAAAAAGTATGAACTAAAGCTTCTAACACCCAAATTAAAAAAGCAAGCAAAATGCTAAGAACAATGAAGAAATACCTACTTAAATCTATTTTAAGACGAATGATTACATACGTTTATTAATTTAATTTTTTAAATGAATTTTGGTACTTTTTTATCATATTAGCTATTAATTTCACACTTTTAAAACCTTGTTTTTGCTTAATTTCCTATTTTTTAATCATTTTTTGTTTTAGTAAAAAAAAATCTAATTTAATCTGAATACCTAAAAAGATAAATTTTAGGATTAATTTTAATATATGAATTTTAAACTTAGTTCATTATACTAAGAGACTTAAAAATTATGAGTTCTCGCAACAAAAGGGATTACTATGAAGTTCTTGGTGTGGCTAAAGATACTAGTGTAAAAGATATAAAATTAGCATATAGACGTTTAGCGAGAAAATTACATCCAGATCTGAATAAGACAGACCCAAAAGCAAAGGAAAAATTTATTGAACTTCAAGAAGCATATGAAGTTTTGAGTGACGATCAAAAACGGCAAAACTACGACCAATACGGATTCCAAGGAGTAAATGTCAATATGAGTGACATGTTCAGTGGCGGAATACCTGGAATAGATGAATTATTAAAAAGTATATTTGGGGGATTCGGAGGATTTGATGGATTTGGAGGATTTGGCTCAAGGTCAAGAAGAAGATCAGCACCACGCAGAGAGGTAGGACAGGACATCGAAGATCATGTAGAAATTACTTTTGAAGAAGCAATGTTTGGTGTGAAGAAAGATATACTTATTGAAAGATACATACCTTGTGATGAATGCGAGGGTTCTGGAGCAGAGGATCCTTCAAGTGTAAAAGCATGTCCTGAATGTCAAGGTTCAGGAAGAGTACGAAAAATGACCCAATCTGGTTTTGGGACAATAATTCGTGAAACAGGGTGCTATACTTGCAACGGTTCAGGGAGAGTTATCGGAAAGAAATGTAAATCTTGTAGTGGGAAGAAAGTCGTTGCTGAAAATAAAACAATTCATGTTCAAATTCCTTCAGGGGTGAACGATGGAGTACATCTAAAAGTTCAGGGAGGTGGGCATGTTCCGTCTACTAATGCTATTCCTGGAGATCTTTATTTAGGGATTCGAGTCATGGATAATCAAAGTTTTATTCGTCGTGGGAATGATTTGTATACTCCTACTAATATTGATATTGTTACCGCAACAATTGGAGGTAAAATTAAAGTTCCTACTTTAGATTATAAGGAGAAAGTTCTCACTGAAAAAGAATTAATGATCCCTCCTGGAACTCAACCTGGCACTGAGTTTCGTATTAAAAATCGAGGAGCTACCTATACCCAAAGAAAAGGAAGAGGAGATCAATATTTAATTGTCAATATTGAAATTCCTAAGAAAGTTTCAGATAAACAAAAAGAGCTCTTACTCAAATTTAAAGAGTTGAATAAATAACAGATATTGAATATTCTAATTCTTCTATATATATAATTTTTAATCTGACTCAACGATAATAATCATTTGAAATTTATGAAGACTTATACCATTAAACCTTATAAAGAAGGTTATGAAATAGAACAAGAAAGAATACATAATATTGTTGCAAAAACTAAATTTTATCCAACAGTAGAGCGTGCTAAGCAGCTACTAGAAGAATATTCCAAAGACAATTTTGATCCTAACTTGAAATTCTCTATAGGTGTGAATTAAGCCAATTAACCACATCACTTAGAACTTCTTCCCGATTAGTTTCGTTAAATATTTCATGTCGGGCATCCTGATAAAACTTAAAAGTAACATCTTTAATACCATATTTATTAAAACGTTTAATCATAGCTCTAATGCCCTTAGTCTTATTTCCTATAACACACATAGAACCTGATATAAAGAAAATCGGCAAATCTTTTTGTATTTTTTGCTCATTTTTCGAATTTAAACTTTTTTCGAAGCCCTTAATGAATTCTAGCCAGAGAGTTGCAGGAGGGACGAAACCACACCATGGATCATCAATATATTTCTGAACTTCATCCTTATCTCTACTTAACCATTCAAATCCTGTTGCCCCTTCATCATTTTGCCAATCATGATTGTTTGATTTAAAATTCATATCATACATTTTCTGACTCGGTTCGGTTAAGCCTCTTTTCTTTATTTCTCCTTTAAGAATAATTTTTCCAGCTTTAATTACTAAAGCTCTTACTTTCCCATTAGTACCACTTAAAATGCATCCTTTAAGAAGACTTCCCCATTCCTGTATATAATCTTGAGTTAAAAATGCCCCCCAGGAATGTCCAATAATGAACAATGGAAGGTTTGGATTTTCCTTCTTTATAATCATTGATAATTCATGAATATCGTTAACTACTCCTCTCCATCCATTTGGACCTAAAACACCTGCGTTACCTGCTAGAGTTACTTCTGTTAAATCACCAGCTGTTCTACCGTGACCTCTTGCATCAGCAGCATAACAAACATAGCCTCCCTTACATAAATATTCCGCAACTCTTGTATATCGCTTTGCATGTTCTGCTAAACCGTGAACGATTTGTACAACAGCTTTAGGTTCGATCTCTGGTTCGAATTTATACACAAAAATTTCAATTGAATCTTGGTCAGTAAAAGTAAAAGTTGAACTTTTCATTTTATAGCATCTTTTTTTCTATTTAGATAAGAAAATATATATTAATAGTGTCTTTTAATAATCTTTTTCTATTTAAATGTTTAATTAAATTTCCCTTTCTAAGCCCGATTTCGATTTAAAAAATTACACCTAAGCTTTTCCTTTCACAAAACTTTAAATTATGATTATTTTTTTTAAATAATTAATTAACTTTGCGTTTTTAATTGTGAGAGTTACTCATTAGTTATAAGGTAAATTTGCTTTGAAATTTAAATGTGATAAATGCAGTCACGAATTCGAATCAGATGATTTTCCCGAAGAGGGATTTAATTGTCCAGGTTGTGGAGATTCTGATTGTACCTTTAGTATAGCTTAAATTTCTTACTACAGAATTCCCTCTTTTTACTTCATATATTTTGTTTTAATTTTTTTACAAATTAGACAAAAAGATTAGTTTCCTCTATTATTTAGGATTTTTGTGATCCATTTTAATTATTACGTCCTTTTGCATGCTTCAAATTAACACAACTGTTAAATATATAAGAGTGAATTTAGATTATTTTGGTATGAAATTTAACAAAAAACTAAGGGTAGGGGTATCTATCTTATGTTTACTTCTTATATTTACTACATACATTTCACTTATCAATCTAGGACAAAAAACTTCTGTTGTTGATGAAAATTTACTTTCTATTAGTCCTGCTGATGATAACTATGAACCAAACAACAATATAGCTAACGCTACTGATCTAATATCATGGGAGGGAATTTGGCTCTCTTCATATTTGGGAAATGGCACGCAAGGGGATAGCGACTTTTACATGATCTATATTACTCCAGGATATGAGCATTTAAAAATCAATGTCACATATTCATATTCTCCAGTTACAGATATTTTTATGCGTATATATGATGAATATTGGAGTTTAAGGGATGTCGCTTCTACTCCTACTGATGATGAATTTTTTGAGTGGTATGGAATTACACCAGGTTTTTATTATATTGAGATTACGGGTATGGATTCTGGAAACACCTATGACTTATTGTGGGAGACATATCTTGTGGATGATCCTTATGAAGAGAATGACGGTCCATTTTCTGCCTATGATATTAGTGGATACATAAATAGTTGGATCTACGGATTTCAGTTCGATGAGGATTGGTATAACTTCACGGTAAATCCTTGGGATGAACGACGACTTATTATTGACCTATGGTTTAATCATTACGATGGAAATATTGATATTACTCTATATAGTCCAAGTTTAACACCAATTAAATGGAGTCGTTCGCCTGATCGTGATCATGAACATATTAATCATTTACTTCCCAATACCACCCTTCCGATTACTTACTATATTAATATTTCTGGTTTGGGGTGGGGGAACTATTATGATTTATGGTTTGATCTAGTCCCATTCGATGATCAGTATGAAGATAATGATAATTGGTTTTCGGCAAAGGATATATCTGCAAATGAATCCTTTTATCATGATGGAAGACAAACAGACGATGATTGGTATAAAATATATGTTGACGTGAGCGAAACAAGATTACAAGTTGATGTAAATCATAACGATGATATGGGCCAAATTGAATTTGAGATTTTTTATTACGATGGAGTAGATCCTAATAATAACAAAATAGCGTGGACTGACTATGAATCGATTCATATAAACGTTCTGGGAGGTGCTTGGTATTATATCCACATCAATGGAACCGATACAGGAAACCATTATGGTTTATATTGGAACACTTTCGCTCCTTTCGATGATAATTATGAACCGAATGATAATATTGGAATTGAAGCTGAAGTACTTTACTTTGATTGGCTTCATGATGGGCTTGGAGTTCAGTTAGATGAGGATTGGTACGTGATAAAAGGTGTAGAAAACCATCTTTATGTTGAGGCTTATTTCTTATTCCCTCTGGTTAGTCATGATTTGGAAATATGGTATGAGGATGCCACAGGAATATTTAGCATATTGTGGGGAGTTTCCTCAACAGGATATAACTTGGTTATCGATGTGGACTTGCCTAAGTACGGAGATTATTATATTTTAGTGAATGGTCCTAATTATGGGATTGAATATGACCTATGGTGGAGTCTTGGAGAAGGCGACGATTATTTTGAGGAGAATGATGATTTTTCCACTGCAGCAGAAATTTATCCTAATTATTACTGGGATTTATGGATAGTAAATGACGACGATGATTGGTATAATATTAGTCTGAATGTGAATGATTTTATTGAAGTCAGTATATTTTTTGATCATTTCGAAGGTGATTTGCAATTAGAACTTTATAATCCTAATAACAATCGTCGGGCATGGTCTGATTCAAACGATAACGATGAGTATCTATCGTTTAGCGTCTTTATGTCAGGAAACTGGAGTATTAGGGTATTTCATGAATATGGGAATACAAGAGTCTATTATGAATTAGATATCTGGGTCAATGGAGGGGGAGATGATCAATACGAAGAGAATGATATAGCTACTGATGCATATGACATTACATCCTATGAAGGTTTTTGGATAGCAGGTATGCAATTTGACGTTGATTGGTTTAAGTTCGATATAGGAGAAGGCGTCGAAACCCTTGTTGTGGATCTTAATTATAATGACTTTGAAGGAGATATCAATATTGAAGTTTTTGATAGTCTTAGTAATATAGTAGGCAATAGTAACGATCGTACTGGTAACGAGCATATTGAAGTTAAGAATCCAGTAAGTGGAACGTATTATATACGCGTTCATGGAGTTGGTCATGAAAATTGGTATGATCTTTATTGGAGTTCTGGTGGAGAAGTATATTATGGTGACGATTTTTATGAAGACAATGATGAAATGAGCAAAGCTTATGGACTATGGGACAATGAGCAAACGTGGTTAAGCGATATTGGGGGTTTAGCAGTTCAAGGAAATGATGATTGGTATATGATTGATGTTACGCCACACTTCCTAAATGTAGTTATTGAACTTGAGTTTAATTTTTCACAAGGTGAAATTAATTTTGAGCTTTATTATTTAAATGATAATAATAATGATATCTACATCGGTGAAGGAGTAAATGTAACCGATGTAAATCATCTTGTTCTTAATACTACAGTGAGACAATGGGGGGAGTTTTTTATACGCGTTTGGGGTAATGACTTCGAAAATGAGTATGATCTCTGGTGGGATGATGTTCGAACTGATTTTGGAGAGGATGCTTATGAACAAAATGATAATTTTATCAATGCCACAGATATTATTGATCGAGAACATCTTATGTTAGAAGATTTTCGTGGGTTTGGTGTTCAGTATGATTCAGACTGGTTTGAAATCTTTATCGGCCCAGATCAATCATTACCTTTTATTCTGATTGTTGACTTGTACTATGATAGTGCAGAAGGATTGATTGGAATTGAGGTCTATGATGATGAACTTTCAAGAAAAACCGGTAATTTTACTATGGAAGATAACGATTTCATTGTATATCGACTCCAGTCTAATGGTACTTATTATATTAAGGTGTTCGGTGATAATTCAGGAAATGTTTACGATTTGATTTGGAACACAAAAGATCATATTCCAATAGAAGACATACCTGGTTATGATATTCTCATTTTGCTAGGTTCAATCTTTGGAGTTGCATCCGTCGTAATACTAAAGTGGAAAAGAAGTAAATACAGTCATAAGTAAATTTTATTTTTTTTTACCTATTTTTAAAAAATTGATTATATAAATTAACCTAAGAATAGTTTAATTAGTCGTTCTAACTTATAACATATGGTTTATTTACCCTTATTAACTGTATAGAAATTTAAGTAATTAAAATTTTGAATATTTCCCAAGATTATCTGGGAATAAATAAATTGGTTTTAATGAACAAATTCTATTTTAAAAGAAATTTTAGAAGAAATAAAAAAAATGTCTGATTTCCTTAAAGTTTTTGAAGAAAAATCTATAGATTATATCCAATTTCACTTTACTACAATTTTAGGAGAATTAAAATCTGTTGAGTTTCCAGCAAATTTATGGGATAAATTAAAGGAAGGCACTGGAGTTGATGGGTCCAGTTTGGGTTTTCTTACAACCGAGCAAAGTGATATGAGAATTGTTCCAGATTATGAAACATTTTCAATTCTTCCTTGGAATCCAAGAGTTGGTCGTTTTATTTGTGATTTAACCGATAATAAAGGAGACCCATATCCACTATGTCCCCGAGGGATATTAAAGAAAGTCCTTAATAATGCAAAATTAAAGGGGTATGAATTTCACTCAAGACCAGAATTGGAATGGTACTTTGTTACAAAGGAATTTAAACCTGCTGATAATGGCGGTTATATGGATACCCTACCAATAGATAAATTCCAAAATCTCCGACGTCGAATTACTGATGACATGCTAAAAATGAATATAGGTGTTAAAACTATACATCATGAATTCGGAGCAGGCCAACAAGAGGTTGAATTTATAGAAGATAATGCCCTCCAACAAGCAGACAATGTCCAGACAGCAAAAATTATTACGAAAATCAGGGCATTTTACGATAATTTAATTAGTACTTACATGCCAAAACCATTTGAGAAAATGGCTGGAAGTGGATTACATCTTCATTTGTATCTGTTTAAAAATAATGTAAATATTTTTTCTAATGGAGAAAAAGGTTTCAGTGAAGTCCTTAAATATTTTGTTGGAGGGATTCAATATCATATCAAAGAAATAACAACATTATTAAACCCAATTACTAATTCTTATAAACGCTTGACTCATCATCATGAAGCGCCTGTTTATGTTTCTTGGGGTGTAGGGAATCGAACTGCTTTATTGCGCGTTCCCGGTTATGAAAAAGTTTCTCATGTAGAATATCGAGCCGGAGATGGAATGATGAATATCTACTTAGGAAGCGCAATACTGTTAGCTGCTGGTTTGGATGGTATTAAAAAGAAAATTGAACCCAACACACCTACACTTAAAAATGTAGATTTATTAACCAAGGAGGAACGCCAAAATTTAGGGATTGAAAGGCTTCCAAAAGATTTAAAAGAATCTTTAGATGCATTTGAGCAAAGCTCATGGATAAAAAAGATTTTTGGGAAAGTATTTGTAAAGACCTATGTTAGAAATAAACGAGTAGAACTTCAAGATTTTGGTGAAGCCAAATCTAAAAATAATGAAAAAGAATGGGAACTCGAAAGATATATTAACTACTAGAACCCCCATAATGGGCTGAACATAGTCTCTTGAATATTTCCTAAAATTGAAAAGTTAGACGTTTGAGATATATACTCACCCTTCTGTACCGGATCCGTCACCAGATACGGTTGGAGCATCAAACTAAGCGGCCTACCTAAAGCTAGCTCCAAGTAACCTCATCGCTTTCATTTGGCCTTGCACCAAGGTTTTAGCTCGTTCCAACCATTCCCTCCTACAATTTCTCTGGCTTATATCCAAGTCATTAATATGCGTAAGAAGGCAGTGTCGTTTCAGTTGCTAAATTACGATTCTCATCGTAGTAGTTTTCTACACCTTGCTTGGGAAATTTTTTATTTCGTGGGGTGAAGTTCCTCAGCAAGTCAATGCTCACCGTCAGCTCCATATCTCACTCGTCTCTGTTTTAGAAGTAAAGTAAGTATTTAAATTTTTATTTTTATCTGCGATAATGCTACTCAATTTACAAAATTTAATTAAAATAGTTCGAAATTATTTATTTAGATGTTTAACGCCCTAACTAGCTTTCTAACTCCTTTAGATGGATTATAAATAAGATATGGGGTGGCCGAAGTGAAGTTTGTCATATTAGATTCCGGATATCTTCCAGTAAAATTAATAATTATATTGTTAGATTCAATTTTTGGAGCAGAAGTAATGGCTCCAACAAAGGCCATAAATCCACTTTTCTCAATTTCGAATAATTTTAAACCTATCTCTTTACTAGGATAAACACCTACCTTAACTAAAGTATTCAATATTTGGTCTTTGTAATAAAACAGTTCTTCACTAGTAATTCGGGTTGGTAGAACTCTCCCACCTTTTTCCTTCCATTTTATGAACTTATCAATAGCATATAAGGGATTTGTGCTCCCTAGTGTAGGTTCTATCTGAGATGTATTATATTTCCCGTCCTTAAAAATGGAGTATGGATCTTTTCCATTGGAATGGAAATCTAACGCATCAATTAATGGGGTTGATTTTCCACCGATTGGTTGAATAATTAAAATTTCTGGATTGGTTTTTAGTTTGTAAGCAGATTCTATAAATCCAACCGGACCGACTCCCCCAGATACCGTTTGAATATAACAAATATCATCATTCATCAAACCACTCTCTTTTAATATAAGCCCGATTTGAGAATAAGCTGCGGTTTTTATATCAGGATTAGCGTAAACTACCTTTGAGGTAAGAGTCAAGTGTTTAACAAGTTTTTCAGCAAAGATCCTCGTACTATCCAAAGATGAATGTTTTAAAACAACAAATTTAACATAGGGATTATTATTTATCGCACTTCTAGATACTTTATAAAATGAAAGCTCAGGTACTAATAAAATAGCCTTTATATTCTTACTTCTTTCCGTATTGTAGTTTTTAATTGCTCTTGCCATACCTTCAACCGTATTTCCTGAAGATGTTGAAATTATATAATCAATATTATCTCTATCTTTCAAGTGAAGAAGATAATTGCAGTCTACATCTTTAAAAGTCGATGTACTCCAAATAGTCCGTACACATTCTTATTGGGTATAATATCTGGTATTTTTTCTATAGATACAAAGATCTTTGGATTATAGCTTGATTTAACTCTCTTTTTAGTTAATTTAAAATAAATTTCATCACTAAAATTCCACTTATCTCCCCCAACGTAAAACCTATGAACTGTACTTTCTTGATTCAGGATCATATTTCCATTTAATTTTTTTTTATTTTTTCTTCCATAATTTTGATTACGTAGAATTACACCAAAGAGGTTCTTTAGGGGGAGGAATTGGTTCACAATTATTCTTAACATTACATGTTTGACATATATAAGAATCTTCACTATAGTTTCCAAAACACATTACAGAATCTTTCAATTTAATCATCAACTTATCATCTATGTTCGAATAATGTTATCTTAATTATTAAGTGGTGACATTAACTAATAAATCTATGTGATGGTATGACATTAAGAATGACATAATCTATTTAAAGGATGTGAGATTATATATAATTGATAATGTTATAAAATTTGATAAATGATAATGGCAACTACAAAAAAAAGTCAGAAAAAAGCGGTTCATGCCACAATCTCTGATGAATCTTTTGAAATAGTTCAAAAATATGAACATGAGTATGGTTCAAAGTCAGCAGTAGTCGATACAGCACTAAGAGTTTTTAAAAAGTTTAAGAAACCTTATTTAGACGAAGTGATAGGAGCATGGTGTAGAGCCAGAAATGAATTGAATATGGTTTTAGTGGGTAAAACAACTCTCCTTTCATATATTAGTGGTAATTACCGAGAGGCGTATATAAAAAATATCGCTCTTGAAGCGATCGAATGGTATTTAGGGAAAAAAAAAGAGGATATGGAATTTGAAGAGTTTCTCAATGGGTTGAAGGGAATGTGGCACATAGCAAATTATTTCTATAGTATTGAAATCGATAAAAATCAAGAAGAGGCTTTCCAGATAACGTTTAAACACGATCTAACACAGGAATTTAGTGAATTTTGGGCAGAATATTTTCAAATACTCTTGAAAAAACATTGGAATTGTAGTGTGATGACGTTTACTCGGAATGAATCTTTTCATCTGATTATAAAAGAAATCCAATAAAATCTATTTTCTATATTAATATGATTCATTAATTATTTAGATATTGAGATATATTTCATCTATTTAATTTAAAAATAAGCTCAATTATTAAATAAGAACTTTTGTTATTAATTTATAATAAAATTTTTTAAGGTTGAGAAAAATATGAAAGAAAAATCTATAATTACAAAATTTTTTATGACTCAATTTCTAATTTGGGGTGTTTTTTCATTATTCTTGAGTTCTACACCAATTTCTATTCTAAACGATACGAAAACTAACGAATTTTTTAATCCCAAGTTTAACGCTGTGGATTTTTCAAATTCTACTGTAATCTCAGATGGATTTGGTGGCGCATATTGGAATGATGGTGCTAGCTATAGTCCCGCAATTGCCGTTGATAAAAGCGACGCAATGCACGTGGTTTGGCATGATCATACCGATGGTGTTTGGGGTACGGATATTGAAATTATGTATGCGAGTTATACAAATGCCACTGGTTGGTCAAACGTCACTGTAATTTCTGATGGACAAAATTATATCTATTGGAACGATGGAAATAGTAATAATCCAAAAATCGTTGTGGATGGAAATGATGCAATTCATGTCGTTTGGGAAGATTTCACTGATAGTGGTTGGGGTATAGATTACGAAATAATGCATACTCAATATACTTCTATAATGGGATGGTCTCTACCTTTGGTTATCTCTGATGGATATGGTGGTGATCATTGGAACAATGGAGTAAGTGCCGGTTCTAGTATTGCTACCGGTACCACAGCAGCGCACGTAGTTTGGTATGATGGTACTCATGGAGTATGGGGTATGGATTATGAGATTATGTATACAAGTATATCAATTCCAGAACCACCATGCACCTTAACACCATCAGGAGGTATACCTGGCTATGACATTTTTATATTAGTATTTGGAGTATTTGGAGTAACTTATCTTTTCATTAGAAGGAAACTGAAAAAATTTAAATAATAACTTTTTTTGAACATTTTTTCTTTTCTTTAATTTATTATTCTTTATTTGTAATTGGGAATAGAGCTTCTGCAAATCTCTTAAAATCCAAAACTAATAGTATTAATATATTAAAATAAAAGGGAATAAATTATAGGGACAATTTGATATAGATATGAGAAAAGTTCAATTACGTAAGACTGGAGAACAGATCCCTGTACTTGGACAAGGGACAATGGGGATCAAAGGAGGAAAAGAAAAGGATTATTATGATGAATGGAAGAATTCAATAAGAAAGGGGATAGAGCTTGGAATGACTCATTTAGATACTGCTGAAATTTACAATTTTGGTAATTCTGAGAGAATTATAGGAGAAGTAATAAAAGAATATGATCGGGATGATTTATTTATAACAAGTAAGTTATTTCCTAAACATTTTGGATATGATTCAATGATAAAAGCATGCAATAAAAGTTTGGAGAGATTAGACATAAAATATTTAGATTTATATCTGGTTCATTTTCCTTCATTTGTGGTCTCAAAAATTAAGAAACATATGAGGGTTATGGAACAACTCCTAAACGAGGGAAAAATAAGACACATTGGTGTAAGCAACTTTTCTGTTGAACAGTTCAAAGAGGCAGATAGTTTACTCAAAAAATCAGAGATAGTTGCAAACCAACTCCGCGCAAATATTAAGACTCAAAAACATATTCATTATTCTTTGCCATATTATAAGAAAGAGGGAGTTATACTAACATCATACAGCCCTTTAGGGCATAGGGGATATACTAAATTAAGTGGAGAACTTAGAACAAAATTAGATCAAATAGCTGAAACGCATGAGGCTACTATTCAACAAATTGCTCTAGCTTGGCTTATCAATCATGAAAACGTTATAGCAATTCCTAAAGCTTTTCGTGTAAAACATACAGAAG
>SDBS01004641.1_pt1 | contig 13451 bp, 16 predicted proteins | sample 2277091 | NCBI WGS metagenome assembly SDBS01 (sample SAMN10404972, study PRJNA504765) | marine sediment metagenome | isolation source: marine sediment core GS10_PC15, 163 cmbsf | place: Arctic Ocean: Southern Knipovich Ridge | collected 2010 | reverse complement strand
GAGCGAATGCCGGGGCGGAGGCGGGGATGGTGACGGCGCCGGCAGCCGGCTAACCGGTTTCTGTCACCACTCACACGGGCGGTTCACCCGCCAAAGGACATCAACATGACTATGCTAGTCGGCTTCTCCCAAACCCAATCACTCCCTGAATCCTCCGTCCTCCGCGCCGCGATCTCCGGGGCCACCAGCGGCAACAACACCCTGGTCGCCGCTGTCTCCGGCAAGAAGATCAAGGTGCTTGGCCTGGTGCTGTATGCGGCCGGCGCGGTGGACGTGCGGTTGGAGAGCGGCGCCAGTGGGACAGCGCTGACGGGCGTTATGTCGCTGAATGCGGCAGGTGAGCATATCATTCTACCAATGGCACGGCCTGGGATGCACTGGATCGAGACGGCGGCGGCGACATTGCTGAACCTGGAGCTGGGCGCTGGCGTCCAGGTGTCGGGCATGATCGTCTATTACGAGGAAAAGTAGATTGACTTGCATTGTAGGCATCGAGGGCCACAATAGCGTGGTGATCGGCGGGGATAGTGCGGCGTCGAGCGGCTGGACAGTTCGGGCCAATCTAGTCCCCAAGGTATTCAGGTGCAATTCGTTGCTCATTGGCATTACGGGGTCGTTTCGGCTGGGCCAGGTATTGGAGCATCACTTGCGAGTACGGTCGCAAAAAGACGATGAGACAGACATCGCCTATCTTGTTCGGGCCGTAATCAAGGCAGTGCGGAAGTGCTTTAAGGCGCAAGGCATTGCCAAGGTGGAAAACAGCGTTGAGGAGGGCGGGCGGTTTCTGCTCGGCTATCGGGGGAAGCTCTACAAGATCGACGACGACTTCCAAGTTAACCGCACGGCGGACGGCTTCAACGCGATTGGTTGTGGCCTTGAGTACGCGCTGGGTGCAATGAGTGCCCTCACAGATTTACAACCATGGCAACGCGTTGAGCGTTCCCTGGAAATCGCGGCGCATTTCAGCGGCGCCGTGATGGGGCCGTTTACGATCCTGGAGGCGGGAACGTAGGCAATGGCAGACAGCCGGTTTCACTTTGACGAGCAAGCGGCTGAGGTCGCGGTGTTGTTCTTCGAAACGCTGTTGACGCACGTCAAGGGCGAGTGGGCGGGGCAGCCGTTCATTCTGGAGGAGTGGCAGAAAGAGGAGATCGTCAGGCCGCTGTTCGGGTGGAAGCGCGAAGATGGCACGCGGCGCTATCGGACGGCTTACATCGAGCTACCGAGGAAAAATGGCAAATCAAGCCTGGCGGCAGGGATTGCGTTGTACCTCCTGTTCGCAGACGGCGAGCCAGGGTGTGAGGTGTATTCAGCGGCAGGGGATCGCGCGCAGGCGTCAATTGTGTTCGACATAGCCAGCACGATGGTTGAGGATCAGCCGGCGCTGAAAAGCCTGTCGAAGACATACAAGCGGTCAATCGTGATTGAAGACACACGCGCCAAGTATTGGGTACTGAGCGCGGACGTACCGACCAAGCACGGGCTCAATGCGCACGGGGTCATATTCGATGAGCTGCACGTACAGCCGAACCGCGACCTATGGGACACGCTGAAGACAAGCACGGGGTCCAGGCGGCAGCCTATGGTTGTCGCGATTACGACGGCGGGCTTTGACAGAGAGAGCATTTGCTGGGAGATCCACGATTACGCGCGACAGATCAAGGCGGGGTTGATTGAGGATGACACGTTTCTGAGTTGCATCTATGGCGCGGAGCAGGACGATGACTGGCTGGATGAAGAAGTCTGGGCAAAGGCCAACCCCAACCTGGGGGTCTCGCTCAAGCTGGACTACCTGAGAGCTGAGGCGCGGGTGGCGGAGTTGACACCGGCGTACCAGAACACGTTCCGGCGGTTGCACTTGAACCAGTGGACGCAGCAGGAAACGCGGTGGATACCGATGGAAGCGTGGGACGCCTGCGCGGCGCCGATGAATGCCAAGCTGCTAGAGGGTGCGGAGTGCTACGGCGGACTGGACCTGGCGAACACGTCTGACATCGCGTCGTTTGTGCTGTGTTTCCCGTCAGAGCGCGGGGAAGACGAGCGATTCGCGCTGTTGGCGTTCTTTTGGATACCAGAGGAGAACATGGTCGAACGCGCGCGTCGGCATCGGGTGAGTTACGATGCGTGGGCGCGCGACGGGCTGATTACGGCAACGCCGGGTAACGTGATTGACTACGCGGTGATCGTCAAGCAGATCGAGGCGCTAGGCGAGCTGTACAACATCCGCGAGATCGCCTTTGACCGTTGGGGGGCGTTCCAGGTGAGCCAGGAGCTTGACGGCGCTGGCTTCGAGATGGTAGGCTTCGGCCAGGGGTACGCGAGTATGGCGGGACCGACGAAGGAGCTGCTACGGCTGATCCTGGATGGCAAGTTGTCGCACGGAGGCAACAAGGTGTTGCGATGGATGGCCGACAACGTGGTCGTGAGCCAGGACGCAGCAGGGAACCTCAAGCCGAACAAGAAGAAATCGCGGGAGAAGATTGACGGGATCGTGGCTACGATAATGGCGATTGACAGGGCGATGCGTCATAGTCCGAAATCGGTCTACGAGGACCGGGGGATATTATTCTTGCAATGAACGTATTTGACAGAATGGTCACCTGGGCGGCAAGGGCGCTGAGATTCCATCCAAGCCAGACGCCGCCAGCGTGGGTAAAGGCACTGGGTGGCTGGGAGACGGCGTCGGGCGTCGAGGTGAACGCGGCGACGGCATTGCAGTATAGCGCAGTCTGGGCCTGCACTCGGGTTTTGTCAGAGACGGTCGCCAGTTTGCCACTACATCTATACCGGCGGTTGCCCGGCGGCGGCAAGGAGCGCGCAGTAGACCACCCGCTGTACAGGATACTGCACGACGACGCCAACGATGAGACGACCAGTTTCTACTTCCGAGAGACGCTGATGGGGCACCTGTGCGGGTGGGGCAATGCCTACGCGGAGATCGAGATCAACGGGCGGGGCCAGGTCATTGGGCTGTGGGGGTTGCGCCCAGATCGGATGAAGGTTGAGCGTGAAAACTCCAAGCTCAAATACACGTACAGGCTAAACAGGCCAGATAGCCAGGGGCAGCATCAGCACGTATTCGCACCGGAGCAGGTGTTACACGTTCCGGGGCTGGGCTTTGACGGCGTGGTCGGCTACTCGCCTATCAGAATGGCGCGGCAGGCAATCGGGCTGGGGTTGGCTACGGAGGAGTTCGGCGCGCGGTTCTTTGGCAACGATGCGAGGCCGGGGATCGTGCTACAGCACCCGGACAGATTGAGCAAGGATGCGCGCGAGACGCTGCAAAAGTCTTGGACGAGCAAGTATGGTACCTTGGCAAAAAGCCACAGCGTGGCGATACTGGAGGAGGGGCTGCAGCTCGTGGAGATCGGGATACCGCCAGAGGACGCGCAGTTCCTGCAAACGCGGAAGTTCCAGCGGTCGGAGATTGCCAGTATCTACAGGGTGCCTCCGCACAAGATCGGCATCATGGACGCCGCGACTTTCAGCAATATCGAGCATCAATCAATCGAGTTTGTGGTGGATACTATCCGGCCGTGGTTGGTGCGCTGGGAACAGGTTCTAAACACGAAGCTCTTGCTGCCGAGCGAGCGCGGGAAGTACTTCACGGAGTTCCTGGTTGACGGGCTGCTGAGAGGTGATATTAAGAGCCGCTACGAGGCGTATGCAGTAGGCCGGATGAACGGTTTCCTGAATGCAAACGAGATCCGAGAGCTGGAGAACATGAACCCATTTGAAGGCGGCGACGTCTACCTTGTGCCGCTGAATATGATACCAATCAGCGCGGTGGGTGCGTTCGGGCCAACGCCTGGGATGGAGAGCAACGCGCGGGTGGTGGCCCTGGCTCCAACGGAGGAGCGCGCGACGAGGTCTGCAATCGCAAGGCGCAGGCTACAGCAGGCATACCATCGCATTTATCGGGACGTGGCTGCCAGGGTGCTGAGGCGCGAGAAGAACGACGTGGGAGCAGCGGCACGGAAGTACCTGGGCACTCGCGGAATTGGCGACTTCAGTTTGTGGATGGAACAGTTCTATGCAGAGCACGGCAGGTTCGTGTTCGACCAGTTTAGTGTGGTCGCGCGGGCGTATGGGGAGCTAGTCGCGGCCGAGGCTCACGCCGAGGTTGGCGAGCCGGGTGAGTTGACGCCGGCAGATGAGATGTTCGTGCGCCAATACTTGGCAGCGTTCACGGCGCGGCACACGGGGCTCAGTCAGTCGCGGATTGCCCGGATACTACAGGAAGAGGTTGACCCGCTCGCAGCGATTGAGGCGGAGCTTGACACATGGCCGGAGGTACGCGCAGAGGAGACGGCGCGCTGGGAAGCGGTGCGGTTCGGGAACGCACTGTCGAAGGCGGTGTTTGTCTCGGCTGGCATCATCAAGTTGCGCTGGCGGGCGTTTGGCAAGAGCTGCCCATATTGCAGAGACTTGGATGGCCAGGTGGTGGGAATTAACGAGATGTTCCTGCAGGCCGGTACGGAGTACGAGCCAGACGGGGCAGATCGCCCGCTGACAGTACAACACAGCATAGGGCACGCACCGGCACACGCGGGGTGCCTACCGGGGAACGCTTATGTATTGGCCGGTAACCGGATCGCGGCTAGCAGTGAACGATGGTACGATGGAAATCTCGTCGTCATCCGCACATCCAGCGGCAATCAACTGACCAGCACTCCGAATCACCCGGTACTCACGAATGCGGGATGGATCGCGGCGGGCGGCCTCAACGTAGGAGATTACGTGATCAGCGACCGCTCCATTGATTGGATGCGTCCCAGAATGCCCGTAATCGGTGATCATCAGTATATGCCAGCCAGCATCCATGATATAGCGAAGTCGTTTTGTGATGCGGGCGAGATGGTCACCATACCAGTGCCAGCAACCGCCGAAGATTTCCACGGCGACGGGGGGCATTCCGAAATCACAATTGTACGGGCCAATCGCGAGCTGTTGAGTGAAAACGGCGCCGCGCTGGTCCAGCAACTCAGCAAAGGCGCGCTCCTTGGCGGAAATGCTGGTGCCCCGGTGTTGGCGAGTACGAGCAGCAGCGCAATAAGCCGCGAAAGTGTTGGGCTTGCCGATGGTGGCTTTGTGGGCCGCCGCGACTTGCGCGGTTCTTTCGTCGGGGCCTCTGCGGTTCCAGACCAACGTCTGCGCAGCGCTCCGTTTGCGAGGTTGGATGTTTTTTTCCAACAAGTGCCGTCTGATTACGGGGCGGGACACATTCAATTCGGCAGCGAGGGCGTTTTCGGACTTCCCGGCGATGTATTCGCTGACCAGGTAGTCGCTATCGAGCAATATGCGTTTCATGGCAGCGTCTATAACCTCCAAACTGAGAATGGTTACTATATAGCCAATGGCATCATCGTCCACAACTGCGACTGTATGGTTGTGGCTGGTTAGTGTGTGATGTGATTGTACCATAGATTGAAGAAAAGGCAAGGGGGAAACGATGGAAGTGAGAGAGCGCAGGGCGTTCAAGGTGCAGGAGTTGCGCATCACTGACGAGGGTGACGACGGGCCGCGCATCACGGGCTATGCGGCAGTGTTCAACGAGACCGCCGACCTGTATTGGTTCAAGGAGCGCATAGAGCCCGGCGCGTTTGCTCAAACACTGGCGGATGGGGCTGATGTGCGGGCGTTGTGGAACCACGACTCGAATTATGTGCTTGGGCGGACGACGAGCGACACGCTACGGCTGCGCGAGGACCCGCGAGGGCTGGCGATTGAGATTGACCCGCCGGATACGCAGTGGGCACGCGATGCGCTGGTGACTATGCGGCGCGGCGACGTGGATCAAATGTCATTCGGGTTTGAGACGGTACGGGATGACTGGGAATATGACAAGGAAGGCGATGCAACGCGGACGCTGGTAGAAGTCCGCTTGTTCGACGTGTCGCCGGTTACGTTCCCGGCTTATCCACAGACTAGCGCGCAAGTGCGCGCGATGGGCGAGCAGCACAAGAACGCGTTGGATGACCAGGTGGTCGCCGATGCGAACGCGGAGCGTGGCAGGGCGCGGGCGCGCCTTGACATCCTGAAGCGTAGGTTGGAATTGGCAGAAGCAGAGTTGTAGCAGAACGGAGGAAACGGAAATGACGCAGAGAGAACTACTGGAGCGCCGCGCTGGGTTGGTTAGCCAGGCGCGCGCAATTCTTGACGGGGCTGAGGAAGCAGATCGAGGCCTCGACGCCGAAGAGACGGCGCAGTATGACGCGCTGATGAGTGACGCGCTTGATCTGGGCGAACGCGCGAAGCGCATCAGGCAACAGGAAGCGCTCACGGCAGAGATGGACAAGTCGGTCAATGAGCCGGTGAAGCCGGACCCGGGCGACGACACGCCGGAGGCACACGCGGCTCGGTGGCTGGAAGAGGGACGGAAGAAGGTTGGTCACTTCCTGCGCAACTGGGAAGGCGGAACGGGCACGCTGGAGCTGCGCGCGTTGATGAGCGCAAGCGACATCTACGGTGGCTATCTGGTGACGCCGATGCAGTTTGTCCAGGACATGATCCAGGCCGTGGACGACCTGACGTTTGTGCGGCAGTGGGCGACCATCCAGCAGGTGGCGAACGCCGAGAGCCTGGGCGCACCATCACTGGACAACGACCCGGCGGACCCGACGTGGACGAGCGAGCTGTTGACCGGTTCCGAGGACAGCACCATGTCATTTGGGCGCAGGGAGCTGACACCGCATCCGCTGGCGCAGCGCATCAAGGTTTCGCGCAAACTATTGCGGCAGGTTCCCAGCATCGAGGCGCTGGTAAGGGATCGCCTGGCCTATAAGTTTTCGGTTGTGGAAGAGAACGCATTCCTCAACGGTGACGGCAACGGCCAACCGCTGGGCGTGTTCGTGGCGAGTGATAACGGGATCAGCACCGGGCGGGATGTGAGCGATGGCAACACGACGACCGAGATCCGCTTTGACAACCTCATCAACGTCAAGTATACGCTGAAGTCGCAGTACTGGGCGCGGGCTCGCTGGATGTTCCACAGAGACGGCGTCAAGATCATTTCGAAGTTGAAAGATGGCAACGGGCAATATCTGTGGCGTGAGAGCGTGAGAGCCGGGGAGCCTGATATGGCCCTGGGGTTCCCGGTGGGGATAAGCGAGTTTGCACCTAACACGTTCACGACGGGGCTGTACGTGGGCCTGCTGGGCGAATGGTCAAACTACTGGATCGCTGACGCAATGTCAATGGACATCCAGCGCTTGGTGGAACTGTACGCGGTTACCAACCAGGTCGGGTTCATCGCCCGGCTGGAAGCGGACGGAATGCCGGTGTTGGAGGAGGCGTTCGTTCGGGTGAAGTTGGGATAGTTCGCCGGGGCATTTGTCCTGGTATATGAAGTGATTGAGGAGGCGTGACGTGGGGAACTTTGTACAGAACGTGAAACTGGTAGCGGGGAAGGCCTCGCCGGAGGACGCGCTGAGTGCTCGGAGCTATCCGGCAAGCGGCGCGTTCGTGGACGTGAGTGGTTTCGAGTGGGCGGCCGTGGTCGTTCACTTGGGGGCGATTGACTCCGGGGATACACCGGGCCTGGAGGTCAAAGTCTCGGACGCGATCGACGGGACTGAGGACGTGATCGACGCAACGAACTGCGTCAAGGAAGTCGCTCATACGGACGACGACCAGGTGGTGATATTCATCATCAAGGTTGAGGCCTTGGCGGCTGACCATCACTTCCTGAGCCTGGTTGTGGCTGACGTGAGTAATGCGTCATACGGGGACATCATGTACTACCTGAGCGGGCCGGCCAGGAAGTTGCCGGTAAGCCAGGATAGCACGCTGCTGCCGAGTGACAACCAGCTCCAGAAGCTGACATAGCGATGGCTACTGTCAGAGTGCGACTGTTGCAGCGTATGGCCGGCCCTCGGGGCAACTGGGGGCCGGGCAAGGTGGTTGCGGTTGCTGCTGACGAGGCGGTTGGGTTGGTGGACGGGGGGTTCGCGGTGTATGCGGATCCCCCGCCATCACAGCCGGTCGCCGAGATGGCAGCAGTGGAACCGCCGGAGCGCGCGGTCAAGCCGCCAGCGCGGCGCAAATCGACAAGGCGAAAGAAGGTAGGAGGAGGTACAACGAAATGAAAAAGGGATACAAGAGACTCGTAATCGTCATGTTCCTGGCGTCGGCGCTTGCGCTGGCTGTGTCCGTGGTCGTGATGACCTCACGGACGGCAGAGGAACCAGTCGCGCGGACGTATGGCTGCGCGGTGTATATGGAGCAAGGCTGCGCCAAGCAGGTCGTCGCGGACGGCGGCGAGATCGAAATCCAGTCGGGCGGGTTACTGGACGTCAAGAGCGGGGCCGTAAGCGAGTTCGGTGGCGACGTGAGGATTACTGGGTCTCTTACGGTGTCGACCCTCATCACCACGTCCTCAACGAACTTCAACCTTGACGGGAACCTCACGTCGGGGATCGGTGCGTTGACAGTGACGGCAGGAAACGGCCTGGTAGTGTCGAACAACATCACGGCTAGCACGAACGTGCAAGTTGACGGCGCGCTGAATGTTGACGGTGCTTCGACGCTTGAGGCAGTTGACATCAACGTGGCGCTGACCGGCGGCACTGGGTCCGAGCTACGTGTCAATGACAACGTGCGAGCCACCGGAAGCGTCACAGCGGCCATCGGCTACATATCCGGGACACTCGACGTCGTCGGCACATCCTCACTCGCGGCCGCCACGACCAGCGGAGCTCTGAATGCGGGCACGACCCTCAGCGTTACGACGTGGTTCGGAATGGCGCCGCAGGATTTTGTGCTTGTAGCTGGTGAGCCTATTACGCCCACCGGCACATACATGCGCATCACCAGCGCCGGGGTCATAACGTGTTCAACGTCCCGTTGTATCGTAGACGGTAGCAGGCATGGCGACATCCTCATCTTGGAGAACGCCAACGCTGCTGACGCCATCACGATCGACGGGACAGGTGGTAATGTGGAATGCAAGTCTGACGTGGTACTCGACCAGGACGATACGTTGATACTGATATGGAACGCCGCGGACTGGATCTGCCTGTCGGGTTACGACAACAGCTAATCACATGCGGGTGTTCGCATACTGTGCGGAGAGTTTCGAGGACAGCACGAGGCGGGCGGCAGGCACGGAACCGTTGACCTGCCCGTCCGTCTCGGCTGACCTGTTCGAACCAGGATGGCTGGAAGGGTACGACTTGCTGTACTTCGACTTGCACGGGTATCCATTTACTCGGTTCTGGATCGGAGATGGTGGAGTGATCGCGCTGGCGGCGTCGCAGGTGCGGCAGGCTGATCTCGGCGGAGCGGTGGTGTTCGCGGTGAACTGCCACCTTGCCGATGGCGCGTCGCCGATGATGGACGCATTGCTGGACGCGGGTGCGAGCTATGTGATCGGCGGGACGGGCAAGAACTACGCGGGCACGGCGACCGTGCAGGGCGCGGCGATGCTGGGCATGTGGTTGCGTCGGCTGATGGCCCTGGGGCTGGACCCCCTGCGGGCGCTGGCGTGGGCCAAGCGGCGGGTGAGGATGAGCGGGACAAAGCGGAAGTCGGACGCACTGGCGTTTCGTGCGTTCTATCGGCGGCCGGAGGGCAGGGTATGAGCATCGAGAACGGGTATTGCACGCTGACAGAGTTGCGTCAACGACTGCTAGACCGCCGGTCCTATACAGCGGCGACCATCGCGTTTGTGTCGAGCACGAAGAAAATCACAGACACGCGGAAGGGCCTCAGAAACTTCTCTGAGGGCAACGTGATCCAGGTTAGTGGGTCGACCAGCAACGACGGGTACTACACGGTTGCAACGGGCAGCGTGGCGGGTGAGATTGTCGTTGACGAGACGTTGACAGACGAGCCGCTTGGCGACACGGTGACGATCTTCGACGCGAGCGAGCCGGTAGATGACGGGATGCTTGAGAGAATCGTCGAGGGTGTGAGCCGGTCGATTGACGAGTACACGGGTCACAGGTTCTACAGGCCGTCCTCCGATGAGACGCGATATTACACAGCAGAGGAAAGCACGGCCTTGGTGATTGACGACGTGGGCAGCCTCACGACGCTGGCAACAGACTCGGACGGCGACCGCACGTATGAGAATACCTGGACGGCGACAGACTACGATTTGATGCCGTACAACGCGGCGCTGGACAGCAGGCCTTACGACAGGCTTGAGGTTCCACCGGCCGGGAGCTATGCGTTCCCCGTTGGCGTGCAGAAGGGCGTGCAGATTGTAGCCAAGTTTGGTTGGTGCACGCTGGCCAATGTTCCGCAGGCGGTCACAGAGGCGTGCCTGTTGATCTCAGAGCAGTTGGCAATGAGACGCGATGCGCCATTCGGGATCATCAGCAGCCCGACGGGCGAGTCTCAACGGCTGTTGGCCAATGACATAATGAAGCGAGATCCCCACATCCGGTTTCTGTTGGGCACATACGCGAGGGTCTATGTCTAGCCTCGAGGGGATTGAGGTGCGTGGCTTCGATGAGGCGATGAAAACCCTGGAGCCGGGCCGGATGAATGGGCCTATCAAGGACTTCCTGTTTGCGGCTGGCAGGACGGTGAAGCAGCGCACACGGGCGGCGGCGCCGGTGCGGCGCGGGACACTGCGTTCAAGCATCAGGGTCACAATGAGCAGGGTAGTCCCGCCGAAATGGGCCACGGTCGGCACCAGCTTGACGCGTGGCGGTTTCCCGTACCCGGCGGTGCTGGAAGGGAGCGCGCGCTACCACTTCGGCGGAGGGAGCAAGCCGACGAAGGGATGGTTCTCGGGCGCGGCTGCGTCGGCGAGTTCAACGCTGGATCGTCTCAGGCGCACGATGGAAGCGCGGATATTCAAGAAGTTCGAGGCATAGAGGATGACAAGTTTCACGGGTGCAATTCAGCGCGTAGCGTTTCACGCTCGAGGCCTCAAGGGGATGATGGGGGCGCCGGACGATCCCCCGGGTGTTCTCTCGTCGTTCCCGTTTGCTGTGACGTTCGGGGGGCGGGGCGATTTCACTGGCGGCGAGTCTCAGCCAATACGAGGTGTTCACACGCTGGTGTGCGATATGCACTTTGCGCTGCGCGACCTGGGGTCAGACACGCGGCGGATGAACGACTACATCCAGGCGTTTAGCAACGCGGTGATGAATGACACAGCCCTGAACGGCACGGTAGACAGCCTCAACGGCGTGACGTATGAGTTCATGAGCTTTGATTACTCGGGGACATACGGCATCCGCTGGGAGCTGGACTGCAAGATTATGGACGGCACGAAATGAGGTCGGCGATATGTTCGAACACCTGACACGCTTCGACAAGATCATAGTCACCGGGCCACAGCGCAGCGGCACGCGCATCTGCGCCAAGATGATAGCCGCTGACACGGGCCACGCGTTCGTCGGTGAGGAGGGAGTCCACGTTGACAGCCTCAACGCGCTGGTGGCTAGGCTGGCCGACGGAGGCAAGAAAGTTTTCCAGTGCCCGGCGCTGTGCCGGTACGCGCACCAGATGCCTGACGACGACATTGCCGTGGTGATGATGATACGCCCGGTTGATGAGATCATCGCATCGCAGGAACGCATCGGATGGGACGGGGAGAGGGTGGAGCAGTTGCGCTACGGGATGGCGCTTGGCGCCATAGCAGAAATCAAATACGACTACTGGCACAGCGTCAATAAACTTTGGATTGATCTACAGGGCTGGGCCGAGAATTGCTTTGAGATCAGCTACCACGACCTCGAGTCGCACCCGCTCTGGGTGCCCAAAGCCCAGCGCGCCAACTTCACAGCGTGGCAAACAGAATGAGGATACTGGTATTCTGCCCGTTCAACGCATTGCTCTATGGCCGCACAGTCGAGAGCATCCTAAACGCTGTGCCGGTGGGACTGATTGACTACCTGTTTAGCTACGGCGACCCGGACGGCAGCGACAAGGGCGAGAACGTCCGCGCAGCATACCATCACGGCCAGGCGGTGTTCCTCAACGGCGATTGGGACGCGATGCTCACGGTGGAGAGCGACCAGATCATACCCGTGGACACGCTGCAACGGCTGACGCAGATCGACGCGGGCGTGGCGTATGGGCTCTACATCTGGCGCTATGGCAGCCGCAATTGGACGGCGTACACAGCGCACGACGATGACGGCAAGCCGATGCACTCGGTATCAAACGACCCAGAGCAAGCGCGGGAGTGGTGGGGCACGGTGCAAGACGTCACCGGCTGGGGATTTGGTTGCACGTTGATCCATAGGTATGTGTTGGAGCTGGTGGATTGGACGTCTGGCGTGCTACCCGACGAGGCACTGGCCAGGCTGTGTAATCTGCAAGGCGTCCCGCAGAAGTGCGACCTGGGCGTGGTCGTGGGGCACATCCAGCACAAGGAGGCGCTTGTGCTGTGGCCGGACCCGGACGCCGATGATCTGGTGAGGCTCGAGGGGCTATGCTAGTCGGCGAGCCGATGACGCTGAGAACCGACCCGGGGCAGCAGCAGCGGAACGTCAAGGGGTTTGCATTCGTGTACGTGGGCAAGGGTCACGTTCCTGGCATACCAGCCCGGAACCTAACACAGGCAGAGGCCGACAAGTTTGGTTGGGCGTTGATCCGTGGCATACAGTGTTGCCACACAGGACAGAGAATGTACAGGGAGGTCGAATAATGGGTACACGAGTACTATCTGAGATCCAATACGGACTAGAGGGCACGCATGGCGACGCGGTCGCAGCGGATACCAAGCTACTCGCGCAGGTGTCAGTGCCGGGAGATATACGCAACTGGGTCATACCGGGCGCGGGCACCGGCGAGCGTGTGCCGGGCCAACTCGACAGCGCATTCCTGCGAGAAGTCCTGGCTGACGGCATTGTCCTGAGCACGCCGGCGGAGATGGGTGGGCTGTACTATCAGCTCCTGCCGTTGATCCTCAGCGCGTGCATCAAAGGTGGCATCAGCGCAGCCGAGTCGAACAGCGGCGAGGGTGACTACATTTGGCCGTTCACCAACAACCTGAGTGCGGTGGAGGCGTTGGAAACCTTTACGCTTGAGTACGGCGATGATTCTCAGAGCTACGAGACGGCGTATTGCCTGGTTCCTTCGTTCGAAATCACGGGCAACGCCGATACAGGCGAGGTGGTGTTGACTGCGCAGGTGGTCGGCGATGACATCCTGGAGAGCACCGTAACGGGCGCGATTGCCGTTCCGACTGCGACCTACCTGGTTGGCGGGCTGTCCCGGGTGTACGTGGACAACGCCTGGTCAGGGCTCGGTGGCAGCGAGCTTGCGCTTGCGCTGGTGGACTTCCGCCTGAGCGTGAACGGTGGAGTGCACCACAAGCGGACCGGTAGTGCGTCTCTCAAAGTTGGCAGCCACGACCAGGGCGAGAACATCGTCACCTTGGAGCTAGGGCTTGAGGGCAGCGTCGCTGACGTCAAGACTGAGCGCGGCTACTATATGGCCAGTACCAAGACCACGCGCCACGTCCGCCTGGAGATCGACAGCGGTAT
>SDBS01004640.1_pt1 | contig 13454 bp, 15 predicted proteins | sample 2277091 | NCBI WGS metagenome assembly SDBS01 (sample SAMN10404972, study PRJNA504765) | marine sediment metagenome | isolation source: marine sediment core GS10_PC15, 163 cmbsf | place: Arctic Ocean: Southern Knipovich Ridge | collected 2010 | reverse complement strand
GCCCTCAGCGGGGCGCCAAAGCTCGGCGAAATCCGCGTGCTCAGCCGGCGATGTTTGCTTGCCCGACCGAGCGCGGCTCTTCACTTGACGTGCCTGTTGCGACACCGACTTTTTCCCTCCAAGACGCCGCCGTCGGAAATCATCTCGGCAGCTTCAAGACGTACTCACGGTCCTGACAGGTCAGGATAACTTGTCGCGGCTGGATGCTCTTGACCGTCCAACCGTTGACCGTTTGGCCCTCGGCGACCAGGTTGTTGGAGATCATGGCCCTGGCCCCGTCGGAGCCCATCAGCACCGACTGGAGCTTGAGCCCTCTGACGGCCTGCATTCTGCTTTCAAGTTCTTCTCGCCTCTGGATCTCGGCGAGGTTCTCCATCTTGGCGTCAGTACCAAGCAGGTCGGCTCCCTGGCCAGGCGCCTCGTAGATGAACGGATTGGTCTCGAGGTTCCCCAGGGGGATCTGCCTCTGCTTGGCCTCGAAGTAGAACGTGTCAACGACGGCGCTGGTTTCTTCTGCCTTTTCGTTGTTGGCTGCGTCGAGTTGGTCCAGGGCCGCATCGACCTCTGCCTCAGCGATTTGTTCCGCCGCGGAGGCGGTTGGCCGACCACTGCGAAGACTCAGCAGATAGACAGAGCCGATCCCCGCCGCGAACAGTACGACCAGCACATAGTTGATCGGATTGACGCGCCCTTTGCCGCTGGTGGGCTTGTACGCCGGCAGGCCGCCGCCAACCGCCGAGGCACCCGGCGCGACCGAATCCTGCCCACCTGCCGCCGAAACCAGGCCATCCTGGTCATCAGCACTTATGTCGGATTTCTCTTCGGCCATCGTTTTTCCCTCGGATTGCGCTCGAAGAAGATGGACATCTCGAATTCAACGTTGATGGCCCCCGTGAGGCTCTTACGCAGCAATTTCAACTTCATCTTGCTGATCCGCATAATTCGTGGCTGACTTTCCAAGGCCATCAAGAACGCGTAGAAACCCAAGAAGTCGCCTTCGAGCTGGACGACGATGGGTTGTTCAGCATGATCGCTGCCTTCGGCGAGAAAGCCTCTCTTGCCCGTGCGTCTTAGTGTCCGAATGCTCTTGGCGTGGAGGTGGTTGGTCTCAGCCAAGATCCAGATCTCCTGCAGGATCTTGTCGATTTCCTTCTCACTGGGCAATTTGGACTGGAAATAGGTGACCGCCTCGCTGAGCGCTTCGATCTCCTTTTCCAAGTTGCCAATGGTCCCGGTGATCTTATTCAGCTCGCGGAGCTTGGCCTGACGCGCCTCGATCTGCCGGCGCATCTCGGCGTTGGCGGCGTTTTGCGGCCGATAGACAAACCACCACGCACCAACGGGGATCACCATCAGCAGCACAATGAAGACAATTTCGCGCAAACCGAATTTCATGACTCTGATCCTTTGGCCGCCTCAGCCTCCTCGGCAGTGAAAACCTCTCCGCGGTCAGCCTCGATGAGGTCAATAACGTCCACGTTGGACCTCAACTCCATTATCACTTGGAACTGGCGCAAGTGAAGGTCAGGCACGTCGGGGTTCTTGGTGGTTTTCATGCGTATGACTTTCTCCTGGCTGTAGCCCAGGTTCACCGAACTTAGCAGTGGGTTCTGAAGCAGATTGGCGATGAAGCCGGCCACCTGCACGTCGGTGGCTGCCCTGCCGGTGATAATCACCGTCATGACTTCCTGCATCCGCGGCTTCTGCCGGCTCTGCCGCTTTTTGACAGCATCGAACTTCGAGCCCTTTCTCCTCCTGGAAGAGCCAGTAGCTCGGTTTTCGATCTTTTTGCGAGTGGGTTTCAGTTCCACCTCACTCAGCGACGTGTTCCGCGGCAGTGCCTGGGTGATGACGGCCAGCAAATAGCTCCGCGGAACGCGCTCCAACAACGCAGCCGTCGCATGGGCCTTGCGGATTCCTTCGCGCCTTTGCCTTTCGAGTTTTTGGATCTGGCCGAGGAGTTTGGCAGCCTCGGCATAAGCGGCGTTGACCTGCTTGCCCACCTCCCTTGTATGCTGGGTGCTCTGTTCCGAGACGATAGCCGCACCCCCCACGCCGGCCATCACCACCACGAACAGGATAATGCACATCACGTTCGCCCGGTGTTGCGACCGGCGTTCCAGATAATCTTCCGGCAAAAGGTTGATGGCATTCATGGTTGTCCCTTATGCGGCGCAGCCGGCTCCGAGGCTCAATCCCACCGCCACGGCCCAATCCGGGCGTGGCTCGGCGCTGCACGGCCCGCCGCCGCCGGCTTGCTGGACCCGCACTAGCGGATCGCCTATTTGCGCGGGCAGATTCAGCCGCTGTGCGATTGCCTGGCAGAGGCGCTTGTCGTATGCCTGCCCGCCCAGGAAGATCACACGTTCCACGCACTGTTTACGGAATACCGATTCGTAATACCGCAGACATTGCGTCAGTTTCTGGGCCAGATCGTCCAGAGAAGCGCTCAGCAGGCCGACCAGCTCGTCCTCAGCCTCGACGGCATTCTTGTCCGAGACCAAATCCCGCCGCATCGAGTGGGCTTGTTCGAGAGGAATGCTTAATCCCTCGGCCAGCGCCTGATCGAGGTCCTCCCCGCCTAGGGTCAGGTTTCTGGCAAAGACGATCCGATTGCCCTGCGAGAGCACCACCTGTGTGCTGGTGGCCCCCATGTCCACGTACAGGATCGTTCGCCCGGTATCGGAGGATCGCGGGAAGAGCCGACCGAAGCATTCCACGATGGCGCAAGGCTCAATGTTGATGCCGACGACGTCCAGCTTGGCTCGTCTGGCCATGGCCAAAACCGCCTCCACGGTGGACTTCGCCGCAGCTACGACGATCACTTCTTGCTTGGCCTCCCCGTCGCCGAACACGTCGCCGGCCACGAGGTGCCGGATGATCGCCTGGTCCACGGGATAGGGCAGTTTGCCCCGCAATTCCCACTGGAGGGCCTTGGAGATCTCTTCAGGGGGCAGCTTGGGGACCTTCACGTGCTGGACGACGGTGGTATCGGCCGGAAGAGACAGCACACACTGACGGGACTTGAAAGGCTTGGTTTTGACGATGTCGCGGACGCTTTGAGAGGCAAACTGCATCCTCTGGGTGAAATCTTCGCGGTAAGCGCGCGGAACTGTCAGCGATCCAGCGGCAAGCAGTTCGAGGCCGTTGTCAGCATGGCGCAGTTGGGCAACTTTGATGGTCGAAGAGCCCAGGTCCACACCTATCGGCAAGCTGTTACCTTTAATAATCTTCAGCGCCATCGCACACTCCAAGACGCGTAGAATGCACACTTGCAGCCCAAGACTCCCCCGCATGCCCGAGCCGGTCGGAATAGCGCCCAGAGCCTATTCCAAAGGCCACACTGCGAAGGAATCGACAGCGGAATGGAGGCGCCGGGATCGCGAGAGAGATCCTCCGGGGAACTCCTCGCTTTACGCCGATCCGGTGGCCCTGGCCGAGCGACCAAGTACGCAGATCGGCCCCGGCCAATCCACAGACCTTCGGCTGGGTTGGGAGTTCTCGCGCCACAACACCTCGTTCTGTTTGAACCTTAAGATAAAACATATAGCCCGGCAAATGACCCGGCAGGTGATCAAGAGCTCCACGGGGGTGAATTCTCGCACGGGAGTGGCCGTCCTTTCGGGCTTGTCCGCCGTTTCCTCCTCTTGGGCCTACCAGGAATTCTTATCGGTGAGTCGCCGGGCCATGTTGAGTAACGCAGAGAAATGACGGGGCGATTTCGACATGGCCGAAACCCTAGCTGCCCGAAAGGACGTCCCAACCGGGCTCAGGGGGCGTCCCTGGCCCGGTCCCCGAGCCTGCGAAACCATCTCAGCGAGTATCGTCTCCAGGCAAAAGCTGTTTCTCAGCGGATGCGGATATGGCTGGGGGTTGATGGCACGGGCAGATACGGCGCACCGGGCGGGCGAAACTCAATCGCGATTTTCCTTGAAGGATTACGGAGATATTTTACAATATATTCGGTTCTTTTATGGCCGCTGGCGCACCAGGCGAAAGGCCAGCCGGCTCTTGGCGAACAATCCTCGAGGAGGCGTATGGAAGTCAAGCTAGTGATGTTCAAAGCGAACGGGCAGCGCAAAGACTTCCCGATCGTCAACCCCACTACGGTCATTGGCCGGGGCGAGGACTGCGATCTGCGGGCCGCTGTCCTTAGCGTTTCGCGGCAGCACTGCGAACTGAGCATCACCGGCGATGCCGTGAAGGTCAAAGACTTGGCCTCTTCGAACGGGACGTATGTGAACAATCGGCGCATCAATGAGGTCGAGCTGAAAGCCGGCGACCGTCTCGTAGTCGGCCCGATCGTATTTACCGTGCAGATCAACGGCCAGCCCGAGGAAATTCAAGCGGTCAAGACACAGGGGCAGATTCTTGCCGAGCAAAGCAAGGCGGGCAGCGAGGACGCCATTGAGCTGGAAACCGAGGTGGGCGCCCAGCCTGACGCCTCGGCGCTGGACGAGACGTCCCTGCCCGGCCTGGCCGTCGAAGCCGACGAGGAGTTCGACCCGATCAGCGCTCTGGAAGCCCTCGGCGAAGAGGCGGAGCAAAAGGAAAAAGAGGGCGAACAAAAGCCCCCGCAGCAATAACTCACGCCCAGCCCCCCTGCCATGCTTAGTTGCACATACTAAGAGCCCCTAACAGAATGAGGCGCGAGCCGCGTCTCATTCTGTTAGGGGCTCTAAATGCCAAATGACTCATGGGCTGCCTGTGTGAAGCCTTGTCATTTAGCACTTCTCACTTCTCATTCGCTTTCGCCGCCGCGGGAAAGGAAGTCATGGAGGATCACAGCGGCCGCCACGGCGTCCTGGCGCCGTTGCCTCTTCTTGCGTGTCAGTCTGCCGCGAAGGGCCTCATCGGCCTCGAAGCTGCTTAGCCGCTCATCCCAGAGTCGTACGTCCAGCTCCCCGGACTCGGCCAGCTTACCGGCGAAGTCGCGGGAGAGTTTGGCCTGCGGACCCTCGCTATCGTCCATGTTGAGCGGGTGGCCGACCACGATGCCCTCGGCCTGGTACTGCTCGGCCAGACGCAGTATCTCTGCGATCGCCTTAGCTGCCGGCTCGGCCGGTACGGCTGCTATGGGAGTAGCGATGCCGTCTTCGGTGTTGCCCGCGGCCACACCGATCCGCCTCGTGCCGTAATCGATCCCCAACCAACGAGTCATGGCAAAAACAGTGACCAGTATCCCGGAACCAATAGCCGGTATCAGTTAATCAGTCAACGGTGCATCGCCCACAAAGTCGAGACCTGCGAGAAAGCATACCGCTTTCTCGCAGGCCATTATTCACACGATAGGCAATTGCGTGAACAATGTGAGTTAGATATATCTCCGACCGTACTTTTTCTCGATGAGATCGACGAGTTCCTTGAGGCGCTGGGAGTCGGATTTGTTGCAGACCAGTGTGGCGTCCCCGGCATGGATGACAATGCAGTCGTCCATGCCCAGAACCGCCAGGAGATGATCGTCCTCACTGATGATGATGTTGCGGAAGCTGTCCAGCATGGCGGTGTTTTCGGCCAGGACGACGTTGCCCGCTTCATCCAGCTCCACGACGTTTTCCAACGCCGGCCAGGCGCCGATATCCAACCACTCGCACTTCAGCTCGACCATCAAGACTCTCTTTGCCTTTTCCATCACGGCGTAGTCGATGCTGATCTTCTCCAGCTTCGGATAGACCTCATCGAGGATCCCGCCATAGTCCTTGCCCTCGCGGGTCGCGTCGCAGACCACAGAGAGCCTCTCGGCGGTATTTGGCAGGAACTTCCCGAGGGCCTTGCGGATGGCCGGCAGCTTCCAGACAAACATGCCGCTATTCCAGTAGTGCTGGCCGGACTCCACATACTGCCTGGCCGTCTGATGGCTGGGCTTCTCCTTGAAGGCCAGCACCTCGTGAATGCCGTCGCTGATCGTCTTGCCGCAGTGGATGTATCCCAGGCCCGTATGAGGCCAGGTGGGATGAACGCCGAAGGTCAGCAGCGCCTCGGGGTTTTCCTCGGCGGCCGTTAGAGCCGTCCGAACGTTTTCTGTGAAGCTTTGGACGGGTCGAATCACCTGATCGGCGGTGAAGACGGCCATCGTGGCCTCAGCGTCGCGCGCGGCCAGCAACTCCGCGCCCAGCGCGATCGCGTTAGCGGTATCTCGACCCATCGGTTCGCCAACGATGTTCTCCGGCGGCAGTTGCGGCAGGGCCTCGGCGACCAGTGCGGCGTACTCCCGGCTGGTGATCACAAAGATGTTCTCGTTTTCAAACAATCCGCCAAGCCGTTCGACGGCCAGCTCCAAGAGGTTCTTGCCGTTCAACAGCGGCAGCAGTTGCTTGGGGCGGTTCAGTCGGCTGAGCGGCCAGAGCCGCTTGCCGGCCCCGCCGGCCATGATTACGGCGTATTGCATCTTCCCTTCTCCCAAGTCTGGCCCACCCCTTCGAAGGCAGACCTCTCCGGCAATGGAAGGCGAGAGTATATATCACCGCACCGGCGCTGTCATCCAAGAAGCCCAAAGACGGGGAAAAATCTGCCCATTCACTTCGGCGGGTCTTCCGAGCCGGCGTTGGCCGGTTGTAATCCGTCGGGCTTCTTGTGAAAATACCAGGCAACCAGACGGGAGCGATCGGTTGGCGCTGATAGCCGGCATTGACGAGGCGGGACTGGGCCCGGTGCTGGGCCCGCTCGTGGTCTCGACCGTGGCATTTGAGTTGCCCGACGAACTACTGAGGACCAGCTTGTGGCGATTGCTGTCGGCTGCGGTCTGCCGCAAGCCGTCTCGGCGAGGGGGTAAGGTTGCCATCGCCGATAGCAAGAAGCTTTACTCTCGCCAGAGGCCCAAGGCGCTGGCGCATCTCGAGCGAGGCGTGCTGGGCATGTTGGCCACGCGTCCTGACCGGCCGAAATCGTTGCGACGCCTGCTGGCGATGGTCGCGCCGGCCTCGTGCGATTGCCTGGGCGAATATCCGTGGTACGCCGACAGCAACCTGTCGCTGCCGCATTGCATCACGCCCACGGACCTCACGCTGGCGGCCAATTCACTGCAAACGGCGATGCGGTCCGCGGACGTTACACTCGCCGCCATTCGATGCGAGGTGGTGCTCGCCGGGCAGTTCAACCGTCACGTGACAGCCACGAGGAACAAATCGACCACGCTGTTTGACGTAACCAGCCGGCTGCTGTTTGGCCTGTGGCGCGACAGCCCGTCGGTGAAACTGCGGATCGCCGTCGATCGCCACGGCGGGCGCAAACGTTATCTGCCGGGCTTGCAGCGCATTTTCGACGGCTGTGAGTTCAAGATTCTCCAAGAGTCCGATCGCCTCAGCGCCTACCGCATCACCGAGGGGCCCAGGGAGGCCGAAATCTGCTTTTACACCGACGGCGACGTCAACCATTTGCCTGTGGCCCTGGCATCGATGGTCAGCAAGTACGTTCGCGAGCTGTTCATGGCCATGCTCAATAGGTTCTGGGTGGCCCGCGTGCCGGGCCTTTCGCCCACGGCCGGCTACTACACCGACGGCAGGAGGTTCTACAGAGAAATCACACCGGCCGCCCGCCGTCTGGGCGTGGGCGAGCAGCTACTCTATCGCTGCCGATAGAGGCCAACATCTACGCCCGCTATCCAGTAGGTCGCCGGCGAGTTTGCATGACTGGGATAGTTGGCTTATTGTTCGGCGCGGTTTGCCACGGCCTGGCGGTCTTTGCAACCGTCACGCTATCTTGCACCATGCTCCGCTGCTGTGTGTGGCATTTTTCGCCAGGAAAGTTGATTTGCTCTGACCCTTCGGCTATGCTACGCCTACAAACGGAAAGGGAGCTGCCCATGGCGATTCAGAAGTGGTCCGACGACATTACCGTTGCAGAGTTGGGCGATGACCCGCTCTTTACAGACGAACTGACGAACTTAACCGAGACCCTGGAGCAGAACCCTTGCAATGTGATTCTGAACTTCGCGGCCGTGAGCTTCGTAAACTCCTCCAACGTCGCCAAGCTGCTGCGCCTGCGGAATCACATTATGAACAACAAGTGCCGCCTGGTGCTCTGCAGCGTTAACACGCAGGTCTGGGGCGTCTTTTTGGTAACCGGCCTGGATAAGCTCTTTGAGTTCACCAACGACATCTCCACCGCCCTGGCCACGCTGCAACTGGCCAGCAAAGACCAGGAAACCTAGTAGTCTGTAACGGCGTAATTGATGGATTGATGCGTTACGAACCGCGACCCGTTTGGACTTTCCATCATTTCACCTGTTATGCAGTAGTGGCCAGGTCGGAACCTTTCCCCGCTCGCCTACCGCCCGCCCACGGGATTCATCATGGTTTTTCCCGGGCTTGCTCTCGGAGCTACGTTCTTTCGGTCCTTGCAGGGCCTCCAATACTTCTCCGCCGAATGTGAGGATGAGTAAGGCGATCAGTAGTTTTCGGTCTGGCGGAGGCGTCGAAAGCTTGTGAAATTTTTCTCAAATTTAAGCTTTACCCCGCGCGACGGTTAGGAGTATATAGATCGCAACGTGATTTGGTGTTGATCCACGGATGTCCTTAGTGGCAAGAAAGGATTCTCCTATGATGAAAGTTCGACTACTGACAATTACCCTCCTAGCTGCATTGACGCTGGCGGCGCTGCCGGCCTTTGCCACCAACCCTGCCCCGGCGAAGAACTGGTTTGACCTCGGGGTCCTCCTGGCGGCGAATGCCGAGTCAAGTACCGAAGAATCTCTCACGACCCCCAAGCCGGCCAAGGCCCCGCCGCTGCCTTTGCACACCATTGAGGGCTACGGCGGCGCAATGATTACGCCCATGGCCTATCTCGTCAACCCCGGGCCTAAGGGAACGGTCGTTGGCCTGCCTTCCGCTGCCTTTACGTTCACCCGGCTGGGAACCAAGGACCTGCAAACCGTCAGCGTTACGCAGACGTTCTTCCGCCGAATCGAGCTGGGCTACGCATTCACCCGCTTCGGCATCGGCACGCTCGACGACGACATCAAAAAGGCACTGAGCATCGACATCCTCCGCCACGAGATCTACATGCACAACTTCAACGTCCGCGTGCTGCTGATCGAGGAGAACTCCTTCAACCTGCCGCTGCCGGCAATAACCGCCGGCTTCCATTTCAAGTACAACGATTCGATTCGCAAGATCGACAGGCGTCTGGGCGGGGCGCTGCAAGGCATCGGCCTCGATAAGAGCAACGGCGTGGACTACACGCTGACGGCCACGAAGATGTTCGCGAAGCTGGCCTTCGGCAGGCCGGTCATCCTCACCGGAGGCCTGCGATTCAGTAAGGCCGCACAAATCGGCCTGTTGGGTTTCGGCGATGAGTGCGCGCTGACATTCGAAGGCAGCGTGGCGTGTCTGGCGACCGACTGGCTGCTTCTGGCCTACGAGATCCGCCAGAAAGAAAACCCCTACGACAAGATCGACGGCATCATAGGCGACGAGGACAACTGGCACGCCATTTCAGCGACGTTCATTGTCAATGAGCATCTGAGCATACTCGGGGCATGGCTGTACGCCGGCAACGTGGCCAACGCGCGGGCCGATGGCAGTTGGCTAATCCAGGTCAAGTGGGAGTTCTAATCGCAGACGATTAACCTTATTGCCCTGGCAACGAGAATCTATCGCGGTGGTCCCGACCGGTCAGGGCCGCCGCGCTGCTTTACATTCTAACCGAGCTGGCTGTCGTCAGATGTATACGCAACGCCCACCCCTTCCTTGAGGTGGGCGCCGTTGCAGGATCACTTCTTGGGGAGAAGTTGTTTTCTTGGCTAATTCAGCGGCGGCTTACCTCACGCGGCCTCTATCACCAAGCTCGCCGCCGATGCGATAAAGCCTGCCGCCGATCTCTATGATCGTACCGGTTGGACGAACGGGCTGTCGGGCCAAGCGAGTTGGAGCTTGCTGGGCGGTCGAGACGAATTCCTCGCCAAGCTGCCTGGCCTGCCGGTAGCCTTTCTCGAACCACTTCGAGGAATCCGAATCGAAGATGCCCGGGGAGCCGGGCAGGCCGCGTACGTAGTAGCCGCCCAGAAACGCGCCCGCAAGCAGCACCAGAATAAGTAGCCTTTTCATCGCACCATGCCTCCGTTTCCCTGCTTGTCCCAAACAGCCTTCGTGCTGCGGCGAGAGGCCACTCCACCTCGTCGCCCGGCTGCAATAGATACACTACAATTGAATTTCAAGATAGGCAAACTGCATACGAGAAAATGTGAAGGTGCCGGGAATATCAGTAATGCCGAATTTACTGATTAAGTGGACTTTGTCGCTAGCCGAAAGAATCATAAGTGGTCGTCCCACGGCCGGAAGGCCAGGGAGCTGCGTACGCATAAGCGGCCCTGACAGAGGCAGTTACAATGTACAAGGACTTCTACCACCTCAAAGAAGAGCCGTTCAACATTACGCCGGATCCGCGTTTTCTGTTCCTGACGGCCGGCCACCGCGAGGCGCTTAATCACCTGCTTTATGGAATCCGCCGCCGCAAGGGGTTCATTTGCCTGACCGGTGAAATCGGCGCCGGCAAAACCACGCTCTGCCGCGCCCTGCTCTATCGATTGCCGTCGAGATGCCACACCGCTCTGATCCTCAACCCCGTCCTGACCGAAACGCAGTTCCTCAAGGCCGCGTTGCAGGAATTCGGCGTCAGCACGAAGCGCGCGGATCGGCTGGAGTGTCTCAACCGGTTCAACAAGTATCTGCTCGAGATCAATTCAATGGGCCACGACGCGGTCCTGATTATCGACGAGGCCCAGGCCATGCCGAGCAAAACGCTGGAGATGGCCAGGCTGCTGAGCAACCTGGAAACCGAGCGGCAGAAGCTCTTGCAAATCGTGCTGGTGGGCCAGCCGGAACTCCGCGAGAAGCTCCGCAAGCCGAAGTTCCGCCAGCTCGCCCAGCGTATCACGGTCCAATACCACCTGCGTAAGCTCTCTCGCGAGGAGACCGAAGGGTATCTGCGGTTTCGGCTGTCCGTGGCCGGGGCGAACCAGAAAGAGGACCACCTCATCCGCTTCGATGCCGCCGCCGTCCGGGAGATCTACCGATACTCCGACGGCACGCCGCGTCTGATCAACGCCGTGGGGGACAAGGCGCTGCTGGCAGGTTACGTCCACGGCACCGGGCACATCGACCGCCGGATCATCCGCCGGGCGGTCCGTGAGTTGAAGGAGGCCGGTTGATGAGCTTGATCAACGACGCCCTCAAGCGCACCGAGGCCGAGAAAAACGATAACGCCCTGCCGCCGGACAGCGAGCCTGACCTTAGCCCCGTAGAGTACGGCCGTCCGCGGCGGTTTTCCCCGCTGGGGTTGCTGTTGATCGTGAGCATTGCAACAGCCAGCCTGGCCGGCTGGATGATATGGAAGGACGCTACGGCGTCGAACGCCCCCCGCCGCGTTGCCGCCCAGGCCCCGAAGCCCAAGCGGCCTGCGCCTTCATACCCCCAAGCCGAACTGGCCATCGCCAAAACCCTGGAGGCACTGCAATATTATCAACCCCCCGCTCGGCCGGCCCGCGAGCAGGACAAAGAACTTGAGACGAAGCAAGCTGCAGTTTCGACCGCTCAAGGGTCGCCGGCTGGAGAGGCCGATGTCACCACGAGCCGCCAGGATGGTGAACCCACAACGCAGCCGGCTGAAAAGACCGCCACCGCAAAGCAGCCTACATCCGCCCGTGCCCCGCACAAACCGCGATTTCTCCACGGCTCGTTCAAACTCAGCGCGATCATTCTCGACCCCGGGGGAGCGACGGCGATCATCAACGGTCGGTTCGTCCACGTTGGCTCAACCATCAACGGGGTGAAGGTGGTCAAGATCGGCCGCCACACCGTAGAGCTTAAGTTCAACGGCCGGACAATTACCATCCAGATGTAGCCGGCCCGCAATTCGACGAGCTTACAACGTGCTGTCTGCCGAAAGCTGCGGCGGTCCGAGTAGTCTCAACAGTAAGCAACTCGCTTCGCCGGTTCCCCGGCTTGCTATTCGCCGCCTTTATCGGTACATCTGCCGAGTGAGTTTGCCCGCAGTTTGTCCCTTTCGAGGAGTCAACGATGGCGGCCACCGCGAAGGCTACCCCCCTTGACATCCGCGGGCTGATGGTCGATCCGGCCAGGTTGGTCGAGCGGCACGAGTTCTACTTCGACCTGCTCGCCAAGCTCCCCCGCTGGGGCTTCAACACGCTCTGGTGGCACTTCGTTGACGACGAAGGATTCGTCCTGAAGCTTCGATCGCATCCGGAGCTGGCCACACCGTATGCCTTCACCAAGGCCGAGACGACGCGGCTGCTCGCGGCCGCCAGCGACGTCGGCATAGAGGTCGTGCCGGAAGTCGAGACACTCGGCCACGGGCGCTACATCACTCGCCTGCCGCAGTACGCCCACCTAGCCGACGGCGACCCGTGCGACTTCAATGCCGTCTGCCCCTCACACCGCGATACGCTGCCGCTGCTGGCGGAGATCATCCGGGAGGTTGCCGAACTTTTCGACAGCGAATACTTCCATGCCGGGTTGGACGAGGTGAACCTCTCCGGCTGCCGCCGATGCGAGCGGCGGGCTCGCGGCAGGCCGCGATGGTATCTCTTCGGCCGGCACGTGAGGGCAATCCACGAGATCGTCACCGCCTGCGGCAAACGGATGATCATGTGGGCCGACCACGTCGAGGAGGCCCCCGCCCTCCTGAAGGTCCTGCCGAAAGATATCGTCCTGGCCCACTGGCAGTACGGGCAACTGGACGTCGAGGCGATCGAGCGGAGCCTGGACGCCGGATTCGAGGTGATCTGCGCCCCGGCGATGCTCAGCCACACCACGGTCATCCAGCCGAATCGCCAGGCGGCAGAGAATACCGAGCAGATGATCGCCGCGGCACGCCGGCTCACCCGGCGCGGAGTGCTGGGCGCGGTCAACACCTGGTGGGAATCTTGGCGCATCCTCCGCGACGCTGCGTGGCCGATGGCGGCATATAGCGGCCACTTGCTGACCGGCGGCCGGCCGGAAAGAACAGCCTTCTTCCGCTGCTTCCTGCGCGACCAGTTCGGCCTGCAAAGCACCCCGGCCGCCGAGGCGATGTGGCAACTGCACGAGCTGGCGCCTGTGCTTGAAGAGCTTCTGGCGCTGCTGTGCGACAATCCCGCCGCGATGCTGGGTGCAATTACTCTGGCCGGCAAGAGTGGCTTTGAGTCACGCGCTGCGACGGTCTGCTCGGCCGTCGAGACGCTCGCCGCGGCCGCTGGGAAGGTCAGGCGCAATGCCGATGGATTCAACGCATCGGTGTTGGCGGGAAAAGTGGCAGGCGGCTGCTTGCAAAACGGCCTGGACCTCCGGCGGGCTTACAATTGCTACCGCCAGGCTGCCCAGCAACGGCACAGGCTCAGAGATGATGAGCGTGTCGTGCGGCATTTGGACGAGGCAGCCGAGGTCTTCACCGCCATGGGCCGCCGGCTCGACGTGCTCTGTCGGGAAGTCTCCGCCGAATGGGACCGCACACGCCATCGC
>SDBS01004638.1_pt1 | contig 13455 bp, 12 predicted proteins | sample 2277091 | NCBI WGS metagenome assembly SDBS01 (sample SAMN10404972, study PRJNA504765) | marine sediment metagenome | isolation source: marine sediment core GS10_PC15, 163 cmbsf | place: Arctic Ocean: Southern Knipovich Ridge | collected 2010 | reverse complement strand
AAAAAGCCGATGCGTATGCTCTTGTTGGCGCCAGTACTCCGGTCGAAGTGGTAATAAACGCTCTTGATGAAAATATTGTGAAGGGGCTTGGTATTACCATTGATTATGAGAGTGATCCCAGGCAGATGGTAACGCTTGACGGATACAGACTGCTGATTACGCTTCATTATGGGCCATTTACAGCAGAGCAACAGAAAATGGTTCAGGCATTTATTCAAAACGGCGGTGGTGCTTTGTTTCTGCATAACAGCACCGATATTGCAAAAGCAACAGGGACAGAAATTATTCGCGATGTAATAGGTGGTTATTGGCTACAACATACTGTGATAAGGCCGTACAGAGTAAAGATAACAAACAAAAATCACCCCATAACAAAAGGCGTGAATGATTTTGAGACAACAGGTGAGCATCACTATAATCAATATGACAAGGATCCTCGTAACGTCTTCATGATAAATGAGTCGATAGACGGCTGGGCATATAATAACATAGAAGGAGATAAACATTATGACCAGAGACTTGGGGATAGGGGTTATGGACCGTCAGGTTGCTCAGGCTGGGCATACGAATATGGAAAAGGTAGAGTGTGCTTCTTGGCTCCTGGCCATACACTTGATGTACTTATGAATTCGGAATTTGTAAAACTGCAACAGAACGCTGTTCGGTGGTGTCTGAAACAAATCTGAAATTATATGTACTGATTAGTTGCTTCGTATATTTCAAATATACTACCTTCAGGAGTCGAAAATGTCAGGACAGTCCACGACCCATAAAAAATCCAACACAACACTGACTCCACGGCAGCGTATGGATATAGCGATGCGGAACGGTACGCCCGACCGTGTGCCCGGCATGTGTCAGCTTTCGTTAGGCCATTATCTTCTCAATACCGGCATTCCGCCTGCACGGCTCTGGCATTGCACCGAAAGCTTTGTCGAGGCGCTCCTGATGCTCCGTGAACGCTACCGGTTCGACGGGATACTTGTCAATCTTCCAGGCCATCCCGAAAACTGGCAGGAAGAAATCGGGAAAATCGAAGAGAAACCGGACGCCGAAATCGTCTACTGGAAGGACTGCTCTTATACTCTGTGCCCGCGCGACGATAATGTCCAGTGTTTTCGCAAGCACCCTGTCAACGGTGAGTATATCCGTGACGTCAAGCTGCGGCTCCCGATCGAGGAGGTCGAAGTCGACAGGCTTCTCTACGAAAATCCTCATACGAATGGAGGACTCAAGTATCCTTACCATTATTACGACATCAAGCGTGGATACCGTAACCCCCACAACCCGGATGAGTGGTTTCCGGAGCACGAGTTCAGGGCTATCGACATGCTCAGGAAAGGTACGAACGGCGAGGTGAGTATTCACGGTGAGTTTTTCAGCCCGTTCACTCAGCTCTTGGAACTGTTAGGCTACGAAAACGCGCTCATGGCCCTCATAACACACCCGGACAAATGCAAAGCGATACTCGAACGCTACAGCGAGGGATGCGCCGTGTATTGTCTCAAACTTGCCGGCCATGGTGTGGATGCCATCCTGAACAGCTCTGCATTTGCGGGTGCGGGATTCATCTCACGACAGATGTATGAGGAGTTCGTCCTTCCGTACGAGAAAAAATGTTGGGATGCAGTCAAAGCGGACTATCCCGGCCTGCCGTGCTATACCCATACCTGCGGCGCTATCGGCGACCGTCTCGATCTCATGGAAGCGACCGGGCTGGACGGCATCGATACACTCGACCCGCCGCCGCTCGGTACGGTCGAACTGCACGAGGCGAAACAAAAGCTCGGCGCGCGGGTTTTTATCAAGGGCAACATCGACTCGGTCAATACACTGCTGCATAAAGATCTCGATGCGGCGAAAGAGGATATGAAACAGCGTATCGCATGGGGAAAACCCGGCGGAGGATACATCCTCTCAACCGCCTGCAGTGTGGCACCCCGAGTGCAGCCTGACAGACTGGAAACGGTAGTGGATATGTGTGAGACGTACGGGAGGTATGATGATAAATGATCCTGTTGTAAAAGAAGTCCGTGAAATACGGCATACTATCGATAAAGAATGTCAGGGTGATTCAGAAAAATACTATCAGCATATAAAAACCATACAAGAAAAATATGTTAATCGTTTAGTTTGCCGCCATCCAAAACATTTGATCGATACCGGAGAGAAAACCGGCTGACCGGTTGACGATAATGAAACTGTATTACCATCGATCCGCGAAAATCCGTGCTCTATATAAAAAAATCAGGGGGTTCCCCAATGAAAGGCTACATACAGGTGTACACCGGCGACGGCAAGGGAAAAACCACTGCCGCGCTGGGCCTCGCTGTCCGTGCTGCCGGTGCGGGAATGAAGGTCTTAATCGCCCAGTTTATGAAAAGCGGAGAGTACAGCGAGATCCATGCGCTCAAAAAATTCGGCGATGCGGTCACTGTTCGCCAGTACGGCCGTAAAAATTTCATTCACGGCAAACCCGAATCCGAGGATATACGGTTAGCCGGCGAAGGGCTTACAGAAGTCAGGGAACAACTCATCTCGGGGAAATATGACCTGGTTATTCTCGATGAAGCCAGCATTGCCGTTTACTTTAACCTGTTCAGTGTTCAGGACCTGATCGATGTGATGGAAGCAAAACCTGAACATACCGAGCTTGTCATTACCGGCAGAAGGGCTGCCCCGGAGATCATCGAAAGAGCCGATCTGGTCACTGAAATGAAAGAGATTAAGCATTATCACTCACAGGGTGTGAAAGCACGCAAAGGCATAGAATCGTAAGATGAGAAAATTCCGGTTATCCAATTAGATAGGCATAAATGAAAGCAAAGTATAAGCACACGAATATCGTTGCCAAAGAGTGGCAGCGGTTGTCAGAGTTTTATGAGGAGGTTTTTGGCTGTGTCCGCATGCCGCCGGAACGTCATCTGTCAGGCCGGTGGATCGGAAAAGGGACCGGAGTGGCCGGAGCACAGATTTCCGGGATTCATCTTGCACTTCCGGGATACGAAGAACCCAGTCCTACACTTGAAATATTCCAGTATTCACAAAACGAAAATAAGCTTTCCCCGGCGGCGAACCGTGAGGGATTCGGCCATATTGCATTCGAGGTCGACAATGTTGCTTCGGCGTTAGATACTGTGTTACGGCATGGCGGCAGCATCCTTGGTGAAATCGTGACTCAGGAGGTCGCCGGCGCAGGAATTCTGACGTTCGTTTATGCTGCCGACCCGGAGGGTAATATTGTCGAACTTCAAAGCTGGGAATAACCGTGTAGGGGCACAGCATGCTGTGCCCTACTTTCCCATCATCACAACAGTCTGGTTCATCTCAGGAGCAGTAGCCGGGAAATTTAGATTTTTCCCGTTTTCGGTGACAACCCTGACATAATACTCGAGATCGGTAACGTCTGTTCCCTGAGCCGGAATCCGAACGGAATACACACCACGCGATACATGACTCAACGGTACGGTTTTGTACTTTCCTTTTCCCATTTCACGCCAGAAGAGATCCGCCGACTGTGGTGGATTGCTGTCGAGAATGATCACTTTCAGGCTGATTGTTTCGCCTTCGGTATAACTTGTCCGTACAGTCGGTACGATAACACGCGGTTTACCGGTGAAATCCTGTTTTACCAGAGCATAATCCGGCACAGTGTTTCCGAGAGCCTCTTCAAGCTGTTTTCGGGTTTCTGTTAGCATGCCGGGGAAAATGTGCTGTTCGAGATTGGCGATTGTCCCCATTTCTCCGGTGTTGCTCACTGTGGCGAGGAGATAATTATATGTTTCATGTGCAAGCGTCACCATTTCATGGTAGAACGTGATGCCGTCCTCACGGGCGATCAACCGTGCGGTGTCTTTGTCCTGTTCTTTTTTAACTTCGGTCATTACCCCGTTGAAATAACGCCAGACACAGCACAGGTGTGCAGATGAGCGCATATACATGAAGCTGTTCAGCCAGTAATCGAAACGGTCGAGATTTCCTTTTCCGGCAACCCTGTCGCGAAGCTGCTCCAGTTCACCGACAAATCTGTAATCTCCGGCCCGTTCCTCCCATGAGACGGTATCGGGCTTCCATCCACCCGGCCCGTGAATCCAGTTGGAAGACCGTGGCAATCCGCCGTCCATCCTTTCGAAAATGGCAGCGATCTCGGGCGCTGCTTCCGGCCCGAACTGATGAAGCGACCAGTCCTCGTAGAAATCGATCGAGGGCATGTGGCGGGCTGGCAGGTGATCCCATACATCGCCTGTGTCTGCAGTATAACCGTTGTGTTCGGGGCCGCCGCAGTTGATCTTCCGGGAGATCCCGCCACCCATAATCTCGATTGCGGATATCAGTGAAGAACTGCTAACGCCTGTCAACGGTTCGAAAGTGATTTCAAGGGAGCCGTCCCCGACCTTTATACTCTCGAAACTGAGGTCGAGCGCCCGATGTCTTCCGGCACGGGAAACGATATCGAGTTTTTCGGCCAGCTTTTCACCCTGGAAATACACATCGAAAACACGCTCACCCTTCTTTTTCTCCTCGAGTTCACAGAATTTAAGTGTGACCGTATACTCTCCATCGGGAACGACAAAACGGTAATTGAAAACATTGTGCCGTGCAGTCTGATAGAGGATGTCGTCATCGGTTCCGGCGACAGGTTTGTTCGATTGTGGCACCACACTTCCATCGAGCGCACCCGATGCCCGTGTCTCATCAATCCAGGGTTTCTGATCCCAGGCGGCATGTGCGAGAGCGGCTGCATTCGGCCCGAGAATACGTGTCCGCCAGTGTATGCCTAATAGCCCGGTGCATCCGTAACGCAGCGCATCTGCGGCATCGCACCGCATACGGCCTACCCACAACTGCGGCGAAGTCAGGGCGGGATCATCTTCGAGCCACGGTATCGCCCACAGGGGCCTTCCCGTTACCCGTGCGAACGCCCGGTCGACCGGGACCGATCCCACACCGCGGTTGATACAGCTCATGGGCATGGATTTGGGCAGGCTGTCGTCGAAGAAGGCACGGTCGTTCAGCGGGCCGAGCACCCAGCCGCAGGTGGCAAGCTCGAACTGTGCGCCGGTCTTCTCTTTCGCGGCGAGTGCGGCCCTGAAATCGCTCAGGGTTGCCTGCATCTGTTCGTCGGTATTGCCGCTCCATGTCCATCCCTCCGGTGTCCAGAACCAATAGTAATCGATGGGAGTTGTGTCTGCGACACGGCGGAACATGCCTTCATACAGTTCCTGCACAACCGTGGGATCGGCCGGATTTTTCCCCATTGACCTCAGACGTTCCTGTACACGTTCGGGTATGCGGAGCGGTGTTTCCGTCCCTATGCATGTTTTTATCCCTAAAGTGTGAGCGAAACCGAATACATCGCCAAGCACTGTCCCGGCGCGCCTGAACACTTCGTTGCAGTCGTCCGGCGATTCGGGCTGCGGGCACATGCCGGCCATGACATCGTTACCGTAATCATCACGGGCGAAGAGCTGCGATCCGCCGAACAGGAACTCACTCGTCGGTTTGGCCGAATACCCCCAGTTGCCGCGCAGGGTGTTCTGGTAGCTCGACGAATAACTGACTGTGACGGTGCCGTTCTGTCCGATATCATCTTTTAGGCCGATCCAGACTGTCGGCTCGGCATTGGGATGTCCTTCGGGATAGGTGTGAAGCCCGAAAAAGTTCATACGCAGTTTGGGCAATTGAGCGATAACCGACTTATAATCATCGAGATTCCACCAGTCCGGGCCTTCGGGAAAATCATGGAACGGCTGAATCCCGCGTGTCTCGAAAAGCGGTTTACCTTTTTCATTAATTTCGGGCAATTCCGAGTTCAATATACCGTCGGGAACTACATCGCCGTGCAAATAAAATCTGACACCGAGATGCTCGGCATAACGGTAAGCGCCGTAAAGAGTGCTGATATCGTCGCCGCCAATGATGTGGATACCTTTCCAGTTGAGGGATTTCCTTATTATATATTCACCGGCATCCAAATCCGCTTTTTCCCCTGAATAATGTGTCCCTGGCCAGTTTTTTGTGCCTAAAGTAATCAGGAATGAATTTCTGACAGAACTGTCATCGCGATGGTGGAATTTTGCCAGTTTCCCGGTTCTGAGATACAGATAACGGCGGATTTCATGGGCGGCAAACTTTTCAACCTGTGAGGCATTTTCAGGATACCTGATAACGACAGGCTTTTCGAAATACACATCGGAAAGTTTCCAGTATACAACAAAACCAAATGCCATCGCAATAAACACAACGACTACGGACAGGAATGCCTTGTTTCGTAACATTTGGAAAGCCCCCTATGTAATATTCAATTATTCTAAACCATCAAACTTCATCCATAAATCGATGTATCGAAGCTTTTCCTGATATGCGGCGAAGCCGGGATAGTTTTTTTCATCGCCCAGTGCGCCGTATTCCAGAGAATTTTACGGTATGACTGTTGCACATACGGCCCTGTAGTATGCCCCGGAAGAAGTGACACGACCCGTCCCTTATCGACTTCACGGCACCATCCGCCTAAAATATCGACCGGCTGCTCATCCCCTTTGAGATTGAACAGGGGCGTGTATTCGGCGTCGTCTTTCATAACAGCGCTGAAAATCTCATCGTCGCCGATAGAGAAATCCCCGATACCTCTGGTGATCGGATGGCTCTGGTTCAGGCCGTGAACGAGGGTGGGCTGAATTTTGGTGTGCATGACCGGTTTCTCAACTCCAAGCAGGTCCATATAACGCCGTTTGTTGGAATTCCAGATAGAGCAGTGAAGTGACATGAGTCCCATGCCGCGCTCCACCTTTGCGATGAGGGTATTTTCGAGTTCCTCTGTCATGAAATACGATGGCGCCGCGCGGTGTTCGACAATCTGGCCGGGCGAGAAACCCAGCGAGAAATTCGTTTTCTGAGTATCGGTCATGTAACGGGGCATGACGAACAGGTCCGCTTTCTCCAAAAGCTCCGGTGTGACAAATGCACTGTCCTGAGCGAACATGAGCCGCCAGTCGGTAACACCGAACACACGCCGGAATGTTTGTTCCTGAGTGACCCCGTTGTGGTAGAAGTCGCCGCCTAAAAAGATGACCCGTACTTCACCCGGCGTTTTGAAAGCTGCAAACGCTTCCGGTGTTATAACCGTTGAAGCTGCAAGCGCACCGATACCCGTTTTCAGTAATGACCGCCGAGTCGCTGATGTTATGGTAGTGCTTTTCATAGTGCGTTCCTTGTAAGAAATTTATTATTTGTGATTTTAATCCTTTAATTGTTCCAAAATATGATGTATGTATTAGAATGCACTATTCCAGAACAGAACTCCGAGGTATCACTTGTAGAACAACTCACCCCTGACCCACATAGGTGCTAACTTAACTTGGTAAAAACTGTCTGAACCGCTGATTCCTGTGATTAAATGATTGCCATGAAAAAATACAGTGTTATCGGCACATATTATCATATTTATCATTTAATCATGGTCATCAGCGGTTCAGACAATGTATTTAAAATGTTGATTTCTCCGATACATTTTACATCACAAATCCAAAGTTAGCGCCTATACCCCTGACCCTGCTCTCTGGGAAAGTGAGTGGATGCGCCATTATGCCTCATCCCGTCTAAGCGTTATTCGCGGGGTGAGTTCAGGTGAAGTACGGGAAGAGAATATATAACCCGTAGTAGAACTCCGAGGAATTCTTTTTATTAAATAATAATTATATATCGCTTTTATATTCTCTACAAAACTCATCATATACAATTTTCAACACTTTCATTCTATCTTCAATTTCTAATTGCTCCGCAAGTTTTAGTATTTCAGATTTTGAAATAGTCTGAATTTTCATGTTTATCAAATATTTTTTAACATCTTTTGAAATTTCATCAATTATTAAAATTACATTCCCATCATAAATTCTATCTTTTGAAAAATTATTTTTAATTTCATCATATACATTCCTTGCCGTAATTTCATTAATTATTTTTAATTTCTTAATTTGATATATAACTCCAAAATTAGTTGATAAGTCAACACCCTTATCATATGCAGAAGTTCTAGTATCTCTATAAATCTTACATGCAAATTTTTCTAAATGAACTTTTAATATTGCAAATGAAAAAAATTCAAAATTAACTGGATTAATATTTATTTGTTTGTTTAATAAATCATTAAAAACTTGAATATTTTTTGAAATTTCAAACCTATGTGTTAAATCAACGAATAATGGAATATCACCAATTTTAGAATCAATATATTCCTTTACAAAATTTGGAATGTCATTTAAAAGTAGCTTTGAGTTCTTTAAATATGGTTCTGTTAGTTGATATACTTTATTTTTGACAACAGATAATACTCCATATTTCGGTAAATTTCTGGATGGGTAAGCATCATAGTACTTTCCTCCAATATGCATTTCATGCCCAAGCAATTTTTTGAAATAAGCGACTGAAAGTTCATAACTCTTTTTAATTTCATTATCAGTAAAAGTAATTTTATTTATTTCATTATAGTCTTTTATTAGACCGTAAGTCATTATAGGAAATATAATCTTTGTTTTTGAGCGTTTTATCATTAATACAATTTGCTCTTGACAATATTTATACATATCATTCATAAAAACTCACTTATTTCAAACTGCATCTTTTGATAATTCTTTGTTTTTCATCATAACTGTAATGGTTAATAAATTTTCCATTTAGGTATAAATATACTCTCAAATACCTTATCAAGTTTAAAATAATCACATTTTCAAAGCCTTCCGGTACTTATCGATAATCTCCTCAGAGTAACTTCTCGTAAACCCCCTCGGGAATCCGGCATCCCAGCTTTCAGGAAGCGCAGCCACCTCGACCATCTCGCCGTCTTTGGCAAACACCGAAAGTAAACTATTTTAAAAGCCTTGTGAAAAACACACAATGCTAAGCTGTCAGCTCTCAGCAATCAGCTTACAGCTTTTTGACCAATAGCTAACACTGTTTTTATTGTTAATTTACAATAATACCAAGTCACTTGATTTTGGTAATTGTTATTTGAGCTGAATGCTGATAGCTGAAAGCTGGCTTTTTCACAGCTCTTTTAAATATAATGCGGTTTATGAGTAATTGAAGCAGTTTTTACACAGGCCTGCAAATTTTACCTTCCGTATTTTGAGGTTGCATGCACGTGAAATTAAGCCTAATTTGTAAAAAAAACATCCAATGGAACTCAGGGAGACTACATATGACTTCGAGGGAACGGGTGAGGGCAGCGCTCAATCACCGTCAGCCGGACAGGGTTCCGGTAGATTTCGGCTCTACTATGGTGACCGGCATTTCGGTCAGTGTTGTTTCGAAAGTCAGAAAAGCGCTTGAATTAGACGGCCCCGGTGACCGTGTCAGAGTCAACGAACCGTACCAGATGTTAGGCGAGATTAAAGACGACCTTCGCGAAAAGCTTCATATCGATTGTGCAGGGCTTTTCGGCACAAAGAACATGTTCGGTTTTGAGAATAAAGGCTGGAAAGAGTGGACAACGTTCGACGGCACCGAGGTGCTAATCCCTGCGTTGTTTAATACCGAGCCCGACGAAAACGGCGATATTCCCATGTATGCTGAGGGTGATACATCGTATGCACCGGCAGCTAAAATGCCAAATGGCGGATTCTATTTCGACAGCACCGAACGTCAACAACCCATCGATGACAATAATCTCAATGTCGGGGATAATCTCGAGGAGTTCGGCATATATTCCGATGAGGAGCTTGCCTGGCTTGAAAAAGAAAGCGAGCATCTTTATAATAACACTGAATGTGCCATCGCCTACAGCATGGGCGGCACCGCTTTCGGTGATATAGCGTTTGTGCCCGGGCCGGGATTGAAGGAACCTAAAGGCATCCGCGGTGTCGAGGAATGGTATGTTTCGACTATCATCAGAAAAGAATACATCCGGGAAGTTTTCGAACGTCAGTGTGAAACCGGGCTTAAAAACCTTGCGCTGGTCAAAGAAGCTGTCGACCACCGTATCGATGTCATTTTTGTAACCGGCACCGACTTCGGTACTCAGCGCGGACCGTTTATTTCACCCGATGCCTACCGCGATCTTTATCAGCCGTTCCACAAGCGGATTAACGGTTGGATTCACGATAATACCCCATGGAAAGTGTTTATACATTCATGCGGCGGCATCAGGCCGCTTCTGCCTGATATCATCGAATCGGGTTTTGATATTATTAATCCCGTTCAGTGTTCGGCGGAGGGAATGGAGCCGCAGAAGCTGAAAGATGATTTCGGCGACAGGCTCACGTTCTGGGGCGGCGGTGTCGATACACAGCAAACGCTTCCGTTCGGTACGCCGGAGGAAGTCTATAACGAGGTAAGCGAGCGAATCCGTATTTTCAATAAAGGCGGCGGCTTTGTTTTCGACACAATTCATAATGTCCAGGCAGGAACACCTGTGGAAAATTTCATGGCGATGATCGATGCGATAAGTGATTCATCCGGCACTTGAACTACTCCGACTCAAAGATCGAAGCATCAATAATTGACGGACAGGAATGTCCGTCCTACAGGTAGGTCAGACATTCTTGTCTGACACGTATAATTGTTATTTTACCCTGACGCAATTGTCGAGGATTTCTTTCGATTAAAACGAGGTGATGATACAGTATGAAACTGACAGTGTTATCGGCGGGCTTAATGCTTTGCTGTGCCGCACTTTGCTGTGCGCAGACATCCGGCCTTACCGATAAAGAGCCTGACAGAAGCGAGCTCGGAGCGCCATTGTATCCCGGAGCGGTTTTTATCAGGACTGGCGAGGGACTCGATCCCTATTATCAATCGGCTTTGTATATTGCTGTCGACCGTATGCGAACCATAGAGGGTTTTTTCGATAGGAAGCTTCCTGAGAAGATGAAAGCTTTTTATGAGGACGAGAACAAGTATATGACAGTTTATCTTCTGAAAACATGGTCGCTTTTCCCCGGGAAGCCCTCACGGGAAGAACTTTCAAAGCTTGAACGTGAACCGAACATCCAGATATTTCAGTACGACCGCAGTCTCTATGAAGTCCTTGCCGAATATTATGAAAAGAAACCGGAGGAAAAGCACAAAGCCGATGCCATCAGAACCGGCCGTACGATTATCCAGTATACCTATAAGAAGTCAGAGGAATACAAAAGCGCTAAAATAATCATAGGAACATGGGCATCATCCGACCGTGACCTGCTCGTCTATTTTAAAAGTGTGCTGAAATTCGACAGCGAAGGCGCCTATACACATACATTCACACCGGATAATATCGAGGCTATGGTTGAAGAATTATCCGGCAATAAGAAGTACGAAAGTATGAATAAAGATGAGTTGCGGCGTCATTTCTCCGGCCGTAATCCCGAAAAAGGCACCTATGTCATAATGAGAAACACCATAACCTTTGTTTCAAAAAATCCGGTTATGGAAAAGGAAACAAGAAACGGCCTTGCCCATGTGGGATCGGCGGTACTCTCCCTCGAACTGATCAATATGCCGAGGCTTACTTTTATTCGCACTGTGCGGGAATAGGCGTTTAATAAACATTATTATTGTAAAGTAATATATTGAAAGGAAATCTGAAATGGCAAATATAAAATGCGGATACTGTAATAAGAAAGCCGGGAAAAGATATTGTCCTTCTCTGGATAAAGTAATTTGTTCTGTATGCTGCGGCAGCAATCGTTTGAAGAATATTGCATGCGAAGAAGAATGCAGGTATCTCGATCATGAAGTCTATCAGCAAAAAATACATGAGGAAAAGGAACTCAGGACTCTTTTGAACACTGTGCCCCATTCAGAATATAATGATATTTTTCAAAATCCTGAAGCTGCAAGCATCGCCTACGAGTTCGAAAAATTTTGGTCTGAGTGCTACGTAAACGGATTGTTTAACCTGACTGATCAGAAAGTCAAAGAGACTCTAACTATTATCTATTTCCATATATTTAAAGGAAAAGAATTACAACCTGACGACTTCGTATCGGCAACCATGAAAATTTATGACCAATTGATAGAAGACGGCGATAACGTAGAGTTAATTGGTAAAATAATGCTGAGACTGATCATTTCGATAAAAAACATGACCGGCGGAAAAATCGGCCCTTATGGGTATCTTAACTATTTGAAAAATAATATGAATACTGATGGCACCTCTTTAGCTGACGGATTTATTCTTGAAACGAAAGAAGGCAAGAAAAAACACATTCCCCGCAGTGAGTATATGAATTCCAAATTTTAAATACAAAAGACCGGCAGTTGATTAAACAGCCGTAGCGACTCTATTTCATCTTTTTCCGATCATTCTATTTCTTTAATCTTGATATTGCGGAAATAAATCGGCGCACCGGCATGCTTCCCCTGAAATCCTATACTGCCGTGAGTGGGAAGTTCTGAGAACGGGGTACTCAGCCAGGGCGGAATTTCGCTCCCGTCAGGATTCGTTTTAGCGTTTGTCCACAGATCCATATTCATTTCGTTAACCATCTCGCCGTTCAGTAAGACGTAAATCATTTTGTCTTTGCAGGTAATGGTGAAGCGGTTCCATTCTCCGGGCTTTTTTACCAAACTTTTAGTCGCTGCGAGATGGCCGAAAATTGCTCCGCATTGCCAGGTTTTAGGGCTGTCTGCCCATTTTTCAGCAAAATCATCCGCTATCTGTACTTCCACAGAATTGGGAATCCAGTCTTTGGTGTCACTGCAATACACTATCACACCGCTGTTTGTCCCGTTTTCAGTCCTGAACTCGAGGTCGATGATGAAATTGTTATAGTCCTTTTCGGTCCAGACACACTGGTCTTCGCTGGCTGTCAGGATACCGTTTTCAAAAGTCCAGATGTCTTCCGGAAAAACCGCATCGGATAAATCCGGAGCAAACAGATTCTGCCAACTACCGGTATCCGGATGAGTTTCAGGTGGAATCGCAAGCTTTTGATTACATGAAAGCGAAAACAGTACGCAACAGACAACTACAGCATAAACTAACAAGTTTTTCATTTTATCTCCTTTCGCATTAGTAAATTACCTGACTTTTCCTTAAAAAATATACACTACAGATACTATGCTCGGGAAATATAGCATAATCAAGTAGATATGAGAAATAAAAAACTTGACATTTTATGGAGTTTAATGTGCTCTGCGGTTTGGAGTTGAAAACGGGGTTGAAAAAATTGTCGATAGTGTTCTCGTTGCGCTGAAACGCAGCGAAATGGCAAATGATATTGTCTCAATAAAGCACAGAGTCAGGTAATTTAGTGTTTTAGGGTAAGGATTTATTTTTTATTACATACTGTAATATATAAAGTTACAAAAATCATTTTTGTTAACCAGGAAACTCGCACTAGAGATAGAAGAAGAAACGTGGCATTATTGATGAGGTATGAATGTAAAAAGGGTGATTAGCATTTTCTAAACCCGATTTTCCTAACAAATAACCTGATCTGATCGTTGTTGTGATACAGCAATAACGGCAGATCG
>SDBS01004637.1_pt1 | contig 13459 bp, 9 predicted proteins | sample 2277091 | NCBI WGS metagenome assembly SDBS01 (sample SAMN10404972, study PRJNA504765) | marine sediment metagenome | isolation source: marine sediment core GS10_PC15, 163 cmbsf | place: Arctic Ocean: Southern Knipovich Ridge | collected 2010 | reverse complement strand
TGGCATTTCTCTTTACTTCGCGGATGAGAGCACAAATATCATCCTCCGAGCCACGTTCCCATATAGAGTGTACGACGGCTACACCCCATTCGTTATCTTTTGTGTTGATATGGCGATGTTCCATTGAAGATGACCTTAAGCTAAGCGTGAGCGTCCATTGTTCAGAATTTCCTTAGTGAAATTCCACAGGGTCAGCAAGTGTGGGGCATAGGGTCTGCCCTTGACAGGAGGCATTTTGCCCTGAATCGCCCTGCCTCCTTAATATTATGCATCTTACCATATTCATTTTTGTGTTGCAAATGACTGATATGACTAAGGGTAACTCAAAACAGATGATAACGCGAGAAAAATCAACAAGAGACAATCAAAACACCTTTTATCTTCATCCCGATCTGTTTCAGGCCTTCAGTATAGATCCCCATCTGTCGAGTGGAGGGACGGCTGAACATGGAGGCTGGACTTATCAGCCGGAAAATACATTTATGTATTATTAATTCCTTGTAATGCACACAAATGTATGTCTTTCTCTTAGCTCGCCTCTTGATTATATGAGATAACAGATTGAAACGGGTACACTTTTAATGATTTCTGTCTGTTTGGCATTGGGATTGCAATAACAATTCTAAGAACATCAACGCAGAATGAGGTATTCTTAAAAATAGCCATCCGGTCTATTTGGTTCAAAAAAATTATTGAAGGACTCATTGCAAACTGAAGCAATTAGCGAAAAGGCAAGACTTTGCCTTTTCGCTTTTTAGTGCCACTGACATACCTTTGATTATTTCAGTATAACTTAATCTCTACAAAGTAGAGTTTATATTGCAAATCCGCGTTTAGTTGAGTATTCTGTAAATTTTTTAATTCTCCATTACACGCGAGCTTTGGCGGTAACTTGAGGCCTTTGAAAAATGTTCAATTTCGAAGTCTGCGCTTATCTGGTCAAAGTCAAGGAAGGCAAAAATTTCAACCACAGGAATCCCGCTCACAGCGGGATTGAATATTTCGAGTCCCGCCAAAAAGCGGGATGAAATTTTAGTCTGACGTCCCGCCGATGATAGGCGGGAGCGAAAAAGGGGCGTTTTGCAAAGGTCTCAACTTCAAAAGAAAGGATTCTACTCGCTAATGATCAGAGAACAGCAGCTTACCTTAGCGCTTTTTTACTGCCAGAATGTCCCGGAAAGCGAGGAGGCGAACAGACAGGCCTTGGAGGAAGAATTTGGGAAATCCATACGCCTTTTTCCTATTCCGTGCAGCGGAAGGCTGGACCCTGTTCATCTATTAAAGGCCCTGGAAAGATTTGCTGATGCGGCCTTTATCATTACATGCCCTGAGGGCGCCTGTCGTTATTTTGAGGGAAATCACAGGGCTAAGACGCGGGTGGAGAGGACGAAGAAGATCCTTTCCGATATCGGGATAGAACCGGAACGAGTGGGGATTATTATCGGGTCGAAAGAGGCGCCTAAGACCTTGGCCGAATTAGCAAAGGAGATTTTAAAGAAGATCTCTCAATTTGAGTGCCTAAAGTCAAGGAATTCGACCGTCCTGCCTGCCGAGAGGCACAGTAACAGTTCGCACAGCCAAGACCTTGATCGAGAACTTTAGACAATTTGAAAATGTTAAATATTACCTTAAACTTTAGGCACTTTAGATCACTTTAGTCACTTTAGGCACTTTCCGTTCTGGCACTAACAATCTGACGATCTTCGGGAGAGGAGAAAGATATATGATAACTGCAGAACAGAAACCGATTGATGAGATCAGGGGGATGATCGCCCCTTATAAACGAATTCTTGTCTTGGGTTGTGCCTCCTGTGTGGCTGAATGCGCGGCCGGTGGAGAAAAAGAGACGGCCATGTTAGCGTCCGCCCTGCGAATAGCAGCCAGGATGGAGAAGCAGGAGGTCGAGATCGAGGAAAAGACCATAGATCGTCAATGCGTAAATGAGTTTATCGTCCTGTTGGATGATATTATTGATAAATATGATGCCATCCTTTCCTTGGGGTGCGGGGCCGGGGTGCAGGCGGTCGGTGATATGTTCCCGGAGATCCCTATCATCCCTGCACTCAACACCGAATTCTTGGGTGAGACTAAAAGCCAGGGTTTATGGGTGGAGAACTGCCTTGGATGCGGGGATTGTATGCTCTACTATTTTGGCGGCGTCTGTCCTTTGGCACGGTGTTCCAAGCAACTCTTCAACGGGCCCTGCGGGGGCTCGGTGAACGGCAAATGTGAAATTAATCCCGATCTGGATTGCGCGTGGCAGCTAATCATCGACCGTCTGTCAACGTTTGGCGCATTAGACAGACTTGAAGAGGTCTACCCTCCAAAAGACTGGTCAAAAAAGCAGGGTAGTGGCCCTAGAAAGATCGTCAGAGAGGATCAGCAAAGGTGAAAGAGATGAGCCATTTGAAACAGATATTGGAACGAGGCGAGTTTGCTGTAACCGCGGAGTGTGGCCCCCCAAAAGGAGCAGACCCGGAGGTTGTCCTCAAAAAGGGAGAGTTATTGAGAGATAAAGTGGATGCGGTGAATGTTACCGACAACCAGACCGCTATTGTCAAGATGAGCAGTCTTGCGGCGTGCAGCCTGTTGGAGCGAGCAGGCCTCGACCCTGTTCTCCAGATGGTGGTGAGGGACCGGAACCGGATTGCCCTGCAGTCCGACATCTTAGGCGCATCCGCCATTGGGATCAGGAATCTATTATGCCTGTCAGGGGATCATCAGTGCTTTGGGAACCAGCCTCAAACCGTTGGGGTCTTTGATCTGGATTCTATCCAGTTCCTGCAGGCGGTAAGGATGATGCGGGATGAGGGGACTATTATAGGGGGAGACGAATTGAGCGCCCCGCCCGATCTGTTTATCGGCGCCGCGGCCAATCCTTTTGCAGACCCTCTGGAATTCAGGGTGACCCGGCTTGCCAAAAAGATCAAAGCAGGGGCCGATTTCATCCAGACCCAGTGCATCTATAACCTGGACCGGTTCGAGTCCTGGATCTCTATGGCTATGGAGAGGGGGTTGCCTGAGAAGGTGTATATCTTAGGCGGGGTAACTCCCCTGAAATCTCCCGGCATGGCCAGGTATATGAAAACCAGGGTTTCGGGCATGGATATCCCTGATGAGATTATAGAGAGGATGGAAGGGGTCCCCAAAGACAAACAGAGGGAGGAAGGGATCCGGATATGCGTGGAGACCATTTTGAGGCTGAAAGAGATGCCCGGGGTCAAAGGGGTCCATATCATGGCCATTGAATGGGAAGATGCGGTAGGTGAAATCGTTGAAAGGGCAGGCCTCCTGCCGAGGCCCGGTATCTGATGGTGAAGAGGAGATAATTATGCCATCCAAATATTCCATACACACCCATACCGCTCCTCATCGTTTCAAAGCGGTTACGAAATCCGGTATTATTGCCTGGGAAGAGGGGTGCATCAAGTGCGCGGTCTGCGTGAAAAAGAGGTGCATCTATGGGGTGTATGATAATCGTAATCTCGATCCGATGCAGATGATCGACTCCATTGATAACGAGTGCATGAACTGCTTGAGATGTGTCCAGGGCTGCCCCAAGGAATTGATCCACAAATCCCTCAACCCTGAATACCAGGCCTTGGGGGATCCCTATTGGAGCCCGGATATCATCTCCAAGCTGTGGTATCAGGCAGAGACCGGGAGGATCCCTGTCTCAGGTGCGGGATACCCCGGGCCTTTCAGCGGCCCCGGATTCGATTCCATGTGGACCGACATGTCAGAGATCGTGAGACCGACCCGGGACGGTATCCACGGCCGTGAATATATCAGCACTGCCATAGACTTAGGCAGAACAGCGCGGCACCTCTCCCTTAATGATGAGGGCATGCTTGAGCGCGATTACTCTCAAATCTATGATATCCCTCTCCCCATCATACTGAAGATGCCGGCGTTCGGCGCAGTCAACGGAGATATAGTCAAGGGCTGGGCCATGGCCGCAAAGCGCCTGGGCACTCTCATGGCATTTCCTCAAGAGATGATTAATTCAGTGCCGGATGACTTTGATCCATGGTTAGTACCGATGATTTCCCCTGAAGAATCCAAAACCTACGCCATTCCCGGGGAGACCCGGATTGTGGAGATCTCCTGGAGCAAAGAGTGGGCGAGGGTCATTGAGGACATAGAGAGAGCATACCCCTCCCTTTTGATTTCAGTAAGGATTCCAATGGATGGGGAGATCGAAGAGAAGGCCCTCTCCCTGGCACGCAATGGTGTCTCAATAATTCACTTAGAGGCGGCCGAGAACGGGCTTTTCATGGATGAAGGTAAGCAATATATGAAAGATGGGATCCGTTCGACCCATCTGAAGCTCGTAGAGGCCGGCATCAGGGACGAAATCACACTTCTGGCAAGCGGCGGTATTGCCATGGCAGAGCATGTGGCCAAGGCCATTATCTGTGGAGTAGATGCGGTCTTGATTGATTTCCCCATTCTCATAGCCCTCGAGTGCAGGATGTGCCGGCGGTGCACAAAAGAGCTGCCTTGCCCTGTTGAAATCGACCGGGCATCTCCATCCTGGGTGGCATCGCGTGTGACAAACCTTGTGGGCGCCTGGCATAATCAGCTCTTAGAGGTGATGGGAGCCATGGGGATCAGAGATGCCCGCAGGCTCAGGGGAGAGGTAGGCCGGGCAATGTTTTTTGAAGAGTTAGACCGGGCCACTTTTGGATCCATGGGAGAAGTGGAGGACTGTGAGCTTGAGTAGTCGTAATGCCTTTAAATTGCCGGAGGCGGTGAGGACCGGGTCCAGGTTCAGAAACGCCATAGGAAAATACCGGCTCAACAGGACCGGCGATTGTATCGCCTGCGGAAAATGTGTTGAGATATGCCCCTATGGGGTTCATGTCATGAGAAGGGGTCAGGTATTTGTGGAGAACCACCACCTGTGTGTGGGCGCTGAATGTCCCGAGCCCTGTCATGCGGCCTGTCCGGTTCAGGCCCTCACCCTCAGGAGAAACCCTGATTTCGAAGTGATGGGCGATTTTAGATGGACCCCGGATCTCTTGACCAGCACCTGGCATATGGCCGAGTTCAGCGAGATGCCCCCAAAGCATCTTGAGTACAAAATCGGCGGATCAGGCGGCGGGTTTGACAAGCTGCGCATCAAATTCCCGCCTGTTGAAAAAGGAGACAACTCCATGCTCGAAGCGGATGAAGATCCGGACATGGGGATCGACCTGAACAGGAGGGGTGATAACGCCCACAAGATCAGGATAGATGTGCCCTTCTACGGGGGGGGTATGTCCTACGGTTCGGTAAGCATCACGACCATGCTCAGCCGGATCAAGGCGGCAGCGGCCCTCGGGACCTTCTGTTGCACAGGCGAGGGGGGCTACCCCGATGAACTCAAGCCCTATGATGATCATGTGATCACCCAGGTGGCCACCGGGCTTTTTGGGGTGAGGGAAGAGACGATCCAGAGGGTCAAGATCGTTGAGTTTAAGTATGCCCAGGGCGCAAAGCCCGGTCTCGGAGGACATCTTTTAGGAGATAAGGTAACCCCGGGCGTGGCCCGTATGCGGGAGGCGGTGGTCGGATACCCCCTGTTCTCGCCCTTCCCTTTCCACAGCGTGTATTCGGTGGAAGACCATAAAAAGCATGTGGACTGGATAAAGGCGATGAACCCAAAGGCATTAGTGTCTGTCAAGGTATCTACGCCCACTGACGTGGATATGGTGGCCGTGGGAAGCTATTATGCCGGGGCTCATATTATCCATCTCGACGGGAGCTATGGCGGTACGGGCGCGGCCCCGGATATTGCCAAGAAGAACATTGCCATGCCTATTGAATACGCCCTGCCCAAGGTGCATCGCTTCTTAGAGGAAGAGGGGGTCAGGGACAAGATCACTGTGATCGCCAGCGGCGGGGTCAGGACCCCCCATGACGTTGCCAAGACTATCGCCCTGGGCGCGGACGGGGTGTGCACAGGGACCGCGGATTTAGTGGCATTAGAGTGTATCCGCTGTCACAACTGCGAGAGCGGCAGAGGTTGCGCCCGGGGAATAGCCACAACAGACCCGGAGTTGATAAAACTGATGGACCTTGAGTGGGGAACCCAGCGTATCATCAATATGTTTTTGTCGTGGCGGAAAGAGCTGATCAGGATTTTAAAAAGGCTCGGGATGAAGAGCCTTAAGGAGTTAGTGGGACGCACAGACTGCCTGGTTCACCTGGATTATATGAAAAGAAGTGAATAGTGCTGTGTCCTGAAAGTTCTTTCTGCAAAATTGGCAATTAAAGTTGCCTGTGTAATAGTAATCGAATAACGATCAAGGAGTGACGAGTGACGAAGGAAAACAAAGAATTTAACCTTGAGGATCGTTTCAATTTTTGTGGCAAGTGTGAAAACTGCGAAACAAAATAAAAGTAAAAATTCGTAATTCGGGACTCGGCGGTGACCTCGATTGTTGAAGAAAGATATTAGTAGGCTGCAGTTAACCCATATTGTGTATAAAAAATTGATGTATGTCATATGGCGCAATAGAAGGGGGGATGACTAAAGTTTGTGGAGCTTTAGCGAGGATTGACAGGTTTTAATGATGACACGAAATCAAATGGTGGAAGAGATCATACGGTCCAGGGAACCGCTTGTGGAGGGGTTGCCTTCGACGCCCTATTATGAAACCGAGGCCGAAGGGGGCTGTGGTGTAACAGGGTTTGCCTGCAACATTCCTGTGAGGGGAAGGCATATCTTTGAACCCTCTAAGCAGATGCACAACAGGGGAAATGGCCGCGGGGGCGGTATTGCGGCCATGGGGTTTGATCCCAGGATGTTGGGGGTTTCAGAAGAGATCCTGAATGATGACTATATCCTTCAGATCGCGGCCCTTGAGGAGGATGTGATAGATGACTTGGAGCGGCGATTCATAGAGCCTTATTTCAGTGTCCATTTCTCTGAACGTATTCCGCATATAAACGATTACAGGGATATCCGGGGTCTGAGGGTTCAACCGCCAGAGGTCTTTCGGTTTTTTGTGCGGGTGAAGCAAGAAGTTCTTGCCACATTCATGGCCAAGAACGGCATGACAGAGATGGGGATACGCCAGGCCGAGGATGAGTTTGTCTACCAGAACAGCTTCAAGATCAACAAGACCTACTATGATGCCTATGGGAGCCAGAGGGCCTTTGTGCTTTCCCACGGCCGCAACTTTTTCATCCTTAAGATAGTTGGCTATGCCGAGCAGGTGGTCCAGTACTACAAACTTGATAATTTCAAGGCGCATATCTGGATAGCCCACCAGCGTTATCCCACCAAGGGAAGGGTCTGGCATCCGGCCGGGGCACATCCCTTTATCGGCCTGAATGAGGCCCTTGTCCACAATGGCGATTTTGCCAATTATCATTCAGTGGCCGAGTATCTGAGACAGAAGAACCTGTACCCTCTCTTCCTCACTGATACAGAGGTATCGGTCCTCCTCTTTGATCTCTACAGCCGCACATACGGGTATCCTTTAGAATGCGTCATCGAGGCCCTCGCCCCCACCATGGAGAGGGATTTTGACCAGTTGCCGGCAGACAAACAGCGATTATACCGGGCCATTCAGGCCACCCATATTCACGGCTCTCCTGACGGTCCCTGGTTTTTTATTATTGCGAGAAATGACACCGCGAATGAACGTCTTCAGCTAATTGGAATTACAGACACCGCCATGCTCAGGCCCCAGGTCTTTGCCCTCCATGAGGGCCGGGTGCAGGTGGGGCTGATATGTTCTGAAAAACAGGCCATAGACGCCACCCTGAGAAGCCTATCAGCAGAAGATCCCCGCGTGGGGACCGTGGCAGATCGATACTGGAATGCCCGCGGGGGGAGTCATACCGACGGCGGCGCCTTTATCTTCAACCTTGAAAAAAAGAAAGAAGGGACCCTTGAAAGGAGACTGACTTGCGTTGATAAGTTTGGCCGCGAGATCACTGCACCGGAGGGCCAGTCGCCCTATCTTCCAGGGCAGGTCTACTATCTGGTGGAGGGTGATGAAAAGGATCGGTTTGACATATCCGGCTTCTTTGATCTCCAGCGACCGGAACTGTTGTACGATTATGTGAAAGATGGAATCAGCGCCTGGGACTATTCGGACCTTATGGATTGCCTGAAGGAGATAAAGGGGTGGGCATTAAAGGGTGACGCCTACTTTGAGGTGGCCCTGTCTGCCCTGACCCGGCTGTTGGACAGGCGTTATCCTACCTACGACAAAAAGCGTCGATCTGTCCTGCAGATGATCAATCAGACCTTAGACGCCATATTTCATCATTTTCCATCCCTTGCAAGGGAGGATGTAAAGTCCGTGTATCGCCTGATAGACTGGGAGACCCGGCAGTTTTTCAGGGGGCCTGCTTATGAAGAGAAGGTATTGATCATTGACGCATCCCTCTTTCCACCGGAAGGTGATCACTGTGACAGTCGTCTGTTGTCAGAGGCATTTTTCAGGGGATGGCGGCGATTTATAGTATTCGGGCTTAAAGGACAGCGTTTTCACGGGTGTGGCCTGGGGCCTGACTCGGGCGGTGTACGTATAGATATCTATGGCAGTTCGGGTGACTATTTAGGTTCAGGGATCGACGGTCTTACCTTTCACGTCCATGGGGATGCCCAGGACCAGCTCGGGCAGATCATGAAGTCGGGAAAGATGGTCATTTACGGAGATGTGGGCCAGACGTTTATGTACGGCGCCAAAGGGGGCGAAGTCTATGTCATGGGCAATGCCGCCGGCCGCCCGCTTATCAATGCGGTGGGGAAACCCCGTGTTGTCATAAACGGCACCTGCTTAGACTACTTAGGCGAGTCCTTTATGGCAGGAGATCCCCACGATGGGGGCGGATTCGTGGTCTTAAACGGGGTTGGTTTTGATGACCAGGGCGCTGTCAGACCGGTTCCCACCCCATATCCCGGGTCCAATCTATTTTCATTGGCATCGGGAGGCGCAATATTTGTCCGGGATCCGTTTCATCTGGTGGATGAACAGCAACTGAACGGGACCGAGATTGTGCCGTTGGACGAACGGGATTGGAGCCTGATCCTGCCATTTCTCAAGGAAAATGAACGTCTGTTCGGGATTTCCATTGAAGATGATCTCCTCAAGGTGGAGGGAGAGCAAAAAAGCCCTTTAGAGGTTTATCGAAAGGTCAGACCCAAACAGGCGGCCTATGTGGAGCAGGATGGCTTGGAAGAGTGGGATGTGGATAAATCGGTAAATAGTTGATATGGCATTGTTTTCGTAATCTTAATCATAATCTAATAGGCTTTAATGACGTCTAAAATGTAACCCTCTGCGATCTCTGCGGCTTTGCAGTGAACAAATAGCTTTTGTTGAAAATCCTGCTCAAAATTGTCTCAATGCTTGTTGTTTAATAAAAAGTAATTCGGCAGATAGAATTTATGAATCTCAGGTAGAGTATGGATGTGATTAAGATTATGATTATGATTAAGATTAAGATCTTAAAAAGATGGGGAGATATTTGATATGAAAAAAGTCGAAGCGATTATTAAGCCTTTCAAATTAGATGATGTCAAAGATGCCGTGCTCAAGTTGGGGGTAAGCGGGATTACTATCACAGAGGTCAAAGGCTTCGGGAGGCAAAAGGGACACAAGGAGATCTACCGGGGGGCGGAATACGTGGTGGATTTCCTGCCTAAGATTAAGTTGGAGGTGGTGGTAGCCACTGATATTGCGCCTCGTGTTGTCGAGGTGATCAAAGAGCATGCTTACACCGGTGAGATAGGAGACGGAAAAATATTTGTTATGCCTGTGGAGAAGGCGATCCGTATCCGGACCGGTGAGGAGGACCGAGACGCTATCTGATATCTCGAAAAAGACGTATGATAGGGTAAGAGGGTTCTTGAATTCAAGGGAATCCCTCGCCAAGACCTATCTGACGCAGGGTTCCGGGCTTGAAGCGGCCCATGCATATTCTAATCTAATGGATCGCTTTGTACGTTCTCTCTTCCTTGGGGCCGGTTTCAGGGAAAGAATAGAAGAATCCGGGCAGGAGCCCTTGGCAGTGGCGGCGTTGGGGGGATATGGAAGGCAAGAACTCTGTTTTCATTCCGATGTTGATCTCTTAGTGATCCATCAGGGCCGGCTCTCGGCAGAGATGAACGAGATCATTCCACGTGCGATTTACCCTCTCTGGGATGCCAAATTAGAAGTGGGGCATTCCATCCTGACTGTCCCTGAATCCATCCGTTTGGCCCTTAACGATTTCAGGGTGCTCACCGCCCTGATTGACAGCCGGTTTCTGTTGGGTTCTCGATCATTCTACCGACTTTTCATAGAGGCCTTCTGGTCGCGTATTTACCGGGAAAAATCCTCTTTACTCGAAAAATTCCTGATTTATCAGCACGAACGAGAAGACAAATACCATAGCGAAGCCTACTTTGTGGAACCTGATATCAAGGATGGATTGGGAGGACTCAGGGACCTGCATTTCATGGCCTGGACGGCTAAGGTATACTTCAGGTGCAAACGCTTAAGCGAGATAAGACGTTTTGCGGTTTTTTCCCATTTTGAATTCAATAAATTGGGCCATTCCAGGAGCTTTCTCTTGAAGGTGAGAAATTATCTTCACCTCTTGGCCGACCGGAAAGAAGACCAGATGTTGCTTGCCTGCCAGAAACAGATATCCCAGGATCTCGGGTATAAGGATGGCCCTCATATTGAGGGACCTGAAAAGCTTATGAGAGACCTCTACCTCCACATGAACAGGATACGATATGGTCATGATGAATTCAAGGTAAAGGCCCTGGACCTGATCCATCCTCTTCCCCCGGAATCGGGCCAGGATCAAATCACCCCGGAATTCCAGGTGATAAAGGGGAATGTGGTCCTGAAGGAGGGGACACTCTCGGAAAGAGACCCCTCAGTGATTTTAAGGGCCCTGAAAGAGGCCAACCAGAGGGGTCTTTTTTTGGGTTCAGGCTTTATCTGGGAGGCAAAAGGGATAATTGCCACGAAAGGGAAGGATCTGCTCAAGTCCTCAGGTGCGAGGGAACTGTTTTTGAAGATCATATTAGAACCAGCGAACCCGAAAATTATCAGGCTCATGCTTGAGATGGGATTGCTTACCCTCTTTATCCCTGAATTCAAACGGATAAGGAACCTGGCCGAGTTTGGGTTCTATCATGTCAGGACCGTGGATCTTCATTCGTTGAAGGCCCTGGACGTACTATATCGCATCTCGCAGGGGGCCTATGATGAGCAATCGCCCCTGTTTAAAGATGTATTCAGAGATCTGGAACACCAGGATTGGCTTTTCTTGGCAACGCTTCTTCACGATATTGGAAAGGGCCATGGTAAAAATCATTCCAAAAAAGGGGCCGAACTTATCCCCGGGATACTGAATCGGTTCGGCATGGGGGAAAAAGCTGCGGAGGTCGTCTCCTTCTTGATTGTACAGCACTTATTCCTTATCAATATTTCACAGCGCAGGGACTTAGGCGATGAGAAGACCTCTGTTCAGGCGGCCCAGCTTATTCAGGATAAGGACGCGCTTAGGATGCTCTTCCTCCTGAGCGTGGCTGACAGTTTCTCAACCGGTCAGATGGCGCGCAGTGAGTGGAAAATTATGCTCCTTATTGAACTGTTCATAAAGGTAATGCGGATCTTGGACAGGGGAACCCTTGCCTCGAGGGATGCCACCAATGAAATTGCGAACAAGAAGCGCGCTCTTGTAAAGATATTAACCCCCCGTTTTTCTGAAAAAGAGATCCTTGAGCTGATCGATCAAATATCGTCAAGGTATTTCCTGCGCAATACCTTAGACGATATGAGTCTCCACTTCCCCATGGCCTTGACTCTTGGAAACAAGAGGCATTCATGGCATCTGCAGAAATTACCCAATGCCCCGGTTACTCGGGTCATTCAGTGTACCTACGATAAACCAGGGCTTTTCAGCAAGATGGCGGGGGTCTTTGCATTGCACAATATGAAAATCCTGTCGGCCAATATCTTTACCCTGAAAAACGGCCTTGCATTTGACATCTACGAGGTAACAAACCCTTTAGACCCACTTCATGAGGCAGAGAGCTGGGATAAAGCCCACAGGGATCTCAGTTTAGCCTTAGAAGACCGGCTCCCCCTGGATGAATTGATCCGGGAGAAGGGGAGCGCCGTCTATCCGGATGGATACAAGTCCCCAATGGCCAAAAAGGTCAAAATCGATAATGATATCTCCGATTTCTTTACCGTTATAGAGATCAGTGCCGGGACACGGATAGATCTTATTTATGATCTGGCCAAGAAGATGTTTTCCTTGGAATTAGACATCAGGTTCGCCAGGATCAATAGCGATGAGGAAAAGATCACCGGAGCCTTTTATGTGAGGGATTTTGCAGGACAGAAGGTTTATGGCGATGAGCAGACAGAGAAGATCAGGAATGAGATCTTGGAGGCTTTGGATTGATGATTGTTGATGGATGATTGTCGATTGAAAAGACAGAAAGAGGCTGAAACCGGGACGATAATAGAAGCACCGACGGCCAATAACCAGAATCCAGCATCCAGCATCCAGTATCGAGTATCCAGTATCCAGTACCCATTTTCTACCTGTCACAGGCAAGAAGGCGTGGTCCTTCGGAAAAAGCCACCTCCATCTTCTGATATGAGACACTTGTCACGATCCCCATTCCAAAGGTCTTATGGGCAATCACCTGGTCCGTCTTAAATGATCCTGACATGCTGTAATTTACCGGCTTCTTTTCCTTAAACTTTTCAGCCAGTTTCTCAAACTCTTTTGCGAAGTCCTCTTCTTTGGTGACCGTGCGTTTCTTTTTCTTAGGGGTCTTCGCGGGAGCCTTTTTTTTGTCGGGACGGTACCTGTGCTCACTCCCGCAGGTCTTACACTTCACCCTTTCGACAAGTCCTTCCTCGTTGTGGACAACTACCACGTGACTCAGCTTCTGCTTGCATTTGGTGCACCTCGTAACCAGGTCTTGGGCAACGGGGGTCCGATTTTTATCTTTTGTCATCGTTTTCCTTCCAGCAAATATTAGTACCTATATTTCAAAACCCCGTCATGTTTACGTAGGATTTTGGTTCCCGCTTATCCAAATCAGGTTAAGGTCATTGTTTTTAATTCCTTAATCCAGTTTATCCGGGTTAGGTGTTTATATCAAGAGAAATTAAGGCATAAGATCTTAACGGCAAGTCCTGACTGTTGAAAAGAGAGGGGAAAGCCTCAACCGCCTCTTTCCGGGACCCGCCATCCTCCTGATGGACCTTGCCTGCGAGAGACCATAAGGAAAATCGCTGCCCGGGTCTCTCTTATGTTGAAATGATTCCAGGATTTTGATAAAAGATCTCTATGGAAACCGTGGAAAATTGGTGCAAATGGTCATAAGTAAGGATATCCTTTTCATTGTAAGGAGAGTTAATTTTAAAATTGTATATTGGGGGATGAACAGTCATGTCTGATGATGTTTTCGAAGAAACTGCCCAGGAAGAAC
>SDBS01004636.1_pt1 | contig 13460 bp, 13 predicted proteins | sample 2277091 | NCBI WGS metagenome assembly SDBS01 (sample SAMN10404972, study PRJNA504765) | marine sediment metagenome | isolation source: marine sediment core GS10_PC15, 163 cmbsf | place: Arctic Ocean: Southern Knipovich Ridge | collected 2010 | reverse complement strand
ACATTTAAGATTGTTCATGTTATTTTAGCAATATTCATATTTGGAGACAATAGGGAAGGAATTGGAAGGTATCGTTTAGAAAAAGAATTATTAATTGGATCTGGGACGTCTAAATCCTTAATTAAAAAATTAAATGAGAAAATAAAATTCATAACTACAATTGATCAAAACAAGCGAAAGGGTCATATTTTAACAAAAAATGGTTTGGGTTTTTTGAACAAAATTAAAAAAACAATTCCTTTAATTAATGAGGGGGATTCTTCACTTTTTAAAGAAATAATTATAAAACCTGAAAAAGACAGTACCTATTTTTGCTTAGTAAAAAATGCCTTTAATAAAATAACAAATGGAATAGCCCAACGAGATGCTGCTATTAAAATTGATGGCTCTGGAGCAACTTGCTTAGTATTTGATGGAAAAAATCTAGTATTTCCATCAAAATCTTTTTCGGTTAATGAAGATAATTTGATGAGGTTAGATACGACCATTCAAACCTATTTTAAACAACAATTAATTAAAGATGATTTAAACTTGGAAAAAGATGATCTAATTGTTATTGGTTCAGGTGATAATCCTCAAAAAGCAAGGTTAGCAACGTTAAATGCTGCTCTAACATTATTATAGAGGACAGGAGATATTTAGAATTGAAATTTCAAAAGGACATCATTCTTATTATCACTAAGGGCATTTTTGATAAAATTATAAGATGTGTAGAAATTACATATCCAAATGAGGCATTTGGATTAATTCTTGGTTCTCAACCTAAGGAAATTTCACTAAGATTTCCTAATGAATTTCAATATCGCTATACCGCTAATAATTTTGAATGTATTGAGTCAAGTGAAAAATCTCCTGTATCCTTCTTAATGGAAAATACAACGAAATTATTTAGTATTTGGGAAGAAGCTATAAAAAAATACAATTTTCGTGTATTAAGTATCTTCCATTCTCACCCTTATGGAGCCCATCCAAGTGGGTTTGATATTAATTATATGAAATTCTTAGATGACTCATATTCAAAGGTTTATAACTCTTCATATAAAGCAAAAATAGGTGTTAAAAACCAAATATGGACAATTATGGATGCTTCAAATAAAGATTTAAATGGTTTCATCTACTTACATAACGAACTCATGCAAATAGCGATAGAAATAAAATAGTAAAATAACTTTTTATTGAATTATAATATCGAAATTTTCATTTTTCTTTTAACGATACATTATTTACTTATCTTATAAATTGAAGCTGTAGTTGGTGTGGGGACTCCTAATTCTTTTCCCATTCTGATAATAGTACCACCGAATAGGTCTCCTTCGTTTATTTTTCCTTTTTCTACATCTCTTTGATATGAAGTTTTAGCATCTAAGTAATCTTTTAATAATTCAATAATGTGTTCTATTAAATTATCAGAAAGGATTATACCTTTTTTCTCAGCAATTAAAATTATTTCAACCATAATTTTTTTTAATATACCGCTTGAAACCTTGTCATGTATTACTCCCCCTATTGTCTTACCTGTGTAGGCAGTAACTAATGCAAAAGCCGCAACCAAAACATATTTTTCCCAAAGAGCGAGATAAGGGTCATCTCTCCAATTAATAATAAGCTCCATCTTTTTAAAAAAATTAATAATTATTTTGGGATTAAAATTTAGATGCTTGGGATCCAACCCACTATAAAAAAAACCAGCATTTCCACTTTGAACGATTAAACCAGGCTTTTCAATGTGTGATGCTACATATACACATGAGGGAAGAACTTTACTTTTTTTGAGATTCTTCCTAATTCTATCGTAAATATCGATACCATTCATTAGAGGAATGATAATTGTTCTATCTGATAATTTTCCTTTTAACAATTTTATTAAATCATCTAAATCATAACTCTTTACACAAATTAGGCATAAATCTGGAATTGGAATTTCATTGATATTATCTGAAGCTAAGGTTGGTTTACAGACAAGTTCTTCTCCGTTTGAACTATTTAATTTCAAACCATTCCTTTTAATTTCTTCTAAATGTGGTCCGCGAGCAAGAAAATATATATTGTATTTTTCTTCATTTAATTGAGCTATTTTATGAGCAATTTTGCCTCCAAAATACCCGCCAACCCCCCCTAAACCGCAAACCAAGATATTTTTAATGTTCTCAGACATACCATTCACTACAAAATTAATTAATAATTAAGAAGTTTTAATATAATATTTAGTTTAAACTTTCTTTAACATTGAGACAATGTTTTCTTCGATCGCTTGTTAACTCTTCATAAATAGTTGAATAAGCCTACTACTAACAAAAAATAAGTCTTATAAATCAAAAAATAATAATCTCTATAAATCTAAAATAAAATATGAGAAGTAAAATCACTAAAATATTTTTTAGATTTGTGTGAACCCATCTTTATCTATGGTACAAATTTGAAGGGCAAATCCGGAACCAGAATCTCGTTCTTTTGATGTCGAAATTGCTGTTTTTATCAAAGCAATTCCGTCAGCCTTAGTCATGTTAGGTTTCCAGTCTGATTCAAGCACACCAAGACTAAAAGGACTGCCACTCCCAAAGCTTATGAAGTTCTCTTCTTTATAAAGAGCTCCCAATAGATCAATTCCATAAAGCGTACCTGATTTTTCCATTAGAGAATAACCCCCGATTATCATCATGCTTAAGAAATAACTTCTGCCGCTGAAAAGGATGTTTCTTGTTACACTCGCCACATATTTGGGTTCAGGAACTCTCTCATGTTCTAGTTCCTTTAATCGTGATAAAGCACGTAGCTGATTAACGACATATTGGCAATCTGCAACGCCGCCAGCTATTGTTGCTGCCGTATATTTATTAATTTCAAATAGTTTTTGAGCTGTTTTACTTGCAACTGTGTAACCAGCCGTAGCCTGACTATCGGTGGCAATTACAACCCCCTCTTTTACAATTATCCCTACTGTAGTTGTACCAGATTTGATAATTTTTTCAATTTGTTCTTGATCCAATTGATTTGGATTAATGGTATTTTCCATCATTCGCATTTGAATAGAATCTGTTTTGATGTATAGCAAAGATAATACTATATAGTAAATAAAAATTTGTTTTATATTTATTTTTCTTTATTAGATTATAATTGGCTAGAATTTTAAAAAAAAAAATAGATAATTCATTGATTTTTAAACGATCTTATGATAATTTAGCTTTCACATCATAAACATTTTTTTTATTATTCTCATTTTCCCATTCTTTCTTTAGAATAAACTTTTGAACGAATCCGTTAGCGTTCTGAGGTAGTTCTTCCTTGAATTCTATATATCTTGGAACCATGAAATAAGCTAAATTTTGCTTTAAAAAATTATAAAAATCTTCATAGGTTATTGAAGCTCCCTTCTTAATTACAGCACATAATTTTATTTCTTTTTCAGGTGAGATCCTGTCTGAAACGTCAAATGCAGCACTTTCTACTATAAGAGGGTGCGAAACTGCGACTATTTCTATATCTTCTGCAAAAAAAATCTCTCCTTCCCTATTAATCATATCACTTTTCCTTCCTAAGAAGTAAACAAAGCCTTCTCTATCCATATATCCAAAATCATCTGTATGGAGCCATCTATCTTCTTCTATAATAGAAGGAGTTTTTTCTTCCAAATTGTAATATTCCAATTCAAAAGGAAGTTTCATTCTTGAACATATTTCGCCAATGTTATCTCTTCCGGGAGGTAATTCATTACCATCAGAATCGATAATTTTTACTTCAAATCCTCGTACAGGCTTTCCCACAGATCCAATTTTTCCTCCTTTAGAACCTACTTTATTGATTGTAAGTCCAGTAGCTTCTACTAGAGACCATGCTTCGATTATTTGTATACCAAATCTTCTTTCGAAGGTTTCCCAAATCTTTTTTGAAGCACCAGCACCAAACGCATATTTAAGTGAATGTTGTCTATCTATTTCTGTTGGATGTTGATTTACTAATGTTGATAAAAAAGCTCCATAATAGCAAAAACCATCAGGTTTATAATGATTTATATCCTTCCAAAAAAGATCACCATTAAATTTTTCTGCAATAATTATCGATGCATTATAATACAATGCGGGAACAATCACATAATATCTTGGAAATCCTTGAAATAAAGGTAGAGGACAATATATTTTATGAGAACTCTTGTTAAATCCTAAATCCTCTAATTGTCTTCCTACACTAATTCCTGATAAAGTAAAATAATTTCTAAATAAAACACCTTTAGGATTTCCTGTAGTACCAGAAGTGTATAAAATTTCGAGTGGATCAAAACTTTTAATATCTATATTTGGATTTTCAACATTATCTGAGAAGATTTCTTGAAAATCTATATATTTATCTTTAAAACTAAATCCTTTTGGAGCGTTTCGAATAAAAATTTTTTTAATTCTTGGTAAGCTTTTAATGATTTCTTTAATATTCTTTAAAAATTGATAATCAATGATCAATAAATCAGCTTCGCTGTTTTTTAGCACGAATTCTAATAAATCACGTCTAAATAAATAACTTATTGGTACAAATAGGAAACCAACTTTTGCTACTGCGAACCAACAAAAAAGGGATTCTGGGCAATTTGGGAATAATAAAGCAACTTTGGGATTATTCAACTTTAATTTTTTGTTGAATTTTAAAAGTCCATTTGCTATACGATTTGAAATTTGATTTACATCTTGATAAGAATAAATTTTATCATGAAAATATATGAAAGGCAAGGTTTTATTAAGTAGAGCTTTATCTTCTATTATTTTAGCGATTGTAGCATCCTCAATACCGAATACAGACGTGAATTCATGAAGGGTATAGATCTTTCGAATTTCTAGACGCCCTCCATTTAATTCTACTATTACTTCTTCTTTATCCTTAAAAGGAAAAGCGATATCTTTCGATATTCTGCTTGGAATATAAACCCAAAAACTACTATATCCTCGATTGCCAGATCTTTTTTTTGAAATCCTACCCTTTCCTGTTTTCATGACGATTTTAAAAAAAAAATTTTACTGAAGTAAAATAAGAAATCCTACAGTAAAAAATCTTACTATCGTAATTTTTTCTGTATAATATTTTTCTACATAATTATAAAACAATAAATGTCAGGTGATACTCACAATATTTCTAACTAGATTTTAATGAATAAAAATATCCTTTAACCACTTAGTTTAATTATAATTGTATCTTATTATATTGTTCTTTAAGATTAGGAAATTTATCAAGATTATAATGAGGAAAATACAGAGAAAATGCATATTCTTTCTGAAATATTGGTGATGTAGCAATCTCTATATATTTAGTTTCAAATGCGATTTTGTTCGCAAACTTTCTCTTCTCATAATCTTTTATAAATAATTGGGCTCCTGCTCCTGCCGCGTTTCCTATTTGGAAAACGCTATGAGGATCGACTTCAGGAAATAAACCAATAAAAGCCGCATTTTCCTTATTTATATAAGTTCCAAAACCACCTGCTAAAAGTACTTGCTCAAGATCACTTTGTTTTTTATTTTCCATATTAAGCAAAATATATGATGTAGATAAGAAAGCTCCTTTAGCTAATTGAAGTTGATTAATATCCTTCTGAGAAATCGCAATTTCATCTATAATTTCTTCATGAGTATCTATTTGATATTCAATATTATCCCATTCTGATTTGTATATGATGTAGTGATATCCATCATCCTTTTTGACAACCCGTCGATGGTTTTTTACTTTTTCCGATTTGATATTAAATTTTCCAGCACGAGTGATGATCTTTGATTTTAACATTTCGGCAACAATATCAATGAGCCCTGAACCACATAATCCAAGAGGTTTAATATCTCCTATCACCCCTATTGAAGGTTCTAACGTGTCTCTATCTATAGAAATTGATTCTATTGCTCCTTCAGAACCGCGCATTCCACATGATATATGAGCCCCTTCTAAAGCGGAGCCTGCAGCACACGAACCCGTAACAAGCCCTTCTTTATTTCCCAATACAAGTTCTCCATTTGTCCCGATATCGATTAAAAGAGAAAATTTATCAAATGTGTTAATTTGAGACGATACAATACAACCTATCGTATCTGTTCCTACGTATCCTGCAATTACAGGAGGAGAATAAACATTTACATTTGGATTACACTTTAATCCAAGAGCGCTCGCACTTATATTTATAGGAGCTTTAAACACTGGAATATATGGTGAAACTGATAAAAATTTAGATGGTACTCCAAAAAACATATGATGCATACCAGTATTCCCTACAATCGAAATATCTTTAACATTTGAAATAGGTATTTTCGCTTTATTAATACATTTTTCAAGTATAATATCTATAGCCTTAATAACTAATTCTTTAGCTTTATGTATTGCGTCATTTTTAACAATATATGTAATTCTTGAAATTAAATCCTCACCGATCGCTACTTGAGGATTCAACATTGCGGATATTGCTGCTATTTCTCCAGAATTCAAATTAATTAGATATCCGACAATAGTTGTTGTCCCAATATCAACAGCTAATCCAAACATCTTATTAGTTTCATTTCCAGAATCAATGTCAAATAGTTTCCATATATCAAATTCTGTTTCTCTTCGAAAGAAAGCAGTGAGCATACCATTTTTTTCTCTCATTAATAGTGGAAGTTTTTTTACAATATTATAAAGATTATCATTAACTTGAAGTGAAGATTTTTCTTTAAAAACCTTAAAATTGTCATTTCCTTCTAAAATCGCATCAACTAATCCAGATAAATCATTTCTAGGATTATTCAAATCAGCAAATGTGATATTATAATTCTTTGAGGCAACCATTGGTTGTAATATACTATCACCTTTAATTCCAAGAGATTCTAAATCAGCGTCAACTAAAATTCGATTACCTTTTGGAACTAATGATTCAGTCAAATAAACTCTTAAATCTCCAAAAATTTTAGTTTGACAAGCGAGTCGGTATCCTTCTGAAATTTTATCATTTCCTAAAGATTTAATCTCGCTTTCTGATGGTTTCGAAATTTTTGGATTAGGATCTACTATATGAATCATACATTTTCCGCATGTTCCTTTACCCGCACACAGCGCACCTATTGTAAAATTCAAAGCTAAAATCGCATCGTAAACAGAAGAGCCTTCAACCACATTTATTCGTTTAGAAATTGGTTCTAAAATGAGAGTACATCGATTTTTTTCCATTTAAATAAAACTCCTAAATAAATTTCCTTTTCAAAATTCTTGTTACGCTTTTTTATAATAATTAAGGAAAAGTAGAATGACTATTTGATATTAATGATTTTTTAACCACTTATCAATAATTTCAACACCTTTCAATGCATCAACAGCAAATGCATCAGAGTTTGTTTCATTGCTAAGTTCTGGTGATACCGCGGCTCCTCCTAAAATAACTTTTACTTTATTGTTTTGATTACCATTTTTCAATAAAGATAAAGCTTTTTTTATTTCTGGTTCCGCAGAAGAAAGAAGGTAAGATATACCAATGACTTTAACGTCTGGTAATTGAGAAATTTCTAAAAATTTTTCAGGCTCCACATCCACACCCAAATCCATCACATCCATTCCATAAGATTTCATGATGGAAACCAGGATATTTTTACCTAAACTATGAATATCTCCCTTTATAGTTCCAACAACAACCTTTCCAGAATAATTTCGCTCCCGAGCAAGTTCCTTCCGTTTCTCTTCATCAATATTTGGCATTTCCTCAGCTAGAGCTTCTGCTGCTAAAATAAGACCCATTTCACCAGATTCTTCCAGTCCTTCTAATACACCTTTTTTTATAATATCTATGGTTGAAACTCCTGCGTCGACTGATTCCTTTATGGCATCTCTCATCGAGTAAAAATCTAACGAACTCACGGACTCGATTATTTTGTTAATAAAGTAGTCATTATTTTCAGATATTCCAATACTTTTAATATTAACTTCTTGCATTTTGAGATTCACTTCTTTATAATTTATTATGACAAAACATTTTAAACTACTAATACAATTCCATGCCAAACAGCGAAAGGGACAGCTTTTTTTGAATGCTCAGGATTAATTACATAAGGAGTTCTTTCCCCACATTTAACAGCTGTAGCAAAAACATCAACACCACACGCTTCTAATGCAGGTCGAGCTTTTAAATATTGAGGACACATTTCCCCATTAAGCGATGGACATGGAGGCAATTTATTTCTTTTAAATGAATCCTTCAGATATTCAGGAGAAAGAAATCCGCAACCGCAACATGGACCACCTTTAAATCCCATTGCAAGATAATATCCTAAGTATGTTGCATCGGCTTCAATTCTGGATACCATTTGATTTAATAAGTTTATATCATCAGGAGAAGCTATAGGATAATCCGGAAAAACAGCATTTTTCGGTGGAGGATTAAAAGTAATTAGAATTGCTTCTTTATAACTATTTACAATTTCGGTCATTTCTTCAGTAGTTGGAGAATGTGGAGGACAATTTAATGTCATCCCATAACCAAAACAAATAGGGATTCTACATTTCCATCGAACACGTGGATCCATTACGATTTTGTCCGTTGTTATTCGTGTTGCATGTCCAGTACCTTTACTCTTTCCTCTGATAATTGCATCATTAATGATTTCATTGGATCTTTTAAGAAGCTCGTTTAAAATATCCTCTTTAGGTTCCATCACAATAGGAGATGGTGGTCTATCTTTCTGTTTTGGCATTGTTGGACGTCGTTTATATTCAATTTTAGACCATTCTCTATCAACTTCAGCTATAGGTTCTCGTACCATAATTTTTTCCTCTCTCTTCTTAGTATCTATTTAAATAAAAGATTAATGTTTTTTACTAACGTAATTCTTTCTTTAGAATAGTAAAATATTATTATTACTAAATTAATTTCTCGTTTATAAAGTTTTACTAAGGTCTAATAAGGTTATTAATATTATTAAAAATATTAAAAAATATTAATATTCTTTGATGAAATATGTTTACATGAAGTTTGCATCTATGTGCCTTATTCACGAGGGCTAAGACCAGAAATCCTTATCTGATAGCCTGCAAGCATCTTGAACTACTTTAATCTTTCGATGCGAGAGCTTTTTTGCACAAGTGAGAAAATACCTAGGAGGAGAATATTATTTTTCGAGTATTTTTTATGATTATATTTTTAATAGAATAAAGAGTATAAGAAACACAAAATTTTAAAGATATTATTTCTTATTCTTAATAATTATGGCAAGATCTCAAGCACGAAGTAGAAGAAAGTATACTGGAAAGAAATATAAGCACTTTAGAAAGAAGCGGAAGAGAGAACTTGAACGCCCAACAATTAATACCCTAATAGACACTGAGAAGAAAAAGAAACAAAGAACTATGGGGGGTAATGTTAAACTTAAATTGTTTTCGACTAAATTCATTAATGTTACTGACCTAAGTAATAATAAAACATCAAAATTAGAAATACTACGATATGAAAGCAATTCAGCGTCAAAGGATTTGAACCGAAGACATGTTTTAACAAAAGGAGCTATTGTCGAAACCAAATTAGGGAAAGCTAAAGTTAGTAGTCGTCCAGGTCAGCATGGAGTGTTGAATGGTATTATTATTTAAAAAGTAATTTTGTTATTCACTCACTTTTAGAAAATTCCTATAGGATTTTCTTGTCAAGATTTTTTTAAGGGATTAATTTATTCTTGGATTTTAATATTTTTGACGTTAGCCTTTCTCCCTTCAATTATCTCAGTATCTTTACTCTCGCAATGTTTGCATTGAAATAGCTGAAGCCCTGTTAATTGAGCTTCTTCGGTTAGAGAAACTTCTGAGATCTTTTCGCATTGTCGGCATTTTATTTTACCAGGGATAATCAAAATAGTTAATTTCGCTCCCTCTGCTATTGAGCCTTTAGTAGCCATTTCAAATGAACGTTGAAGAAGTTCGGGAACAATGAGAGTTATTTCACCTATTTCAAGTATTACCTCAGTAATTTTTTTTGCTTTATATTTAAGTGCTGTAGCTTCAGCAACTTTAAAAATATTCATCGCAAATGCGAATTCATGCATGATAAAAATTTAAGATTTTGATTTTAATTTTCTAATTTCTTTTGCTACTTCAAGGATTACTTTAGATTTCTTTTTACCTTGTGTATTTATTAAAACTCTTCCAGATAATTCCCACCAAGTTCTAATATATCGATAATTACTCTCGATTTCAAATTGATATCCTAAATTCGCCGCTGCTTTTGCAATATCTGTAATATTTACTTTATCTATTGCAAGTTTTCTAGAAAGACGTCTGCCTTCACTCCAACTTCTTTTTGCATCGAAATATTGAGGCCAAAAGATAATAAATGGTTTTCTGCTTCTAATTTCCTCTAGCCTCCTATTATATTTTTATATTTTTATTATTTTAATATTCATCAATTAATTTTTCATACTTATAATCAACAAACTTTTTAAATAATTTAAAAATTATTGGTTTAAATTAAAGGAATATACGAAAAACATTTAACTTAAACTCTTCACTATTCTTTATATCATAAAAAATTCCCTCTTTAAAGTGGGAGGGTGGTCTAGCTTGGTATGATACATTAGTAAGTATTAATCTTGCTAAATCTAATCGGCTGGGGTAAACCAACGCCTAGGCGTGATTTCCAGAAGCCGAGTGGCCGGGGGTTCGAATCCCCCCTCTCCCATTTCATTTAAAAACATTCACTAAAATTATATTTTTCACGATATTTTGAGAATATAGCAAATTTATGCTTTTGAAAAAAAGTAGATTGAACCAATATATGGCAATTACTGCATAGACAGGTACAATTCTCATTTCTTATAATTTCTTTTATCTTATTAATATCTGATATTATCCTTATGTAATAAGAAATGACATTACTTTTTGTTTCTGTATTAAGATGATGAATGTCAAGCGATGGTAAATTATCGATATTATTATAACTAATTCCAAAACCACATTTAGTGCATCTTCCATCCCATAAATCAAGAATAATTCTTTTTTTTCTTATAAATCGCTGTATTGCTTGTTTAATAACATGATCAGAAATTAATGATCGAGTAATTAAATTTGGATTATCATAGTTTAGAATAATTTCCTTATATTTATAGAAAATTGTTGATTGAAGCTTAATGTGACAATTTCTACAAACATCAATTATTTTTTGTTGTATTAATTCATTTTTAATAGTAGACCATGATTTATAGCGTATACTTCTCCAAAAACCTTTTTCTCTCGCAGAGTTTGTTGATAATTTTGGATGGGGTGATGAAAATCAAACAATGGAAGATTTTCAATTCCAACATTATCACATATTTGACATTTATTTAAATCTTTAGTTACAAATCTAATGGCATGAATTTTATTTATCCAACTCATCATTTGTAAACGATATGCTTCCATTTTAATATTACATTTTTTACAAATTGAACGTTTAATGTGAGGTAAATCAGACCTATTTTTAAACTCAGTATAAGGTTTAATTTGATGACATTTGCTACATACTCTTTCTCTTTCTTCAGGATTATTATACAGTCTCATTGGTTTATGTCAATTGTAACTAAAAATAAATTTCTTTATAAAAAAAAGATGAGGATAAAAATAATTAACAAGAGATTTGAAATTTATAGATTTATTTTATTCTAAATTTTTTTAAAATAATTTCGATAGGATGAATTGGAATATTATTATATTTACCTATTATATCAGCATGTATGTATGCTGCCTTAAGAATATCATTATAAATCATTGTATTCATTATTAGAGGTGCTTTATCAAGTTAATATCAATTTTTTTTTGCTCTGGAGATTCTAAACTACATTGACCATTGAAGCTTATCTCTATGATATTTGGGGTTGTTTCTAACTTAAAGTGAAAATCAATATTTCTCTTATTTTTATTATTCCATATTTTTTGTACTTCAATATTTTCAATATGAGGAATGAATTTAACTTTACTCCAGTCAGTTTTATCTTTTTTCTTATTTTCTCTATAAAATTTTTCATTATGGAATTTGAAGTTTGTAATTGTTACCTCAAATACATTAAGTCCTTTAGGCCCTTTATAACCCAGATCATTTAAATTTCCTATTTTTTTTGCTTCTCTTGCGATAATTTCATCATCATTTACACCAAGAGTAAGAAACCAATTTTTATTACAATTTTCACTAATACACACCCCTATTAAATTTGTTCTTCCTTTAATTCCTTCAATTATCATTTTACACCCACATGAAGGACAAGTCGCTTTTTCAAAACCTTTAATTTGCATTTTTCAGATATAAAAACCCAATCTTTGAGATCTTCTTAAATTATAATTTTAAAAATCTATTGACTGATAATAATTGTTGATTTTTTCAAATGTGAATTCTACTGTTTTTTCTGAATAAACTATCAAAATTGATTTAGATTTTATTAGGTTTTTAATAAATAATCTAATATGTAATTTCTTTTCTATACGTTAATAATAATAATTTTAAAATAATTTAAATCTTATAATTAGGACCACCTAATAGAATCAATATGGGGTGTGGAATCATTTGCCAATGGAGAGATATATAAGTTTTTTAGACATACTTGGATTTTCAGATATAGTAATGAATGGTGAACTTGATAAAATATTGAAAAAAATGAGAATGATATTAAATTATGTACCTATTGTTGAAACTTTAGGAAAGGTTGTAAAACAAGGAAAAAGAATAGTTCCTAACAGGAAGATGAAAAAATGTTCATGCTTTAGTTTTTCAGATACTTTTGTTATTAGCACTGAAGATACCTCAATAGAATCTTTGAATACAATAATAATTGCCACATTCCAATTGACTAGAGGATTATTTGCGTTTGGATATCCTGTACGAGGTGCAATAACAAAAGGAGAAGCAGATTACATTGAAAATACTAACCATTTAATCGGAAAAGCTATCATAAAAGCAGCCAAACTGGAAAAGGAACAAAATTGGTTCGGGGTGATAATAGATTCTGATGTTATTTCAAAAGATAATATCAATATGTTAAGTGATTCCATCGCGAATGTTATATCAGAATATGATATAATATTAAAAAATAAAATAAAAAGAAGATATTACGTAATAAATTGGCGATTAAATCTTTGGGTGAAAGATGGAATAAAGTCTTTATTTCCAAAACCATTTGATGATAAATCTAAATCAAAATTTAATAACACTTTAAAATTTTCAAAGCATATTAGAGACACAAAACAAGCTTATAATGATCCAATTGAAGATTGGCAACATATGTTTTACGTTGCTGATGGACCACCAACAAAAAAAATAGCTTTTGAACATGGTGATGAATATTAACCTTTAAAAGATATTAATTTTATTGTAGGCGGGGTTTCGAATCCCCCCTCTCCCATTAACCTTTCCATAAAAAGTTCTAGAAAGTAAGAAATTTTTTCTGAAGTTCATTTATTTCACTAGAATAATCTTTAAAGAACCAATTAATTTCGTTTTGAAAGAAAAACCTTTCCCTTAA
>SDBS01004635.1_pt1 | contig 13462 bp, 13 predicted proteins | sample 2277091 | NCBI WGS metagenome assembly SDBS01 (sample SAMN10404972, study PRJNA504765) | marine sediment metagenome | isolation source: marine sediment core GS10_PC15, 163 cmbsf | place: Arctic Ocean: Southern Knipovich Ridge | collected 2010 | reverse complement strand
CTACTGAGCGTCGAGCCTGGCCTTTGCGGCGGCCAACCGTGCCAGGGTGCGATCCCTGCCCAACGCCTCGACCGACTCGAACAACGGAGGGCTCACCGTCGAGCCAGACACCGCCACCCTCACAGGTTGCAACCCCTTGCGGGCGCTGAGTTCCAGGTCGCCGAGCATGGCCCGCAGTTCGGCTTCGATGTCATCGGATTGCCAGGCGGTGATCCCATCGAGCCGCCTCTGTGCGGCTTCGAGCACCCGGAACGCGTCGGCTCCGGTCATCACCTTCTCCCAAGAGGTCTCGTCATAGGCGACATCCGCAAACAGGAACCGAACCTGATCCGCGGCATCCGGCAGCAGCTTGGTTCGCTCCTGGATCAGAGGCGCGATGGCCTGCAGCGTCGCTCGCTCGTCTTCGGACAGGGACCGTTCGAGGTCAGCCTCGACGATGGGAGTGATCCGTTCGGCGAAGGCGCCAGTATCGAGTTGCCTGATGTACACCCCGTTGAGCCAGTCGAGCTTTTCGGCGTCGAAGATCGCCGGGTTTCGAGAAACGCTGTCGAGCTGGAACCGCTCCACCATCTCGTCGAGCGAGACCTTGGTGTCATCCTCACCCGGGCTCCACCCAAGCAGCGCCAGGTAGTTCACAACGGCCGCCGACAGGTACCCCTCGTCCCGGTATGCCGCAATCGAGGTATGCCCGTGTCGCTTCGACAGCTTCTTTCCGTCTGGTCCCATCAGAAGCGAGAGATGGGCATAGCTGGGTGATTCGGCCCCCATCGCCTCGGTGAGCAGGATGTGCTTCGGGGTCGAGGCGAGCAGGTCCTCTCCGCGCACCACATGGGTGATGCGGTAATCGACGTCGTCGACCGTCGAGGCCAGGTGGTAGGTCGGGGTCCGGTTCGAGCGGAGGATGACAAAGTCGTCGACCTGGGCGTGATCGAAAGTCACCCCGCCGCGCACGACGTCGTCGAACGCAGTCTCGCCGGGTCGAGGTACCCGGAACCGGATCGTCGGCGCGACTCCGGCCAATCGTCGTGCCGCCACTTCAAATTCATCGGGCTCGGCTCCCCCGTCGTACGCGGGAGAAACGCCAAGCGACCTGGCCTTGGCGTGGAAAGTGTCGAGCTCGTCCCTGGTGACGAAACTCTCGTAGGCCTTGCCCTCGGCGACGAGCTGATCGGCAACCTCTCCGTACCGATCGAGGCGATCAGATTGGCGGTACGAGCCGTGGCTCCCTCCGACTTCGATACCTTCGTCCCAGTCGAGGCCGAGCCACCGCATCGAGTCCACGATGTCCTTGGCGTATTCGTCGGTATTGCGCGCCTCATCGGTGTCGTCGGAGCGCAAGATCATCGTCCCGCCGTTGGCCCGTGCGAACAGCCAGTTGTACAGGGCAGTCCGCGCCCCCCCGACGTGGAGGTAGCCGGTCGGCGAAGGTGCGAAGCGAACTCTCGGGCCGTTTCGCGACGCGGTCACCCCGCCACCACCGGGTTGACCAGCACCCCAATCCCCTCGATCTCGACCTCGACGCGATCGCCGGGGAAGATGGGACCGACGCCCGCCGGGGTGCCGGTCAGGATCACATCGCCTGGCAGCAGCGTCATCACGGACGAGATGAAGGAGACCAGCTCGCCGACACCGAAGACCAACTCGGCCGTCGTTGCCGACTGGCGAGTGTCGTCGTTGACTCTGGCCACGATGGACAGGCCCTCCTGCGGGTCGAGGTCGGTGTCGATCGCAGGCCCCAACGGGCAGAACGAGTCGAATCCCTTGGCTCTCGTCCACTGACCGTCTGTGAGCTGCAAGTCGCGAGCGGTGACGTCGTTGGCCGCCGTGTAACCGAGGATCTGAGGACCGACGTCCTCGATGGCGACATTCCTGGTCACCCTTCCGATCACCACAGCAAGCTCCGCCTCGTGGTGGACCTCATCGGACTGGTCTGGCAGCCGGATCGCTTGCAGCGGGCCGATCACCGAGGTCGGCGGCTTCAAGAACAGGATCGGTGCCTCGGGCACCTCTTTGCCCAACTCGGATGCATGGTCTTCGTAGTTCTGGCCGACGGCGACGACCTTCGTCGGGATGACCGGCGCCAGCAGCTTGGCGTCGTCCCAGGCCACGACGGTCTCGGTCGGTTCCCAAGCAACGAATGGCGTGCCCCGATACAGGCGGATGCCTTCGGGCTCAACCGCTCCGTAGGTGATGTCGTCGACCGGCGTGTCGACTCTGACGATCTTCATTCAGACGTACTCGAGCCATTCGGCGTGTCGATCGTCCTCACCGGTTACCACCAACATGAACCGCTCCTGGCCCCTGCGGGTTATGGGACCCGGCTCCCCTGCCCCCACCGGCTGGTCGTCGACCAGACGGATCGGGGTGACCTCAGCGGCCGTCCCCGTAAGGAACATCTCATCGGCGTAATAGAGGTCGGTGCGTGTGACCTGAGTCTCGACCACCTCCACCCCATCCTCGCGGAGCAGCGTGATCATCGTGTCACGGGTCAGACCCTCGAGGACCCCCGCGGCTATGGGAGGGGTTGTCGCAACCCCATCGCGGACCACGAAGAGGTTCTCGCCGCTCCCCTCGGCCACAAATCCATCGGTGTTGAGCATCAACGCCTCGTCATAGCCGCCGCGCAGCGCCTCTTGCTTGGCCAGGATCGAGTTGACATAGCCGCCGGTGATCTTTGCGTTCGGCATCAACGATTCGTGAGTGATCCGCCGCCACGACGACACCTTTACCGAGATACCGTTCTTGACACCCTCTTCGCCCAGGTAGGCGCCCCATTCCCAGGTGGCGATGAAGGTGTGAACCGCCGCCCCTGCAGGGTTCAGACCCATCGACCCCGATCCGTAGAACACAACGGGCCGGATGTAGCCGGCGCGCAGCTCGTTGACCGCAAGCAGCTCCTTGGCGGCCTTGACCAGCTCGTCTGCGGTCCAGTCGACGGGAATGCCGAGGGCCTTGCACGACCGGGCGAGGCGTTCCATGTGCTCGGTGAGGCGGAAGACGGCCGGGCCGCGCTTGGTCTCGTAGGCGCGGATCCCCTCGAAGGCACCGGTCCCGTAGTGCAGCCCGTGAGAGAGCACGTGCACGGTGGCTTCGTCCCACGGGATCAGCCCGCCGTCTTTCCAGATGAACTTGGTTGGTTCCATTGCAACTAGTCAAGCATGTCCGTAGAGCGTTGTGCGGGCCACAGGTACTTGGTACTTGGTACTGAGTACTTGATACTCATCTCATGCGTCGGTTCGTGGCCAGCGGGTTCTTCCTTGGGCTTATCCCGCAACGCCTGTGGGGGAGCGATCGGGGAGCGGGCACGTTCGGCGCCGCCCTGGCAGCGGGGGTGTCCTTGGTCCTGTGGCGCTATCAGTGGTGGATCGGGGCCATTGCGTTCGTCGTGGCCCTGGTGTTGTCCTTGTGGTCTTCGGCGCCGTTCACGAGGAGAAACGAAGACCCCGGCTGGATAACGATCGACGAGGTTGCAGGCACCCTCCTGGCGCTGATCGGCCTCAGCGGCTGGCCATGGCTGGTCGCCCTCGGCGTCGCCAGGGCCGCCGACATCTACAAGGTGCTGACCGGTGTCAAACAGGCCGAAGCGCTGCCCTCAGCCTTCGGGGTGACGATGGACGACGTGGTTGCCGGTGGGTACGGCCTCGCTGCTGGTTGGCTCGTCGCATGGCTCATCTGAACCATCAGAGCGCGCACCGATAGGTGACCGGTGGTCGCATCCGCTTCGCCTTCGTTCCCCGCTCTTGGCTACAGGCCACATCGGGCCCCTGCTCAGCAAATGGCCTTCGCCGATACCGACCGGATCGTGCCCTATTTGCGGAGCCTCCTAGTCCAGAGCTACCGAACGAACCGATTGAACGCCATCGCCCGCCAGCAATGCATCGATCTCGTCGGTGGTCAATCCGCGATCCAGCGCCATTACAACGATGGCTACATCGTCACCCGGATGACGCCCGACCGTCACATCCTGGACATTTGGCTGTGCTTCACCAACGTAGGCGACGACTTCCTCGATCGCACCGGGAACGTCGGCCACTCGGGTCAGCAGTAGGTGTTCGGTCAGCGGAGCCTCCAGCTCGCACCCATCGACCTCGAGCAGCAGCGGTCCCCGAGTCTCCATCCAGGTACCGGCCACCGATCGCGGCACACCGTCGACGGAACCCGTGAGCCGGATCACGGTCTGATATCCCTCGGCGTCGGGACTTGACGCTTCTGTCACCGTCACGCCGTGGTGCCGGGCTAGCACCGGTGCGTTGACGTAAGAGACCGGACCCTCACTGACGACACGAAGCGCACCTTTCAGGGCGGCGAGCGCCAACGGGCGGACCGGAAGCTCGTGGAGGAGTCCCTCGCAACGGATCGTCAGCGTCGGGGGCAGCCCCTGCGCTTCGTGCACGAAGATCGTACCAAGACGCTCGGTGAGCGTGAGAAACGGCACCATTTCCTCGGACACGGTGGCACCGAAGTCGAGATTGACGCCGGTCAACACAAGTTCGCCACGGAGTGCGGCTGCCACGCTTTCGGCGACAGCAGCTCCCGCCTTGTCCTGGGCCTCTCTGGTCGAAGCACCAAGATGCGGAGTGACTACCACCTCGGACAGCTCGAAGAGTGGGCTCTCCGTGGTGGGCTCGACGGCGTACACGTCGACGGCGGCGCCGGCGACGGTGCCTTCAGCGACTGCGGCCGCCAGGGCGCCCTCGTCGACGATGCCGCCCCTGGCAGCGTTGACGATCCGCACGCCATCCTTCATCTTTTTGAAGGCAGCGGCGCCGATCAGCCCCTCCGTCTCGGCGGTCCGGGGCATGTGGATGGTCAGAAAGTCGGATTCGGCCAGCAATTCGTCAAGGCTCGTCAACTCGACACCGAACCTGGCGGCGTGCTCGTCGCTGACGTATGGGTCGTGCGCCATGATGCGCATCCCGAACGCCGCGGCGCGCTCGGCGACCATCGCCCCGATCCGCCCCAGCCCGAGAACGCCGAGGGTCTTGCCGTGGAGCTCTACCCCTTGTAGACGGCTGCGGTCCCATCTTCCTGCGCGTAGCGACGCGTCTGCTTCTGGTATCCGCCTCGCCTGGGCCAACATCAGCGCCATCGTGTGCTCCGCAGCCGAGATCGTGTTTGCCTCCGGGGCGTTGACCACGAGGATGCCGCGATCGGTTGCTGCGTCCACATCGATGTTGTCGACGCCGATCCCGGCGCGGCCGATCACCTCGAGCTTCGGAGCGGCGGCGATCATGTCGGCGTCCACCTGGGTCGCCGACCGCACCACGAGCGCGGCGGCGTCACCGAGGCGCGCGATGAGCTCATCGCGATCGGCCTCGATGGCAACGTCTACGTCATACGAGACGGCGAGCGCATCGATGGCGGAATCGGCGATGACTTCGGCGATGACAACTTTGAGACGGCCCACTGGTTCCTCTCGCCCTCCATCATGATGCCACGGTCGAGCAGGGTGGTTGCTGATCCACCCGGGCGCAACCCTATGGAGCGATCGGCGCCATACCGAACAGGGATCCTCGATCGAGACGGCCGAAGCCAACGTCGTCTCAATTTTCCGGGCGATACACGACCTCGCCAAACAGATCATTGTTGGCCGCGACGATCGCTTCGCTCCCGGCCGGTGAGGTCAGCCAGGTGAACAACGCTTCGGCGTGCGCCGTCCGGTTTTCGACAAGGGTGATCCGGTACGGGTTGGTGAGCAACGTGCCTTGCTCCCCGGCGATCGGGAGCAGCGAGATCGCCTCGATCGTAACGAACGTGCCCTCCTCAACGATGGTGAACGCGCCACGCTGATCGGTCACCTGAAGGGTGAAGCCCATCCCCTGGCCGGTCTCGGTGTACCACGGGCTGGAAGTGGGGTCGACGCCGGCGAGCGCCCAGATCTCTTTCTCCTTCGACGCTGTACCCGAACCGTCACCGCGCGAGACGAACGGCGCCTCAGCGGCGCTGATCGCCCGGAACGCCTCAACAATGGGAACTCCTTCCGGTACAACGGTTTGGTCGGGTGGTCCGACCAGCAGGAAGCGGCTGGTGAACACCCCGCGCTGCCTTGCATCGGGGTTGGCAACGAGGAACTCTTCCTCGGCCTCAGGCAGGTGGGTGATAAGCAGATCGGCCGAGCCTCCGTTCCCGAGGGCGAGGGCCTCCAGGCTCGACACCCCCACCACCGAGATTCGGGCGTCCGTCTCGTACTCGGAGAGGACGCGTTCGATGAAACGGGAGTCGACGAGTGTGGTGCCGGCAGCCACGACAACCCGGCCGCCGCTGCTGCATCCCGTAGCGGTGACAGCGGCAACGACAAGAACGCCGACGAGGCGCCTCACTCAGCCTCTCCAACAGCGACGGCACGCGCCGCGGTTGCCTTGACGCTCACATGCACCTCGGACCCCGGCGCCAGGTCGAGGGCGTCGAGCGACCCTGGCGTGATCAACGCCACCACAGTGGAGCCACAGTCGATGACGATCTCAGCCAGGCGCCCGGTCTCCCTGATCTCTGTGACGACTCCAGGGAACAGGTTCCGCGGCGAGGACTCGCCCATCAGTTCCTTATGCACACCCACCGCCTCGCCACCGAACAGGACCTTTACCTTTGTGCCGGCCTGGTGGTCGCCGAGGGCAAAGAATCGGTGGTCGCCCCATTCGACCTCCACCAGGGCTCCTCGCCTGGCAATGACCTCGCCATCGATGACGTTGGACACACCGACGATGGCAGCCACGGTGTCGTTGCTCGGGGTGGCGAAAACCTCAGCCACTTCACCGATCTGCTGAATCTTTCCGTCGATCATGACAGCCATCCGGTCGCCGAGCATGGCTGCCGTGTCCCGATCGTGAGTCACGATGATTGCCGAGCGTCCGGCGAGCGCATCGGCGATGACCGAGGCGACCGTCTCCCGATCGCGCAAATCGAGGGGCGCCAGCGGCTCGTCGAGGAGAACGAGGGCGGTATCCACTGCAAGGGTGCGGGCCATCGACAGGCGCATCCGCTCCCCGCCAGACAGGGTTCGCGCTTGGTCGTCGAGCCGATCGCCAACGCCGAGACGCATGGCAAGGTCCTCGGCCCTCATTCGCGCCTCGGTATCGAGCCCGAGGTGCAGGTTGGCGCGGCAGGTCCCGCGGAAAAGGTACGGTCGTTGCGGCAGATACGACGCGTAGGGGGTGCCTCCCTCGCTCTCGACGGCGGAAATCAGCCGCAGCAGGGTCGTCTTCCCAGCCCCGTTGGGGCCGAACACGATGAGCCGCTCCCCTAGCTGCACCGACAGCTCGGGGATGTCGACGATCGGATCCTCCGCCGGCCACCTGAGGTCTTCGAAGCGTCGCTCAGCCAATGCGCTGCCCTCGGAACTGGAGCCAGGTCAAGGTGCCGTTGACGCTGAAGGCGATGATGAGCAAGACGACGCCGAGCGCCACCGCGGCACCGAAACGAGCCTGGCGGGTTTCTTGGACGATGGCGGTCGTCAGCACCCGGGTTTCGCCAAGGATGTTGCCACCGATGATGAGCACCGCACCCACCTCGGAGACCACCCTGCCGAAGGTGGCGGCTATGGCGGCGGTGACACCCGGCCATACCTCCTTGGCCACGACCGCTCCCAGGCGCGGTGGCGACAGGTGGAGCGCGTCGAGCTGTTCCCGCGCGTCTGGCGAAAGGCTGGCCACAGCTCCGGCGGTGACGCCGGTGGCAATCGGTACCGCAAGCAACACCTGCACGACCACCATCGCGCCAGGGGTGAACAGGATGTTGAGGGTCCCGAGCGGTCCGTCGGACCACAGCAGCAGCAAGACGAACAGACCGACGAGCACCGGCGGCATTCCCATGCCAACGTTGACCAGGGTCCAGATCGCCGCTCGACCACGGAACCTGCCGAGCCCGAGCCAAATGCCGAATGGGACACCGATGGCCACGCCGATCGAGGTGGCCAGCCCGGCGACGACCAGGGTGAGCAGCACCACCTCGCCGAGCTCACCCCCGGAATCTCCTAGGAAGGCGAATGCGGCTTCGAATACGTCGGCGAGAAACTCCATGCCGGCACAGGGTAGGAGGACCCAGCAGCCGTACCGAGTAACGCGGCGGCTTGGCTCATCCGCCCGCCTTTGTCCGAATCAAGTCGTGGACGACCTTCGGGTCCGCCTTTCCACCGGTTGCCTGCATGACCTGACCGACCAGGTAGCCGACGGGCTTGCTATCTCCGCCCAGAATCTTCTCCACAGCGTCCGCGTTGGCTGCGAGGACTTCGTCGACGGCGTTTTCGATGGCCGACACATCGGAGATTTGGAGCAGATCCCTGGCCTCGGCGACGGCCTGCGGATTGCCGTCACCGGCGAGCACCGCACCGAGCACTTCCTTGGCGGCTGTCGAGGAGAGGTCTCCTCCCGCGGTCATTGCCGCAAGCTCGACGAGATCGCCGGACCGGAGCCCGGTGTCGCCGATGGGCTTTCCCTCACGACGCAGGTAGGCAACCACCTCCCCGGTGAGCCAGATACCGACCTGGCGCGGGTCAGCGTGTCCGGCAACGGCATCTTCGAAGAGGGTGCCAAGATCCGGGGAGTCGACGAGGAGAGCGGCGACCTGGGAGTCGGCGCCGAGGTCGTGGTAGCGGGCTCGCTTCTGCGCCGGCAGCTCGGGCCGACGCTCTCGCACCCGCCGGCGCCATGCCTCATCGATATAGAGCGGTAAGAGATCGGGCTCCTGGAAGTAGCGATAGTCCTCGGACTCTTCCTTGGAGCGCATCGATGTTGTGACCCCCGACTCCTCGTTCCAGTGGCGGGTCTCTTGAACGACGGCCGAGCCGTTCTCGAGCACCTCGGTCTGCCGGTCGATTTCGTAGGCGATGGCCCGCTGCAGCGACCGCAACGAGTTCACGTTCTTCACCTCGGCACGGATACCGAGCCGGTCCGAACCCAGGGGCCTGAGAGAGACGTTGGCATCGAACCGCATCGAACCTTCCTCGAGCTTGGCATCAGAGACGCCGAGGGTTCGGACGATGCGCTGCAGCTCCGCCCCGTACGCCCTGGCCTGCTCGGGGCTGCGAATGTCCGGTTCGGTCACTACCTCAACCAGCGGCACCCCGGCACGGTTGAAATCGAGGAGCGTGTGCTCCGCGCCATGGATGCGACCGGTCTCACCCTGGTGGAGACTCTTGCCGGTGTCCTCCTCCATATGGACCCTGGTGATTCCGATGCGGATCGCCTCGCCGTCGACCTCGAGGTCGAGGTTGCCGTCAACACCGATCGGGAAGGTGAATTGAGATATCTGATAGTTCTTTGGGAGGTCGGGGTAGAAGTAGTTCTTCCGATAGAACAGGGAAGTCTCAGTGAGGGTGCAGTCGAGTGCTTCGGCGACGGAGAGGATCCCCTCGATGGCCTGTTCGTTCGCTACCGGCAATGCACCTGGAAGCGCGAGACACACCGGGCACACCGCGGTGTTCGGCTCGTCTCCGAAGTCAACGGGACACCCGCAGAACATCTTGGTCGCGGTCTGCAGCTCGACGTGGGTCTCGATGCCGATCACCGCCTCCCAGGTGGTCATGCGTCGACCTCCGAGGTGGCGAGCCTCGCTCTGACGGTGAATTCGGCTGCCCGCTCGACCTCGGCCGCTACCCGGAACATCAGCCCTTCCCCGAGAGCGGGAGCCATGACCTGGAACCCGATGGGCAAGCCGGCCTCGTCCAGCGCAACCGGGACCGACATCGCAGGGTCGCCTGAGAGGTTTGACGGGATGGTGCACACGTCCGAGTAGTACATGGCAAGCGGATCGGATACCTTGGCGCCGATTTCGAACGCCGTGGTTGGGCTGGTCGGAGACACCAGAACGTCGACCTGCTCGTATGCCGCGGCGAAATCTTGCCTGACCAGAGTGCGAACCCGCTGCGCCTGGCCGTAGAAGGCGTCGTAGTACCCGGCCGACAGCGCGTAGGTCCCAAGCAGGATCCGTCTGGTTACTTCTGGCCCGAACCCATCCGCACGCGTTTTCGCCATCATCTCCTCGGTGGTGTCCCCGTCGACGCGCAGCCCATAGCGGACCCCATCGAACCTGGCCAGGTTGGCCGAAGCCTCCGCGGGGGCGATGAGGTAGTACGCCGACAGGGCGTACTCGGTCGACGGGAGCGACACTTCGCTGATGGCGGCGCCGGCGTCGCTGAGCCGGTCCAACACGACCCGGATGGCGGCGAGCACCTCGGGATCGATCCCTTCCCCGGTCAGTTCACCGACTACGCCGATGCGAAGCCCTTCGACACCGGCTCCCAGCGACCCTGAGATGTCAGGCAGGTCGCCGTGGTAGCTGGTCGCATCGAGACGATCCCAGCCCGCCACCCCTTCCAGGAGGGTGGCGGCGTCGGCCACGGTTCGCGCCAGCGGTCCGATCTGGTCGAGGGACGAGGCGAAGGCGACAAGGCCGAATCGGCTGACAAGGCCGTATGTCGGCTTGACGCCCACCGTGCCGGTCAGCGATGCCGGTTGCCGGACCGACCCTCCGGTGTCGGAGCCGAATCCGCCGAATGCCGACCCGACGGCAACCGCCGCCGCCGATCCGCCAGATGAACCACCGGGCACCGTGTCGGTGTTCCATGGATTCCGCGTCGGACCGTAAGCGCTGTTCTCGGTCGACGAGCCCATGGCGAACTCGTCGAGGTTGGTCTTGCCGACGATGACGGCTCCACCTTCTCGAAGCCGGGCAACGGCGGTCCCGTCGTATGGAGGATTCCAACCGGCGAGAATCTGCGAAGCCGCCGTGGTGACGACGCCACGGGTGACCATGTTGTCCTTCAGGGCGACCGGGATCCCGAGCAGCGGTCGGTCGTCGTCGCCGGCAGCCAGCGATCGGTCGGCCGTCGCCGCGGCCACCATGGCACCGTCATGATCGATGGTGAGGTAGGCGTGCAGATGAGCCTCGGTGACCGCGGCCCGCCGCAACGTGGCGTCGAGTAGCTCGGTTGCGGTGAAATCCCCGGTGCGGAGCCCGGCCCCGGCCTCATGGATGGTCAGGTCGGCAAGGTCGCTCATTCGTCGCCGAGGATTCTGGGGACCCTGAAGTAGCCATCTTCAGGATCGGGAGCCTCGGCGAGGACCTCGTCACGGTCGAGACACGCGGTGACCTCATCAGAGCGGAAGGCGTTCACCATCGTGAGCGGGTGTGAGGTCGGTTCGATGCCGTCGGTCGGCAGGGCCTGGACGCGAGCTGCGTGCTCCAGAATCTGCTCGAGCTGCTCGGTGTACCGCTCCAGCTCATCCTCGGTGAGGGCAATGCGGGCAAGGTGGGCAACCCTGGAGATATCGAAGTCGACAGGCATGAAAGGGATGGTACCGAGAGTCGCAAGTCGCAAGTCGCAAGTCGCAAGCCCAAGTCCTCGCCTCTCCCGCAAGCGGAAGCGCAGCGGGGGAGGCGCGAGCAGGCGGAGCCTGCGAGCGGAGGGGGCTTTGGGAGCCTGCAATATCGTTGGTGAGCTCATCGCCACCAGTACTTCCCCCAGAGCCCCCTCTGCGTCGGAGCTTATCGCTCAATCCGCGTCTCCCCCGCTCCGCGGGAGAGACGAAGAAGCGCTCACTCACCCAGAAGCCCTCCGCGTCACAGCTGTCGCGGCCCGGAACTCTCTGGCAACTGCCATCGGGTCGACTCGCGACTCGCGACTCGCGACTCGCGACTCGCGACTCGCGACTCGCGACTCGCGACTCGCGGCTCGCGACTACTTTCTCCTGATGCTTCCGATCCCGCCGCTCGCTGAACTGTGGCCTCGACTGGCACGACTCCTGTTTGGGCTCGTCCTGTTCGGTGCGGGGCTCGCCCTGATGGTGATCGCCGACCTCGGCCTCTCCCCTTGGGATGTGTTCCATCAGGGTGTGTCGGTGCTGACCGGGATCCCGATCGGGACCATCGTGATCATCACGGGGTTCCTGCTTCTGGTCACCTGGATCCCTCTCAAGGAGCGTATCGGGATCGGCACCATCGCCAACGCCATCGTCATCGGCCTCGTCCTCGACCTTTTGCTTCTGGTGCTCCCTGAACGGCTCGACCAGCTGGCGGCGCGTTGGGCGGCAATGTTGGTCGGAGTCGTCGTTGTGGGGATTGGCTCCGGCTTTTACATCGGCGCCGGTCTTGGTCCTGGCCCGCGAGATGGCTTGATGACGGGTATCGCCAGGCGGGGGCACTCGCTCCGAGCGGTGCGAGTCGGAATCGAGCTTGGCGCCCTGATTGTCGGCTGGCTTCTCGGAGGGACCGTCGGATTTGGAACCGTCGTGTTCGCCCTCGCCATCGGCCCGCTCGTCCAGTTCTTTCTGTACCGGCTACAGGTCAAGCCGATCGTCGCGAAAGGGCGCACCGATAGCTGACGGGTCGGCTCAACGCGGCATCGGCGGCTGATCAACCGACGAGTTTGCTGTTGGCCTCGCGGAGTCGCAGCGACATCGATACCAGCATCTTCTGCGAGATGGCCGGAATCTCCCTGAGCACACCTCTGAATTCGGCGCGGGGCATGGTGAGCACCGTCCCATCCGACGTCATCACCACGGTGGCCGACCTTGGCTCGCCATCGAGGAGGGCCATTTCACCGACCGCGTCGCCCGCTCCGAGCACGGCGATCTTCGTACCGCTCCTCTTCACTTCTGCGGTGCCGTCGACGATGAGATAGAAGGCATCACCCGGGGTGCCCTGCTGGGTGAGCACAGTTCCCTCTGTGACGGCAACCTCGTCGACGTGTCTGGCCAGCTCCATCCGCTCCTTCTTGCTCAGGCTGCTGAACAGCGGTATGTCGGCCAATGCGTCGGCCTTTTCGGATCGCCGCACGTAGATCGCCATGAGCCTCCCTCTCTGGATGCTGGATACTACGCGAGCAGGAGCCGGCGTAGCACGTCGAGAGCGGCATCCAGGCTATCGATCGGCACCGATTCGGTCATCTGGTGCGCCTGTGCGACCTCCCCCGGCCCGTAGTTCACCGCCGGTATCCCGCGTGCGGTGAGCCTGGCGACGTCTGTCCAACCTTGCTTCGCCTGCCTGGAGCCAACGAGGCTCTCCAGCCGAACCAGATGCGGGTTTCCTTCCGGCACTGTGCCGGCGGGAGCCCGATCGGTGATGATGACCTCGTCTGCAGCCGCCGCCACCGCCAGCAGCCGTTGCTCGGCCTCTTCGAGATCAAACACTGGGGGAAACCGATAGTTGAGGTTGCACACGAACCGCGAGGGCAACACGTTCTTGGCGATGCCGCCATGTGCGGTTGTGACGGAGAAGACCTCGCGATACTCCAGACCGGAGATGTCGAATGTATTCTCGATCGCTCCGAAAGGTGCCGTCGTACCGATGTCTCCCACCGGCGTGGTGGGTGAGGCCTGACCTCCGGTCATCCCGTAGATATTGTTGTTATAGAGGATCACCGTCATGTCGATGTTCCGCCGCGCCGCATGGATCAGATGGTTGCCTCCGATCGCGGTTGCGTCTCCATCGCCCGTGACGACGAGCACGGTCATATCGGGACGAGCCA
>SDBS01004634.1_pt1 | contig 13463 bp, 33 predicted proteins | sample 2277091 | NCBI WGS metagenome assembly SDBS01 (sample SAMN10404972, study PRJNA504765) | marine sediment metagenome | isolation source: marine sediment core GS10_PC15, 163 cmbsf | place: Arctic Ocean: Southern Knipovich Ridge | collected 2010 | reverse complement strand
CTACTACTCTATGGCGTACGGCTGCTTCTGCGAGGACCGCAACGGACGGCGCTACAACCCTGACTGGCTCGCACCGGATGGCGTTGAGGTTGTCGTCCCGAGGACTCCATGACCGAGCCCACACGACCACCCAAGCTCACGCACGAGAGAATCGCTGCGAAAGGGATGTTCGCCATCGGCCCCCACGTCATGGCTCTCGACGAGTACATCGATCACCTGGAGGCTGAGGGCTCGATCGTACAAGCCTGCCTCGCGGGGCACCTCGGGCTTCCGCTCGACACGTCTATGGATGACCTGCTTACGGCGCTACGCGGTAACCCGCGACCCAAGCGTGTCGAGCCTCCCACGAAGTTCTACTACATGGGGTGCCTGCCGGACGGTTACGAGATGCACGTCGTCTACGAGACCCAGACTGAGCACCCTGATCGAATTCGTGCCACACGGATGGATGAGGCGTGGGTTGGGCCTTGGCGCAAACATGGCCAGGCGGGACTTGTAACCGGCGACGCGTGGAAGCATGTCACCCAGGCCAAGAACGCTGAGATTGATGAGGCAGGTCAAGGATGAATTTCGCAGTTACACTGTTGCTGTTTCGGCCTGATGCATCGAACACCCAGATCCTCTCCATCAGCCGCGGCGAAGACTTCAAGGACTGGGGCCTCGTTGGCGGCAAGATCGAGAACGGAGAGAGCCCGGAGATGGCGCTCATCCGCGAAGTTCGTGAAGAAGCTGGTGTTCAACTTGGCAACCTGATCCCTGTCTACACCGGGCTGTCGCGCACGCGGTTCACCACCACGTTCTTGACGTACCACGGGCGCGTTCCGGAGGAGATGTTCGTGACGCGCGAAGGCACCGTCGCCTGGAAGACGCCGCATCACCTGGTTGGCAGTGGCTGCACCTATCGGGACTACAACCGCAAGTTGTTCGAACACCTGCGGCTGCCGCTGTACTTCATGGGGAACCCGGAATGAGCGACGTTCCAGATCACATGGTGCTCAGACCGATGCGGCACACGGCCCTGTTGCTGCTGTTCAACCCCCAATCCGCAGGTGGGCAGATCCTCGCCATCAGCCGCGGTGACAACCTCGACGACTGGGGTCTCGTCGGTTGTAAGGTCGAGCCCGGTGAGCGTCTCAAGGAGGCCCTGATCTGTGAGGTCCGAGAAGAGGTCCAGGTCAAGATCCTTCAGTCCACCTATGACTTGACACCTGTCTACACCGGACAGACACAGGATGGTCGATTGACCACAACGTTCTTGTCCCTCAACGCCGTCATCCCTAAGGAGTTTCCAAAGACGGCGGAGGGCTGCACCGTCGCGTGGAAGGTCATCGATGAGCTTTGCGCTTCAGCCTGCACCTACCACCGCTACAACAAGAGACTGTTTGGTCACATGGGATTGTTTCCGTGATGGCCGCCAACGTCATTGAGTTCCGCTACGTTGGGCCGATGCCGGAAGGCTACGAGTTGCGTGTAGTTCATCACCATCCTGATACCAACCCGCGGCTTGTCGCACAGAGAATCGACGGCGAGTGGCATGGAGCATGGCGTCACCTCCATGAAGGTCTTCTTGCAGTTGGCGACGCATGGAAGCACGTCACGAACGCTCAACCTGCTGAGGCACGATGAAAGCTAGTCACCAGGTGAAGGATCGCGAGCGCCATCCTCGGGCGCCGCTGCTACGTGAGCGGTTGGAGATACTGGCGACGGGTCTCTTCAACAGCAGTATCAGCAGTTATGATCCTTTCGGTGTAGGAGTGCCGTGGGAAGCCGAGATGTTGTTGCACGAGATCGGCCACGTAGTGGTGCTGCGCCGACGAGAAGAGATGCAAGGGCCTGTTGTTTGGACAGATCTGTCCCGCTTCGTCGATAAAGCCCTCAAGGCCCTGAGTCGCAAGATCCGTCAGACCAACGAACTCGATACCTTGGCGGCCGAGGTCCGACTGCTCGACAGCATGGATGCAGTGGACGACCTCGATGTGTTTCTCAGTGACGTGGCTAAAAACAACCTCGACATCCTCGACTTGCCGGTTCGAGTGAAGAGTCGTGTCAGGAAACCCAACGCCGTCCGCGACGCGCGTGTGGTAGCCAAGACGGTGCATCGACTCTGGAGGCGACACCTAGCATGACCTGGGTAGCGATAGTGGTAGGGTTGGCGTTTGGGCTGGGCATCATTGGGACTCTCGTCGTGGTGGAGCGGCTACTGTTTCGCCCGCTGCGGGAAGAACATCTGCTGGCTATGGGCAAGGTTCATGAACGACTAAGAGCCGCGCAAACGGATGTGGCTCTCGTGAAAGCACTCCGCGCTGGAGATCTTGACGTCAAAGACCTCGTAGAAGTTGGTGTGTTGGAGGTTGATAGGTTGGAGAGCAAGGGTGGGGTGGTTTCCAATCTTCTGCATCCGCCTGGTCAACATCTGATTCTAGAGTCCCTTGGACCTCGCTTTGTCCCGGCTCTCTACAAGCGCGAGCCCCCTGTAAGGGCTCTGGATCCCGGTGATGAGGTATGGATCCGCCTGGACGCTGTGTCTCACGATGAGAAGGGTAGCCCGGTCGCCTACAAGGACGCGCCCACCACCCAGTCCCAGACTGTAGGACATACGGCTCGTTTGCGTGTGTTTGAAGATGGCAGCTTGGAGCTAGGCGTACACCCTAACGAGACTCGTGTTGCTGGTGCGCGGGTTGGGCAACCTCAGTTCTGGCGACCTATTGCTCGCGTTGTGCAGCTTGGGGAGGAGACCAAGGCATGAGAAAACGGTTCCCAGAAGCACTGCCGGCTGTCATCGGGTTGCACACCGACAAGTGCCCGACGTTCGGCCACAACAGCCACGTCGTGTGCGGAAAGTGTCGAGAGGAAGAGGTTGCGTCGTTTCGGTCGCGGATTCGTTTGCTTTCTGCGGCCCTGTTGAGTACCACGCTGTTGTTCGTATTCGGGGTCGTCGTGTTCGTTGTCATTCTCATCAGGGAGATGTTTTGATGGCTGCCAACGACCGCATCTTGTTTGAGACCAAGTGGGACTCTAGTCAGTTCAGCTTCCCAGGCAACGGACAGCCGGGATTGTTGGGTGTGCATCGCAAGCGGGCTGCTTATCGAGCCGCGAACGACAAGGGAGGTGGAACGTGTCCGTGTTGCAGCCAGCATGTCCAGGTCTACAAGCGCCGGATCTACAAGCGAATGGCGAAGGTCATGTTGTGGCTCGTGCAGGAGTTCGAGCGTACTGGCGAGTGGGTCAAGCTCAAGGATGGTCCGTTGTTCCGAGGCGGAGACAACGCCAAGCTCGTGTACTGGGCGTTGGCGCAGACGAAGCCGCGACGTCAGGTTGAGGCACACAAGCGTCACAGCGGCGAGTGGATGCCGACGGCGTTGGGCCTGCGGTTCGTCAAAGGGGAGTTGAAGATCCCCGAATACGTTCACATCTACAACGGCGCCGTCGTTGGCTACTCGGCACGGGTGGTCTCGATCTCCGAGTGCCTCGAAGGGGACTTCGACCTGGACGACATCGACGGGAGTGAAGAGTAGTGGGAGCGCAAGTTGGTACCAAGGCACGCATCAACGATGCCAAATCTGCGATGATCGGCACCATGCTGATGGCCTACGGCTACTGGCATCTGATGAAGGAGTCACGTGTGAAGAAACCGTCGTTGACTGTGCTGGAGATCTACGAAGACGCCTACAAGACGGCCACGGGTGAAGGTGAGCACAACAAAGGCGCTCACTACCGCGGTCTAGAAGCGGTCTACCAAACGGCACTGCGTCGAGTTCATACACGGCCTTTTCGTTCGATGGTGTACCGGTGGGCTCGACGTCTAGAGGAGAAGTTACGGCCATGAGCGGGAGTAAGGGAATGACCAACAAGCACAAGGGCGCGCCCAAGCTGCCCCCGGGTTGGCGCTGGACCGACTGCTCTGGGTGTGGCTACAAGTGGATGGCCGCAGGCGGTGATGTAGAGACTGGGGCTACTGGGTGCATTGGGGACAACGGCATCGAGATCGAGGTCTTTCCACATCCGCCGGATATGGATGGTGCCGATCCCTCCCGCTTCACGGTGCCCTGGACCGTCCTGCTCGCAGTGAAAGAGCGCGCCATCGCCGAGGCCCGGTCACCAGACGAAGCTCTTCGCGCGCGTGCGGCTGACTTGCGCCCTGAGGATCGTTACGTGACGGGCGACCGCGTTCGCTACGTCGGTAATCGTTCCGAAACTCGTATCGCTCCCGACAAGAACATCGGCGCGACCGGGACAGTGACCGGCTTCTCGACGCCGCGCCACGGTTACGAGCACGTCAAGGGACAAGGCGTGCTGGTGACGTGGGACGAGGACAGCGCGCGACCAGGCATCGTCATCGAGGGCTGCGAGACAATGATCGAGAGCCTCGACCTTGAAGGGATGGAGATTCACTAGGATGGATAATTCATGTGAAAGGTGCGGATGTAAACCGGACCGAGGTCCCGACAACTACGAACTGTTCGACTATTGCGCCGAGTGCAGCACGAATCTGTGCGCCGAGTGCATGAAAGGCGGGTGTTGCGGCGTGACTCCGGCTGCGTCTGGGATGGAAGACGGTGATGATGACGCTAGATGAAGACATCAAAGCACTCCACGTAGAGTGGCTGACGCTCCAGGACGAGTACGACACCATCCATCCTAAGATTCGAGAGGATGCCGTCTATGCGCGGATAAAGGCGATCGGCGCGCGACAGCAGGAGATCTTCAAGACCATGGGCGACATCGCCCGAGGCGCTGACCATCCGCCCGTCCTTTACGTTCATGACGAAGTCACCATCTACATGGAGCACGCGAAGCTCAACCGCGTGAAGGACAAGAGCCAGGCGATTGGGGAGTTCCTGGACTGGCTCAGCGAGCAACGGGGCATCGCGTTGTGCAAGTATGATCCTGCACACCCACCCTACTGGCCGATACATAAACGCACGGAGCAACTGCTCGCCGAGTTCTTCCAGATCGACTTGAAAAAGATCGAGGACGAGAAACGCGCGATGTTGGCGTCGCTACAGGAGAACTCGACCTGATGTCGTACGCCCTGTGTCTGGAACGGCTACATGCCGGTACGGCCTCCATCGAGTACGTGGAGGGTGAGATTGTTGATGGTGAAAAACTCTATACCGTGCGCATTCAGTTCAGCGGCGTGGGGCACGTCTTGACTGGCATCACCCAGCAACAACTGGACGACTTGCGGGCTGTACGACTGGCGGTACTCAAACGTCGTGGAGAGGAGCCTGACCATGGATGACGTGTTCTACATAGCGGGAGCCGTTTCGGCTGTCGTTGGCGCGGCTATCATCGTCGCCATCGGGTTGTGTTTTGTGTTCTTGGTAGTCCTATGGGCCCTAGACCTACTCCGTGACCGGATAGTGTCATGGAAGACCATCTTGAAGTGGCGCGACGCCTACAAAGAACGTTGGCGTCCTATCGCAGTCCCAAGCAATCTGCTGGAAGAAGCCCGACGACACGCTGAGGGTTACCGCGACATGGTGGTCTCCGAGGGTCTAGGTGAGGGTGATGGCGAAGACCGTCTTCCATGGGAGCCACAAGAAGATGTGGACTACGAATCAGAGGAGAAGACATCATGAGCCAAGAGTTGACGTGGATCTGCAACAAATGCGGCGAAAGAACCCGTACAGACTCGCATCAAATTCCACCTCGCTGGCACATGATCTACCTATTCGGCAATTCCTACCACCTCTGCGGTGCCTGTTCTGATGCTATCGCCATATGGGTGAAATCGAAGAAGAGCCCATTCAGGGAGTGACAAGAGATGAACCGCCATACCACCAAAGGACAGTTGTACCGCGAAGTTGCAGACCGGATCGAGCAAGAAGGTCTCGACTACACCCTCCGCAAGTTCTTCTCGGCTAAGTACGCCGACGAACTAGACCCTGAGCTAGCCAAACTCTGGCGTCAGTACCTTCAAGTAGCGCATGACATCGAGGTTCGTGTAGGGGTTCCTGATGTAGAACCTCTGCGTGAGGTGCAACCTGATGCCAGGCACTCCCTCACTGAAATCCTCGAAACGGTAAGCAGCGGCATACACACCATCCAACAGAAGTTAGAAGCAGTCGGAATCCACGTGGATGAAATCACTGCACTTCATGCCCTTATGGTGTGTCTGAACACGCGCATCACCCTATTCGCGAACGAGGGCAAGATTCAGAGGTCACCATGATCCTGACCGGCCCCAAGATCGAGGAGTGCCTGAAAGACGGCACCATCCACATCGACCCACTAAGGGAAAACCTCGTGGGACCCAACTCCGTAGATCTGCGGCTGCACGCAGAGATGAAGGTGTATGACGGCAAGTATCAGGGGCAGCTTACCGAGAATTCGGCTTATTGGCCTCCTACTTCTGGAGAGCCGCTAGACATGAAGGACGATCACCCGACGAGGGACATCTGCATGTCCAACGACGGCTACGTGTTGGAGCGAGGTGTCCTCTACCTCGGACGCACGGTCGAGACCGTTGGCAGTGACATGTTTGTCCCCATGGTCGAGGGTCGGTCCTCGTGCGGACGACTCGGGTTGCAGGTCCACATGACCGCTGGTTTCTGCGACACGGGGTTCAAGGGCACCATCACGTTGGAGATGACGGTGGTGCATCCGCTTCGCATCTATCCGGGTATTGCGATCTGCCAGGTGTTCTTCTTGCGCCCCGAGGGCCGAATCCGTCTCTACAAGGGTCGCTACCAGGGCCACACCGATGCAACGCCTTCGAAGATGCACGAGAAGCGGAAGGGAGCAGGACGATGAACGGTTTGGAGAAGGAGTACCTGTGGATGCCCCCCGAAGCGCGCGAGGCGTTCTTGGACAAGCTCAAAGAGTACCTCGCTGATCCTGAACGCGCCCGTACCGACTTCTTGATGGACTACTTCGAGGCCGATCTCGTCTACAAGACGCTTCAGCGAGATCTCACCGCGTTGACGTGGTTTGCCGAGGTCAAGTGCGCCGGTGGTTGGAAGATCATCGGCGCGTTTTCAGACGAAGCGAGTGCGTGGCAGTTCGGGGAAAAACACATCGACGTGCGCATGTGGAAGATGGACGAGCTTATCGCGGTGCGCAGCAATAGTGGGCCGTGGCAGAAGCCAACCGAGGAAGGGGCTGGCGATGAGTTTCGTTGAGCTAGAAGAGGTCATCCGCCTAGCTAAGGCGGCGCAGTGGGTTGAAGATAACCGCGTCACGGTAGTCCACAACTCTGCCGGGTTTGATGGTGAACGAGACGCCTCGTACGACCGCCTATATACCTGGAGAGTCCAAGACGGAAATCGGTTCGGGTTCGGTTTCACCTGGGTCGAGGCTGTCGAGGCTCTCCAATAAGGACAGGATGATGGACGCAAAAGAACTGAGTGACCGCATCGGCCGGACCACGGTCATCATCGACGCTCTGTCCAACCGCATCAAAAACGGAGCCGATTCGGTGGGGTTGACGATCTTCTTCGGTCAGGACAAGCACACCCTCCCCGGTGAGTTCAACGAAGTGATGATGAAGGCGATCCACGCCGTGCTCATGCAGTTTCGAGCCCTTGATGCCGTATTGTTGGCTCAAGCGGCTGGAGTACCTCTCGCTGTCGAGGGTGCGGACGACGTAACCATCGTGGTGCAAGCTCCACGTGCTTTACCACCCAAGGAGGATGAGTAGATGACCAAGCAACTCACCAACGACGAAATCACCTACATCAACCTCAAGGTCCAGCGCGAGTTTTCTCGGCTGCTGAAAAAGCCATTGAAGCAAGTCTCGGCGCAGGTCCGTACCACCCGACGCAAACTCTCTCCAGATCGCGCCCGCGTGATCGATAACACCTTCGCATGAACAAAGAGGACGAGTGATGGCCAAACGAAAGACACGCAAGCAACGCAATCCCCCAGCCTTTCTCCCGCGGCCGGTGTTCACGATCGTGCCGTCTGACCATGGAGACCAGGTGGTCGGTGTGAAGCTGAACTGGGGCCACCGGTTGCCTACGAAGACCGGCCCGTTTCCCAAGAAGATCGTGGAGAAGGTCATGGCCGCTGAGGTGGCATGTGACGGCGACACAGCAGCCGGATTGGAGCGACTACATCATCTGTCGATCACACTCCAGGCTGATCCTTTCCTCTACAAGTTCAACACGAACATCCGGGAAGAGATCTACAACCAAACGTACTGGGGCGCCGTCCGTTCGTTTTTCCTCCTGTTCGGTGACATGGTTTTTCTTGGTAATACCGATTCGAGACTATGGGACGCCAGATGGAACGAAATCGCTGGCTTCATCTTCGCGTACCACTGCGGTGACTGCGGCGTCGGTATGATGGGTGAACTAGCCGGCGTCCAAAGTGGCAACCCCATGACTGGGAGTTTCGAGCAGAAGCTGGACTGGAACGAGCCGTTGCCGACCATCGGTGAACAGGTCGATGCATGGGCTAGTCCTCGCCTCAAGAAGGTCAAGAAGCCGATACGGAAGAAGGCCAAGAAGCGCACCAGACGGAAGAAGGCGCGAGCATGAGTCTGAACACATTCAACACACGAGAGCTACTAGAACGCCTAGACAACTACCTCTCCAAAGATCCCACGGAAGTACAACCACCCCTTCAACTAAGCTACCCAGAAGTTGTCCGAATCTGGGCACTACTGGGCGTCGAAAAAGTGCTCCGTCCTACTGCTGGATGGGAGACTCTTGCGGATCTGCCGGAGGGAGCCGTCTTCGAGACCAAAAACGGTATCCGAGCCATCAAGATCGAGCACCACTACCCCGACGGAACCTGCCAGTCCGTCCTTCTTGACGGTGGTGCGTACGCCTACTTCCCAGAGAAGAACAACACCCTGGTGCGGAAGATCTCCATCCTGTGACCGATTCCACCCAAGCTGAGATCCAGCACGGCATCTCCCTGCTGCGTGCAACCCACAACTGGCAAGGCCACGTCGCCGTCGTCTCCATCGATCCTATTTGCAAGTGGAACCCCGGCGGTGGAAACCAAGCCTGCGGCAACCCGGTGAGAAACACGGTCGTGCTCCTGCGCGAGCAAAAAGCTCAACTGGGTGATCCCGTAGAAGTCATCGCTCTGTGCGATCACCACACACAATGCATGGTTTACGCCGTGGAACGATGGAGGCAAATGTCATGAGCAACCCCAAAATCCGAGTCTTCCCCGGCCATGGCGAAAGCTTGCATGGGCCTATGAAGCCCACCACCGTAGAATTTCCTTTCACCGAGGTCACGCCGTCGATTAGTCCTCCTCACAGCCACGCTCTCCACCAGTGTGAGGCCGTACTCAATAACTTGTCGCCGCATCAACGTGGCGTCGTGCTGATGCTGCTGTGTTCGAAGTATGGGAAGGTGATGTTGTGAGCAAGACGACCCAGTACACCGTCCACAGTGTCCGCAAGCGCCAGATGGGTGACGGCTACGACATGGAACTCACCCATCCTACGGAACTCGATGAAGATGGTGAGCCCAAGTGGATCGGCGGTTTCACCTACGTCGGAGACGGACTTCCGCCAGTCGAAGGTGGAACTGTCGCAGTAATGGGCACGCTTGGCACCGGCGACTGCATCATCGAGTGGGACCGTGGTCGACTCGTAGGCGTGGAGTACGAAACCAAATGAGTACATCCGTAGACATGATCGGCACGTGGTTCGACGAAGGCGTCGAACAAGGCGCCACGCACATGATCGTCGTATGCGACACGTTCGACCACGGCGCCGACTACCCGATATACGTCAAGCCCGACGAAGACGTCCGTATTGAAACCGATAAGTACCGCGGCAAGAACATGCAGCGGGTCACGGAGGTCTACAACCTGCGTGCGGACAAGCAGGCGCAACTAGACGAAGAACCGGCCTTCAACTACGGCAGTGTGGCTAAGCCAACCTTGGTAGACAAACCTGTGGACAAACCTGTGGACAAACCGGTGGATACGCCGACCTCTGCCGCTGCGGAAACGGACAGCCCTCGCACCTTGTGCTGCAACAAGCCGATGATTGTCACGACTCAAGGAACCACCGTGATGTGGAACCAGTACAACGACGTGGTGCAGTGCCACGTTTGCGGGACCATCTACGTCCCATCTGAAGACGAAGCAGACTCCGACCGTTGGAAGACGGCCGGTGGTGGGATGGAACAGGAGCGCACCGAGTGAGCGCGATCATCCGAGTAGAGAAGGACGACAAGGTGGTCTACATGGAGTGGACCGTCATCGGCAGTGGCCCAGGCATGGGCATGATGTTGGCCAGGTTCAAGGACTACTACAGGGACCGGTTCGGCACTGAAGGGTTGCGTACCCTACCAGAGCGTCTGGAACGTGCCGACAAGACCAATTCGTCCTCCTTTACCCACACACGCGAAGACTTGATGCGGTACCACTACGAGGACGAGTGGGGTCATCGACCGATCTCCATGGACGAGTTGTGGGAGCGATACGTGGATGGGGAGATTTGTGCACAGTGTGGTCATGTCAGGGCACTCCGAGACATGACGAAGACGGACGTGTGCGTCTACTGCGTGAAGCAGATCACACCTGTCGGTTGGCCTGAAGTGTTGGGCATTCCGGAAGATGGAATCGGTCCACATGGCAGCCGGTTGCTCGACATCCGCGCCGATCCCGACCACCCATGGCGCGAGACCACGTGGAGTTTGGTCCAAGAAATGTACAAAGGCTACTGTGGACGTCCAGAGTTTGACCAAGCTGTTCTAGACCACGCACTGGAAGAAGCACGGAGGGAACTGACGTGACCGTCCTTCACTTAGACGACGCTGGCGCCTTCGAGTTGGACGGAGTTCTGTACTACGTGGCTGTGCGCCCTGCGTCTCACCGGTACAACGGTACGAACACGCGCTTCGTGGTCAAAAGGAAGAACAACATGGAGGTATGGCAGATCGTCAAGGTGAGATGGATGCTCAGTCACCGAAGCGTCGTAACCGTGGTGCAGTTCGACGCCGAGCATCCCATCCATGGAATGAGCCAGTTCGAGTTCCATCCGGACCACAACATCGTGATCGTCGAAGAGAAAGACAAAGGAGAAGTCGACCATGAGTGAAGCTAGTCTTTGGGATCAATGCTCTACGCATGGGTGCAAGAACAAGCGGCAGCATCCTGCGGCGTGCTGTGCGACGTGCCTATCCGAGTTGTACGGCTACGGCAGGGGGTTGGGTAAAGAGCCCGGAAGCAGTGGCAGGCTCGTAGAGCCGGCGAAGACGCTGACGCATTTGCCTAAGATCCCGACGCAGCAGAGTCCGGGGATGCCCATGTCCTTGGAGACGCAGTTGAAGATGAAGATCGCCGAGCTTACAGAGCGGGTCGGGTTGGTCGAGAGGGCTTTCGAGTCCTACAAGCAAACGCCGCTTGACACGGTGCCTGAGCAATTTCGAGATCTACAACCCTTCACCACAACCGCGACCATCCCGTCCGGCGCTTACGTAGCTGCCAAGGTAGAACCGTACAACGTCGAAGGCGGCTTTCCTCGGTACTGCGCGATTCATGCTCATCGGACTGGGTTCCCAGACAACGTGGTTCATCTGCGACTAGGTTCAGTAGAGATTGGTCGTGTTCCGCAGTTACAGATCGGCAGCCGGGACTTCAAAAACTACATCTCCACCAAGTTCTACGACCTGCGTTACGGGGCCCCCGTAAACTGGGCCGCTCTGGATGTTCATCATCCTAATCGTTGTGCCACCTTCTACTTGATGAATCCGGACCTAGTAGAGATGGGCCCAGCGACGGTCGACATCGAACTGTGGTGCGACGTCAACGCGTACCACGAAGGCCGATATCCACCTCACCTGCCTTCCACCCCCTTCAGATGAACGAAGATGAGACGCGTCATTCTCGAAAGTCCATACGGCAGCGATGACCCCGCCATCGTGGAACGCAACGTGAAGTACGCTCGCGCCTGCATGCACGACTGCCTAGTCGTTCACGGTGAAGCCCCATACGCTAGTCACCTTCTTTACACCCAGCCTGACGTCCTCAACGACCGGCAGCCAGACGACCGCCTTCTCGGCATCGAAGCTGGACTCGCGTGGGGACACATGGCCGAGGCTACGGTCGTCTACGGCGACCTGGGTGTGAGCCCAGGCATGCACAAGGGCATCAACAGAGCCGAGGAAGAAGGTCGACCTGTTGAGTGGCGAGAACTGGGAGGAGAGTGGGCCAAATGACCTCGAAACAGAAAACGGCCCTGAAGAAAATCGAGCTTGCTTCCATCAATACGCCGATCGTGGTTGACGACAACGGCACCTTGCTTGTCCTCTCAGTGACGGAGAGAGCGGGGGGTGCTCATCCAGGGTCTCGTGACGGCTTCCCGGCCGACGTGTGGCTGTTGCAGAACAAGATCACCCGGGACGGCGTCATCACCGATCTAGGAACCGGCGTGTACAAGCTGCAAGGGATAGACAAACGATGAAACGAGTTCACCAAGTTCAAGAAGTCGAGATTCATGAAGATGGCGTTAGGAAGATGCGCCGCATCACGCTCCCCACCATCGTCTGCTTGTGCGGTTCGACGCGCTTCCGTGAGGCGTTCGAGACGGCCAACTTCGAGGAGACCTTGGCCGGCAACATCGTGCTCACGGTCGGGCACGCGGACAGTATCGAGATTACCGCCGAGCAGAAGGAGAGCCTCGACTCGCTGCACCTGGCGAAGATCGATCTCGCGGACGAGGTCCTCGTACTCAACGTAGATCGCTACGTCGGCGACAGCACCATGTCGGAGATCGCTTACGCCTTGTGGCGGCACAAACCGCTTCGGTGGCTAGAAAAGCCGCTCGGGAGTGTGGAGTCGTGGATCTTCAACAACCGGCTGACGCTCGGCCGGCTCGTAGCCAAACACTCAGGGTTTGTCCGTGAAGGTGCCGAGGAGGAGACCATGACGCTGGACAACGACATCAAGGGGCTCGGAAAAGCCGGGGACAAAGTACCGATGTCCAAACTCTGGGATTGGTCGGCTACAAAAGGCTTCGAGCGTGGGTATCACCGTGAAGGGCGGCCGGATGAGCCGGTCATCGACCCACGTACGGCTTCTCTACGTGAGTCGATAACGGCCCCGCGCTGCTCTGTGTGTGGTGAGCCTCAGTTCGACACCGACAGCGGCATGTCCTGCTTGAACGGTCATGGTGGAGCATGATCCAGCTAGAGACCAAGGAGCAGCAGATCCAGTTCCTCACGGCCTGCGCGGAGTTCATCCCCTACATCACGGGTGACGGCGCGGGGATGGGTCCAGGGGAGGAGTTCTTCAAGGAGAGCGCCAAGGGATTGGAGATGTTGGCGATCAAGCAAAAAGAGGGCGGCCCCTATTGGAAGGTGATCGATGCCACCCTCACCTTCTACAACACCCTGATGGAGAAAGTGCCCGGTCCACGCGGCACGATGTACCCGCGTGGCGGCAAGATGGTCGATGACCTGCCGAAGCTGGACAGACTCCACGACAAGCTGTTGGACCTCATTCTGGAGATATTTAGCTTTCCCCGTAATCATTTTCTGCTCAAGGAT
>SDBS01004633.1_pt1 | contig 13465 bp, 6 predicted proteins | sample 2277091 | NCBI WGS metagenome assembly SDBS01 (sample SAMN10404972, study PRJNA504765) | marine sediment metagenome | isolation source: marine sediment core GS10_PC15, 163 cmbsf | place: Arctic Ocean: Southern Knipovich Ridge | collected 2010 | reverse complement strand
CTCATAGAGATGAACAGATAAGCCTCGTTGAGCCGCCTGCCAGGCAGCTTCACTACCTGCTAATCCTCCCCCAACAATAGTCAAAATTTCGTTCATAGCCCGATTGTATCAGACATCATCTAGCCCAATAATGCACAGAATATGGCACACATCTTGCAACTATATTGTGTGCTTTAGTTGGTTCTTGTATACTCACACACCGAGGGTTCTAATGTATCAAGTTCAAGATCAATCCCTTCGCCCGCTCACCACTGCTCATCTCGCTCAAACGATGAGCCTGCTCGTGCTTTCAAACACTGAATTGCAGGAGAAAATTGACGTTGAGCTTTCTGAAAATCCGGCGCTCGAGCTGCTTGAGGAACGTGTTTGTCCATCTTGCCACCGCCCTCTTGCTGGAAAGAGACAATGCCCAATTTGTAGTCTTGGGAATTTAGCTAGCCAAGAGCCAATTGTATTTCTCTCACCGCGTGATTCTATTCGCCCACGCCTCAGTAGATCAGGCGAGGAACTGCTCACAGATACTGAGCCCGCTGCTCCTGAAGACCTCAGCCTATGCGTGTTGCGTCAACTCGCTGCAGACCTAGATCCTGAGGAGCGAAAGCTCGCAGTCTACATCCTTTCAAGCCTTGATGATGAAGGGTTCTTGCAAGATCCACCTGCCATTCTTGCCAAGACGAATCGAGTTCCTCTCCAAAGAGTTCAAAAAGTACTCGATTTAATTGGGCTCGCTGATCCGGTTGGACTCGCCACCCTCGGACCCAGAGAGACACTGCTGACACAACTTAAACAGTTTGATGAACGCCTTCCTCGAGTTAGTCTGGCAAAGCAAATTATTCACACTTGTTTCCGTGATTTAGGTAATCGAAATTTCGATTCGATAGCACATGAGCTTGATGTCAAGATCCACAAAGTTCGCCAAGCTGTCTCTTTTATTCATGACTCGCTCAATCCATACCCCGCTAGGTCCTACTGGGGTTCAGGGCGACAACCTATAGCTGCCGACCCTAACGTTTATCACACGCCAGACATAAAGATCGCAATTAACCCTATTGACACAGATGGCGCTCTGCGCGTAGAAATTTTCACACCTTATGCTGGCTGGCTGCGTGTAAACCCTCTCTTTCGTAAAGCACTTTCAAAGACCGATGATGAACAAACAGAGGCCTGGTCGAAACAACTCGAAAGAGCGACGCTATTCGTAAAATGCCTGCAACAACGCAATAACACGATGCGTCGACTGATGGAAATGCTTGTCAGTATCCAGCGAAAGTTTATACTTGAGGGGGATCGTTTCCTGAAGCCTATGACGCGCGCAAAAATCGCTGAGGCTATCGGGGTGCATGAATCAACAATATCGCGCGCGGTGGCCCACAAGTCGATTGAACTTCCCGATGGTCGCATCGTACCCTTAAGCCGATTTTTCGATAGGAGCTTATCAGTAAGAGACCGAATCAAGGAAATGATCCATAATGAAACAAAACCCTTGACGGATGATGATATCTCTCGAATGCTCAAGAAAGAAGGAATAAGGGTCGCCAGACGCACTGTGGCAAAATATCGAGGCATTGAAGGAATTCTCAGTGCACGTCTGAGGAGACGAAGCCCTAAACCTGCAATTTCTAGGGTATGAGCCTTGCCGAGTTCGAATCCCCCCGCCTTTCGTTTCTCAAGCTTGTTCAAGCCTGATCCCTTTCGTGATTTCTTCAGGGTCTTGGCGGATTCTCTAGTCCAATCTGTCGTAGTTGTTTCCAGGGACGGCCGCAGGATTCTCGCTTCAAATCACGCTTTCACTTTGCTAACCGGTTTCTCACGATCTGAACTCGAGCAGCTATCTTTCGCTTCATTACTCCCTGGTGAGGCTGGGGAAAAAGCTATGGGCGAGATACTGCTCGCGTGGGATAACCCAGAGTGCAAGATAAATGATGTACCCATGCGCACTCGCGAAGGGACGATATCCCTGATCGACATTGAAGGTCGAACGATCGGACCCCTTGGTTCGCCCCTGCTACTTCTCTGCAATCCATCCCTTCGAAGAATCCGCCAAGAAGACCTGGAAGAAGTACGCAAGATTCAATTAGACACCCTATCCGAACTCTCATCCTTGCTGACCGGCGATGAGAATGATCGCCTTTCCCGAGCCCTTTCGCTTGCGAAATCACTACTCACAGCAACGGCTGTGGGACTCTATAAAGTATCGGCATTCAACCCAGATTACATCCTTGAGGGACCTTTGCCTGCAGAATTCCCACCGAGTTTACAAATCTCAGCGATTGAGCCGTTGATGCCAGCAACGCTTTGGTCCCTGGGACATCGCACCGAACATGAGCTTCAGAAAGCTGCTCGAGCTGCAGGATTAACAACCATGCATACTGCCCCACTAGGCACAGAAGAAGCATGGATAGGTGTTCTCGTTGCAGGTTGGAGAGACCAAAACGATGTTCCCGATCGAATAGAAAGTTGGATGCAATTTGTCGCTCAGTTATGCCACGCGATAATCATCCAACGCATGCAGGAAGATCGCCTCGAAAATTTGATCTCTGACGTCAACCAACTTCGTTTAGAAATTGGAGGGCATTTTTCCGCCGTTAGCGATGCCCTCATTTCTCTGGACCAGGAACTAAAAGTTGTGCGCGCCAATGATGCCGCAGCAGTGATGTTAGGCTATCCACAGGAAGAATTGAATGACCTTTCCATTCAAGACGTCCTTGTTGGTACGCAAGATCTTCAATCGACATTCCTGGATGCGTTAGGGCATGAACGTGAAGCGGAGCTCACTCGATTGACTCTTCATCGCCGCGACGGAACCCCCTTCCCCGCCCATATGAGGGTCGTACCTATTCAAGGGGGATCCAGGTCACGCCTCTTGGTGGTCCTCCGAGATCAATCGGAACAGAAAGCAATCGAGGATCAGACCGAGATATTGGCTCAACGTGCAATCCTGGGTGAAGTAACTGCAATTCTGGCACATGAAGTGAGAAATCCAATTAACAATATCAGCACCGGGGTTCAATTGGTCGCTTCACGGCTGGGTAAGGACCACCCTCAACACGAGTCGCTTGAAAGGCTAAAGAACGAGTGCGATCGTTTGAACCAGCTCTTAAGCGATGTACTTTTCTTCGCTCGGCCGCTTGAGCTAAAGATGGAACCATTGGATCTTGCAGATCTTTTAGAGCGTTTTCTTGCACGTTGGTCACCACGCTTCAATCAATCCAACATCAATTGCCACACAAATTTTGCCCCGGACCTTCCGCGTGCCTCTACAGATCCACGAACATTCGAACAAGTCATACTGAATCTGGTCACCAACGCCTTGCAGGCAATGCCGGATGGTGGCACAATTTCAGTTAGCCTGGCTGAGACAACTACAAACCAAGGTCAAATGGTAGAACTCAAAATCGCAGATACCGGACCGGGTATACCTGCGAACATCCGTGAGAGGATATTTGACCCATTCTTCACAACCAAGAAGGAAGGTACCGGACTGGGTTTAGCGATCAGCCGGCGCATCCTTACTGCCCACAAAGGCACGATTGGTGTTGAAAGTTATCCCGACGCCGGTACAGTATTTACAATTCAAGTCCCAGTTGCGGAATAACCCAATAAGGAGCATTCATGAGTTCAACCGTATTAGTCGTTGATGATGAGGATCTCGCAAGAGAAAATGTACGCGAGACCTTGATTGACGCCGGTTATGAAGCAATCGAAGCTGGGGATCTGAGCCAGGCCCATAAATATATTGATGAGGGCGCTGCAGATATCGTGCTTCTTGATGTGATGCTGCCTGACGGATCTGGATTAACTCTCTTGGACAGAATCGAGCTCGAGAATCCCAGCCCACCAGTGATATTGATCACCGCCTTTGGAGAGGTCGACACTGCTGTAGAGGCCATGAAAAAAGGCGCCCAGGACTTCCTTCAGAAACCTCTCGATCTCGAACGTCTCCTTCAGGCAGTCGATAAAGCTCACGAAGTTGTCGCACTGCGGCGTGAATTGGATATGCTTCGCAAATCCACAACAGGTCAAGTTGAGATGGTGGTCGGAAATACCCCTGTGATGCTGCAAATTCTGGTTGAAGCCGAGAGAGCCTCTTCAGCTCAGGCATCAATCCTTATAACAGGTGAGACCGGGACAGGTAAAAATGTGCTCGCGCAGGCAATCCGTGAGATGGGACCACGCGCGGATAAGCCCTTTATCCCCATCAATTGCCCCGCTTTGCCTGATACCATGATCGAATCGGAATTATTTGGGCATGAAGCCGGAGCATTTACCGGCGCTCAAAAACGTAAACCCGGGTTGATAGAAATCGCAGACAGTGGAATCCTGTTCCTGGACGAAATTTCATCCACCAAACCAGAGATGCAGGCAAAGTTGCTGCAAGTATTAGAAGAAAAAACTTTCCGCCGAGTGGGTGGAGTTAAAGAGATCTCGGTCGACATCCAAATTTTAGCTGCATCTAATCGTGATTTGAAAGCGATGATCTCCGAAGGAAAATTCAGGGAAGATTTATACTATCGATTGAAAGTTTTGGATCTTCACCTACCTCCCCTCCGGGATCGCATAGAAGACATCCCCGCGCTAGTGGGAGCATTTATCCGCCAGCTTAATATGCGAACAGGAAACGTTGTTTCCGGGATCAGCCCGCGTGCGATTGAGGCACTAAAAGCTCACGACTGGCCGGGAAATATACGAGAGCTAAATCACATTATTGAGCGCGCGATGTTATTCTGCGACGACGAGACGATCGACCTAGGTCATCTGCCCCCAGAGTTCCAAAATACTCAAGAGTAGCCCCGCCTTGGCATAGTCCTTGCAACACTAGCCTCCAGGTCTTGTAAACGGAGGCAATAATGATCCCGTTAAGTCTTATTGAAATGCAACTTTTGATCGCAGCAGTACTCTTTATTATAGGATGCGTAAGCGTACTTTTAGGAGTATTCATCCTGATCTCAAGAGGATACAACCGAGAGCTTCGAGCAATCGCGACCCATACTGCCCGTCTCGGACACAAGGGGCTAGCCCAGGACGTGTCCGGCCTGGTTAGCAGTGCATCGGGTTTGATTGAATCGATTAATCAACTGGTCAGGACCGCGAGTGGTGTTGGTGCTTTCCTGATCTTCCTCGGGATGATTATGCTGGCGTCTTGTTACTGGATTATCTCCCAAATCGATTCACTCCCAATCTAGATTTCACAAAGAATAGGTGCATATGCTTTCAAATGCAGATGTTTTAGCGAAATTTGGAAATTGGCTTTCGCCCGGGGATATCTCTCGAATATTGACGCGATTACTCCGGATTCCCGAAGCGTGGGACCAACTCCACAATCCTGATTTCATCACACTACTCCTAAATGAGAAGATCGAGAAAAATCTTCACCTCCCAAACCTTTTCCGATTGCAGAACCAGTTTTCCGCACAGAGTGCCACACATTTCAACTCCATTGAGGATCTGGATGCGAAGCTCATGGACCTTGTTGGATATGTTGAGGGTCTTTCATCCGCAGAGATTGGATTCCAGCACACGGCGATCCTCACCGAATACGTGCTTACGTACTTGTCTTCAGATCATGAAACTGTGCTTGAAAGGATAACCAGGGATCCCTCAAAATGGCGATCCGCAGTTGCGTGTGCCTGGTCCGAAATCGGAGATCTCAGCATTCTTCCTGCTACCCTTCTCCATAGCGATAACGATGAAGTTGTGCTCCTGGCCGTTAATGCAATGCTGGCAAATGCAGGGGTGGATGAAGCTGCTAAAACATTGCTAACCCTCTCTGGGGGCTCACTACCTCACAACCTTTTCCCTCTTATTTCATCGAGGGACCCAAATTTTGTCCGGAAGGTGATCGAGATTGCATCATCAGAGAATTTACTATTTTCCGGCTCTGCACCTGGACAAAGCTTTGAGTCCATGTTGCTGAAAGCTTATGTTGCCCGTCAGAACCATGAATTTGACACAGCAAGTGAGATCCTTCACGAGGCGCAAGAAAGCTCAAGTCGATTTAATGCATCCATCAGTGATCAATGCGCTGAGATTGCACGGGTGATGAAACAAAATTCTCTCGAATTGGAATCACGCGAGAATGCCAACCGATACGAGAGTACACCCCAACGGCGGGCCTCCCTGGCGCATTTACTCTTGGAGATGAACCGCCTGGAAGAGGCGCAGGAAGTATTAAATTATGACTCTGAATTCATTGAGGAAAAAATTGTGAATGGGATAATCCTCAATGAGCAGGATTTGATGGATCTAGCAAAGGATACCTTCATCAATGCTGCGGAGAACCTCAAAACACAATATCTACAAGATTTCGGATGGACCGAGGTTTTGATCGACAAATTGACCAGCCTTGATGAATATGACGCTGCAATTGAAGTTGCTATGGTCCGTGACCAAACACTTGGAGCGGATGTCCAAAACAAGGTTAATTATTCAAGATTTCTCCTTGAGGCTGGCGACCCGATTTCTGCTGCCGACAGTGCTCATCTTGCCTATGCACTCTCACCTCAATCGATCGAAGGTCGAGAGGTTCTCGCCATGGCGCTGCATGAATCTGGTCTTCCTGCAGAGGCTTTGGCCCATTGGAACGTTCTCTCAAATACAGATAAATCCGCCCTACTGCGCGTCGCTCAATGTGCCCTTGAAGCAGGTTTCATTGATCTGGCGATACATACTGCTGATGGGCTTCTTACGCACGAAACTTTGTCAAATGGCGCCCAAATCGTCATTGGACAAGCGCATCGCATAAAGGGCGATCTAAAAAGTGCGAAGGAATATTTTGAACATGTTGTGGAAGAATCACCTAAAAATACCAAAGCATGGATCGCCTTAGCCGAATGCCTGGAAGCATCTGGTGACCATGAAGAAGCGGGCCAAGTTCTAGTGAGAGCGATCCAAACGAATCCCTCTGATGCTCAATTGCTGCATGCCCAAGCACTGTGGCTTGAAAACGAAGGGCGGCTCAGTGAAGCGCTTGAGGCGGTTGAAAACGCGCATGGTTTAGATCCTAAAAGCATCGATATCCAGGTCACGTTTGGGGATCTGTTGAGGCGCCTTGGGCACCATGAGAAATCATTAGGTGTCCTTGAAAATGTGGTCTCTCGAAAACCCTTTTACTGGAAGGGTCTTAAATCCTTGGCACAGGCGCTTGCAGACATTGGGAACCACGATGCCGCGCTATCGATAATTACGAAGCTGCCAAATTCGGCTCCAGCAGAAGCACATTTTATCGCGGGCCAGATTGTTGTTCGCGCTGCCCACCAATCTAAGGATGTGAACCTGGCCAGCAAAGGTATTGAACACCTCCAACTCGCCGTCGACCGTGGATTTGAGGATCAACGTCTGAACCACTGGTTTGGACTCGCCCGAGAAACTATGGGTGAGTTTGATAAGGCATTTGATGCCTATCAAGCCAGCCTGAAATTACTCCCAAGTTCGGAATATGATCTTCTTCTGGGCTCTAAAGTGGGTCTCGGAAGGTCTGCACTTGCCATCGGTCAATCGACGTTAGCTACCTCCCTATTAGAAGATGCACAGAAAAGGGACCAAAGATCGACTGCGGTTCTGGTCGCCCTGTCTGAAGCATATTTGCAATCTGGCAAGAAGGCGAAAGCCTTTGACGCAGCAGAGCGCGCCCTTGACATCGATCCAGCAGACCTATCCGCTGTTGAACAAATCACCAGGGTGGCATCTGAGACCAACAATTGGGCATCGGCAATGCACGCCATGAAAAAATTAGTGGATGTTAGGCCGCTCGATCCATCCTCTTGGATCACCTATGCAGAGAGTGCTACACGAGCGAAAAATATTCCTGAAGCGCGCAAGGCTTTGGCTCAAGCATTACGGCATGCACGCACGGAGCCTGCCACACTCGGTGGTGTCGCTCGAGTGATGGCCAAGTTAGAACTCCCCTACTCCGCAATACGATGCATTCAGCGTGCGTTGAAAATTGCGCCCGATAATATTGTTCACCTCCGTGAATTAGCTCTTGCTGCTGAGACAGTGGGAGATAAATCGTCTGCCCAACGAGCCTGGAGTCGATGTGTTGAGCTCGATCCGAATGATAGAACAACCTTGGAGAAAGCCGCACAGGCTCACTGGAATCTTGGGTTACGGGCAGGTGCATTGAGCTTATGGGAAAAGGCTCACTCTGTCGATCCGAAACATGTGGATGTTCTAATAAAACTTTGTAGCGCTTCTTATGCCCAAGGTGATAATGATACTGGCCAGCAGTACCTCAATAAACTTGTTCGAACTGACCCAGACGACATCGACTTGATCCTTGAAAGCGCACGCCTAGCAATCGACTTAGGAGAAGCTGCATTCGCAGCAAACCTCCTGGGGGAAACTTTGCGCTTGGCGCCAACCAGGAATGACGTTCTTCTAACTTTGGCAGAAAGCTTCCTGAAGATAAATGAACATCTGAAAGCCAAAGAGGTCCTGAAATCCATAATCCTCGAACCTACGCCACCATCTTGTTGGATCGCAATTTCTGCTCTCACCGAACTCCAAGTGGGAAATGATCGAGTGGCGATGAGTTTCTACAGTGCTGGACGCTCACAGGACGGGATCAGTCCACACGATTCAATCCTTATGGCTGAAGCTGCTCTCGGCCTGGGAAAATGGGATGAAGCACTCATGTGGGTTGATCAAAAATCCTTAGAGCCTGAAACATGGCAGATGAACCTTGCAAGAGCAAAAATTCGAATCAGGATCGAAGAATTATCGGAAATTTACAATTTTGCCGATACGGTGAGACACAATCCATCAAATACACTTTTGAATGGCAAAAATAATCTGACTTCTGAAAATTTCATCGATTTAGCTAGGATGGACCTTGCCCCAAAGCATGCTTCCGAAGCGCTTATTATAAGAAAAGCTTTGATATCCCGCTCATTGGATAATACGCTCTGGAATGATGCTCTTCTCAGTCTGCAATCCAATCCATCTTCGGATATCCTCGAAGCGCTCTCTATTGCAAGCATGCGGTGGGGGAAAAATCAAGAGACGATTGAAACCGTTGCTTTGCGCGACGACCTTGGAATTGAAAGTGATTGGCTCGATATCATTGCAGGACTTTCACAACATGCTTTAGGTCAATATGCAGCCTCACACAAGTCTTTCCAACGCGGAGAGAATAATCCTTCAATTCGACCCATTTCAAAGTATTTATCCTCTAAGTCACTTATCGAATTAGAGGATGAAACCGCTGCAATAGAACACTTGAGCGCTGCTTTGAGCGTTTGGCCCGAGGAAGAAGTTTGGCAATATCAACTGGGTTCACTCTACCTGAACACTGAAAATCTCGACGCCGCCCTGCCCCACCTGCAGGAGGCATCAGAGTTATCTCCTTCAAACTCTGAATATCGGATGGCTCTTGCTAAAGGATTGAAGGAATCAGGACACCTTTCCCAAGCCTACGAATACTATCAAATAGCAGTTGAGGAGAGCCCCTCTGATGGACAGCTGTGGCTTGACGCAGCGAAATTGGCATTTGGAATGGGTGAATTATCCGAAGCTGAACATTACTACGAAAAGGCTTGCGAGCTTCTTCCTTCAGAACCCGGTGCATTCACTGGTGCAGCAAGGACAGCACTTGCATTGAGTAACACTAAATCTGCAATGAAAAAAGTGCGAACTGCGATGCAATTAGCACCTGAAGAACCTGATGTTCTCGTAACCGTGGGCGAAATCCTTGCACAGCAAGGCAAAACAGAAAAGGCCTTAAAGAGTTTTGAACTCGCCATTCCAAAAATAAAACATCCATTGCCGCTTCGAATTGCTCGGGCCAGGTTACTCATCAAAGCAAACCAAACCGCGAAGGCAATCGAAGAAATGCAAGCTCTAACCGATCTTTATCCTGAGAATGAAGAACTTTGGGCAGCATACGGCGAAATTTGCGAGCAAACCGACAACTTGGCGGAAGGGATTGAGGCAGCCAATAAGGCAGCAAAGCTTGCTCCGAATAATCCTGCTTATCGTTTACTGCTTGCCCGGCTTTCTCGAAAAGGTGGGCAACTTGATCGGGCTCTGGACGAGTTAACCAAACTGGAACAAAAAAACCCATCGAATTCGAAAGTTCTAACCGAGATCGGATTGCTCTATGAAGACCGCAGGCAATATACGGAAGCATTAGACGCTTATCAACGCGCAATCGCCTGCAATGGAAACTCCTCAATTCCATATCTACATGCAGGCGTTGTCCTGAAACACCTGAAATTCTATCCACAAGCTGGCGAGATGCTGCGAAAAGCGGTTGACCTGAATCCACAGGATCCAGAAATTATCCATCAACTCGCAGCTGTACGTGCCCTAGAGCTGGTGCATGGAGGTATACGCAAGATGGCGGTGGCAACATGATGGAGCGCGCAGATTTCCTGAATTTGATCCATGCTTCATACGTCACAGGACGATATGATTTTTCCCGCAGCGTGGCAGTCGACTGGTTGGCTCAGTGGCCTCAGGATATTGAGGTTAAGCTACTGCTCGCCGAAGCAGAAATTAAGGATGATCTATATGATCGAGCAATCGAAAGACTGAACCTCCTCATCCTATTTGATCCCGAGCTTACGGAAGCATACGAGTTGCTCGCCTCGGCTTATTCCAAAGTTGGTAATTTCAACCGAGCACATGTCCATGATGCCTGTCGCGCACTTCTCCGGCGCGAGAAATTAGGTAAAGGTCGTGTCCCCTCGTGGGTACGATCCCTGGACCGAACCAAACAAGCGCTGGATCGAGGAAATAAAAAGAAAGCGATTAAACAAGTTCAAGCAGCTCTAGAAGCCGATCCTGATTTTTCACTGCCCACCCTTCTGGCTGCGAAGGCCTATTTGGCTGCAGGAAAGGAAAGTGAAGCATATGCCCTCGCTTCCAGCGGACATGATCGCTGGCCTGAGTGCATTTTCTTCCGAATTGTGATCGCCGAGGGGTTGATCAAGAACGGGGATGTACGCCAGGGTGTTGAGGGACTTCATAAAATCGCTATTGATGATCCCACTGGCCGACTAGCCAGGAAGTATTTAGGAAAAGATCACCCCTATCAGGATCTGTGGCCCCTTCGCCTCTCAGCTCAACTTAGTCGCCCAATTCCCGCCGATGTGCGCGCCATATTTGGCGGCAACAGGATTGAAGCACAAACAACGGCGCCTGATTTTATCGAGCATTCCGTGATCAAGCCTCCGTTTGAGAAGCCAGCCGCTAGGATGATCAAGGAAGAGCATGAAACAAGCATAGATGTCGTAGATGAGCTGCCTGCGCCAATAGTAGCTTTAGAAGGCACTGCTAAGGACCTCATCTCCGAAAGACCTGATCGTATCAACCAACCGGACCACCACAGCGAATATCATATTCACATGCCTGTTTCGAGCGTATCAGATGAGGGATCCGAGGAAAACTTAGGGCTGGATCCAGATGCAGAAATACTTAAAAGTATTGAACGAGAGTTAGAACAAATTGCTGCCCGCTTGCACATCCGACAACCGAAAACCCGAAAGGATGTCCGCAATCCAGTTTATGTGATTCTCAGTTGTAAACAGCCCCTTGTTGCTAAATTTGGAGAGGCTAAAGTCAACCGTTTAAATGAAGCAATAAAGTTATTGGTTAAGTCGATCAAGAACAAACCGAGTTGGAATGCCATCCAGATTTACATCGATGACGCCTCCTCGATGAGCTATTTCAACATTGCCCCTGCAGATCCACAAAATGCATGGCAAATCAAGCTCAGGCTTACTGACCTGGATCAGAAGTTGAAAGAACAGGGTGAAATGATTGGTGCGCTGTTCATTATTGGGGGAAATGGAATTGTTCCTTTCCACATGCTGCCTAATCCAACAGACGACGAGGATGATGCCATCCCATCCGACAATCCATATGCAACAACAGACGCCAACTATTTCGCACCTGAATGGCCGGTCGGGCGTCTTCCTTCTGATGACGACCTCGATGTTCTCGTGCGCTACATCCGCTCAGCTGCGGAGGAGCATCGAATCGGCGGAATGGTTAATCTACCCTTGAGTCGCTTCTACGCATGGCTACTTCGTGTCATTTCCCGATTATTCCGCAGAAAACCAAATGCCTTGGGGTATACGGCCAATATTTGGCGTAAAGCATCTGTAGCAGTATTTCGAGCCATTGGCAATCCCGGATCTATGGTTACATCCCCACCTGCTGAAGTTGGATCGTTGCCTCCGCAGATTATCCGGCCAGTTCCTCTCTCCTACTACAACTTGCATGGTTTGGAGGATGCACCAGAGTGGTTCGGCCAACGAGATCCCTTTGAGGATGCTGAAACACTCTCGCCGGATTTTCCTGTTGCACTTCGTCCAGAGGATATAGTGAATGGCGGCAGAGCTCCCAATGTAGTATTCACAGAAGCGTGTTATGGAGCTAACGTTCTTGGCAAGACCACCGAATCAGCCATATGCTTGAAATTCCTCGATTCGGGAAGCAAAGCGCTGGTGGGGTCGACGAAGATTTCCTATGGCTCTGTGACGCCTCCACTCATTGCAGCAGATCTGCTCGGTCGCAAATTCTGGGAGGCTTATGTCGAGGGGTATCCAGTTGGTGAGGCTCTAAGAAGAGCCAAGTTGCAGCTAGCGACTGATATGCATAAACGTCAGGGCTTCCTCGACGGCGAAGATCAAAAAACTTTGATCTCTTTCGTTCTTTATGGTGACCCACTTTGGACCCCTCGTGAGGTTCGGAGGCAAAACTATGCAAAAACAATCGTCAGGAAATCTGTTCGTCCCGTAAAAATGAAAACCGCTTGTGCCCTGGGAGGTCCTGGGCTTGATCCTGACGAAGTTGAGCCGATAATGATGAGCAAAGTTCGATCCATAGTGGCGGACTATCTTCCCGGCATGGCTGACGCCATTTGCCGAATTAATCCACAAGATCCTTGCTGCAATGGAATTGACCACGTCTGTCCAACCAACCAACTCAAACTACATAAAGAAGCGAGTGGGTTTGAACCGACAGTTGTCGTATCCTTCTCCAAGCATATTTCCGTAGGTCGAAACAGGCACCCCCATTACGCCCGCCTGACAATGGATAAACAAGGGAAGGTTTTGAAGTTGGCGGTTTCCCGCTAAACCAAGTTCATTCTGTTCCAGTTAGGCCTCACTCGAAGGGTTTCAATCTGAGTGAGGCTTTATTTTTCGGCAAAGGATTCGCCTTGACTTCCCAGCAGCCCGAGCTCCCACGCTCGGGTTACGGCGTTGGGAGCAGCCGCAGTTGAAAATATCAAGCCCTCACCCTTGCGAAGGTTTTATGGCAATTCCTTGTTTTTATCATGAAACCTTCGCAAGGGTTTACTTATTCGGGAGCGGCAGCGTAGCAGCCACAAACCCCGTCTCCACAAGCCCAATATCGGCACACAACTTGCATTAATATATCTCGTAAGGTTGGACCTGTTATGGCAAAGACAATTCCACAATTGGGCTTTCATTATTTTCCTGACGATCAGCATTTCACT
>SDBS01004631.1_pt1 | contig 13466 bp, 9 predicted proteins | sample 2277091 | NCBI WGS metagenome assembly SDBS01 (sample SAMN10404972, study PRJNA504765) | marine sediment metagenome | isolation source: marine sediment core GS10_PC15, 163 cmbsf | place: Arctic Ocean: Southern Knipovich Ridge | collected 2010 | reverse complement strand
AACGCCCGCGGCGTGGACCTCAACCGCAACTTCGCCGCAGGCAACCGTCTAAACAGCAAGCGAAACGGATTGACCGCCTTATCCGAACCCGAAGCCCGCGTAATCTCCCGATTGATTACACGTTACCGGCCCAACCGCATCGTTGCTATTCATCAGCCGCTGAGTTGTATCGATTACGACGGCCCGGCAAAGACCTTAGCCGAACGAATGGCCCGCTATTGCGATCTGCCCGTTCGCAAAGTGGGCGCGCTTCCCGGCTCCCTGGGCTCGTTTGCAGGCGAGACGCTCAACATCCCCATCGTCACTATGGAACTGAGAAAAAACGACGACGAACTTACCACCCAACAACTGTGGGACCGCTACGGGCGTGCGCTCCTGGCGGCGATTGCATTTCCCGGAACTATTGAAAGATTCAGCATTAGCGAAAAATGAAAACCTCCGGGCCGATAACAAAACTTATCATAACGATTACATGCGCCCTGGCGACCTGCTCACCGCTGCTCTGTGCCGACGAAGGCCAGGCCGTCAGGTTCCTTGAATACAGCCAACTCGTCGACCTGCCTGACGCTCTCGGCGTAGCGGGTCCTTTCGTGGGGGTTCACAATGATGCGCTCATTGTGGCTGGTGGCGCCAACTTTGCCAGACCCGTCTGGCAAAGTGAAAAACAGTGGCACGACAAAATCTACGTACTGACAAGAACAACCGACAAGGCCGACAGTGTCGCAGGCCGGTACAGATGGATCGATGCGGGCCATCTGCCTTATCCAGTCGCCTACGGAGCGTCGGTCTCCACCGAATACGGCATCGTCTGTATCGGCGGCAACGATTCGCAGCGGACATATGATAACGTCTTCCTGCTCAAATGGGATCCGGCGACCGCACGGGTAACCTTCGAGCCGCTTCCAACACTTCCAAAACCCTGTGCATACACAACCGCCGCCCGCATCGGCAACACCATCTATGTTGCGGGTGGACAAAGCGGTGCAGGCCTTGAAACCGCCATGAAGAACTTCTGGTCGCTGGACTTTGGCGGTTATGGGAAAAGTGATGACGAAAATAAACTTAAATGGAAGAGTCTCCCCTCCTGGCCCGGGCAGTCAAGGGCATTTAATCTGACCGTCGCCCAGCACAACGGCCTCGCCGATTGTATTTATGTAATAAGCGGCAGACGCCAGGATCAGGAAGGCGGCGTGCGGTTGCTGCAGGATGTTTACGAATTCAACACGGGCGCCGACGAAAAACGCTATGCATGGCGCAGACGCACCGATGTCCCGCATTGTGTCATGGCGGGCCCGGCTGTGGCTTTGGGGCAAAGCCATATCTTCGTCCTTGGCGGCGACGACGGCGAATACTTCGGCCGGGCCGATGAACTCAAAGACAACCACCCGGGCTTTTTCAAGAACGCTCTTGCATACCACACCATCACAGACACCTGGATTGAAGCCGGCCCACTGCCCGCCAACCACGTCACAACCACCGCGGTGAAATGGAAAGACTCGATCATCATAGCCACCGGCGAAGTCCGCCCGCGTGTCAGGTCGCCAAAGATATACTGTGCAACGGCGGTGCGAACGGCCAAGTCCCTCGGCGCTACGTCGGTTGCCAACATCGTCAACTATTCAACCATCGTCGTCTATCTCATTGCCATGGTCGCTATCGGCGTATTCTTTTCATTCAGGAACAAAACCACCGACGACTTCTTCCGGGGCGGCAAACGTATCCCCTGGTGGGTGGCGGGCCTGAGCATCTTTGCGACCATGCTCAGCTCAATCACTTACATGGCGATCCCGGCAAAGGCCTACGCCACCGACTGGGTTTATTTTATGGGCCATTTCATGATTTTGGCGCTTACGCCGTTTGTCGTTTACCTCATCCTGCCCTTCTTCAGGAAGATAGACGCCACCAGTGCATACGAATACCTCGAGAGGCGCTTCAACGTCTTCCTGCGTCTCTTCGCAAGCGCATCGTTCGTCTTCTTCCAGATAGGGCGCATGGCGATCGTGATGTTCCTGCCCGCATTGGCTCTGGCGACGATCACGCCGTTTGAGGTCTCCCACTGCATACTCGCGATGGGGGTGCTGAGCATTCTCTACTGCACTCTGGGCGGCTTCGAAGCGGTGGTCTGGACGGATTCGGTGCAGTCAATCGTTCTCCTCGGCGGAGCGGGCCTGAGCCTTGTCCTGATCATCGCCGGTTTAGACGGCGGCTTCGGCGAGTTTGTCTCCATTGCGAGCGCATCCGACAAATTCCACCTGATTAATTTTGATTTCGATGCAACCAGCTTCACCACAACCGCTCTTTGGGTCGTTGTCATCGGCGCAATAGGCCAGAACCTTGTCCCGTATACATCCGACCAGGCGGTCATCCAGCGCTACGTCTCGACCTCCGACCGGAAAAAGGCCGCAAAGGCAATCTGGCTAAACGGCATCATGGCGGTGCCCGCCGGAGCACTTTTCTTTGCAATGGGGACGGCGCTGTTTGTGTTCTACAAGGGCCACCCGGAAAAGCTCGACCCGACTTTTCAGACCGACGCCATCTTCCCTCTCTTCATCGCGCGCCAACTACCTGCACCCATCGCAGGACTGGTCATTGCCGGCATCTTCGCCGCGGCACAATCGACGATCTCGACCAGCATGAACAGCACGGCGACTGCAATCGTAACCGACTTCGTCCGTCGCTTCGATCTGCTGTCGAGCGAACGCGCCTATCTCAACTGCGCCCGCGTCCTGACATTCATATTAGGGCTGCTCGGAACAATCCTTGCCCTGCTGTTTGCCTCCGGCGACGTCAAATCGCTCTGGGACCAGTTCATAACGGTGCTCGGCCTGTTCGGCGGCTCGATGGCCGGGTTGTTCCTGTTAGGGATATTCACCACAAGAACCACGCCCGCAGGCGCCGCCGTCGGCGCAGTTGCCGGTGCAGCGACAGTCTACGCAATGAAGACATTTACGGACGTCCATCTGCTGCTCTACGCATCGGCGGGGATAGCGGGCTGCGTTGTCGCGGGATACCTCGCAAGTCTGGCTCTTGGCGCAAACAACCGATCCCTGGAAGGACTGACAGTCTACACCCTTGACAAAAACCCCGAAAACACATAAACTGTAATGGCAGTCCACTCATGGGCCGATAACCGATAAACGGGAGTTTGTGCCGCGGGTCGCGACCTGGAAATAAAAGAAACGCAAAATACGGAGAATGCTGCAATGCACCGACCTATCGAAGGCCTTGTCGCCGCGCCGTTTACACCAATGAACGCCGACTGCACGGTAAACCTCGATATTATCGAACAGCAGGCCCGACTCCTTCAGCGAAATAACGTCGTCGGCGTATTCATCTGCGGCACGACGGGGGAAGGGCTCTCCCTTACGATCGGTGAGCGAATGGAGATCATGACCCGCTGGGCCGAGGTCGCCGGCGGAGAAATGACACTCATCGCTCAGGTGGGGCACAACAGCATCATTGAGGCAAGGTCGCTTGCTGCTCATGCCCGGCAAGTCGGCTTCGACGCCGTCGGCGCCATGCCGCCGATATTTTTCAAGCCGCGCACTGTTGACGAGCTGGTCGCCTGGTGCGCCGATATTGCCGGCGCCGCCGATCTGCCTTTTTACTATTACCACATCCCGTCAATGACCGGTGTCGATTTCGCCATAGCCGATTTCCTCAATGCCGCCAAAGACAAAATACCTAATCTCGCCGGTGCAAAGTTCACATACGAAAACCTCGCCGACTACGCCGCGTGCCTCGCTGCCGATGACGGCCGATTCGATATGCTCTTCGGCCGGGATGAGATGTTGTTGGCGGGTCTTGCCCTCGGTGCAAAAGGCGCAATCGGCAGCACATACAATTTCGCCGCCGGCCTTTACGCGGACATCATCGATGCGTTCGCAAAAAGCGACCTCCAGACAGCCCGGACCCTTCAGCAGAAGTCAATTGAAATGATCAAAGCAATAGCACAAACGCCGTGCGGCTTCCTGCCCGCCTCCAAGAGCATAATGAAAATGCTCAACCTCGATCTCGGCCCCGTGCGCCCCCCATTGCAAAACATAACCGACGCCGACTACAACACACTCAAAACCCGCCTCGAAAAAATCAACTTCTTCAACCACGCCGCCAAATAGCCCATCTGCCGGAAAATCGGCCCGGGCGACGACTTTCAGAATTGCATAAACCCGCCAAGGCAGCCGGAAAGCTTGAATCTTCAGGACAGACATGCTATGGTGATGCAAATGAGGCTCAGCAGTGCAGCAAAGAAAGATCATATAGTGTCATGTGGGTAATCTCGGTTTAGGCGTCAATTTGTGTTCAGCGGAGCCGACGAGAAAGGAAGGTATACGCATGAGATCAACAAGAGGCTTCACACTCATCGAACTGCTTGTCGTGATTGCCGTGATAGCGCTGCTCCTGGCGGTTCTAATGCCCGCACTGAACAAAGCCAAGGACCTCGGCAGACGGATTGTATGCGGCAGCAATCTCCGAACCATGGGACTTGCCAACATGCTGTACGCCGAAAGCCATGACGGCTGGTATGTGCCCTGTATGGACAGGACCATGGGGTCAGTTCGCAGCGACTGGATATACTGGCCGGGCAACCAGGATTTCAGAAGACTTGTTGGCTTCAAAGATCAAGAGAGTGCTTCAGAGGGCTGGCATGCGCCCAAGGAGTACCTGTGCCCCAGCGACGCCATATCCAACAAGAAAATCCGGGATTCCCAGTGGGTCAATTTTCTCAGTTACGGCTACAATATCACCGACTGGTACCATCCTAATTCCAACTGGTCCGCCATGCAGTATACAGGCCACAAGGAGACCTTTATCAAGAATCCTTCGGGCAAACTTATCTGGACCGAGAGCAATGACTGGTGGCTATGGTGGAGCGGATCCGATTATACCAAGGGCTGGGATGTGTTGGGGCAGGATACGATCACGCCTTACCAGCAGGCCGGATGCGCAGGCCCCACGCTCTATCGCCACAACGAAGGCGTTAACATAACATTTTACGATGGCCATGTCGAATATATGAAGAAGGTGAAAGTCTGGAACGCGGATAACTGGGCTGCCGGTTTTCCCAGGATGTGGTCGGTATTTGGGAGTTATCCTCCGACACCGCAACAGATGAACACGATACCGGTGCCTTGATTTGGGTCCGGGTCGGATTAGCCGGGTGTGAACTGGAGATTTCAAGTGAAAGGGCTGGATATGTCGACGCGGGTGAGAAATAGTGTTGTATTTGCAGTCGTGTTGGGTTTGTGTCTGCCGGCGGTTGGCCGGCCGGCCGGTCGGCGTGGGGGGTATGGCTATCGCGAGTCGGCCGATTTTGTGGTCAAACGCCTGCGCCTCAGACGCAACAGCATCGTAGTCGATATCGGCGCCGGAGACGGCTGGTGGGCGTCGAAGATGGCCGCCAGACTCGGGCCCAAGGGCTTAATCCACGCCGGCGAGGTCGAGCAGAAGAAGGTGGATGCGATGAGGACCAAATGGGCCGACCTCAAGCAGATCAAGCCGTATCTGTGCCCGACCGACGGCACGGGCCTGGAAGCCGATTCGTGCGATCTGGCGTTTCTCTCCAAGACCTATCACCACCTCAACAAGGATGGACACGTCGCATACCTGAAGCACCTCAAGGAGGTGGTCAAACCTTCCGGAAAGCTCGTCATCATTGAGCGGCACCCGGCGCTTGCTTCGGGCCGCAGCGCAGAGCACGGATGGCTGCCCGGGCTCTTAGGGCGACAGGCAGAAGTTGCCGGCTGGATGATGCTGCGATGCGAACTGATCCCCGGCAGCGACCACTTCATGGCAACGTTCGTCCAGCCGGAGACCTTCGCCAAGACATTCGCAAAACGCAGAGAAGCCGCCGAGAAGAAAAAAGCCGCCGAAGAAAAGAAGACCGCGGAGGAAACGAAGATACCTGCCGAAGAGAAGAAATCCGGCAAGCAGGAGAAGTAGCGCAGGTTCCAGCGGCGTGGTTTGGGAGAGATGTGCGAGAAATGTGACTGCATAACTTCCATATTAACTGGTTTGCAGGGAGGTTAATAGTGGGCCAATAGGCTGATTTTCTTGCAATCCGCTCCAAAGCAGAGGCAAGCACCGGGTCCGGGCTATTCTTGCACACGTCTGAGTTTGTCCTCTTCGTTGGCCTGTCGCAAAGGACGGACAATCTCTTCTCTTGCTTCAGTAATTTCTTCTTCCAACGGTTCCTGCATCAGCATTTTTTCTTCCTCTAACGCCGCTACAGCCCGCTCCGAGAGATTTGAACGTATTTTCTGTACGATTTCTTCGTCCGCCCCGTGCATCGCTATCGCCAGTTTTTGAGTTTCCACACTTCGCAACGCCTCCTGCAAAGACCTGTCCGCTATTGACAGAAGGTCCTCCCACGTTACCATCAAATTTACTATCATATCAGCGGTTTCTTCATCTTGTTGCTTGATATCATCAAGGATTTCGCTTCTCAGCCCTCTCTCCACATCACTTAACACTATGGCCAGTTCTCGCAGAACTGTTTTGGGTTTTTGTACAACAGCAGTCTCGCCCTTAGAACTCGCCAACCGTTTACTGACAATAGCTACCATCTGCTGCTTGACTCTATCTGCCAACGGTATCGGTTTGGCCATTTTCCACACAACCTTGCAACAAAACTCTTTGTTAAAAAGCACCAGGATGCTTTGAACCTTCTTGGGTTCCAACTCCGACAGTATCACCGCCGCCACCTGTGGATGTTCTTCCTTGAGCGCAAGAGCCAATTGATCCGTGTCGGCTGAACGAACATCTTTAAAAATATCTTTCGTTTCCGCCCCTTCTTTAACCTTAGACTGGATTTCTTCGGCCTTTTCTGCGCCGAGAACGTTTACCAGGGTTTCGTTGAGAAAAGTGCTTAAACTAAAGTTCTGACTTCTATCTCCTTTTTGAAGTCCGCTGCAGAACTCTCGAACAATACGCGATTCCTCCTTTTTGTTACGACGACCTGATGCGTGTATTCGGGTCATTTCCACCGCCAACTCTTGAATTGTCTCAGGTGGGACCCCTCGTATCAACTCACTGGCTGTCGCCGAGTCCAGATTCATTAAAAGTGTTGCCGCTTCGTACCGGCTTGTCTGTGTCATTGCCATTTACGTTAGCCTCTGGTCTGTCTTTTCATAAGCATGCCAATCGGAATTTACGAAAGTTCCCATAAGCCCGACTTACCCTGATTCTAATGAGCATCGGCAAGATGCCTGAGTCGCTTGACCAGAAAGTTTGGCTGAAAAGCTGCCTTGATGAGTTCAAAACGCGATTTCCCCCCAAAACCTTGGGGATATCCTTTTTTTGGGGGGGATAATTAAAAGGGTCGGAAACTTCAAGGGGCCGGAATGCTAACGGCTACTAAATGGCGGAAGAAGTTTCGTAAGGCTACTTCAGACGCGGAATATTCTGTCGGGAAAAGTCGCATCCTGCTTGCCGCGCGGAGGCTCATTGCATGTGTTTGGCTATTTTCTTATGAAGAGATTGCCCGGCAATTGTTTTAGCAGGCCCTTGAGACGGAGGGATATTACTGTTGCGTTGACTGCGCCCGCCGCAAGATTTGTCCGGGCGATGATCTCTTCTATGTGCTTTGGCTCGCCGTCGAGTGCTTCGTAGACCGTTCGTTCGTCGTCGGAGAGGTTCAGGCGTGACACGTCAAACAGCGGCAGGTCCATTTTAGCCTGCACCTCTTTGGCCGCCTTGCTTACATGGTCCTTTAGCCCCTCGCCGATTCTCCCTAAGGTCTCCATTACATCCTCCACGCAATCGACTAATCGTGCGCCGTCTTTTATGAGTCGGTGCGTGCCGGTGCTGATCGGCGAATCGACCTTGCCCGGTATCGCCATCACCTCGCGGTTATTGTCCATCGCCGCCCGGGCGGTAATGAGCGCCCCGCTTCGCCCGGACGCCTCGACGACAAGCACCGCCATGCAGAGTCCGGCGATGATCCGGTTGCGGCCGGGGAAATTCTCCGCAAGCGGCTCGTATTGCAGCGGCAGTTCGCTGATGCAGGCGCCGCTTTCGGCGATGCGTTCAAAGAGCTTTTCATTTTCAGGCGGAAATATCTTTGAGAGCCCGCAGCCCTGCACCGCAATGGTCCTGCCGCCTGCCGTAAGCGCCCCGCGATGGGCCGCCGTATCGATCCCGCGCGCCATGCCGCTGACTATCGTAAAGCCCGCCGACGCCAACATGTGCGCAAACCGGCTTGCCTGCTCAGTGCCGTATGTGCTGCACCTGCGCGAACCCACAATCGCAACGGCAAGACTGTCGGAACGTTCGAGCGTACCGTTTACATACAATACAGGCGGCGGGTCATAAATCGCCTTCAATGCGGGCGGGTACCGCTTGTCGGCGGCATGAACGATCCACACGCCTGATTTGTCGGCAAGGGCAAGTTCCTTTGCGACGTCAAACTTGCCGATACTCGCGGCGATTCGCTCGGCCGTCTTGTAGCCGATGCGTTTGACCTTTGCAAGTTCACTGACCGACGCGGCGATTACGCGGTCGAGCGAGCCGAAATGCTTCAACAGCCGTGCAAATGCCTTCGGACCAACCTCATCGGCCCGTATCACCGCCAGCCATTTTTCAATATCCGCCGAATGTCCCTGCCTGCCGCCGATAACGCAATCCTCCACAAACTCGCCATATCCAACCGAAAAGAGCCTCCGTTTTTCCAGGCTCGGCGTACAGTCTACAAAACCGCCCGACAAAATCAAGCGTGAAATTGGTGAAATTGCCGCACGGGCTTGTAATCTTGAGGGTTGCGCCTATAATCTATTGGTGGCCGGGCCAGTGGGCAGGGTCTTCTGTTGGGCTTGTGGCGGCACTTTTTATGACAGTGTGTCTTATGATGTGGAGGCAGGAATATGAATCTTCTGCTTGTTTGCGGCGTTGTTTTTTGTTCGCTGGTTCAGGCTGCTCCTGTTGGTGCTCAGGGCGATGCGCAGTCCTGTTCGGTCTTTCCCGTTGGGCTTCGGTGCGAATATCTCCGTGCGCCGTTGGGGATTGATGTCGACAGGCCGCGCTTGAGCTGGAAGCTAAAGGCCTGCAATCCCACCGATCGCGACCAGCGACAGCAGGCGTATCGCGTGCTGGTGGCAAGTTCCCGGGATCTGCTGGAACGGGGCCGCGGCGATCTTTGGGATTCGGGCGTCGTTGAGTCCGATCAGTCGGTTCATGTTGTCTATGCGGGCAAGGATCTTCGTAGTGGTATGGAGTGCTTCTGGAAGGTGCGCGCCCGCGACGAAAAAGGCACAATGTCCCACTGGAGTGAACCTTCCCGCTGGACAATGGGGCTGCTTGCCCAATCCGACTGGAAGGGGCAGTGGATAGGCGCAGATGAGCTGTTTGAGCGCAAGGAGGGCTGGCCGCCGCCGGACAATACCGTGCCCGATCCGTGGTTTCGCAAAACATTCGATTTGCCCCGAAAACCCGCCTGTGCCGTGATTCATGTCGCCTCCATCGGATACCACGAACTCTATGTCAACGGTCGCAGGATTGGCGATGCCGTCCTGTCGCCCAGCGCCACCAACCACCGCAAGCGTGCACGATATGAAACGTATGAGATTACCGATGAATTGAAGTCCGGCCGCAATGTGATCGGGCTCTGGTTAGGCGTGTCATGGTCGATCTTCCCCCATTACAAGACCCCGGACAAACCGCAAACGCCGATAGTGATCGCCCAGGCGGAAATTGACCCCGGTACGGAGGGGCTCATGCGGATCGTTACCGACAAGACCTGGAAAACGCATCCCAGCCCGAATACCCTGCTCGGCGTGTGGGATTTCATGCATTTCGGCGGAGAGATGTATGACGCCCGGAAAGAGCTGCTGACCTGGTGCGGCATTGACCTTGACGATTCCAACTGGAAGGGCGCAACCGTATATACACCGAAAGTTGTCCTGTCCGCCGAGATGATCGAGCCGAATCGCCGCATCAAGAAAATCACACCCAGGAAAATCACCAGGGTTTCCGAGAACACATGGCGAATCGACCTTGGCGTTAACATGACCGGCTGGTTTGAAATGGACCTGGCTGGCGAACCGGGCGATGTCATTGACTTCAAGTTCTCTGAGCGCCCCGATAAAGATATGACCCACCGCCTCTACAGCAGATATATCATAGGGCCAAAAGGCAAAGGCACGTTCGCCAACCGGTTCAATTACTTCACCGGCAGATGGGTTCAGGTCGAGGGCCCAAAATATAAACCCACTCTCGATCAGATCCGATGCTTCATGGTGCGCACCGATTATGAGCGGGCAGCCGAATTCGAATGCTCCAACAAGCTGCTAAACGACATCTACGCCACTACCCTGTGGACGTTTGAGAACCTGAGTCTCGGCGGATATGTGGTTGATTGTGCCCACCGCGAGCGGATGGGCTACGGCGGCGACGGACACGCCACGACGGAGACGGGGCTGGACAACTACGCCCTCGGCGCCTTCTACACCAAGTGGTCGCAGGATTGGCGCGACGTGCAGGGCAAGACATCGGTGTGGGGCACTGATCAGGAATTGAAGGACAACGCCGACGAAGGCAATCTGCCTTATACGGCGCCGACATACTGGGGCGGAGGCGGGCCGGCATGGAGCGGGTTCTGTATCACGCTGCCGTGGGAGGTTTATGAGCAGTACGGCGATGTCAAGATTCTTCGGGATAATTTCACGACGATGCAGCGATGGCTGGCATTTCTGGAGACCAAATCGAAAGATGACATGCTCGTGCGGTGGGGCGGCAAGTGGGATTTCTTAGGCGACTGGCTCTGGCCCGGCGCAGAAGGTGTCAACGGAGACACGCGCCAAACGCTGTTCTTCAACAACTGCTACTGGATATATAACCTGAAGACGGCGGCAAAGATCGCCCGCGTTCTGGATCAAAGCGATCTTGCCGAAAAGTACTCCGCCCGCGCCCAACAGGTCCGCCGGGCGGTGCACAAGGAGTTCTTCGATCCCTCGGAGAACGGCTATGTCGACAATTCTCAGGCGTACCTGGCGGTTGCTATTTTGACGGGACTGCCGCCTGAGGACATCGGTGCGAAGGTGTGGAAGCGTTTTGAAGACGAGATACTCGTCCACCGCAAAGGACACTTCTGGGGCGGGATCACCGGCGGGTACTTTATTACGAAAACACTGCTTCAATACGATCGGTGCGATCTCATGTTCGAAATGGTCTCAAAGGACACCTACCCCGGATGGGGCGATATGCTCAACAAAGGCGCAACGACCATCTGGGAAGCGTGGGACGGGCACAATTCGCTATTGCACAGTTCCTATCTGTACGTCGGCGCCTGGTTCGTCGAGGGCCTGGCGGGAATCAGGACCGGCGCCTGCGCGGGATTCAAAGAGTTTGTCATCAAGCCCGGCATTGTAAACAGCGGGAGCCTCAAATGGGTCAAAGCCGGATACGAATCGATTTACGGAACCATTCGAAGCGAGTGGAAAATAGAGCATCGGCAAATCCGCTTAAACGTCACCGTACCCCCTAACACAAGCGCGATCATCTATGTGCCCACCGGCGACAAACAATCCATCCGGGAAAACGGCAAGCCCTTGTCCCGGACAAGAGGCGTCGAGCCGATAGGCGATGAGGCCGGATATGTTCTGGTTCGTGCTGCACCGGGAAGTTACCAGTTCCAGGCGAAAAGTCCTTTGACAAAATGAGGACAGGTTAAACGATCTTACAGTAAGATGTCGAGAATACAGGCCCTGTTGGGTTGCGTCCGCACGCTGCCGGAGACGCCCGGGGAGTGTATAATTGTGGATTTGCACGCATTTTCGATGTTTTTGGCCTGCCACTTTCCACCGATAGTAAGCAATCGCAAGCGGCTGATTCAATTCCAACGCCGCCTGCAAACCAACGCGTTCATCTTTCTTGTGGTCCCGATGATATTGCGGGATTTACAATGCGAACATTTCAGATAATTCGGATGAACGCAGCCATGGAAGGCTGTCTTGCCGCCAAAAAAGTGGACTACCGGAAAATAGCGGGTATGCCCTTGCCCCCGGTCCATATTTTCCCCCATAGTGAACGGCTCCAGGCGGACGTCTTGTATTCTCCGGCGGCTTATAGTATACTGAAAGCCTGTGATTATGATAACGAGACAGAGATTCTACAAGTATTTGCTTGCGGCTCTTTTATTCGTCGCTTCGTTTCAGACGGCGGCTCGGGCGGACTGGCCCCGGTTCCGCGGACCGTGGGGAAACGGCTGGGCTTCGGTGCCGGGCGAGAGGAAACCGCTCGGTCTCCCACTCCATTGGAGCGAGACCCAGAACGTAAAATGGAAGACGCCGATCCCGCACCGCGGCTGGTCGACACCCGTGGTGATGAACGGACAGATATGGCTGACGACGGCGACATTGGAGGGCCATGACTTTTTTGTGATTTGTATCGATGCCGACAGCGGGCAAATCCGCTTCAATGAGAAGCTCTTCGGCTCGGACAATCCTGAACCGTTGGGCAATAACATGAATTGCTATGCCTCCCCAACGCCGGTCATCGAGCCCGGCCGGGTTTATGTCCACTTCGGAAGCTACGGAACCGCGTGTCTGGACACCGCCACTTACAAAGTCCTGTGGAGGCGCACGGACCTGCCGTGTCGGCACTACCGCGGTCCGGGCTCATCGCCGGTCCTGTTCAACGACCTGCTGATTGTAACGATGGACGGCGTAGATGTTCAGTACGTGGTCGGCCTTGACAAGAAGACGGGCCAGACCGTCTGGAAAACCGACCGCACGACAGAGTGGAACGATCTCGACGACGACGGCAAGCCGTTCAGGGAGGGCGATCTGCGAAAGGCCTACTCCACGCCGCTGGTTATTAAGACGGGCGGACAAACGCAGATGATCAGCGTCGGCGCCAAATCCACCTACAGTTACGACCCGGCAAACGGTCGCGAAATATGGAAGGTTCGCTACCCCGGCTACTCAAACGCCGCCTGTCCCATTTTTGGCAATGGAATGGCCTATATCATTACCGGCTTCGGCAAAACGGAGCTTTTCGCAGTCCGCGTTGACGGCCGGGGAGACGTTACCGACACCCACGTCGCATGGAAGACCGGCCACCTCGTGTCCCGCACACCCTCGCCCGTACTCGTTGACGATCTGCTCTTCACCGTCAGCGACAACGGCATCCTCATATGTCGCGACGCCCTGACCGGTGAGGAAATCTGGCAGCAACGCCTCAAAGGCAACCACGCCGCCTCGCCGCTCTATGCCGACGGCCGTATCTATTGCTCAAACCAGCTCGGCACGACAACGGTTTTCAAAGCCGCGCGCCAGTGTGAGTTGCTCGCCACAAACAAACTCGACTCAGGCTTCATGGCCTCAGCGGTGGTCTCAGGAAAAGCCCTCTTCCTGCGAACAAAAACCCACCTCTACAGAATCGAAGCCCTTAGGGTGGCAAATTCTCGCGAGTAGGGTGTAACATATTGTCGTAAAACGACTTACCGCGCAACATGCCTTTTAGTCTTTAGT
>SDBS01004630.1_pt1 | contig 13468 bp, 9 predicted proteins | sample 2277091 | NCBI WGS metagenome assembly SDBS01 (sample SAMN10404972, study PRJNA504765) | marine sediment metagenome | isolation source: marine sediment core GS10_PC15, 163 cmbsf | place: Arctic Ocean: Southern Knipovich Ridge | collected 2010 | reverse complement strand
GGCAGTTCCACATACACCACGTCTCCCAACTGCTTCTGCGCAAAATCCGTGAGGCCGATGGTGGCTTCCCCACCCTTGACCTTGACCCACTCATGATCCTTGGTGTAATAGAAGTCCTCAGGGTACATCGCCCTTCCTCCTTTGTAGTATGTTCATGTTGTTTATAATCCTCGCTGCGAAGACGACGCTTAATAGTCGCGCTTATAGAACGGAATCTCCACCACCCGGGCCGGGATCCGTTTACCGCGGACCTCGATCTCCAGATCCGTGCCCACCTCGGTGGATTCGATGGGCAGATAGGTCAGGCCGATGCTCTTTTTCAGGAAGGGCGCGAAGGTCCCGGAAGTGACCTCGCTCACCCGGTTCCCGCCCACAAACACGGGATAATGCGAGCGCGCGATCCCCCGCCCCACGACCTCGAAACCCGCCAACTTGCGGGCTAGCCCTTCTTCCTTCTGTTTGAGCAGGGTTTCCCGTCCCAGGAAATCTCCCTTCTTGAACTTGACCAGCCAGCGCAGGCCCGCTTCCAGGACCGTGGTCGTGTCGTCGATGTCGTTCCCGTAGAGCATCAGGCAGGTTTCCAGCCTCAATGTATCCCGCGCACCCAAACCGATGGGCTTGAGGCCGTGCGCCTCCCCTTTTTCCAGGAGGGCATCCCAGATGATCCCGGGAGTCTCGGACTGGGTGTAGATCTCGAATCCGTCCTCCCCGGTGTAGCCGGTGCGCGACACCATGGAGGCGACGCCCGCCACCTCGGTGTGCACCACGGCAAACGATCCCAGCGCTTCCAGGTCGGCCGGTGTGAGGGGTTTCAGGATGTCGACCGCCTTCCGTCCCTGGAGGGCCAGCTGAGAATAGCGGTCGCTCACGTTTTCGACCGTGACCTCGAATCCCTCGGTGTGGGTGCGGATCCACTCGAAATCCTTGTCCGTGTTGGCGGCATTCACCACCAGCAGGTAGTGCGTCTCGTCCAGGCAGTAGACCAGGAGGTCGTCCACAAACGTGCCCTCAGGCGTGGTCAGGGCCGAATACTGCGCCTTCTCGGGGCTGGTGCGGGCCGCGTTGTTGGGGGTCAGGTGCTGCACATACTCGAGGGCCTGAGGGCCGTTCACCAGGATCTCCCCCATATGACTGACATCGAACAGGCCGGCCTGGTTACGGACCGCCAGGTGCTCATCCATGATGCCCGAGTACTCGACAGGCATCTCCCATCCGAAGAACTCGATCATCCGGCCCTTGAGTTTTATGTGGTTATCGTGGAGGCGTGTCGATTTCATAAAGTTTCCTTGCCCACAAAGTAAAGATAAAAATTATCATATATTCAAGCTGTATTCAAGAATAACCTGCCAGAGTAAGCAAAGCAATCTCCTGCTTGCCCATATCACTTATTTTGGTATAATTGAGGGCCTATAATGATAAACCTCAAAGCCCAACTCAAACAGGACATCCTTCGCATCCTCAAGGAGCGCTATGCCACAGTGCCCGAGCGGATGGAGATCACCTACACCCCCGATATCAGCATGGGCGACCTGGCCCTGGCCTTTCCCCTGCAGATGGCCAAAACCCTGAAGCGGCCGCCCCGGGAGATCGCCCAGGAGATCGCTCCCCTGCTCGAGGACCTGGAGGGCGTGGCCCGCAGCGAGGTCGCCGGACCCGGCTACATCAACCTTTTTCTCAACCGAGAGCGCTTCTTTGCCGACAAGCTCAAAGCCGCCGGCACATCCACCCTGACACCCGAGCTTCCCAAGATCATTGTGGAGCACACCTCGATAAATCCCAACAAGGCCGCCCACATCGGGCACCTGCGCAACTCCGTGCTGGGCGACACCCTGGTCCGCTGCCTGCGGCACAAGGGCGAGAACATCGAGATCCAGAACTACATCGATGACACGGGCGTCCAGGTGGCCGACGCCGTGTTCGGATTCCTGGAGATGGAGCAAAAATCCCTGGACGAGATCAAGGCCATCCCGGGTAAGTTCGACTACTACTGCTGGGACCTCTACACTCGGGTCACACGCTTCCTGGAGGAAAACCCCGAAGCACAGCAGCGGAAGGCCGAGATCCTAAAGCAGATAGAGGAAGGCGAGGGCACAGAGGCCGAGATCGGGGCCCACGTCTCCCGCCGCATCCTCAAGGCGCACCTAGAGACCATGCACCGCCTGGGCATCACCTACGACCTCCAGGCCTGCGAGAGCAGCATCATAGCGCTCAAGTTCTGGGACAAGGCCTTTACCCTGCTCAAAGAAAAGGGCGGTCTCTACTTTGTCGAGGAGGGCGACAACAAGGGCTGCTGGGTCATGAAGCTCGAGGAAGGGCCCGAACAGGAAAAGATCATCGTGCGCTCCAACGGCATCGTGACCTACACGGGCAAGGACATCGCCTACCAGCTCTGGAAGTTCGGTCTTTTGGACAAAGACTTCAATTACGAGCCGTTCGTGGAGCAGGACGGCCGCACCATATGGATAACGACCGACCGGCCCACGGACCACTCCCCCGAATTCGGGAAAGGGCACAGGGTCTACAACGTGATCGACACCCGCCAGTCCTATCCCCAGAAGATCGTGGCCCAGGGGCTCAAATCCCTCAAATACCTCAAGGAGGCGGAAAACTCCATCCATTTCTCTTACGAGATGGTGGCGCTTTCGCTCGAGAGCCTCAAGGAGATGGGCCAAGTCCTGTCCGAGGAAGACCAGGACAAGGACTTCGTCGAGGTCTCGGGCCGTAAGGGCATAGGCGTCAAGGCCGACGACCTGCTCGACAGGCTGGAAGACAAAGCCCTGGCCGAGGTGGAGTCCCGGAATCCCGAATTTTCTGCGGAGCAGAAGGCCGACATCGCCCGTAAGGTCGCCATAGGTGCCCTGCGCTACTTCATGCTCAAGTACGCCCGCAACTCCCTGATCGTTTTCGATTTCGCCGATGTGTTGAGCTTCGAGGGCGAGACCGGGCCTTACCTGCAGTATACCCTGGTCCGCATCAACAGCATCTTCCGTAAGCTTGCTGAAGTAGATGAATTCGACGAAGGGGTCATCCGGGATTGGATGGCAGGCGGCTCCGTCCCCTTAGACATGCTGGATAAGGCCGAGGCCTCAGACTTCTGGGAGATCGTGCTCTACGCCGCTCAGGCGGATGAGGAAGTCCTCCACTCCCTGCGCTCCCTGGAGTTCCTGCACCTGGCCAAATACACCTTCAACCTCTGCCAGAAATTCAACGCCTACTACCACAAATACTCCATCCTGAACGAAAAGGATGAGGGCCTGAAAAAGACCCGCATCCTCACGATCTTCTACATCCGCGAGGTCCTCAAGAGCGCCCTCTCCCTCATGGGCATCCCCCAGCCCGAACGGATGTAGCCTTCACATCAAACCCAGTGGCTTGTATCTATGTGTCAGAGAACATGGGGTGGTTTGGTGGGCCTTTTCCTCCGACACATAGAGCCAAAACAAAGCCTTATCAACCTTATCCTGGTTGTGAATTAGGGGGTGCATTGGTGGCTCTGCGTTGCGTTGTGTTTTTTCTATGTGATGGAGGACATGGGGTGGCTGGGTGGGTCTTCTTCTCAACCAGAATGATACAACACATGGCCTTGACTTCCCAACTCACCACATGATATAAGCCACTCGAACTCAACAGATCAGGAAGAGTACGAACTGGAGGGAAGCGGTGGACTCTATGAAACTCGATGACGGCTCCCGCATCGCCGTGCTCGGAGCAGGACCGGCTGGGACGTTTTTCAGCTATTTTGCCCTGGGCATGGCCGACCGCCTGGGCATAGACATAAACATCGACATCTACGAAAGCCGGGATTTCAACGCCGCCGGGCCTCCCGGATGCAACATGTGCGGTGGGATCGTGAGCGAATCCCTGGTCCAGGCCCTGGCCGCCGAGGGCATCATCCTGCCGGACACGGTGGTCCGCAGGGGGGTCGATTCCTACGTCCTGCACATGGACGTGGGCAGCACCAGGATCAAGACCCCACTCGAGGAAAAACGGATCGGGGCCGTGTACCGGGGGGCCGGGCCCAAGGGCATCACCACCACGGACTGGGAAAGCTTCGACGGCTACCTCCTCCAGATGGCCCAGGATAAGGGCGCCAAACTGATCAACGAGCGCGTCGACAGGATCGTCAAAATCGACGGCCGCCCCGAGCTCCACACCCGCGAGGGCTCACAGCAGGCCTACGACCTCCTGGTCGTGGCCGTGGGGGTCAACACGGCTACGCTCAAGCTGTTCGACGACCTCCTCCCCGATTACACACCGCCCGGAACGGTCAAGACCTTCATCTGCGAGTACCATCTGGGGCGGGACATGGTGACGGAGTATCTGGGAAGCTCCATGCACACCTACCTCCTGACCCTCAAGGGGCTCAAGTTCGCGGCCATCATCCCCAAGGGAGATTATGCCACTGTCTGCATGCTGGGCACCAAGATCGACAACGAGCTCATCGAGACGTTCATGAACACGCCGGTGGTGAAGAAAACATTCCCGCCGGGCTGGAAGTCAGAAGCCAAGGACTGCCGCTGCCTCCCCAAGATCAATGTCAAGGACTCTCCCAAGCCTTACTCAGACCGCTTTCTCTTTATCGGCGACTGCGGTGTGAGCCGCCTCTACAAGGATGGCATCGGGGCCGCCTACCGCACGTCCAAGGCGGGTGCCAGTGCGGCCCTCTTCCAGGGCGTATCCGACGCAGCGTTCAAGCAGCACTTCTGGCCGGCCTGTAAGACCCTCAAGACCGACAATACCATAGGCAAGCTGATCTTCCTCGTGGTCGGCCTGCTGCAGAAGCCCAAGCCCATACGCAAGGCCATCCTGCGGATGGTCATACAAGAACAGGCCAAGACCAACGGCAGCCAGATCATGAGCTCGGTCCTGTGGGACATGTTCACGGGCAGCTCCCCCTACCGGGAGGTCCTGTTCCGCACCATGCATCCCAAATTCATCTTCGGGCTGCTCTGGAATCTGCTCGCCGCCAACTCTCCCTTCGGGGGGATACCCCAACAGAAGGAGGTTCCATGAAGAAAAAAGCCGCTGCTTTAGGCAAGGACTACCAGGACGGGGATATCATCGTCCGTGAGGGCGAGACCGGGAACCATATGTACGAGATCCAGGCAGGCAAGGTCGAGGTCGTCCGGGACAAGGACGGCAAAGAGGTCAAGCTGGCCGTGCTCGGCCCGGGTGACTTCTTCGGCGAGATGGCCATATTCGAGCGTGAGGTGCGCTCCGCCACCGTGCGTGCCAAGGGACCGGTCCGCGCGCTGACCGTGGACAAGAAGACCCTGCTCACACGCATCAGCGCCGACCCGACGCTGGCCTTCAGGCTGCTGGAGAAGCTTTCCGGTCGCATCCGGGAACTGGACAAGGAGATCGGATAAATCCTCGATGCCTTACCTTCACATCACCCTGCCCGACGGGAAAGACGTCATCTACAGTCTGGAAAATGACGAGATCACCCTCGGCCGCAAGGACGAAAACGAAATCGTCATACCCGAGGGCCAGGTCTCCCGTGTGCACGCCAAGATCACGAAAAAAGAAGACGGGTACTATGTGGCGGACATGGGGAGCTACAACGGGACCAAGGTAAACGGCGAGCCCATTAAGGAGGCCCTCCTCAATGAGGGCGATGTGATCCGGATCAGCAAGACCACGCTCGTCTTTTCTGAATCCAAGAAGAGGGCAGAGCAAAAGCCTGCGGCAGATGGGCTCTCCCTGAAGAACAACGAGGAGGCCTGGATGCAGCAGGTCGTATCCAGCGTGTCCAATATGAAGGTCTGTCAGGGCCCGGAGAGCCTGCTGGCCACCATCGTCCCCCAACCCAAGACCATCGCCAAAGAGATGGCCACGCCGCAACTCCAGGATGACGTCAGCGCCCTGGAGCGGACAAACAAGGTCCTCTATGTCCTCTATGAGGTCAGCCGCCAGCTGAACGCGCTGCAGGAATTCGAGCAACTCCTGGATAAGATCATGGACCTGATCTTCCAGGTCATCGATGCGGACTACGGCTTCCTCTTCCTCATCGGCGAGGGGGGGGCGGAAGACCTCAGGCCCGTGGTCATAAAATCCAAAGACAACAAGACATCGGACAGCGCAAGCATGGGCGCCAGCCGTACGATCATCAAAAAGGTGATACAGGACAAGGTCGCACTCTTGACGTCCGATGCCATGGACGACTCCCGCCTTTCGGTTTCCGAAAGCATCATATCCAAGAAGATCCATTCGGCCATGTGCGTGCCGCTCTGGGACAAGGAGAAGATCATCGGCGTCATCCAGCTCACGAGCACGCGGCTCGGCAACATCTACACAGACAGCGACCTGGAGCTCCTGACGACCATAGGGTGCCAGATGGCCATGGTGATCGGGCAGGCGCAGCTCAACCAGCAGATCCGGGCCGAGGAGGAGATGCGCAAGCGCCTGGAGAGGTTCCACTCGCCCCAGGTGGTCGAGATGATCCTTAAGGGCAGCCAGGACACCCAGGAAGACCTGATGGAGCCCAAGGAGGTCCAGGCCACGATCCTGTTCACGGATATCGCCGGCTTCACTCCCCTGGCCGAGAGGATGCACCCGCGGGATGTGACGAGGCTGCTCAACCGTCACTTCTCCCAGATGACCGACATCATATTCGATTTCGGAGGGACACTCGACAAATACATCGGCGACGGGCTCATGGCGGTCTTCGGTGCGCCGGTCGAGGAGGCCGACGATGCGGAGCGGGCAGTGAGGGCGGCCCTCAAGATGCGGGAGGAATTCCTAAAAATGAGGGAGTCGGAGGACCAGTCCGTTACCTTCGACATGCGCCTGGGTATTAACTCGGGTAATGTGGTGGCCGGGAACATCGGGTCGCCCCGGCGCATGGACTACACCGTGATCGGCGATCCCGTGAACATCGCCTCCCGGCTGGAGTCCGCAGCCGAAGCCAATCAGATCCTCATGGGGGAAGAAACCTTCAAGCTGGTCAAGGGAAAATTCAAGATCAACAGGGTCGGGGCCAAGAAGCTCAAGGGCAAGAGCGCCGAGATCATGGCCTATGAAGTGATTAAGTAAGGCGGAATAGATGGCAGATAATGCATTGAAATTCTGGGGTGTGGTCGGGTCCTCTCCCGTTTCCTGTTCCAAGGACCGGAAATACGGCAGCCACACCATCTGCTCGACCCTGGAGACCGGATCGGATGAGATATTCATCATCGATGCCGGGACCGGGCTCATTCGCTTGGGAAACCTGCTCTGCGCCCTGCCTGAACCGGAGGGCCGCAGGATCCATATCCTGCTCACTCATTTCCACCTGGACCATGTCCTGGGCCTGCCCTTTTTCAAGCCCCTGTTCTCTCCTAAGGCGCAGATCACATTCTACACCCCGTGGGACACACAGGAGACACGAAACACCCTGCAGGCGTTCATGGGAGGCCGCTATTTCCCCATCGATTTCAAGGACACGGCCTCTACCAAGGATTTCCGGCAGCTGCCGGAGGGGGCTTCCGAGGTGGCGGGCATCCGGGTCTCCTGGTGCCCCCTGAACCATCCCCAGGGGAGCGTGGCCTACCGCCTGGAGCACCAGGGGCAGTCCTGGGTCCTGGCCACCGACACCGAACACCCGAAAAAAGGCGAAGATGAGCGGCTGACGTCCTTCTGTCAGCATGCCGATGTGCTGGTCTACGATGCCATGTTCACGCCGGAAGAGTACCCTGAGAAGATCGGCTGGGGGCACAGCACCTGGGTCCAGGGAACACGGATGGCTGACCAGGCCAATGTTGGCGCTTTGTACCTCTCCCACCTGAATCCGGACTATCTCGGCGCCAAGCTAGACGAAATGCTGCGCCTGGCGCGGGAAGTCTTTCCCCGTACAGATATTGCCTGCGAAGAAATCATTTAAGACAGCAGTGCCTTCCTTGACTTGACCCCGGGCCTGTGCTATTTATTTTGGTCACAAGTCATAGATAATTCTACAGATAAACAGGGACTTTCAGATGAAGCTTCTGGAAACACTCAAAGAGCGGGTCCTCATCCTCGACGGCGGGATGGGCACCGAGATCCTCGAGCGCACGGGGAAGAGTTTCGAGTTCCCTGAGATCCTGAACCTGGAGAAAGATAGCGTAATTACCGACATCCACCGCGCCTATGTCGACGCCGGCGCCGACATCATCGAGACCAACACCCTGGGTGCCAACCGGATAAAGCTCAACGAATTCGGCGTCGGGGACTGCGTGGAGGCGATCAATTTGGCCGCAGCTCAAGCAGCGCAGAGAGCATGCGGAGGCAAACCCGTCCTCATCGCCGGCTCTATCGGCCCCATAGGCAAGCTCATCCAGCCTTTGGGGGATATCACGGTGGATGAGGCCTTCCAAGCGTTTTTTGAACAGGCGAAAGCCCTAGAAAAAGGCGGCGTGGATTTCCTCCTGATCGAGACCCAGATCGATGTCTTCGAGGCCAAGACCGCCCTGCGTGCCTCCCGGGAAGCCACCTCCCTGCCTGTGGCCGTGTCCATGACCTTCCCGCATGAGGATGGCCGCACGGTCACAGGATCGGACCCGGAGACAGCGGCCGTCATCTTTGCCGCCCACGGCGCCGACATCTACGGCATCAACTGCGGCGGCCACCCGGATAGGTTCGAAGGTTTCCTGCGGCAGACCCTCCGGCACAATCCCAAGCCCCTGGTCGTCTATGCCAACGCGGGAGAACCGCGGAAACACGGAGACACCACCATCTTCCCTCTGGGACCCCAGGAATATCTCCCCTTTGCCATAAAGTTCTATGAAGCGGGCGCCCATATCATAGGCGGCTGCTGCGGCACCACCCCCGACCACATCCGGCTGATCGCCCAAAAGCTCAAGGGGGAAAAACCGACGGAAAAAGCATCCAGACCGGTCGGCTTCCGGGCTGCCGGCCGCAACGCGATCTTCTTCGTTGGGGAAAGCCTCCCCTTCCGCGTCATCGGGGAGAACATCAATCCCTTTGCCCGCAAAGACCTGGCAAAAGAACTCAAGAACGGCCGCCTGGGCCTGGCCCGCAGCTATGCCCGCCGCCAGGAGCAGGCCGGGGCCGATGCCCTGGACATAAACCTGGGGAAACGGGCCGAAAAGGAGCCGGAATTCTTTGCCGCGGGTGTGTCAGAGCTGCAGCAGGTCTCAAACCTGCCCTTTTTCCTCGATAACCGCGTCCCCGAGGCCCTGGAACAGGCGCTCCGCCTCTATGCCGGCAAGGCCGTCATCAACTCTGTGACCGCTGAGAAAAAGAGCCGTGATGTCCTCCTTCCCCTGGCCAAAAAATACGGTGCTGCCGTCATCCTGCTGGCCATGGACGAGGACGGCATCCCCGAGACCGCCAAGCTCCGCTTCGACCTCATCCAAGACCTCATCCGCCAGGCCCTGGACCTGGGCCTCACACGCGACGACCTCCTGGTCGACCCGGTCGTTCTGTCCCTGGCTTCCTCCGAAGACAAGATCCGCATCACGCTAGACACCATCGAGCTCCTCAACTCCTTCCACATCCCCACCACCATGGGGCTTTCCAACATCTCGTTCGGCCTGCCCCGCAGGCGGCTCATCAACTCCTCGTTCCTGTGCATGGCCCGGCAGCGGGGACTCGACTCGGCCATCCTCAACCCGCTGGACCGGAGCCTCATGAACGTGATCTGCGCCGGCGATGCGCTGACCCAGAGGGACACGGGCCTCAAGCAGTACCTCGCGCGGTTCGCCGAGATCCCTGAGGAACCCGAGGAGGCACCGGCGCCGCAGCCAAAGACTCCGGAAGATGCGCTCTACCAGGCCATCCTGGAAGGGGAAAAAGCAGCGGTCGAGCCCCTGATGCGGAAGCTTGTGTCAAAGGGGATGGACGGCTTCGCCATCCTGCAGACTATCCTCTCCCCCGCCCTCGAAAAGGCCGGGGAACTGTATGAAAAGAACATCTACTTCCTGCCCCAGCTCATCCTGGCCGCCGAGGCCATGGAGACCGCTTCGCGCGTGCTGGAAGATGCCTATGACCTGGAAGAACAGGCCGGTAAAAAGGCCCGGATAGTGCTGGCCACGGTCAGGGGCGACCTCCACGACATCGGCAAGAACATCGTGCACCTGGTGCTGAGAAACTCCGGATTCGAGGTCATAGACCTGGGGAAAAACGCCGATGCCCAGGCCATTATCGACAGGGCGGAAAAGGAAAAGGCCGCAGTCATCGGGCTCTCTTCCCTCATGACCACCACCCTGGACGAGATGCAGGCTGTGATCGGCCTCAAAAACGAGCGGTGCCCCGAGGTCAAGGTCATCGTGGGCGGAGCCGCGGTCTCCCCCGGATACGCAGAGGAGATCGGCGCCGACGCCTTTGGCAAGGACGCCATGGATGCCGTGCGCCAAGTCAAGAAGCTCCTGGGAGGCGCAGAATGACCACATTTCGGGATTTCCTAGGGGGGGCCGCCCACATCGTCTTCGATGGGGCCATGGGTACCCAGATCTATGCCAAGGGCATCCCCAAAGGGCACTGCTACGATGAGCTCAACATCTCCATGCCCGAAGTGGTCCTCGAGATCCACCGCGAGTACCTGGAGGCAGGGGCGCAGGTTATCACTACCAACACCTTCGGGGCCAACCGTTTCATCCTGGAGGAATACTTCGACCTGGGGGACAAGACCCGAGAGGTCAACTACTACGGGGCCCGCCTGGCTAAACGTGCAGCCAAGGGGCGGGAGGCCTATGTGGCCGGCTCCATAGGCCCCATCTCTCGTCCCCTAGACCGGGAAAAGCCCCTGGGGCTGCCCCAGATCACAGCCTACCTCCGGGAGCAGGCCGAGGCTCTGCTGGAAGGCGGGGCCGACCTCATCGTGTTCGAGACCTTTGCCGACCTGGAGTCCCTCCTGGCCGGTATCGAGGCCGTAAAGGAGATCGGCAAGGACATCTTTGTCATCGCCAGCATGTCGTTCCCCAACGACGGCGGGCTGACACTCTACGGACGCAATCCCTACGAGATCGCGGCGCGCCTGGATAAATCCGAGGCGGATGCCATCGGCGCCAACTGCGGCACCGGGCCCCAGAGTGTTCTGGAGGTGGTCCGAAAGATGGGCTCGGTCTCGACCAAGGAACTGGCCGCACAGCCCAACGCCGGCCTGTCCCAGTTTGCGCAGGGCCGCTTCTACTACCCCTCCAACCCGGAATACTTCGCCCGCTACGGCTGCAAGCTCCTGGCGGCCGGGGTCAAGGTCATCGGCGGGTGCTGCGGCACGACCCCCGCCCACACACCGGCCCTGGCTAAGGCCCCCGCGGGCTGCAAACCCGGGAAGCGCAAACTGCGGCCCATCGCCGTATCGAGGCACAAGGAGGAACGCCTGGAGGAGCGCATCACATCGCCGCTCGCCGACCTCCTGGCCGGGCGTTCGGTCCTGGCCCTGGAGGTGGACCCGCCGCGGGATACCAATCTCGAGAAGCTGGCCAAGAAGCTCGAGCCCTACGCCCCTTCGCTCAACGTGATCAACGTTTCCGACAGCCCCATGGCCCGGCCCCGTATGTCGCCCATCTCCGCCGGGAAGCTTCTCAAAGACAGCCTGGGGCTCGAGATCATCGTGCACTACACCTGCCGGGACCGTAACATCCTGGGCATCCAGTCCGACCTCCTGGGGGCCGCCGCCCTGGGCCTGGATAACTTCCTGGCCCTGGGAGGAGACCCGCCCTCCATCGGGGATTACCCCTTCGCAACCGGAGTGTACGACCTGACTTCCGAGGGGCTGGTGAGCATGCTCTCCTCGCTCAACCGGGGCGTCGATCCCCTGGGCAATCCGCTGGGCCGGCAGACCGGCTTCCTGATCGGGGTCGGCCTGAGGATCGGTTCCGACACGAAAAAGGAAATGGAGGCGGCCCGGACCAAGGCCGACAAGGGGGCGCATTTTGTCATCACACAGCCGGTATTCCATATCGCAGAGAGCATCCCCACGATGGAGGCCCTGCAGGAGGCAGGCCTGCCCGTCATCTTGAGCATCATGCCGCTCATCTCAGGCCGCAACGCCGAATACATACACTACGAGGTCCCGGGCATCAGCATACCGGACACGTATCTGAAGCGCATGGAAGCCACAGAGGGTAAGGAGGGCGAAAAAGAGGGCATCCGCATCGCCCGGGAGATCATCCGGGAGCTGCGGCCCCTGGCGAGCGGCCTCCTGCTCATGCCGCCCTTCGAGCGCTTCCACCTGGTCGAAGCCGTCCTCGCATAGCACTGTGAGATATGCCTAAAAATCCCGTAGGGTCCGCCTCCGGATGTTATGGATGATTATTTCGACCAGGTCACGCTGTAGCGCTTGATGAGCCGGTACCCGTCCTCGTTCTCTTCCACTCCGTAGGCGGTGTCCCCGTCTATGATGCGGAGCTCGGATTTGTGGACAAAACGCGTGAAGAAGCGGCCTTCCTTGTCAAAGACATCGGTCCAGTACTCGTCCTCGCCTTCCCCCTTTTCCCAGGTGCGGACAAAGATGCGGCCCTGGTCGTCCAGGAAAAAGCCCTGATAGGGCGGGAACACCTTCGGGAATTCGAAGAGGTCCATCAGATTCACACCGCCCGCCATGCCGCTGAACGCGGCGAGGCGTTCGGTCATCTCCTCGATGTCTTCCGGGGTGACCTTCACGGGCTTGAATTCCTTCTGGATGCTGAGGAGATGCTTGCCCTGGAGATCGTACACCATGATCTCGTAATCCTTGTTCACCCCATACATCAGATTGCCGTCCGGATTGAACATGTACACCTGGATGAAATCCATGAGGTTCATCTTTTTCCCGGAACCGGGAATGGGGATCGGGAACTCGGTGGAGTCGATCGAAGCCAGCGAGTTGAGGTCCTTGTCGAACGTCATGAGCTCGAGTTGCATGGTCTGGCCATCCAACACCATCTGCCGGCCGGCATAATTCCAGTTCTTGTCGACAAAGAGACTGGTCAGGCCCAGCGTACCGCCCTTGATCAGGCTCAGGTTGCGGACAAATGCCCCTTCCAGGGTGAAGAACGCGATCCTCCGGGAGGCCGCATCTTCGATCATGAGCTCGTTGTCGGGAGAGATCTGGATCAGGCTGGGCATGGTAAACTCTCCCGGCCCCTGGCCCTCTTTCCCGATCAATCCCAAGAAGTTCCCATCTGTATCGAAAACCATGACCTTGCGGGCCTTGACATCGGTGGCATAGATCTTGCCGTTGTCCCCCACCACGAAAAAGCCGACCTCGGACAGAGATTTGTCCGGATCGTCATCGTATCCAATGGTCGCCTCGACCTTGAGCGAGAACTTGGTGGGGATGCCCTTGGGCGCGCTGGGTTTTCTCCCGTTCTGGATGTATTTGACGCCGTCGACCGTCTTGACCTTCTGCGCCTCTAGGGAACCCCATATTCCCAGGACCAAGAACAAGCTCAGAATAATACCGGTGATTCTCTTCATATCGTACCTCTCATTCATATCATCTCTATCGGAAATACTATTATATACGATTTTTTATTCAAGGTGTTCAAAAATTGGGGACAGGCCC
>SDBS01004629.1_pt1 | contig 13469 bp, 11 predicted proteins | sample 2277091 | NCBI WGS metagenome assembly SDBS01 (sample SAMN10404972, study PRJNA504765) | marine sediment metagenome | isolation source: marine sediment core GS10_PC15, 163 cmbsf | place: Arctic Ocean: Southern Knipovich Ridge | collected 2010 | reverse complement strand
ACATCACTACCCAGTTCGATTACCTGATCGCCCCCGCCCTCCTCCGGATCTACACCGACCATGAGTGCTTCCACAACATCGATATGGAGGATACGACGTCAGAGTACATGAACAACATCAAGCTCGGTGCGCAGTATATCCCCGATCCTTTCGGGAGGGCTGACGGATTCACATGGCTACCCGCGGCTTACCCCTCCGGCTGGATATCGATCGGTGTCTACCGGCCGCGGAGTGCGAGCTTCCAGAAGGGGCACGACTTCAACTGGTCTCTCCAGGGCGAGGGGGACATGCCTTTGGCAGCCTGGAGGTCAATTCACTCCGGTGCCAGGCTGCACAGCGATCTCTACTTCCACAACGACGGAGGATCTTCATCGAGGTTCTGGGGTGAATTCTACATCAGGTACAAAGCGCCGCTGGGCGATTTCGAGACACACCTCACGCACTACTTCAGGGATACACAGCCATTCAGATCACTCGAAGGGGAGACCTACTGGGGTATCAGATTCATCTGGTAAGTTTTCCCAGCAGGTAAGAGAGCATTTTACCTTGACGCACGTATACCAAGGCTCTACTTTTCCTGAACTCACGGTACCCGAATCCATTCGAAGCCAGGGAGTCCGCAATGAGACCAGTCTTTCGATTATTGAGCGATGAGCTTATCGGGAGGATAATTTCAGAGGCGAGGGATATTCTATGTGACCTGGGCGTCGAAATCCATAACGACGGTGTCCTCTCGATGCTCTCGGATCATGGTGCGAATGTGGATATCGGGAAGAGGCATGCGTGTTTCACGCCCGACATCATAGACCGTGCTCTCGAAACGGCACCGAGTTCAGTTAAGCTCTACGATGCTTCGGGCTGTGAAACTCTTGATCTGACGGGGCATAACGTATACTTCACTCCCGGTTCGACTGCGATAAATATCCTCGATTCCAGGAGCGGATTGATCAGAAAACCATCAACCGGGGACTACGTGGAGCTCACCAAGCTTGTAAGCAGGCTGGACAATATCGCCTCCCAGAGCACCGCCTTTATCCCAGCCGATGTTCATGCGAATATCTCTGACAGCTACAGGCTTTTCCTGAGCCTCTTATACTGCGACAAGCCCGTTGTAACGGGTGCTTTTACGATAGGCTCTTTTACAGTAATGAGAGACCTGCAGCTCGCGGTGCGAGGTTCCCTGGATGAGCTGAGGCAAAAGCCCCTTACGATATTCTCCTGCTGCCCGACCGCTCCCTTGAAATGGAGCGATGTCACTTCTCAGAACCTTGTCGATTGCGCGCAGCACTTCATCCCGGTCGAGTACATCTCGATGCCGCTATCCGGTTTCATGGCCCCGGTAACCCTGACAGGGTCTCTCGTGCAGCACACGGCGGAGACCCTGAGCGGCATTGTACTGAGCCAGCTCACCCAGCCCGGAACTCCGGTCATTTATGGCGGTTCACCGGCCATTTTTGACATTCGGTACGAGACGACGCCGATGGGGGCGGTGGAAACCCAGATGATCGACTGCGGTTACAACGAAATTGGTAAATATCTGCATCTCCCCACACAGGCGTATATCGCACTAAGCGACGCGAAGAGACTTGATGCACAGGCCGGGCTAGAATCCTCGATGGGTGCGACACTTGCTGCTCTGTCCGGGATCAACAACATCTCCGGACCCGGCATGCTCGATTTCGAGAGCTGTCAGAGCCTGGAGAAACTGGTTGTTGACAACGAGATCTGCGGAATGACGCTGCGCCTGATCAAGGGAATCGAGCCGAGGGAGGATTTCCCCGCTCAGCCCATTCTGGAGGAGCTGATAAGGGATAAGCATCTTCTCATCGCCGACCATACTCGGAAATACCTGAGGGTTGAGCACTACTTCCCGGGGGCGGTAATCGACCGCGCAAACAGTTCGAGGTGGAAGGAGGAGGGGAGCCTCACAATTGGTGAGCGGGCAACAAAGGAAATCGAGAGATTGCTGCAAGCATACGAACCCGCAAGCCTGGACGATGATACAATCGTGGAAATGACTGGGATCATGAAACGCGAAGCCGCCAGGTTTGGGATGGACTCACTCCCGCATGAGAGCCTATGAAGGCAATTATCGACTTCGCCCAGGAGGATATGACTCTCGACCGCAGGGCGATACTATCCAGCCAGGGAATCCCCCCTGAAGCCGAAATGAGCAAGAACTCCGAGCAGATTTATACAATGGCAACCGAGTTGTTTCGGAGACTCTCGGAATCCAGGGGGATTGTGGCCAGCATAACAACCTCACGTTTCGAGGAGGTCTTTCGCGGCGAAGGGACAAACGCTGAGGAGAACCCCGTCGAGGATATTTTCAGGAAAAGCAGCTACCTCGCTCTGTTTTGCGGCACACTCGGACAGGTTCTGAGTGACTGGGTGACAAGGCTCTTTGAATCCGGAGATTATGCACTTGCATATATGCTCGATTCGGTCTCTTCACATGGCGCTGACAGACTCAGTTATCTCGCTCGGGAGTATCTGCGATCGGAACTTGCTTCAGAGGGTTCATGGGATTCTTCGCAGATGATCCTGTGCTACAGCCCGGGATATTGCGGGTGGCAGCTGAGTGGGCAGAAGAAGCTGTTCGAAGCTCTGCATCCCCAGGAGATAGGTATTACCTTGAACGAGAGCTATCTCATGAGCCCGATAAAGTCAGTTTCAGGAGTTCTGATTGCAGGACCAGCAGAAATTCACATTTTCGAGCCTTCGTATCCGTTCTGCGTTACCTGTACGACCAGATCATGCATTGAGAGAATGCGGAAATAACAACATCCGTCATTGAGATTCAGAAGGATGGAAAATGGAGCTCTTGAACCGAATCTCTTTAAAACTGCAGAACGGTCTCGATGAAGAGGTTGCGAACCTCACCAAGGAAGCCGTCGAGAAGCAGATTCCTCCGAAGGAGATACTCGATAACGGTTTGATTGCCGGAATGAACGTTGTGGGGGAACGATTCAAGAACCATGAGATCTTTCTTCCAGATGTTCTGCTTGCCGCACGCGCAATGAATGCGGCAATGATCGTTCTGAAACCATTCCTGATCAAGGGGGAGATGCCTGTCCTGGGCAAGATCGTAATCGGCTCCGTTAAGGACGACCTGCATGATATCGGGAAGAACCTCGTGGCAATCCTGTTGAAAGGCGCCGGGTTCGAGGTCATTGATCTTGGCAACAATGTCCCCGCCGAGAAATTCGTTGAGGTGGCAAAGAATGAGAATGCGGGCGTAATCGGCATGTCAGCCCTGCTTACGACGACGATGACTGAAATGAAGAAGGTCGTTGACATTGCAAAGGACCAGGGGCTCTGCGGAACGATGAAGATCATCGTTGGAGGGGCTCCTGTCTCGGCGGAGTATGCCCTCGAGATCGGCGCGGATGCATACTGTCACGATGGAGCGAACGCCGTCGAAACGGTCAGAGCGTTCTTCACCGAAGATGGTCGATGAGCGAATTCCTCGAACGTCTGCATAGCGGTGACATACTCGTTGCCGATGGCGCCATGGGGACCCTGCTGTTCGAGCGGGGACTCGAGAAAGGCGAGTGTCCCGAGGAATTAAACCTGTCCCGGCTTGATCTGCTCGAAGACATTGCCAGGCTCTATCTTGATGCAGGAGCTGAAATCATCGGCACAAACACCTTCGGCGGATCCCCGCTGAAGCTCTCCTCCTACTCACTGGAGGACAGGGCATTCGAGATAAACAGGAATGCGGTAATGGCGGTAAAGAGCGTTGTTTCCGACAAGGCATATGTATCTGCATCCTGCGGTCCATGCGGCAAGATCCTCAAGCCCTACGGCGATATCGAACCTGAAATCGTATACAACAGCTTCGAGGTTCAAATGCAGGCTTTTGCAGAGTCGGGAAGTGACATCATCTGTATCGAAACGATGATGGATCTCGAGGAAATGCTTCTCGCTCTCAGGGCGGCAAAGACAATTGCACCGAAGATTCCCGTTATGGCAACGATGACCTACGAGGCCACTCCCAGGGGCTTCTTCACCATCATGGGAGTGACCATCGAGAAGGCTGCGCACACTCTCGGAGAAGCCGGTGCGGATGTGATCGGATCCAACTGTGGAAACGGCATCGAGAACATGATAAGGATCGCCCTGGAATACAGAGAACACTCCACATTACCCATCTGCATCCAGTCAAATGCCGGCCTTCCGGTAATTGAGGATGGAGAAACCGTCTATCCGGAGACACCCGCCTTCATGGCGGACAAGGTCAGGCAGCTGGTTGACGCTGGCGTATCCGTAATAGGTGGCTGCTGTGGAACAGGTCCGGAGCACATTAAAGCCATCATAGAGTCAATAACGAGTTATTGTGAATGAGTTCACTTGTAGATCCCGCGGGCGACTCCCCGTCAGACCGTAAAGGGGCTCTGCTGCCCGGTAATCGCCATTGCCGGAACGCTGTACTGGCCTTTGGACTGGCAGGTACCGAGGTGCTCAATGCCGGAGAAGAGCTCGAGTGGTTTCCAGTTCCATCTGAAATCCTTCACAGGAGCACTGATCCTGCCCTTCTCCACGAGGAAGACACCGTCCCTGGTCATGCCTGTGAGGTAGAGGCTCTTCTGGTCGACGAACCGTATGTACCAGAACCTCCTGATCAGGATTCCGCGCTCCACGCCCGAGACGAGATCGGCAGGAGTCCCCTCTCCGCCCTGCAGTGTGAATGTGCCCGGACTGAAAAGGGGTTCACGCCCGGTCTTCCTTGCCCAGAACCTGTCGCACTGCATGTTTCGCAGAACACCGTCCTCTATCCAGACGACACCGGTTGATGGCTGCCCCTCCTCGTTGAAGGGTATGCCTCTGACGGGACCGTGAAGGTTGCTTTCCAGAGTGAAATTACCGCCGGTGACCTTCTTCCCTTCCCGTCCGCTGAATACAGTGACACCCTCGTCGGCAACCCTTGCTCCCATCGACCAGACTACGAAGGGAAGGAGGTCTGCCACGGCCTGAGGTTCAAGGACGAGAGTGTAACCGCCGGGTTCGAGTTCGATCTGGTTGCGATTCTGCTCAACCTCGCGCGCAACCTCCTCTACGGCTTCGGAAACAGGCACATCCGCCCAGGACGAGGCGGCAAGCGACCTGTAGCTGGAAGCCCTTCCCTCGTCGAGGGTCAGCCTGAAAAGGCACCCGGTCTTCCTGTGAAAGGCCATGTTGCCGGTAGAGGTTCCTGCCGCCGTCGACATCACGGTGACCCCGGAGTATCCCGAAGCTTCGAACCCCCTGGACGAGGAGGTGTCGATAGCCAGATGAGCACCCTGCATCCTCGCATCGGGAGCTGCATTCGCGGTTTCCTCGTCGAAATCCTCTATGACGGGATAGACCTGTCCGGCTTCGACGGGCGGCATGTACTCGGGATCTGGAGCCGCCGACTCCAGCAGGGACATCGCCTGATCTATCGTCTCCCCTGTTGCATCCCGGTCGATTCTCTGTGTCCTGAGAACCGCCTTCCTGGAGCCGTCGCCCACAGTGAGCACCAGGATTCGCCTGAAGGTGTCCATGTTCTGCGTAATACGGTTCTGACCGAACCTGACGGCTGCGTTCCTCTCCTCCCTGAGGAGAACGGTGGCATCCCGTGCCGGTATCTTGTCGAGAACGCTGTCGACGAAACCGAGCATCTCGTCTCTGGTCATCCGGCACCACCCCCAACCTCGATGTCCCGGAACCTCGCGGGACTCGCTCCATGTGTCATCCTTGCGCTCTGGCTGGGCTCTCCCTTGCCACAGTTCAGGAGTCCCATCGGGGTGAAGAACCTGCTGTCGGCTATCCCGTCGCACGAGCCCCAGAACTCGGGCGTAGTCGACCTGTATATGACCTTCTTCAGAGGCTGTACTTTCCTGCCGCCCCGGATCTCCCAGAACATGTCGCCTCCGAACTGGAAGTTGATCCTCCGCTGATCGATGCTGAAGGACCCCCTCCCCTCGATGAATATCCCCTTGTCGATATCACCGATCAGGTCATCGGGGGTCACACCGTCACTGCCCGGCTCGAGGTAGAAATTGGGCTGCCTGTTTATGGGGAAGCTCGCGCTGTCCTGAGCCCGGCAGCAGCCCCTGCTGTGCTTCCTGCCGATCAGCGGTGCCGTTTCCCGGACCGAGCCGAATTCCTGGAAGATGCCGTTCCTGACAAGGTACCACTTCTGACCGGGAACACCGTCGTCGTCCCATCCCCAGGTTGCCAGCCCGTATGGAAGAGTGTTGTCCGCCAGAAAGCTGACCCTGTCGGAGCCGTACCTGAGGCTTCCCTCGTCGCCCAGTTTCAGGAACGACCTGCCCGCCCAGTTGGCTTCCCACCCCAGAACCCTGTCGCTCTCGGTAGGATGACCGACCGATTCGTGCATGGTCAGGCTCAGGTTGAGCCCATCGAGAACCAGGTCCATCCTGCCCTCAGGTCCGTCCGGTGCCTTGACCTTCATTATCGCTTCCTCGCGAACCTTCGATGCCCATGAGGGTATGTCCGCTTCATCGATCCACTCCCAGCCGGCCGCACGTGCTCCGACCTGGAGTGTCCTGCTCTGGGCTTCGTCTCCATCTACCGCGTAGGCATGCAGGACTGGCTGACAGAATTGGATGTCCGAGGAGACCAGGCTTCCCTCGGTATTGCCGAAGCATCTCCTGCGGCGCTCGGTCCACAGCCAGCCCCAGGAGAGCCTAATCAGGTCGGAGGACATCATCTCCTCCGACGCCATGTCGAGAAGACCTATCTTCTCTTCCCTGGGAACCGAGAATGGATCCTTCTCGCAGGGGCCGGTGTAGTCACCTGTGACCGGGGCCTCCGGAGCCAGCTCCAGGTCACCCGCGGCTCCACCCGATGCGGACTTCGCAATTACGACTGCCCGATCGACAGTCTCTTCCACATCTGCCTTGGCGAACCCCGTACACGACGCGAATCCCCAGCAGCCGTTCACCACGGCTCTGACTCCGACACCCTCCATCTCCTCGAGGGTCACTTCATCCAGCCTGCGGTTCCGGTAGACAATGGATTCCTCTGTGATTGTCTCCACCCTCACGTCACCGAAGGTCGCTCCCCTGTGCCGTAACTGCTCGACAGTCTTCTCGACAAGGTCCTTCATCGGTTCGCCCCATTCAACGGGGGACAGTCAGGGTTGTCAACGATACCGGTTATCCGCAGGTTGAAGTCCTTCTTCGCGGACAGCTTCCTGTTCAGGATGATGGAGAGTGTGATCCCGACGATCAGTCCGATCCCGGCGCCTGCCGCGCCCTGAAAGGGACCCGCCGGCATGGCGATGGCATACCCCACCATGAGCAGGGCTACCGGGAGAAGGAATGAAACGGCAATGATGGTCATCGATGCACGGGGCATGAACTCTACTTGAACCAGGTCGCCGACCGAAGCACCGACGGTGTTGTCGAGAGTGGTCTCTATCTTCCGCATTCTGCTGCCTGAAAGACTGAAGCAGGAATGCCGGTTTTCGCAGGAAGCACACTCGGTTCCGCCACCGAGTGAGACCACGATCCTGTCGTCAAGTACCCGTATAACTATACCGTTCTGTCTCACGGCGGCCCTCCTCCGTTTCTTGAGAGGCATGTATGATTCCGAGTATGCCAACGGGGCGCTGCTGCAGCCAATAGCGGGACGAAAGGTGAGACCGATGCTTGAAATCCTTCTTTTTCTTGTCGCGGTGCAGGGCTTCGAGGAGGACATGGAACTCCGCCGGTTCGAATCCGCTTGGGCTACAGCGGCACACTCCGATTCCCTCAGGATCGAGGTGCTCTCCGGCGCCGGATTCGAAGGGGCTGCACTACTGCTCGAAGTGATCCTCTACGGGGATGATCCGTCGCCTGAACGCTTTGTTTCCATCTGGAGGCGAATCGCCTCCGCGGAATCTTCTCCCCTGCTGGCAGACCTTTTTCGTGAACACCTGTCTAATCTGGAGAACATGGACTGGAAGGCCGAAGAGCTACTCGTCCTCTGGGAGATCGGATTCATGCTGGATGACAGCATGACTGTGAATGAGGTCGAGGAGCGGGTCTTCGCGGAGTATCCGGGGAGCACAGCGGCAGCGGCTATCGCGGGAAGCATATTCTACGACCTCCTGTACCCGGTCTGGTACAATGACTCAGCAAAGGTCGAGGTTCTTGGGAGATTCATCGAGAGCTACGGAGCATATTCTGATCTATGGCGCTCCAGGGCATACAGGTATCAGCTATCAGCAGGGACCGGCACTGCCGACTCGCTTCTATGGACCGAATACCTCGACCGCTGGCTCGAAGACTGCCCCAGCGATCCGGTGGCCTGCCTGACCGGTGCTGCCATGCTCATCGACCGGGATTCCCTGTGGACCGAAGCACTAGAACTGGCTGACCGAGGCCTCGACTGCAGCGAAGGCTGGCATCCCGTGGGCCTCGATTCCGCCGAACATGCCATCGAAGCACCTGCACTCTTGTGGAACCTCAGCTTCAGGAGATCCTATGCCCTCTTCGGGCTGGGAAGGCTTGAAGAGGCCGGAGAGGTCCTGGTTCCGCTGCTGGATCCTCTGCTCTACCCCTTGAACGACCACCACTCCCCATCCCCCTTCTACTGGCTGGCGGGTGAGATCGCACTGGAAATGGGTGACACGCTGCTGGCCCGGGATCACTTCACCACCTCATCCGAGCTGGGAGACGTGGTGAACAGGTGGGCAGGGAAATCCGAATCCCGCCTGAGAGAACTCTTTCCGGAGCAGGACGCACACCTGGAACGGATCAGGACGGAAAGAACATATGAGGGTCCGGTCTTCGAAGACGTGACGCATCTCCTGGGCGTGGACAGCCTGGTCCACGGGTCCCGTGTAGCATGGGGCGACTACGACAATGACGGCTACCCGGACCTCCTGCTCGGCAACAGCCTCTACTGGAACCGGAGGGGAAATGGTTTCGAGGACATCACCGACCTCACCGGGCTCTCGGAGAACAGAGGTTCGGGTGGTGTCTTCGGCGACCTGGACATGGACGGCGACCTGGACATCGTGACATCCGGTATGCCGGTGCAGGTCTTCCTGAACGAAGGAGGTACCTTCACCGATGCCACGTACGAACTGGGGATCTTCCCGACGGGATACCGCATCGAGGGAGCAGGACTCCTCGACTGGAACGCTGACGGATGGCTCGACGTCTACCTGGCAAGCTACGAGGAGCCCGGAACCCTCGCAGAGGGAACACCGGACAGGTTCTACCTGGGGGGGGCGGAGGGCTTCCGTGTAGTTACCGACAGCCTGGGGATAGTTCCCTTCCTGGAAGAGGACCTCTGCGGCAGGGGCGTCAGTCCCTGCGATTTCGACCGTGACGGCGACACCGACATATTCGTATCGAACTACCGCCTCCAGGAGAACTTCCTGTGGAGCAACGACTCCTCCGGAGCCGGGAATCCCGCTCTCGAAACCGGTACCGCCGGGCACGACAACGACGGCTGGTGGGGGCACACCATCGGGTCGGCCTGGGGCGACTACGACTGTGACGGTGACTGGGACCTGTTCTGCGCAAACCTGGCACATCCGCGGTACATAGCGTTCTCGGACAGGAGCGAGCTCCTGAGAAACGACGGGGGGGACTTCACGGACGTCAGATGTGCTGCAGGAATTCGCTTCGAAGAAACCCATTCCAACCCGCTCTGGGGCGACTTCGACAACGACGGCTGGCTGGATCTGTACATCACATCCATCTACCCGGACAGGCGGAGCTTCCTCTACATGGGTTCCGAAGACGGTACTTTCAGAGACGTCACGTTCCTCTCCGGAGCCAGAGTATTCAACGGATGGGGAGCTGCAGCCGCCGATTTCAACAGGGACGGCAGGCTGGATCTGGTCGTCGGCTCCGGGTCAGGACCCAGACTGCTGCAGAACGTGACCGAGCCTGCCGGATACTGGCTGCTCGTGGAGATACGGTCTCCCGAAGGGGTGAACGGCTCTGCGACGGGCTGTATCGTCGAGATATCGAATGGCGAGAGGACCTGGCTCAGACAGGTTGAAGGAGGAAGCGGGACCACCAGCCAGAATGAAGGTGTCCTGCACTTCGGTCTGCCGGGACCGGGACCATACACCTGGAAGCTCTTCGTTCCAGGATCACAGGATCCGGATACGGGGAGTATCCCGGAGACGTGTACAAAGATCTTTCTTCCCTGAACCGGGCAGGATATCGGTCAGATGAGTTCCCGGTAGACATCCAGAGTAGCTTCGATCATGCGGTCCACGCTGAAGAGCAGAGCCCTCTCCCTGCCCTTCTCCGTCATTGACCGCATCAACCCCGGATCATCGATCAGTGCAGAGATGGCTGAAGCGAGCGCTTCGGGGCTGTCCGGAGGAACAAGGATCCCGGTCTCTCCGTCCACGACGAGGTCCTCCACCCCGCCGCACCTGGTGGCTACGACAGGGAGACCGCCAGCCATGGCTTCGAGGGTGGCGGTAGAGAGCCCCTCACTCCGGGATGTGAGCACGAAGATATCGGCTGCCCTCACCAGTTCCCCCGTATCCTCCACGAAACCAGCGAAGTGCACGAAACTCCCCAGATCGAGTTCCTGTGCAAGCCTTTCCGTCTTGACCCTCGTCCTGCCCTCCCCGGCCAGAACGCATTGAGGCCTGGAAGCATCGGGCATGAGCGACAGTGCGCGGACGAGCAGAGCCTGGTTCTTGTTGGGCGTGAAGGCTGCAAGGCTAAGTGTGAGGATGTCGTGGTCTCCAGTTCCGAATCGTTTCCTGAGGTCATCGCCTCCCGGACTCATTCCGGTCAGAGGCACGCCGCTGTGTACGACCCTCAGCCTGGCCGGCTCGATTCCGTAGGTCCTCATGACTTCCGAGACTGCGTTCGACACGCAGAGGAAGCTGCTCACACGATTCATCTTCCATCTGGAGAGCGGATTCCGGGAGGGGGTGAAGAGAACGCGCCTGCTCACGACAAGCGGCCTGTCGGAACGCTTCATCGCCACGGCAGCCCATGCATGGGCATGCCCGGTGTGTGCATGAACGATGTCGGGGGCGTATTCCCTTACGACCGAACCGAGTCGTTTCATCGCCGGGAGATCGGCTTCACCCCTGAAACGGATCCTCACGGTTCCGCTCATCGGTGTGGGATACGATGCGTCCTCGGGGATGACCAGAGCGGTTTCGATCCCCCTGGAGCGGAGACCTTCTGCGAGGTAGAAGAGCTGGTTCTCGCCCCCCCTCCTGGTCCTGGCCGATGTGACGTGGAGTACCCTCATCCCGATCTCTGGCGCTCCATGAGCATGGCCCACTTCAGGAAGACGTATAGCCCGGAGGTTGTGGACGCGACGAGTCCCGGAATACCCTCGAGGAAGCCTGCCTTGAGGATGTATGCCGAGAATATCCTCCAGGACGGTCTCAGAGTCAGGTGGAACCAGCTGGACCTGATACCGCGTCCGTACATGTCGTCGCTCCAGAGCCTGCAGTAACGGTTCATCTTCTCCATGTGGTCCTGTATCGAGCTGTACGACCGGTGCTCGATACACCCGGTACGCAGCAGGCCAGCGGAATCCTCCGGAATAAATTCTTCGTGCACGCTCCGATCGGTCACATGTACGGTTCCCCTCCTCCAGAGCCGGAGTGTGGTCTCCCCCATCCAGGGCCCGAACCGGAGCAGCCTGCCCATGTAGAAGGTCCTCCGCCTGAACCTGTAGGCATTCTGCGAAGGCTGGAGATCGGTAATGGCATCCCTGAGCTCTGCCGTAAGACACTCATCCCCTGCCAGGGCAAGGATCCACTCACCGGTGGTTTCTTCGAATGCCCTTCGCCACTGGTCTGCATAGGATGTAAAGGCCTTGTGGACGACCCTGGCTCCCATGGTTGAGGCGATACTGCACGTTGCGTCTGTGCTTCCGGAATCGACGATGATCTTCTCGCAGCCGTCCGGAACGCTGGAGAGACATCTGACTATGTTGTCCTCTTCGTTCAGGGTTATGACTGCAAGCGAGTACTCCATGGCTCCTCCAGTACTGATCGCCCGGAAGATAGGCGCCCCGGAGCCGCTGTGCAACCTTGTGCGGCGCGATACCCCTCCGGTATGTTTCACAACTCCCGGACGGAGGAGGAATACACTGGACAAGAGAACCCGGATCTCCGGTTTCACGTTCGTCAGGAACGCGGTCGAGCTCGACTATCCAATCGTCGAATCGATCCGCTCCATCCTGCCCATAGTCGATGAATTCGTGGTCAACGTAGGCAACTGCACGGACAACACCCTCGAGATAATCAGGGAGATAGGCAATCCCAGGATAAGGATAATCGAGACCGAGTGGAATCCGGACCGGTTCGTAAAGGGCGCGACCAACGCTGACCAGACGAACATCGCTCTGGATCACTGCACGAATTCCTGGTGCTTCTACCTGCAGGCCGACGAAGTCGTGCACGAGGAAGACTTCCCGCGAATCCAGGAGACCATAGAAGAATGTGCCGGAAGAGATAACGTCGATGGTCTCCTCTTCCACTACAACCACTTCTGGGGTGACTACTCGAGGGTGCACAGAAGCCACAACTGGTACGACAGGGACATCCGGGTAGTGCGCAACGATCCCGCAATCCGCAGCTGGAAGAGCGCCCAGAGCTTCAGGAAGAACGGGCAGAAACTCCGGGTAGTGGACTGCGGGGCCTGGATCTACCACTACGGCTGGGTCAGGCACCCGCAGGTGATGCGCCTGAAATCAAGGGCACTGGACAGGCTCCACCATGACCAGGAATGGGTCGACAGGAAATACGCAGGTCCCGAGAAGCCCTGGGACTACGGTCCTCTCGAGAAGATCCCCCTCTACACCGGAACCCATCCTGCCGTCATGGAGAAGAGGATCAGCGAAAAGGACTGGAATGCCGGGAATTTCTCCGATCCTGACTATCCCCCGGATCATGAGCACCTCCGGTTCTTCCCCAGACTCCACTCCGCCCTGGAGAGGCTGATCGGGAGGAAGATCGGCGGCTACAGCAACTGGACGCTGGTGAAACGGTGAAGACACCCTGGTCAGCTTGCAGACTCGGAAAGGAAAACCATTGAAGATCCTGTTAATCATTAACGATGCACCATACGGAACAGAAAAGACGTACAATGCTCTGAGGATGGCTATGGCAATCCAGAAAGAGGATTCTGAAGCGGAAATGAAGATATTTCTACTCGCGGATGCCGTGTTTTGCGCCTTGCCGGATCAGAAAACGCCAAGTGGCTATTAGAACATAGAACGAATGCTGATGTCTGTTCTACGGAACGGTGGAGAAATCAAAGCCTGTGTCGGATGTTCAGAAGCTCGTGGAATTGATACTCTTGGATTCATTGAGGGTATTCACCTGAGTAACATGAAGGAATTTGCCCAGTGGTCTGTCGAGTGTGAGAAGGTAATAAGTATTTGAGTCGGGTACATTAGGCAAGGAAACGGATTGCAGATGGAAACGGTTATCGAGGTCAAGGGTCTGACACGCAGGTTTGGTAACCTGGTAGCGGTCGACCACGTGG
>SDBS01004627.1_pt1 | contig 13470 bp, 11 predicted proteins | sample 2277091 | NCBI WGS metagenome assembly SDBS01 (sample SAMN10404972, study PRJNA504765) | marine sediment metagenome | isolation source: marine sediment core GS10_PC15, 163 cmbsf | place: Arctic Ocean: Southern Knipovich Ridge | collected 2010 | reverse complement strand
TTATTAGTTTCTATAATTTTCTAATAACAATTTATATAAATTGTAATTTTTTTGAGCACTAATTTTCCAAGATAAATTCTTTTTTACATATTCTCTTGCAAATATCCCCATTTTTTTTTGTTGTGAATCATCACTCAAAATATATGCAATTTTCTCCTTCAATTCTTCAAAATCACCAAATCTAGTTAAAAATCCTGTTTTACCATTAATGATTAATTCTTTTGGACCCCAATGATTTGAAGCTATGACAGGTTTTTCGCATGCATTTGCTTCTAAAATAGTTAATCCAAAAATTTCAAATTTGGAAGGACATACAACTACATTTGCCATTGAATATACTTCTGGTAAATCCTTTTTAAGAATAAAACCAAGGAAAAAAACACGAGTCTGAATATTTAATTGTTTTATTAATCGTTCAATCGTTTTTTTATATCCGGAATCATCTCCAGCTATTAATAAATAAGCATTGGGAAACTCATCTTTTAATTTTGAGAATGCCTTGACTAAAACATCTATTCCTTTTCTCTCATTAATCCTTCCTACATAAAGTATAATCTTTTTTCCTTGAAGATTATATTTTTTAATGTTACTTGTCGGATCTGATGCTTTAAAGTGATTGGTGTCGATACCGTTTGGAATTAAATGAATTTTATCTTCAGAAATTCCAAATTTTCTCAAAAAACCAATTTCTACTTTTGATATAGCGATATAATCAATATCTAAGAATCTATTTTTAAGAAAAGTATCTGTTAAATCATATATTCTTTTATATAAATATTGAAAATAGTTAATATTGGCACATAATGCTCCGTGAGGAGTAATTACTAATTTTTTTTTTTTTAACTTTGCAATTAGCGCAGCATTATCTTCTTGAAAAGATCTAAAAGCATGAGAATGAAAGATATCAATTTTTTTACTATCTTTTAAAAGAGTTTTAAATAATCCTAGATTAATTCGGTAATCCCTAAATCTTAAATAAGAATTAAATCTTTTAACAATGAAATTTGGATTCAACTTTTGGAATAAATAAGTTCTTTGAGTAGCAAAATGATCAATTTCAGAAGAAGCATAAATTGTTGTTTTAACAGGATATTTAATGAGTTGCTTAGTTAATTCTATTATTACTGTTGCTGGTCCTCCATATTGAAGAGAAAAATATGGAACAAAATGTGCAACTCTTATCATATAACTCACATAATTTTATTCTTTTTTGAAATCTATATATAAAAAAGACATTATGAAAGGAATTCCTACTAAACTAATATAATCCATAATTATTGAATATGACGCACTAAATAAATAAAACATCAAGAATAAGATATAAACTAAAGAAATAATTATAGTTAAATGAAGTTTATTCTCACATTTCGTTATTCCTAATAGAAAAGAAATTCCAATGATTATGCACGCGATGAAAATCCCATTTAATCTCCCATAATTCAAAAATTTATTCAAAAAATCTAATATAATATACCCAAAAGGATGTATTGAATTGTAAGGACGCCAATTTGCAAAATGACGTGAATTAGTACCCAATGGAGATATAGTTAAAAAATAATGGATATCTTGAAGCATGAATGGTAAAATACATACCAAAAAAACACTGATTGTAATAAGTGATAAATAAAATGTATTTTTCAAACCATAAATTTTAAGGATATACAATAATATAATGATTCCAATTATCCATACTAATATTCTCATCGCTAATAAAAATCCAAAAAGAGTCGCAAAAACAATAATTCTTTTATCGATTTTTCTTGCTTTAATAGGGAATATCTTTAAAAAATTCATAATTTTTTTTTGCTCTGTTATATTATCAGGTAATAAAAATAAGCTCATGCCCAATATTAAACCCGTATTAATAAGGTCACTGTTGGTGGCTGTTTCTAAAAAAAACCAATCAGAGAATATGATAAAAGCAATAATAGGGATTATTAAATAATCTCTTTCAGTATTGATAAATTTATAAAGTAAAGTAATACAAAAACACGAGAATATAATCATATTCATGTAAAATGTGTATCCTCCGGTAATTAAATAAATTGGAAGATATAATATGAAGGTAAATGGAAGTGGGGTAAGATAATTTCCTAAATAAGTTTTTGAATAATAGGGAAACTTTCCTTGTAGAATCGCTTCAATTCCTACTCTAATTGCAGAATCTCTTCCAGCAGTTAAATAATATTCCCATGGTTTTCCAAGAAATAGTATTATAACATTTCCAAATATTATTAATATTATAAAATATATGATTCTCCACTTTACTCCAGCTAAAAAGAGAATTCCTAATATAAATGTAAAACTTAGAGCAACAAGAATAAAAATAAAAACTAAAATACCCAATTCATCATCAGTTAATAAGGATATCGCAGCTGGTATACTCACCAATGAAAATAAAAACGGAAGACACATTAACAAGTATTCTATTGGAGTAATTTCTCTAAAAAAAGCGTTAATTTTCTCGCTTTTGAAGCGTGTTTTTAATTCTTTCATGTCTTAATTATATAAATAATAAAAATTATTAAAGCATGATTGTTTAATGAATGTTTTATGAGAGTTTTATTCGCTAAATTCTAAGCTTTTAGAAATTTCAACACTATTTTGAATTTGCTTTAGTTTTTATTGACTAGGTATTTATTCTAATATGATGAGAAGAAGTAAAAAAAAGAAAGAATCATAAATATATATGAGAAAATAAAAGTAAATGAATATAACAAACTTCTATAAAAACAAATTTAAAATAAATATTTTAGTTAGAATAATAGATACCATATATTTGAATGCTCCCAAATTAATACAAATTTTTGAAGCAATTTTAAATCTAAATTTACAGTTTTTTTTTCATTCTCTTAATAACAAATTCTCAAAGATCTATCAAAATAATTTTTGGGAATGTGCAGAGTCTGTTTCAGGAATTGGCTCTACTTTAAAACAAACTGAAATAATTAGAAAAGAGATACCAATATTATTAAACGAAATGAATTTTAAATCTTTATTAGATATGCCTTGCGGTGATTTTAATTGGTTGAATAAAATTGAATTAAACGTTGATAAATACATCGGTGGAGATATAGTTCCAGAGCTAATTATTCAAAACAAAAAAAAATATGAAAATAACATAAGAACTTTCAAAGTATTGGATATTACCAGAAGTAGGCTCCCAAAAGTTGATGTAATACTTTGTAGGGATTGTTTAGATCATTTATCCTATAAAGATATTTTTAAAGCTCTTAAAAATTTCAAAAATAGTAACTCAAAATACATTCTTTCTACAACTTATACAAATCGAAGCAAAAATAGGAATATTTTTTCGGGAGGTTGGCGCCCATTAAATTTACAATTACCACCATTCAATTTTCCAAAAGCTCTAAAAATAATTAATGAAAAATGCACTCAAGCAAATGGTAAAATTTCTGATAAATCACTAGGATTGTGGATGTTTGAAGATATTTCAATAGAAAAAGGAAGAAAAAAATATTTTTCATAACTTTGATTTTAAAAATTGATATATTTTATTTGCTATTAATTCAATATTATATTCTTTAGAGACGACTTTCTTTGCGTTATTAAGAGCTAATGATATTATTTCTTTATTATTTCTATAAAATTGTAATTTTTTTAACAAGTCTTCTTCGCTATAAGGATTAAATAGTAAACCGGTTTTTTTATGTTCTATAATATTTTTATTTCCAGAGATATTTGAAGCAATTACAAATGTATTAGAAGCCATAGCTTCTAAAATCACATTAGACATTCCCTCCCCTAAAGATGGTTGAATTAAAACATCAATATTTGAATAAATCTTAATCTTATCTTTTTCAAATCCAGAAAAAATTATATTTTTCTCCAAATTCTGATGATGAATAAAGTCCAAAATATATTTTTCTTCAGGACCACTCCCATAAATAAACAGTTTATCTTTAGGGAATAACGATAAATATTTCAAAAAAGTGTTTAATAATAATTTTAGATTTTTACTTTTTAATAATCTCCCAATAAATCCAAAGTGTGTTTCTCCCATCTGATGTTTATTTATCTCACTAAATTTTGCACAAGAAATTCCATTAGGGATATTAATAATATTTTTCTTAGGAAAACTAAGGTCATTAAAGTTTTTATAGATCGTACTGTTTATCGCTTGGATGTATATTTTTTTTAATTTTACTATATACTTTTTTAGAAAAGCATGCCATCCATAGAATAAAATTTTTGATAGACCTAAATGTGTTTTGAGCATGAATTTTTCTCTTTTTAGAGTAGAAAAATCATTCGGTGGTTTTAAAAATAAAGGAATTTTGAAAAATAACCGAATTAATAGGAGGGATAATATATTATAGTAATAAGAATTGATATTTATGATATGAAATGGTTCCTTTTTATGTATTTGGACTATTTTAATAAATGACTTAATAAAAAAATAAACTGTGTTTAATTTGCTTGATTTAAATTTATGAATTATGTAAATTTTCAACTGATTTGTGATTGGTTTATATTCTGTATATTTTGTAAATATAGAAATCTTGAAATTCGTGATTTTTTCATAAATTGGTAGAAGTTCTAAAATTTGTGTATGCATTCCTCCGGTTGGTAAATTAAATTTTCTATTTTCATGTGTATTATAGACTATTATTCCTAAATGTATTTTAACCACCATTTCAGAGTTTTATTGGTTTTAATCCGTCATTCTCAATAAATGTTTCGTACCAAATTTCAAACATTAATAAATTCCATGCAGTATTCTGGAACCTCCATTTATGACGATTTTTTCTAATTTTTTTGACAAATTTAGGCCTTAATAAATAATTTCTTTTTTCTAATCTTTCTAAAATATCTTCTGATGCCTCATTAAACCCTGTTTTAAGCCATAAATTAATAGGCGTACCAAACCCTGTTTTCTTTCTCTTTACTATCTCTGGAGGAAGGATATCTTTCATTGCTAATCTAAGTATGTATTTGTCAATATTTCCTTTCAATTTTATATTTGAAGGTATTGAAGATGCCCAATTGACTATTTCTTTATCTAAGAATGGAATTCTTGCTTCTAATGATGCAGCCATTGTCATCTTATCAATTTTCATATTAAATTGACTGGGCAATTGATATTTTAAATCCCATCTTGTAAATTGGTCAATAATATTTAAATCACCAAAATAATTCTTTTTCAATAATTCCTGAATAAAACTAAAATCCTTTGATTTTAATAATTTCCAAATATAATATTCTCTCAATAGAAGAACAAAAGACTAAATATTATTTTAAGAATTATTGATAAAAATATTAGATAGTTCATAGAAATTACTGTTATTAATGAAAACTATGAAAAAATTCATTCTTAGTTTAGAATCAGAAATCTTTAATCATATCATTATTTTTACCCTTTAAAAGCTATCTTTCACAAAATATTTTTTAGTTATGTAACTAAATTATATTTTTTGTTATTACAGAATACACTTAAGAATGATGGTCTACAATAAAATTATTAAAAAAAATCTCTCTCAAATTTACGCGATAATTAAAATAAATGTTAAACTAAAATTACGTTTTAAAATTAAGTTAATTTTTTCATTTATTATTCCTATTATTGGAGTTTTAATGCCAATGATTGTATTGGGAAAATTTTTTGAATCTAATACGAGATTTGGAGTTTGGAATGAAGATAATTATTTAATTTATCAATTTATTTCAATAAACATAACTCTTTTAATGGGACTTATTGCGATATTCCCTCAAACATTCCGTATTGAAAAATTTTGCAACACTCTTGAAGCGCTTATAATTGCTCCATTTAATAGATTCAACTTGTTACTCGGTCTCTTTTTTGCTCATTTAATTTTAATTTCTATTCCATTTACATTCTTTCTAATTTTGAGTTATATTTATTTTCCAATATCTATTTTTAATTTCTTTTTTGTATTAAGTATTTTTTTTCTAATTGCGCTTTTCTTCACCGGAATAGGTCTTATTCTTGGAGTTTTAGCTATTTCTAAGGAAAATCTAGTAAATGTTTTACAATTCACAGTTTCATTAGTAATATGGTTTAGTTGTATTTCTTATCCAATTCAGATTTTCCCAGATCCGATCCAGAATTTAGCTTATTTTAATCCATTCTTTTATATTTTTGATGCATTAAGATGGGCATGGATTGATGATAATATTTCTACCTTTCTCGTAAATCACTTCCGTTCTTTCATTGTTTTAATTTTTAGCGTTTTGATTATTCTAATTCTTTCTGTTTATTTGTTTAATTATATATATAAAAAATTTGGAATTGTTGGATATTAATTAATAATGACGGATAATGCTATTGAAACATTTGATTTGACCAAAATATATAGTTTAAAAGGCAAAAAGAAAGAGTTAATTGCTTTAGACAAAGTAAATCTCTCTATTAAAAAAGGAGAAATCTATGGAATATTAGGTCCAAACGGTGCAGGAAAAACTACATTAATACAAATTCTTACAACTTTAATACAACCCACAAGTGGTTATGCTAAAGTTTATGAAGAAAATATTCTTAAAAATCCTAAAAATGCAAAATCTAAAATTGCGCTCATGCTAGATTGGAAAATGTTATATTATCGTGTTACTGCTTACGATAACTTAGAGTTTTTTTGTAGAATCTATGAAATTCCTAATTTTAAAGAGAAAATATTTAAAATAGTGAAAGAATTCGGTTTGGAAAAATGGCTCTTTCAATATGTCGAGAATTTTTCAAGTGGAATGAAAATAAAGCTTGCTTTATGTCGAACCATATTATTAGAACGTCCTATTTTATTTTTAGACGAACCTACTTTAGGATTAGATGTAACTTCAGTTTCTTTTATCGTTGATAAAATAAAAAGTCTAAATAAAACCATTCTTCTAACAAGTCATGATATGAATGTTGTAGAAAAATTATGTGATCGCATAGCTTTTATAAATAAAGGCAAGATAATGAAAATAGGGACTAAAGAAGATCTTAAGAAGATTGAACAAAATACGATTAAAATTGAAATAGGAATTAAGGAAGGAAAAGATCAATTAAAATCAGAATTGAATTCCCTGAATTTCATTATTGATATTGTTGAAAAAAAAAGTGGCTTTCTTATCAATATTAAAGAAAGGAAATTTTATCAGAATCTATGTCAGAATTTAGGTAGATATAGAGTTAATAAAATTAAAGAACATGATTTATCTCTTGAAGATTTATTTCTACGTTTTATCGAATAGTTTTAATTAAATGAAACTCTGCTCCTGCCTCTGCTAACATCGTAGGGGCAAAAGGTCTCCATTCCTCTCTGAATTTGACTCTTTTGTTCAAATCATAGTACATTTTTTTATCTCTGGGATCTGCTAAAATGCTGCGGTTACCAAGTGCTCTATGATCCCATTCTGCACGGCCTTGGAACTATCCTATAATTTTTTGCTTTGTTAATAAATTCGCAACTATTTCTGAAATACCGTTAGTATGTTCCTCATATTTCAACCTACAAAGATCTAATATTTCAGCTATTTCATCATTATTTTAACCTAAACCCCAGTATCCATGTGTTAGTTTTTGTTTAGGAAGCTTATATCCCATTCTCTGGTAAGTTACTAAAGTGGCACCGAGAGCATATCCTCCATCACTCCCATTTGGTTGAATAAACATGTCATCGGTTGAATAAACATGTCATCAGCTAATCCAGAATTTGCTATTTTTCCATTCATTACAGAGTTTAGCAAGACAGAGATTCTTATTACCGGTTTTTTCAATAAATGTTTATATATTTTTATGATGTTGGGTGAATTTTTAGCAATTAAGAAATGAACAGTTACTAAAAAACAAAATCTTCAATTTGAATAGTCTGAACACGAAAAACTAGAGTTTAAAAGAATTCTTAATGAGTTTTATAAAAAATATAAAGAATTATAAAAAAGAAGAGATTTAAATGGAAAAATTAACATTGTGAGTGGAGAAGATTTCAATTTTTATTCTTGGGATAATTATTTATTCTCAAAACTTTTCCTAATATAATAGATTGATTATTTCCAATTTATTGAAAAGCGGATTAAATCATGTTATTTAATTTGACTTTTTAGGTAATATTCTACTATTTTTATAAACTCGTGTCGTCTTCTATAGTTAGAGTCCTATGTAGAAAAAAAGGGATTAAAATTTAAGATTTTAGTGTTGCGACTAAAAATATATTTTGACACCCTAAAGTTTCTCTACCACATTTGGATAATAATAAACCTACTCTATATACCCAAGCTTTACGAGAATTTTTACCGAAGATCGGACGAGGAAAAAATGTACTTACTGGAGGTGGTATGTACATAAATTTTTGAATTTTGAATCCATATCTATTAAGTAATTGCCCTATAGTACGTTTATCAAAAAAGCATGTATGTTCTATATTACATTTAACATTACCAAAAAAAGCACTGAAACTATGATATATAAAAAAAGCATTTGGAGTAGTCAGTATAAATCGACCATTTGAATTTAAGTGTTTGCGAACAACATCAAGAAAAAGACCTGGATTAGATAAATGTTCTATAAGATCTCCAGCTATAACTATATCAAACTTTTCTCCTAAATCTATATTCTCAACATCTCCATAAATTATATTATATCCCTTCTTCTGAAGAATCTCCACATCATTTCGAGCTTTATCAACACCTAGAACATAGGATGCACGTTTATATAGAAGTTTATGCAACCAATACTTATCCGCTTCCTTTAGGGCAGAGTGCTGAATGCATCCTAAATCAAGAACCCGATCTTCTTTTCTCATTTCGTTTAAAATGTATAGTTATCGTATATATGATGCCAAATTTTAACTTTTTATTATGTTATTTTTATAGAAAAATCCTGATGATTTAAAAACGCCTTTAATGAATCTTAAGTTTTGCGTTTTTTTCCGATTAATGATAAAGATCTCAAATTAAATTATTCAAGAATTTCAGGTATTTAAACTCTGTAATACTTTTACTCCCTGAGCACTCTTTTTAATAAAGAGAATAGGGTATTATATCGGATAATTTGGATCTTTTCTTTATACTGCTTATTTTAATCAAAAACAAAAATAATAATAATTATAATTATAATAACGAATTATTCGTAATTTTTAATCGAGTTTTTAAATTTTAACATCTATTTTTTTCCAATCTTTCCTGAGAATTGAAGACATTCCTTTAAAATATATATTGATTAAAAATTAATGTATAGTAACTTTATACTTAAAAATTTAGAATTATATTCGGCTAATACAATAAGATTTTTAAAATTAATATAGTATTAAGCAATTTAATTTATTTTTTTATAATCTTTTTTTTATATGAAATTGGGATTTGACATAAAGGAAAAGTTCAAGATTTTCCTAATAAAATAAATTATCTCTAATCATGAAAAAGTTAAAATAATGGATTCAGGTTATTTTTAAAGATAATAAGTTATTGGGCAATTTAATCTGTTCTTTATCTTTTCACTTTTTTTTTATAAAATAGAGTTTCGATACAAAAAGGGACTTTAAATTCAGTACATTTAAAACGATTTATCTCTAAAATAAGAAAAGCTTAGAAGTAAAACTAAAATAAATTTCAGAGGTAATAAGTTATTGGGCACTTTAATCTGTCTTTTATATTTGTACTTTTTTTTGTAAAATAGAGCCTCAGTATAAAAAAGATCTTTAAATTCATTAAAGGAATTTGCATTTATCTCTAAAATGAAAAAAGCCTTCGATGTAAAACTAAAACAAATCTTAAAGATAATGAAGTATTAAAATAATAAAAATTAAGATCTATATTAAACTTAATAAAAAAACACAAAACTTAAGATGAATTAAATTTGTACATTTTACATTTTTTAAATTTTTTAGGCAGTTAAACAAGAAATTGCCCTTGATTTAGAAGACGATTTATGTCCGTTCAGTGTGTACATCTCCACTATCATTATTTAAGCAATACGAGACCACTCATTACATTAAAATATAAACATAACTATTGTATATGTCTCCCTGTTCTTTAATAACTCTATCGATGTGTTCTTTAACTTCCACAATCTCATTAAAATCATAAAATTTATTGAAAAGTGTTTTAAATCTTTTTTCATAACTTGTTATTAACAATTTAACTTCTTAGGTATAATGTCCTGGCGTCCTCTAAAGAATTAATTAATAATATTAAAGGTAATTCTAATCATTTTTATTGAGATGTCCTTTTTCAAAACAATAAAAAAATGCCATCCATATGCCGAATCTTGCTTTATACTGAATTTTAGATTATAATATTTTTAACTGGAGAAAGTCCTAATGGATCTGTGGGTAAAAATGCTCTAATCCTTGTTTTTTGAATTTGAAATTTAAAATCTGGAGAACTTCTCTTTTAATATTTGATAAATTCTTATTAAAAACCATTTATTGAACCATAGTTTTCTAGGTTGTAAATAAAATTTTATGTGATTTACTGGATTTTTGAGATATTTAATTGGAAAAATTAATTTATAGCGCCAATCCACTAATACAGAATGAGAAATTAATTCATATGCTAAGATCTCCGTATAAGATAATTCATTTTTCCAAGCTGAAATACGATTAATTAATGGTTTTTTATTTATATTTTCATGCAATTTGCCATATCTTTGTGGAACGATGTATTTTTTTTCCTTTATAGAGTTGTGTTGATTAATTGGAACATTTAGGAATTTTGAAATAAATTCAATTGTTTTTCTGGGAAAATGAACTAAATCCTCATAGTAAATAATGAGAAGGTTTTTTTCTTTTTTCTGAATGTTTTTTAGTAATGTTGAAATATTAAGCCATTCAATTGCTGCTCTAATCGGATTTTCTTCAAATGGCATACCCGTACTTGATTTAAGGCTTTTTTTTAACGAGTTAAAAACAGCTCTCCCATCCCTCACAATTCCTATATATTTAGAATTAGGAAAAAAATTCTTTATTTTCTCATAATGTTGAATATAACTTCCTTTTTTAACTCCAAATAATCTAGCATCTGGAAAATTATTTTTTTGAAAAATTGCACAGAGAGCTAAAATGAATAATCTAAGTTTTATTGGTATTCTTGACTTAAAATATGCTCTAATATAATCTCTACTAATATTCCAATCGCTAAATTTATTTTCCTTAAAAATTAATTGGATTATTGTTTCTAAATCGTTTAGATCATTAATTACATCACTTGGATAAAGACTTAAAATGTGAGTTATGAATTTACTTTCAGGAGGTATGGAGGCATTTACTTTTTTAATTAATAAATTTGCGAGAAATGTCGAACCAGACCTTGTCTCATAGAAAATAAAAAAAGGGTCATTTATTAATTCTATAGGGTTCATAATAACAAGTATAAATGTATATTATTCAGAAAATATTCCTTAAATTTTTTGTTGTTGTAATCAGTATTTGATTCAACCTGCAAAAATCAATTCATAGATTTCTTCTTTTTTAACGATAAATTAATAAAGGAAAAGGAGGAAAATTTTATGTATACTCAAATACAAAAAATACTTGTTGCAAGATCCATTTTCTCCTTTTTCCCAATTAATTATAGACTCTAGGTTTTATAAAAATATTATGTTCCCATTATTGATTATTTTTTAAACACACTCAAGATAGAGGGAGTAAACATTCAAGCGAAGAACTCTCAATTACCACGTTTTTAAACGTATTATTTGGGTTTAGTTTAAATATAGGGACTTAAATTTTGGAACATAAATGAAATTCACTCTTATACAAAAATTTAGAAAAGACAAGATTTGGAAAATTCGCTTGGTTATATTGCTAATATTATCTCTCAATTCTTGTCTTTTCTTGGTCTCAAGGGAAAATATCCTAGAATGATTTTTTATCAATTAAATGGAGAATAGAAAAAAAAGATTAGTCTAGATTTGAGTGGTCTGAAAAAGAAAAACCTAAATTTAAAAAATATACAAAAAAAAATTTATAAAATATACAAGATATTAAATAATGAATTAATTTGATTATAATCCTATTTTTACAGTTACGGAGGTTTTAATGAAGTTTTTTTCTAAAATAATTAAGAAAAACACCAGAAAACTAAGTTCAAAATTCCAACCATTATTAATAGCTTATCGAAACTTAAAACAATTAACAAGTGCACTTCTACTAGAAAATTATAGACCATTTTTATTGGTTTATCGAAAATTATTGGAAATAATAATATTCCCTTTAATTCAGAAATATCGGAAGATGTTATATATAATGGATATTAAGAAGTACTGGGAGAAACGTGATTTTTTTGAGGAATTGATAACACGATCAGGAGTAATTGAGTTCAGACAGGAAGAGGCTGAGTTTCTTACGGAAAGAATCTTGAAATTAAGACCATCAACTATTCTAGATGTTGGTTGTGGCTATGGAGCTCATTTAAAACTACTTGCTAAGTATAATTTAACTTTAATAGGGATAGATATCAGTATGCTCCTTTTAATGAATGCTCGGAGAGACAAATATCTTACCGATGTATCTTTAATTCAAGGAGATGCTTCCCAGCTTTGCTTTAACGATAACTCATTTGATTTAGTTTTCACACGTGGAGTGTTACAACACTTACCCCCTGATATGGTGAACAAAGTTAGGTATGAGATGATTAGAGTTTCCAAACAGTGGATTCTCCATCATGAAAACGAAAATCCCCCTCATAAAAGCGATCATCATTTTAAACATGATCATGCAAAATTTTATTGCAACGTAGGATTTGGAAATGGACTCATTCATATGACAAGCCCAATAGCTGATAGATATATTTTTCCTCGTGTTGATATGAGAAACTCGAAATCTAGCTAAACTCAATCTTATAAGACTCTAAAATAAAAATGGATTTCAGCTAAGATCTGTTAAGATACTAAATCAATAATCTCTAATGTTTCTTTATTATTAGAATGAACTACTTACCATATTATATATCTCAAAGGGTTTCAACCAAATCAAAAACGATTGATTTTCTCTGAATCGAACCTGCGTAAGAATAATGTGCTTATTAAAACAATATTTTTGGCTTTCTATCTTATAACATTCCAAGGTTTTTGCTTTTTTAAGGATTTTTTCTTTTTTTAATCCATTAAACAGACTAGGAATAAGATTCTTATCAGTATTCGTTATTTCATCTCCAATAATAATCATATCACCAAATACCCTTTTAACTTGTTTACACACTACTACATGATCTTGCTAACTATCATTATTATAATGTGTAAAAACTATATTCAGGTCAAAATTACCTTAAGTTTTTCTTTTGTTATTGATTCAATTAATAAAACTATTCATAATTAACCTTGTGAATTTAATGAAAATTTTATTCTATGGAGCCCATTTGAAACATTATTACCTTGCCAAATGGTTACGTAGTAAAGGTCTAGAATGTGATATTTTTCTACTTGATCGTAAAAAAGCTAATTCTTTACCTGAATGGGATGATTCATCATTAATAGGGAATTATCCAAGCTGGATTTATGAATTTTATAGACAT
>SDBS01004625.1_pt1 | contig 13471 bp, 4 predicted proteins | sample 2277091 | NCBI WGS metagenome assembly SDBS01 (sample SAMN10404972, study PRJNA504765) | marine sediment metagenome | isolation source: marine sediment core GS10_PC15, 163 cmbsf | place: Arctic Ocean: Southern Knipovich Ridge | collected 2010 | reverse complement strand
TATAAAAAAAGGTTTGCTGGAAATAATTTTAAAACGCGAAATTACGTTGCTACGATTAGGATGTGCGAGTAATCGTTAAGTGAAGTTTATATAGGTTAAGAAGTACGATCTATTTGACAAAAAATTATAATCTATTAAATTTTTCGAAATTTTTTCTTTATATAGAAAGGGGATAAGGTATTGGTAAACAGTTATAGAAGTGAATTTACGAAATGACTTTAATTGAAGGTCGCGAAGAAAAAAGGAAAAACATCTTTAAGAAGCACACACAAGTTCAACTTGCTATTGTAGAACTGATGAACGAAGATTCTACTATTACCGTGAAGAATGTTAGCGAAAAAGCTAAAATATCGATAAGTTCTGTTCGCAACTACGTCCAGGACTTCGAACGCTCGGGGGAATTGGTTACTAGACGGGTAGGGAGAAGTAGAGAGAGCAAAATTTTAGACATGTGGTTAACTGAAGAGGCTATTCGCACGATTTACGATCGGTTTTTAACTTGCTTCCCTGAGAACGATAAAGAAAGGTTGCTCGCTCTTTTAGAAGAAAAACTAAATAAGGATAAGCACAAAATTACTTAAGTCCCGCTGTAAAAAATAGGTAAAGCTTGTTCTTAGATTTGTTGTAGAGAACTTCTTACAGCTTAAGGTTAGGTTTTCTTCCCTGAAGGGATAAATTCAAAATTAAAATTGGAAATTTTGATCTTTAAGCATGGTATAAATTTTTTTTAAAAAATCTACGGTGATTTTAGAAAGAGAAAAGGTAAATTTTTTCTCCCCCATTATAATTGGTCTTACGCTTTTTTTTATTATTTCAGTTTTTATTTCAAATGGCTGTTCGAAGGTTTTTGCGCTAAGTAGGCCTCCTGCGTTGTTAAAATGAAATATCGTCAAAGTGTCCGAATATTCTGCCCAAACAACGAACTTAACTGGGGCTTTAACCGTTAGCACGAGCAGAGGGAAACCAATTTCCTTAACTTTTTCGTCTTTGACTCTTCTCGCTTCTAAGGTTTTTGGCCTCGTTTGCCTCCATTTCTTTTTAGCAAACGATTCTACTTTTTTAACTTCTTTCCTACTATTCATGCGATTCTTCCTTTAACAAGTATTAATTATATAATAATAAATAAAAAATTTAGTTTATTGAATAAGTAAAGGAAGGTATAATTGGTATTACTAAAATAAAAGGATTAGAAAAAAAAAAAGTAGTTAAAATTTAAGTTTTCGTATTCTTTAGATTTAAAGTTCTTTTTTAACGATTGTATTGTAAGTTACCATTATTTGATCAAGTCTAATATCAAAATCATTTAGTGTAGTTGCTGTTTCGAACCGTATTTGCACATTATATTCATCACTTAAGTATGCATCTGTTAATAGTTTATTACCTGTAATATAATTTCCTTCTGAATTTGATTCTAATTCTTCCCATTCTAAAGTATCCCAATTATAAATGTCTAAATCACAATCTACAGATGTTGTTGTTGCATAATCGTAATAAAATATTTTGATTTCATTAAAATTTTCAATTGGAATTGTTGTATTAATTATTGAAGTATGTTTATATTCCATTGGAGAGTAATAAATTTGAGCATATGCTGCTCCTATGTACCAAACTGTAGAATCTGACATCCATTGTTCGCAATCAAATCGTATCTGTAAAGCATCTGCTTCGTCATCACCATAGAGACCAAATGTTACACCAAAAGTGCGAGAATACCATGCCCAACTTGTTGTTCCACCAATTGTTCCTTGTGAAGACCAACCAGTATATCCTTCGAATCTATAACTACACTCTAAAGGCTCATAATAATCTTCTTTGCTGGTATAAATATATCCATATATTTTTATTGCTGTAATAAAATTGTTTGCAGGAATAACAACATTAGTCATATCAACATAAAAATAATCAGGGTAGTTTCCTGTAAGATAGCCATCTGTAAATCCTGTTGTCGTCGGATACCGTCTACCATCGTTAATGCATTCATATAGTGGAACATATATCCAACCATTATTTCCAGCATCATTAGAAGGATCGGAATAAACAAAACTTCCAGCTCCTTGATTCATTTCAGCATTCATGTAAGCATAATTATCAGCATCATCATATTCTGTGCTTCCTGTTCCTCCTATTCCACCTGTACTTCCATATACATAATCAAAATCGTCCCATTGATCAGGAGTTGCATGTAAATCTTCAGAAACAATAAAAACTTCGTATATTTTTCCAGTTGTAAAGATTTTAAATTCTGAATAATATTCATCTCCATACATGTCAGTTCCATAGATTGTGATGTTATGTAGTCCATCTTCTGGAAAACTAAATAATTCTCTGTTAGTAAATGATTTTTTCGCTCCTTCGTCAAACGAATATTGTAGATTGTCTAAGAAAACAAATCGATTGTAGACATCTAACATAAATCCACCTTTTATTTCATTTACTAAGAAATTATCGAACCAGAACGAATAATCTTCTCCTGAGTGATACACTGTTTCAATTTTAAATGCATTGATATTTGTAGGTGTTCCAGTGGAAAAGTCCATATATTCATCAAGCATTGTAGTGTTTACTCCATCTACAAAAATTTGACAACCTTCGGATACATTAAAGAAGACTACAAATTCTTGCCAAACATCTTGTTTGAGGATATTTTCTGCAAGTAGTGTTTTTGTAGCATAAGTTCCATAATATAAATCATCGTTTTCTAAAGTGTATACCATCGTTCCAGAAGTTCCAATTAATGTAATTAGAGCTGTGTTTTTATCAGTTATCGATTCTCTGAGAATTGAAAAAGACACATTTCCTGTTTCATAACCTTTAGGAAAGTCTCGTTCCATTAAAAATTCTCCATCATAATCATTATTTGTAATTTGAACTGGTTTGTTCATCTGATTCATAGATTCAATGACTTCAACTGTTCCTTCTTTTGATAGATCAACTATTTTAAAGAAATAAAAACTGACACTAAAAGAAGTTGATTCGTGATAACCACTTATTTCTATAGTATTAATTCCAGATTTAAGTTCATTATCAAAGTCAAGAGTTTCTCCAGATAACCATGGATTGCCATCATTTACTGTTAAAATTATTGGTGGTTGTAATCCTGTAGTTTCTATATGATATGATATTGAAAGATCTCTTCCTTCTGGATTAATATTAAATTCAATAGTTCCCGATATGACATATTCAGTTAAATATTCTTGAGCAGTAATGTGGAAAAAAGTATCATCATCTACTTGTGCATTAGCTACTGGATCAGTCGGACCACTACCATATTCAAGTTCAATGTCAGTAATATATATTATATCTTCTATATCAGAATTTACAACAGTCCAATCATCTGGTTCAGAGTTTACGTCGTTCGAATTAAACGAATCGTAATCTTCTAAAAATTCGTGAAATATTGTGTTTTCCGTTTCGTTAGGACTTACGATTCCTATTGGATATTGAATTGTGAAATTTCTAATTTCTGATTCGTATTCTGTTTCTCCAACAAGTCCAAACACTTGAATTGAATGCATTCCAGGTTCTTCGGGAAGAGTCACGTTAGCTGAATTACCTGAAAATGATGTAGGTGTGTCTCCATCTAACGAATATTCCATTGTAGTTAGTGTTACTTCAGGAATAATTTCAAGAGAAATTTCGTTCTTGTCACATGAAAGATTGTTTCCAATTAGGTTGTACGTCGTGTTTAATGGTGAAGTGATATAAATTCCATCGATTTCAAAGTTATCAATGTAACGATGTATTTTGTTAGAACCTAACGCATGATACGTGATTCCACGATGAATGATGTTATTTTTTGATTCTGTTGGAACTTCAATATCAAAATTCATTTCAATAGTTTCTCCAGGAAGTATTTCTACTACAAAAGATTTACTATAATAAATCTTTACGCAAATGTGATCAATGTACGCTGTGTTTGTCGTTCCTAAATTTTCGACAGCAATATCAACACCAAAATTTACATGAGTGACGTCGTTAAAAGTTAAATCTAAATTCCAAGTATCGTTAAGTGCACCATAGATTTCATAGGTATCGTCGTCTGTTGTATCCCAGTATTGTGAGCTTTTTCTAACGGAACTCACTTCTCCGTTTGGTTTCCTTAATCGAATCGAGTAATCTTTAATCGAATCAGCTCCAGACGCGTATTCGTCAATTTCGACAACAATTCCCGTGATAATGGCATCATCTGGAATATTAAAATTGAAGTTTGTGCATCGTAACCAATCAGATTCAGTCTCCGAAGAACCTGCTGCAATAACCCATTCAACAACTTCCCAATGACCTGTACCGTCTTCTCCAGTAGAACCCATTCGTTCTCCGCGTACTGTGTCTGCATCTACGAACTCGTATTGAATAAAACTATCTTCTGGATCGTCGTTTCCACCACCGTCGCATTCCATGATTCCAAGCATTGAACCACTTTTAATCATAGAATTATCTAAATTTACAGCACTAATGTCTATAGATTTTGAAGTATCTGAATTACCCCAGGTAAACGAACCTCTTTGAACAGATTCGTCTCCAGAAAATGTAATCACAAACACATTTATGGTAGGGATATCGTAATTGTTTGCTTCAGGTCTTCGTTCTGCTCTCACTTGTGTTGCTGAGTTTAACCAAACATCAATTCCACCTTCTTCAACGTCTTCATTTCGAACGTTCGCTTCGTAAGATGCAACAATAAAAGATTTTGACATCGTAACAGAATTAATTGTAGCTATATCGAAATCGTCAGTATTAGCCATTGATAATTCAGCTTTTTGTACTGAAAATTCAGTGTTTTGAGCTTCTACAACGTACCAATGTCCACTTATCGTACCAGTAGCTTGATCTCTTTCCATTCGAATTGTATCGTCATCTACGAAATCTGTCGTTACCATTGCACAATCCCAATCGTCATCGTTTCCAGAAATCTGCCAATAAGCCATCGGAAACGCTTTCGATTGAGTGATTGCAGTAATATCAACGTCATCGTAGGTTGCTCCAGACATCGTGAAAGTTCCAGATTGAACTTCAACATTTACACCATCAAATTCTACGATGTAAATGCTTAATATAACAGTTCCGGATCCTTCTCCTCTTTGACCAGTTATGCGTTTTGACGGCGTGGATTCAAAATATAAATCGACCATATTTTCGTCCCAATCGTCGCCTGTTGTATCTATTTTTTGAGACACAAAAGGAACGCAATTGGCTAAGATTTGATCTTTCGATAACGCGACGAAATTAGAAGTCACACCTGATAACGTTAGCTCAACATGTTCTACAGATTTTACGTATGAAGGATCTGTGATTGTCATTGTGTTCGAACTGTACGAATCGTCTTGTGTTTTTACGTTGTTTTCATTAGCCCAATTGACGTTTCCATCTTTATCAACATTTGTTACGGTTGAAGGGCTAGATTCAGAATAAACATTCTCTGAATTAACTCCAGAAATGTCGAACCATACATATTCTGGCGCGTTTCCATCGTTTGTAATGTTAACTGGATTAAATGAAGTACCTATAGACGAATACGAATCAGTTATTGAGATTTGCAAAACATCGAACCAATTGTATTTGAACTCTGTAAATTGTATTTCGTCGAACGTGATACTTGTGTCTACGATAAACGATTTTGATTGAATCACGGAATAAATGTTTCCTCTTGGCAGTATCGTGTATGTTTCCTGAACTATATTGTTGTTTACGAATTTCATTTGAACTTCTGCGTATGTATTTGTACGAAATTCTAAGTTAACAACGTCTCCTTTTGCGACTTGAGGATCTGTAATTCCTGTAATAATAGTATCTGTTTCGAATCTATTTTCTCCAATTATATAATTATCATCCCATGAATATCCAATAGCATCAAAATATGCATAATATCCTGTATCATCTGGTACTGTAGATACTTCTAATCTATCCATTTCTATTGGTGTTAGAGCATCATCAAAACTGCCATACAATTCTCCATTTATACGCACTTGCCATTTATTTTGTGCCAAATACATATATCCACCGTCAGTAAGTTCGAAATCTATACTCACATGATACCAAACATCATCTGTAGCACTGATTCCGATATCTTTCCATGTTCCATCATAATATTGAAATTTATCAGATTCAATAACTAAGTATATAGCACTTAAAGTTCCTCCATCTCCTAATATAACTTGAGATGAATCTGTAGCATCATCAGTTCGCATCCAAAAATCTAATGTTCCATATGTAGGAAATCCAAATCCACCAGAAAAAAGTTGAAATGCTCTAGGTCTACCAGTATCGCTAGAATCATGCAATTCCAATACATTATTATGTCCATCTAAATTAGAAATTATATCAATTGTCCCTTGTGTAGGTTCTCCAGTAATTGCCCAATTGGATGGATTTTGTCCAACAGTATCGTCAAGAAAATCGTACGTAGCAGTGTAGTTTCCGTTGTTAATTCCATCATCTTCGTAAATAACATTTGTGTGATCAAAATCTAAATCTTCAACAAGAGGAATTCTGAAAGGTATCTTTTCGTAATATATTATTGTATCGTTTTCGCTAAGAGTTATGTCCATTTCAAGATAATATACTCCAGAATAATCTAAATCTCCTGTATCAGTTATTTTGAAGTTAATCGTATCTTGTAATGATTGGAAGATTTCAGTAGTATTTGCAGTAAATCCTGTAGGAATATTGAAAAGCGTTATATTGATGTTTGGATATACCGTACCAACTAAATCTAAATCAAAAACAAATTCTGCGATGTTATTGGTTGTGTTCATTTCAACAATATTTTCTAATAAATCAGTTGATAAACTTGTGTTTATGATTAGATTATCGTATAGGTTTTCGTATTTAGTAATATTCTCTAATGAATAATCCCAATAAAAACTCCTTCCATCGTAATATCCAGAGGACCAAGAAAAATCAATAGCATCGATATAAGTTGAACTAACATTGAATTTACTTACATCACCCCTATCAAAGTCATGTGAAATTGTGAAATTAAATTCCGTATCATCAGAGTCCGAATAGGAGATATAATCTCCAATTTTAATTCCGTTAAGATAAAGATCAAATAAAGAGGATGTATAAATTATTTTAAAGTTATTCCATACATTTAATTCAATTTGTCTTGCTCTAATTGAGGTATCTGTTCCATATTTTACAAGATCACCTAATTTATTGATTCTAAAAAAGTTATCAACATCAATACGAGTGTAATTATCTTTACACATCCAGAATTCTATTGTTCCTGAGGTTTTAGAAGAACCGAAATCTCTAATAAGAGATCTAGATGCATTTTCTCCATACAGAGATATATTTACAATATTATTATGATTTAAATAATCTGAAACTAACGAAGTATTTGCAATACTTGATACCTTATAAAATATTTCTGCATAAAGAACATCAATATCTGAATAACTTCCTGTACTAGGAAGATCGGGACATTCGATTCTTACTTTAAAATCGTCTAAATCAGATTCGTCAAGTCCCGACCAAGATAATGTGTACCAAGTATAATCTCCATCAATTCGAACACTTTTTTCTGATTCCCAACTTGAACCGTCATCAAAACTAATATCAAATTTTGTTTCATCTTCAGGGTCATTATTTCCTTCTCCTGCAATATGCAATTTCACTCCCAAACAGCTTGAGAAACTGTCAAAATCAGTAAAATCAAATTTTACATAGTTTCCACGCCATTGCCCATCAAAATAATAATCTGAAGAAGTCCATTGAATTACAGTACTAGGAAAGTCTGCATCAAAAGAAGGATTTGTTATATCTTCGTCTATTTCCGTATAATAATCATTTCCGGTACTATATGACCATTTATGAGCATCTAAATCGTCTCCGTTAGGTCTTAATATTGTTTTGAAAACACCATCATCAGATTCGGTTGCAGTCCATCCCGAAGGCATAGTTCCTACGGAATCGTCAAGAAAATCGTAATCTACTCTTTGTTTTAGTTGATTAAGAACTTCATTAGTTTCGTTATGTTGGAATGTGTTAAGAAGAGATTTGTATTCCTCAATTAGAAGATCATAAGTGCTTGGTTTATCCCAAGCAGTTAGATCATCGTAAAAATCTTTGATCTTTGAATCTAAAACGGGTTGTGTGGATGAAATATATTCTACTCCTCTATATATTTCTTCTCGACCTGACTGAACTTCAGAATCAACTTTAAGTCCCACATTAAATTCCAGACAAGATGTAGTTGTCGATAAAGTTCTTGTCAAATTTAAAGTTTGTTCTTGGTCTACAATATATCCATAATCATCTTCCCATTTTCCTTCATAATCAGAATAATCGCCCCCTGCTGAGAAATTAGCATGGAGATATGACATTGTATCCCCATTATTATGTACACTTAGAGTAAGATTCACCACATCTCCAACTTCTAATCCGCCTTGTCTTTTAAGCTCAGCTTCATTAAAAGAAAAATATGTTTTATCTACTTCTGTTTGAATTTCCATACTCGGATAATATATTGGGGGTTCTTGAGGGATTAACATATCTAATATTAGCATAATCAATAAACCTATACCAAATACGACTAATCCAACTCCCCCTGTAAAAATTAAGCCAACCAAATTTGGAGCAAGTCCCAATAAAAGAAAATTCATAGTAACAAAGAAAACTTGACGATCTTGAGAATATTGACTAAGACTTTGGTCTAAATTGTTTAAAGCATAAATATATTCAAAAATAGAAACGAGAAGTCCTATAAATCCGATAACGCGACCTAAAGCCTGAAAATTATCAGAGAATGCATGAGCTAAGTGGAGTTTTAAATTAGCCGTTTTGAAAAATAAAATTCCTGTTATGAGTAAAAACATACCCATCATAATTTTTGAATAACCTCCAAGTAGTCGAGACCAAAAATCGATTTTATTATCTTGTTGAGCAGAAGCCTCGAAAAGATTAGTTATTCCGTTAACAATGAGTAATGCTCCAAAAAAGAAACATACTACTCCAGAGATTCTATTTAACAATTTGTGTTTAAATTCTGCTCTATGTAAATAGGATCTCTCTCTTCCTAACACCACTTTTCCATCTTTTGTTGCTTCTATATGAAGTTCTCCTGCTCTCACACACCTTATAATGTCATCTACGGTATCTTGGTATTCGTCCCATTGAGAAAAATAGAATTCATTCGCATCAATTAACTCGTCATTCAAATCCATAAGAGCTAATTCATCTTGGGGAGTCAATGGTATTGCCCCCATATCTACAACATTTTGAAGATCGTTATACATTTCTCTAAGAGAATTAAGATCGCTATACAATTGCACAGTTAACTCAAATTTACGAAGAAGCTCAATTCTACTAGTAAGTTCATCTACTAAGAACAGGTTATCATCAAACATTTGAGTCCATAAATCTCTTAAACTTACAGCATCTTCTATTATATCCCACCATTCCATAGCCCCTATACCGATTTCGAGAGGAGCATTAAACAAGAAAAACTCAGCGGAAATCCGTTCCATTACCCAATGAAGATTACCAGACTCTAGAAGTTCATTCCAATAAGTAAGGGGAAGTAAATATTTATCTGATCCAAATAAAAACCATTTAACTTTATCAATAAACGAAATTAAATAACTCGCTAAAGATTTAGAATATTGGTTAAAAATTAATTTACTAAATTCCACATCCCAAATTCGATCATCATAGATTTCTTTATATTCGTCGGTATTATCGTAAAAATTGATAGTGGGAATAGTATTATTAGGTTCGTCTTTTTCGATAATTGTTGTATTGATAAATACTATCTTATCATAAGACACATCCTCTCTCGTATTAGGAAACTCGTTTTCAGGGATTTCGGATCCAATTACACTTGAGATTTCTAAGATTTCAGCATTAGAAAAATCAGTTCTCTTCATATATACAGGAAAATCGATTATGTCGATGCGTTTCTCATATCCACCTGTTTCTCCAGAACTATAATTCGCCCAAGAATGTGTATAACACATTTTAGTTTCTCCAATATCTTCAATAGATAAAAAATGTGAAGGATCATCATCTAATTCATTATTATTAGAATAAAAACTTATAAAATTATCGTATTTTCTAAGATATATTAAACGGTCAGGGGGATAAATCCATTCGTTCAAGAGTTCAATTTGATAAAGAATGTCCTCATTTGAATACATCATAGATAAGTGTACAATTTCTGTTTCATTGACCTCTCCTTCTCCATCTATAGAAATAGGATTATCCTTTCTATCTTCATTAATCTGATCAGCAAATTCATAATAATCAACAGATCCTTGGCCTAAAATATCATCACTTACATTAAAAAAACTGATGCTTCCTAATTCAGAATTTTGAATTAAGTTCCATAAAATCTGGTTTTCTATCAAGGAATCGGGAGATGCCAAAATATAATTAACATTATCAATTTCTTTCGTTACTATTGATTGTATGAGAATATCATCCTCAAAATCGTAATAATGTATAATTTCTGAGTGATTTTGTGAGTGAGAAGACACAACCCATATAACATCAAAGCGAATTACGATTTTATTATCATTTTTAGCTGTGTGATTAATCTCATATCCAAATGAATATTTAAAGGAAATTTTACTAACTTCAGGACTAATAAGATTGTATTCCATTTCTTCGTTTGTAGTATGAGGAACACAATCTCCATATGTAGATGATACGTCGCCTAAGTTATATGTAATAACATCTTTGTCCCATGTGGTTTCCAATTCATTTATACCGATGGAAGAATTTCCAAATAACCTCAACATCGGAGCAATAGATACCTCAATCCCATCTCCCCAAATCATTATATCCTTTGTATAATAATCATTATCTGGTCTTTTAATGTTCAAATCTATAATAGTGTTCTTTGAGGAATTATGAGGCATTGTAATTTGGCATATGCTATCATTTTTTAAGATCATATATGATGTTGGAGATTCATCCAAATTATCTCTTAAACCATCAAAGTCAGAATCAGGATTTAAGTGTCCCGTTCCTGTTGCTCTTTCATTTATATCTTTTATTCCATCTGCATCTGAATCTCTTAAACTTTCTCTAGATAATACTAGTATTTCTATACCTCCTAAAAGAAATTTCAAATCCATAAAGGTATTATTACTAAATTTATAAGTAAGTATATGAAATCCTGAAGATAAAGCGTCAATATATCGAGATATGCCAAATCCATCAATATTTGCTGATAGTTTTACATCTTTAAACAACAAATAATTATCATCTATTACAATTTCAGTCATTTCACCATTATTTAGAATTAGACTAAGTTCTTTAGATCCTGAATATGTGTCTGGAATAAAGAATCTAAACATTGCGGTTTCGTTAATATAATATCTAGGAACTACATATCTCTCTCCCTTTTCAAAATAACCCCAAACATTTGGTACAATAGGATCATATCTCTCATCTAATCCCATCATTTGAACCTCTTCTGCATCAGAGAGATAATCCTCATCCCAATCTGATGAAGATATTATTTTATAATCGATAGAACCATTTCCTTTAAATTTAATTTGATGTTGATCAGGATTCAGATCTAAATCGTATTGAATATATTCTCCTTCATAGTTAAAAGCAATGAAATATTCCGATTCAAGCTCTGGATAAATTGAGGTATTGTAAATATTATTGATAATAGTCCCATCCACTTCAATATATAACCAATTATAAGAGAAGTTAGGTTGAACAAGAAGAGAAATACTTCCTCCTGCGTAAAAAGAAATGTTGGTAGGAGATATTAAATTTACATCAATGATATCAGAATCGATATATAAGGGTTGAACGGAAACCCAATCAAAAATTTCGTTATTCACATCGGCTTGACTAATATCTATTGAATAGGATTGATTTACATTTCCAAAATCAACAGGAAATATATTGAAGCCATAACTAACGTTATATTGCGTTCCATTAAACCAAAACTTTGTGTAATCTGTATTTTGAATTTTGCATATAATATACGACTCGTTATAAGCGTTAAAAGTATTATTTATGGAGACATCTTCATCATACAAAAAATCAGATAGGTGAGGATCATACCATATTTTTGGTTTGTCGTTATATTCTCCTACAGGAAGATCAATAAGGGGAATAAGGCCTGAAAAAAGTATGCAAAATATAATAGAAAATATTCTAATTGACTTTCTAAATTTACTCCTCTTTAATTTTTGTTTAGTTACTGTCATAATCTTTCATTTTTTTAAATTTTTCTTATGAGGTTTGTTCTGTTTTTTAATTTTTAAAATATTTTTTAGAATGTTTTTTGGTAGATTTCAAATAAAATCGTACTGATCTTTTTTATCTTGATCACCATTTTTAGTTCTATCCATTATTTCAGGTCTTAATCCCGTAAGATCGCTCTAAACCACATCTTATGAGGTATAAGGTTACTAATAATAGCATTACAGAGCTGATATCCTTAGAAATCTTAATTTTAATTAGTTCTAGCAATACTGATTAAATAGAATAAAATAATATTTAAACTTTACCCAAAGTATGCAACCAAATGGTTTCATGTATAAATTCTTTGCAACCAAATGGTTGCATGAAATTAATTGGTTGCAAGAGTAATAAAATTGTCTAAATCGGATTTTAACCAATTTCAATTATCCGTACTATAAATAGAAATAATATATATAAAGAAAATTGAGTTTTAAAACGCAATTCATAATGAAGCGTTCTTGTTGTTATAATTTTCAATAAATTTTCTGCTTGATTCAATTTGGATTTGGCGAATTCTCTCGCAAATGTTTTTTAGACTAGATTCTGAAACGAAATCTCTCCCAAATTCGCGTAAAATTGCGTCCTTAATAGGATCGTCTTGATACAGAACTAATTTCTCTGTAAACTCCGAAATTATTAGCGATATTGTTCTAAATGAAGCTTTAGTTTCTCCCTCTCTTCTCAGTTTCTTAATCCACATCTGTTCAAGCCCGGAAAGGTAAGAACACACTAGAGTATATATAAAATCCACTCCTTTTGAGGTAATTTCGATAACTCGTTTTCCCTTTTCCCAATGACTTTCTATCAGTTGTTTATATTCCAACTTATCTAAATACTTAGAGACGACTTGGTGTTTTTTGTAATTAAAATGATCTATAATATCTTTAATGTAAGTTGGCTTTCCTTTATCATTGTTAATTTTTATTAACTTTAAAAATTTAATTGACAACGGAGCTAACTTAATACCAAACCCATTTTGGAACAAATTATTTGATACCGGCACATTTTCTCTCACTTAAAAACTATTATAATATCATTCTAATTTTTCGTAAAAAAATGCATATTTAAAAGATAAATTAAAAGGGTCATTACATTTTTTTAAAAGATCGGATCGGTTTAAACTAAAGATCGTTGTATCTCACCTCAGCTGTTAGAAAATTTGCACTTTGATAGAATTTAATTCTAAGAAATTCCAAACTTGATTATTAATAACGGACTTGAAAATTATAATAGGAGAGTTAAGATATTTTCTTAATTA
>SDBS01004624.1_pt1 | contig 13473 bp, 19 predicted proteins | sample 2277091 | NCBI WGS metagenome assembly SDBS01 (sample SAMN10404972, study PRJNA504765) | marine sediment metagenome | isolation source: marine sediment core GS10_PC15, 163 cmbsf | place: Arctic Ocean: Southern Knipovich Ridge | collected 2010 | reverse complement strand
AAAAACTTTGTGAATTACTAATGAATATACATATGGTTTAGATATTTCTTTTTCCCTCTATGTCTTTTAGATCTTTTACTCTGTACAGGTATTTTTAAGAAACTAGAAATAAGCATTTCATTTTTTAATTTTATTCTTTTAGCTTCTTGGTGTTGTGCCCTCATTTCCAAACCTTCTTGAGATATTTTAGTTATTTTACTAATAGCTGTTCTACTTTGATGATTTTGCAGAAGATAATCATTAGAATTTCCATTAGATTTATATTTTCCATTACAATTTGGCAATTCTTTACAATCTACTTTTGCACAGCAAGGAAGTTCAAAATCAAATTTTAAAGGAGTCTGATACAGCTCCTCGTATATTGCTAATCTCATTTATTTACAGAAGAGAACTCTTTTATAAATCTTACTAATTAGAAACCAAAGCAATCTCTATGCTTCATCATGCTGGCATATTTTAATAATAATTTTACATTACTTAATTCGCTTTCAACCCACATATCATTATTTGCTTTAGCAGATTGAACTACTTCACATAAATCTTTTTGATTTAATTCCTCAATATATTTCGCATGCATAATTAATACAAGGTCAGGAGTTCCAGAACCTAAAAAGCCATCTTTACCAATTAAAAAACCACTATGCCAAATTCTCTCTCCATTTTCAAAACTATAAAATTGTAAACCAACTATTCCTTTTGAAGGAAGGTCTCCAATAAATTCACTTGATAAAACATTTTGACTAAGAATATTTATTTGTTCTTGGCTTAAAGGAACAATTTCTATTTGTTCTCCACTTCCTCCACCACTTCCTGCTTCTGGTTTTCCAGATTTAAGAATAACAATTAAGACAATTACAATTAAAACAACAATGCCAGCAGCAATCAACCATCTTTTTTTATTTTTCTTCATTCTTTTTCTGAACTTTAACACCCAACTCTTCAAGTCTTTTTAGATGAGCTTGCATTATAGATTCAATATTCTGAATCATCTTAAATAATTCATTTCTTTCATTCACTAAAGTATTTAATGCACCTTGATGAAATCCAATTTCTGTTTCTTTTGGCATCTTAATAGCTTCTTTTTTGTCAAATGCTTTTTCTAGATTTTCTTTATCTACTTTTACCATCTTTTTGAGAACAGAATTTTGTTTAAAAAGTTATTTATTTTATGCTGTTTTTTTCCACAATCTCATTTAAAAGAACTACCCGACCATTATCATCAGAGACCGCAAGAATGTCGCTCCTCGAAAACAAGTTCGAGATCCTGTTCAAGCCAAACCCCGACAAACCATCTTCTGTAGTATAATTTGTCCTATTTCCGTTTTTATCAAATATAGGAACCCCTTCTTTATTTGTATTCTTAAATTTTCTTCCTTCATTTTTATAGCTTAATTCAGAAGCATTAAATGGACTTGCTGAATCTCTTATTTTAAATCCTAATCCAGAAGAGGAATTACTATCAACAATTAATTCTAAATCTGAAGGTTTGAAAATCAAGGGACTTGAATTTGAAAATTTATACTTTCTTCCTTTAGCCTGTTTTGATAATTCTTTTGCTAAGTATTCATTTGCTCCATTTTCATTTCTCAAAACAACACCTAAATCAATATAAACTCCACTTATGAATTTTTCATCATTATCAATTACTCTTTGAACATCTGCAGAATTTGCTGTTCTTAAACCATACTTTGAAAGCATATCATTCATAAGAAAAATTGCATAATTGTTTGAGCCTTTCACAACATTATCTCTAAAATTTAAAACTTTCAAATTAGAATTATCCTTGTATTTTAACTTAACAACTGAATTGTATTCCTCAACTCTTTCCTTTCCAAAATCTCCTTCAAGAAAGTTGTAGCTAGGAATATTTTTTGGGATTTCTATCAAAGGTTTTCCTTTAAATTTTGTTTTAATTTTAATCTTCTCAGAATTAGGTTTCTGAGGTACCAACACCTCTAAATTTCATATGGTTTTGGGTTTAAAAACTTTACCTCTCCTTCATTAATTCTCTATAAACAGAATTAGCAGCAGTAGCACCTTCACCACATGCAGTGATTATTTGTTTTAATGGATTATTTGTAACATCTCCTGCAGCAAAAAAACCTTTAACATTTGTGCTTTGAAAATCACAAACAACTATTTGCTTTTTTTCTGTTTGAACTCCAAGATTTTCTACTAACTCAATACTTGGAACACCTCCAACTTCAACAATAACACCATCAACTTTTAATTTCTTTTCTCTATTTATTTCAATAGCTTCAAGTTTATTTTTCCCAATTAATTTTGTAATCTTTGAATTAAATAATAGCTCTATTTTCTTGTTTTTATTAATATCTTCTGCTAAGATTTTTTCTCCTCTAAAGAATCTATCTTTTCTATAAATAATATAAACTTTTTTTGCAAATTCTGATAATAATAAGGCAGAATTTAAGGCAGCATCACTTCCTCCAACAACTCCTACAATTTTATTTTTATAAAAAGCAGCATCACAAGTCGCACAATAACTAATTCCTTTTCCTGTTAATTCTTTTTCTCTTGCTATTCCTAATTTTTTTCTCTCAGAACCAGTTGCAAAGATTATCTTTTTTACATTGTATTTATCTTTATTAGTTGTGATTTCAAAACCTTTTCGTTTCTTTTTAATTCCAGACACTTCTTCAAACTTAATTTTAGTTCCTAATTTTTTAACTTGATCCATAATTTTTTTAGTTAATTCAAATCCAGAAATATCTTCATAAGAAGGAAAATTACAAATCTTGTGTGCTTCAGTCATTAATCCTCCTGGAATTTTGCCTAAGACTAAGAAATTGATTCTATATCTTACAGCATAGATCGCAGCTGTCAACCCAGCTGGTCCAGATCCAATAATCACTAAATCATAATTTTCCATGAAAACAATAAGAGAAGAACATTTATTAATCTTTTTTTCCTTAATATTGCATGGAAAAAGACATAAAATTTATTATTGGGGGAATTTTAATAGTTTTATCTATAATTACAGGTAATTGGTTTTTTTCAACTTTGATAGACTCCACTGCTAGTCTCTGGGAAAGGATAGCTCCTCCATTAATCTTTTTAATAATTTTATTAGTTGGATTAGGTCTTCTAGCAGACGCATTAGTAAGGAAATAATTCTAAGAAGCAAAACTTTATAATTATTCTTCTCTTACACATATTATGAAAAAGCTAGTGATTAAACTATTGAAGAAGGCATTAAAAGAGAAAAGGATAAAATTAAAAGACGAAGAAATAGAAAGACTCCTCGAAGTTCCTCCTACTGCAGATATGGGAGATTATGCTTTTCCATGTTTTTTTCTAGAAGAAAAATTAAAAGAAGAACCAAGACAAATAGCTCTAGATATTAGAGAAAAGATAGGAACCCCTCCTGCAACAGATTTTGAAGATGTTCAAACAGCAGGACCCTATATTAATTTTTTCTTTAACAGAAAAACTCTAGCAAAGAAACTTGTTTGGGAAGTAATAAATAAGAAAAAGGATTTTGGAAAGAGCAAGATAGGTGATAAAAAGAAAATAGTTGTTGAGTTTTCTTCTCCAAATATAGCAAAACCATTTGGAATAGGGCATTTAAGATCAACCATAATAGGAAATTCAATTTCAAATATTTGTGAGTTTCAGGGATTTAAAGTAGTCCGCTTGAATTATCTTGGAGATTGGGGTGCTCAATTTGGAAGGCTTTTAGCAGCTTATAAGAAATCAGGAGATGAAAAAAAATTACAAAAAAGCCCTATTAATTATCTGTTAAGTCTCTATGTTAAAGCAAATAAAAAGTCTTATGATAAAAAAGCTGCTGAAGAGTTTAAGAAATTAGAAGCAGGAGAAAAAGAAGCTGTAATGCTCTGGAGAACTTTTAAAGATTATAGTTTAGAAGAATTTGATAAAATGTACAAAGATTTAGGAATTAAATTTGATAGTCAATTAGGAGAATCAATGTATAATAAGAAGATGAAAGAAGTGATTCAGGAGTTAAAAGAAAAAGAATTGTTAAAGAGAAGTGAAGGGGCAAGGATAGTTGATTTAAAGAAATATGGTTTAGGAGCTTGTTTAATAGAAAAGAGTGATGGGGCAACACTATATGCTACAAGAGACCTAGCCTCGGCAATTGATAGATATAAAAAATATAAATTTGATAGAATGATTTATGAAGTTGGACAAGAACAAAAACTATACTTTAAACAATTATTCAAGGTTTTGGAATTAATGGGATATGAGTGGGCAAAAGATTGCATTCATGTTGAGCATGGACATTATCTTGATAAAGATGGAAAAAGATTTTCAACACGAAAAGGAAAAAGTGTTTTTATGAAAGACATTTTAGCAAAAACAACTTCATTAGCTAAAAGAGAGATTAAAAAAAGGCTTCCAAAAATTAAACCAAAAACATTAGGAGAAAGAGCACATAAAATTGCAATAGCTGCAATATTTTATGGAGATTTAAAAAATAATAGAAAGAACAATGCAGTATTTGATATTAAAAAATTTGTTTCATTTGAAGGGGATACAGGACCATATATACAATATAGTTATGCAAGAGCAAGCTCTATTCAAAGAAAAGCAAAAAGCCAGGAAAGATTTGAAGTACATAATCTAGATACTCAAGAAATAGAATTAATTAGAAAACTTTTACAATTTCCAGATGTTGCTTTCAAAGCTTATAATTCCCTAAACCCGTCGGTGATTGCAAATTACGCATATAAGATCTCTAAATTATTTAATGAGTTTTATCATGCTTGTCCCGTCATTGGCTCAGAATCAGAAATGTTTAGATTAGCTTTAGTAGAAGCCTTTAGGCAGATTTTGAAAAATTGTGCACATTTGTTGGGAATTGAGCTATTAGAGGAAATGTAAAGAAAAGTTATTTAAACTAAATATGTTTATTATAGAAATAAAAGGAGGTAAAGTTTAATGGTACAGACAAGAAAGATGAATGAATCTTTTTTCGTCAAGATGCAAAAAGATCTTACAACAGCAGGAGAATGGATACGTTCACGTCAAGATGAAAAGCAAGCATTGTTAGACGAGTTTGATAAAGAATGTAAGAGATTCTTCTTTGGTAAGATTTCTCAGAGAGCTCTTATGGGTTCTGCGAAGAAAACAAATGATGAACTTCATAGATTAGACCATTCAATAAGAGAAGCAATCAAAAGAGCAAGAAGTCTTTCAACTAGAGAGATGAAGCTTGTTAGTGATCAAGCTCCAATTGGATATAGGGCGACAATTTCTGGGATAACTGGCGGAACAAAGAAAAAGAAAGCAGTAAAGAGAAAACCTGCTAAGAAAAAGACAGTCAAGAAAGCAGTAAAGAGAAAACCTGCTAAAAAGAAACCTGCTAAGAAGAAAAAGAAAAAATAAGTATCACAACTTATTTAAACTGTTTTTATCTTAGAGAATTATCTATTAAACAAAAAAGGAGGTAGATATGGCAAAACAAAAAGGATCAAAAATCCTAAACTTTGTTGCTTGGCTGACAGGAGTGATTGTATCTCTTGCAGTTGGATTTGCTCTGATCGCAGGAACAATAAGTGTGCCTTATATAGGCATTGTTAATGTAATCGCTGGTTGGGTAGTAATAGTAACAACTGTTTTAGGAGTAATACTAGCTTTACTAAAGCTTTAAATTTTATTTTTTATTTTTTCTCTTCTATTTTTATTAACCTAATGTATATTCAATAACAATAATTTTTTTAAAGAGAAATCTAATCTAGATTTTATGAGTTCAGGAAATTTTGTAATTGGACATGATTTAAGTTTAGAAGGTTTCAGAGAGTATATTTTGCCAAATTTAGAGAAATATAAAGTAAAAATGACTGATTTTTCCCCTTATGAATCTGAAGGGAAAAAAGTCTTAGTTTCTTTAATAGGAGATGCTAATCCAGATGCATTAGAAAATACAATTAATATTAGTATGAAAGAAACATATGCTACTTTAGATAAACATTTTAAGGATAACCCTGCTGAGTTTAAAATGGTATTTCCCTCTCAAATTGGAGATTCAGAAAATCAAATGTTCTTTAAAAATCTTGGATCATTTAAAGATAATAAAACAGCTTCAAAAGTATTTCAAAATTTAGTTGTAAAATATTCTTTAATTGATTTAGACAGTCAATTAGGAAACACAGAATCTAATCTAAAAAGATTTAAAGATAAATTCAAAGATTTCTAATTATAAAGGTAAAAATAAAATAAATTTTTCTAGAGTTTATTTACAACAAAACCAAACTCTTTTCATAGGACGTATTGCTAAAAGAATCATTGCTCCTAAAAACCATCCCCAATGAACTTGATGAATTAAATTCATTAAACCATCCCACACAGTTATTAAGAATAAAGTAAAAGCGATAGTTGACAATTTAGTTAATTTGACATCCCAGATATCCATCTTTTTAACGTTTTTATTAAGTTTTTTCATCATCACACCCCCTTTCACACTCTTTTTATTATGTTATTTAATAGGGTTTTTTGTTTTTATATGTTTCTAATACAGACATTAAGAAATAATAATTAAAGAGTTCTGAATTCTTTTATTCTTTTGCCGCAATAAGTTCCATTTTTATTTTGTGCGTCTAGAATTTTAGTAAATTTTGAAAACTCTTCTTCATCAAGACCAACCCATTTCTTGTCTTTTATTTTCTCATCAATTTCACTTACATTCCATTCACCACAATCATCTAAATAAACAAGTTTATTTCCTCCTGCACCAGAGAATTCAGATAATCTTTTTTCCCTAAAATCCAACCAATTAGAATTTATTCCATCCTTCCCTAAAACATCATAAACTCTTTCGTGATTTTCAGTTAATTCTTTTGATTTAATAAATATAGAAAATTCATATGCAGTGTCTCCGAGTTCTCTTGTATATGCTTCTTTGAGAATAAGTCCATGATAATCTCCTTCAGTTATAGGAATTTCTGAATGTTTTTTTGCTTCTTCAAGATTGTCCAAAGAAAATTTTGCCTTATTACAGACATTACATATATAACTTAAATCTGTCATAAGTTCCTGACTTAATACTTATTTATAAGAATTATTATCTTCTAATATCTATTTCACTGCTTTCATCTCTCTCCAAGCAAGGTCAAACATCTGTTCAAGAGCCTGAGCAAAGAATTCTGTATTTATCCAAATACCAATGTCATAGTTCTGATGAAACTTCTCATCATCTAACAACATAAACATTAATTGGTTTGAATCAATAATAATAAATCGTGCTTTAATTTTCTCCATATCCTTAACTTCTGCAACTTTTTTAAATTCTTTTGCGACTTTTATATTATTTTTATCAATTGGAGCGGCAATTCTTATTTTTACTCCTCGTTTTTTACATTTTTCTAAACTTGGCATTAAAGCTTCAAGTTTTCTATTAAGTCCTTCGCTTGTTGTAACCATTGTAATTGTTTGTTCAGCATCTCTTACCATCATATCTAAATGATTGTAAAGATTTTGTCTACCTCTTAAACTACCAGATAAATCAGAAGGTTCAACAAATTTAATTCCTTTAGTAAATAACGTATTTAGTTCTTCTAAGACTTCGTCCCCCCTCAATGTTTCTAATCTTTTTGTTCTTTCTTTTGCTTTATTCATTAAATTTTTCTTAACTCTTTCAACAACTTCTTCTGGTTTTAAAGCAACAAACTTAATTGGCTTTCCAAGCCTCATAACAATAAAGCCTTTCTTCTCTAAACTTTCTAAAATATCATAAGTTCTTGATCTAGGAACATCAGAAATATTACTTAATTCTCCTGCAGTTGAAGTTCCCCTTGAAAGTAGAGCAGTCCATACTCTTACCTCATAAAGGTTCAGGTCAAAAATCTTCCTCAACCTGCTTAAAAATTCGTCTTTTACAATCATGTTTTTATTAGCTCAGTTTTACTTTTAAAGATTATTATGCTACAAGAGTAACCTTAGGGCATTACTTCTTAGTAGTCAATAATCACTATCTGACCCCTTTTATCTTTTATTTTAAAGTCAATTTTCTTTTTAAATCTTTCCTTAGTAGTTGTAACAATTTCTAGTTTTTTTGAGTTTGTTCTTTCTTTTATAAGATTTTCCTGGACTTTTAGTACTTTTTGAAATTTGTCGTCGGCGACTAACATTAAACTTATCTTATCTTTTTTGTTCAATCCTATATTTTTTCTAAATTCTTGGACTTTTCTAGATATTTCTCGAGCATAACCCTCTGCTTCAAGTTCAGGAGTTATAGAGATATCAAAACTAACTTCTATTTCTTTTCCTTTTTTCAGCTCAAGCTTCTTCACATTTAATTGTCTGGCAATAATCTCTTGCAAATCTTTTCTTAATGTTACTCCTTTCACAATTACTTTAGATAATGGCCATTTTAATCCAATTCCTGCCTTATCTCTGGCAGCTAATCCTTTTTCAATTATTAAAAATATGTTTTCAAAATCTTTTTCTAGCTTTACATCGATGAATCTTTCATTAGCTTTTGGCCAAGAAAATTCATGAATACTCTCTTCTTTTAATTTATATCTTCCTTTTAGTTTTTGATATAAATCCTCACTTGTATATGGACAAGTTATAGAAAACATTTTTAGAATGTTAAATAAAACTTCAAAAATTATCTTGAAAACTTCTCCATTATTATTTCTTTCTCTAGTAAATTGAATATATTTTCTACTTAAATCTAAAAATAATTGCTCAACTAACTGTGGAGCTAAGTCTAGACGATAATCATCTAAAAGTTCAGTGGCTTTTTTAATTGTAGAATTTAATCTGGATAAAACCCATTTATCTTCTAATTTTAGGTTTTTTGGTAAACCCTTAGGAGATTTATCAAAATAATTCACAAGATAATTAGTGGTGTTCATTAAAATATCTAATTCTCTATATTTTAATTTAATTTCTTCCCATGAAAAATTCATATCATCTCCTGCTCTGGTAGTTATTGTATAAAGTCTCATAGTATCTACCCCGTATTTTTCTAATACTTCATTAGGGGAAATAATATTTCCTAAACTTTTACTCATTTTAACTCCTTCAAAATCTCTTAGCATCCCATGAGTATACATGGCTTTAAAACAATTTTTCCCAAAAGCAATATTTGAAACTAATTGAAGCATATAAAACCAAAGTCTTGTTTGTTCTGTTGCTTCTAAAATTAAATCCGCAGGCCAAAATTTTTTCATATATTCTTTTTTACTTGGATAATATAAACAATTCCAAGAAGCAACTCCGGAATCAACCCAAACATCAATTATGTCAGGAACTCTTTCTTTTTCTTTTCCACATTCACATTTAATCTTAATATCATCTATCCAAGGTCTATGAAGATCTTTTGGAAGTTTTCCTGCGAGTTTTTTTAATTCTTCAATAGATCCTACAACAGTGTAATCCCTACAAGATTTACATTTCCATACTGGAAAAGCAGTCCCCCAATATCTCTGCCTAGTCACAGAATTATCTTTGAGATTCTTAATCCATAATTGATATCTTTCTTTTATCTCTTTTGGAATATATTTTATCTCTTCACTTTGCTTTAACATCTTTGGAATCAAATCCTCTATCTTGAAAAACCATTGGTCAGTTGTTTTAAATATAATTGGAGATTTACATCTCCAGCAATGTGCATAATCATGTTCAACTTTTGTAGAAGCAATTAGAACCTTTCTTTTATCTAGAGCTTCAATAAATTTATTATTATCTTTTGTATTTAATCCTGCAAGTTCCCCCATATCTTCTGGATAATCTCCTTTTTCTGTTAAGTTATTAAATGGAGGGATATTATTTTTTTTGCCAACTTCATAATCTTCAGGACCACATCCAGGAGCCATATGAACCAAGCCTGTTCCTGCACTAGTATCTACATATTCTTTTGAAAGGACAATTGTAAATGCTTTTTTAGATTTCTTTTTTATCCCTTCATATTTCTTTTTTAAAGTGTCATAGAAAGGGTGAACATATCTAATTCCTTCTAACTTTTTACCTTTGAATTTTTCTAAAATTTCAAATTTTTCATTTGTTAATTGCTCTATTGATTCAACTAATGCTTTAGCTAAGACCCAAGTCTCATTTCCAACTTTTGCTTTTACATAATCTAATTCTGGATTAGCCATAACTCCTAAATTATATGCAATTGTCCACGGAGTTGTTGTCCAAATTATTAAATATTCATTTTCTTTTCCTTCAACTTTAAATTTAACAAAAATAGAATTATCTTGAACATTTTTGTATTCTAATTCATGTTTAGCCAGAGCAGTTTCACATTTAGAGCACCAAGTCATAACTTTTTTCCCTAAATACAATCTTTTATTTTCATGAGCTTTTTTAATCAACCACCACTCCCCTTCCATGTATTCATTTTCTATAGGCATGTATGGGTTAACATGATCTAATGAAACAGCTAATCTATCAAAATCTTGATTCATTTGCTTCATCATTTCTAATGCAAATTTTCTACACTCTTTCACAAACTTATCTATTCCAAAATCTTCTATTGCTTTTTTATCTTTGAGATTAAATTTCTCTTGGATTTTATGAGCAGTAGGTAACCCATGCATGTCATATCCCCCTCTATCCCAGACATCAAACCCTCTCATTCGTTTATATCTTAAGATCTCATCTTTTAGAACTTGGTTCCATGCAGTGCCCATATGAATTTTTCCAGAAGTATAAGGAGGACCGTCTAAAAAGTAAAATTTCTTTCTTCCTTTATTCCTTTTCCTCAATTTATCAACTATCTTTTTATCTCTCCAGAATTTGAATATCTTTTCCTCTGTTTCTTTAAAGTTATACATACTAAAGCAATAGAATTCAATATTTTTAAAGATATTTGAATGAATATAAAAGCTTAAAAACCAATATTCTATATCTAAAATATGGCACAAATAGAAGATAAGATATCTAAGTTAGAAGGAGAAGATAAAAAGAAATTTGGAAAACAATTCTACGAGTGTCTCAATGATGAAGATTGGTGCAAAATAAATGGCATAAATTATCTTGAGCTAGATGAAGAAGAAGATATACCCAAAGCTAGAAGAATAGTCTACAATCAAATGGTAAAGAGAGGAGAATTAATTGGCTAAAAATTCTTCTGGATTTTCTAAGAATTCTAAAATATACCCTCCAAATTTAAGGAACAATTTTTCTGGGTCTCCTTTAAATTCCTTTGGAACCCTAAGGCCCCACACCCCATTATAAAGATCATATACAATTTTTCCATTATAATTTATCTCCATATAATCTCTTATAGGTATATTCTTCACATTCATAGCATGAAGTCCTAATACAGAATCATTGTTTTTTTCATTAAATGCATAAAGAAGATTTACCTGTACTCCTTTAATCTTTTTATCAAACCTATACTCTTTCCCAAATTTTTTCTTAGATAATAGGTTTTCCTTTGATTCTTGGCCTTTTTTAAGAATTAAGTTTGTAAGTTCTTTTCTTGTTTGTTCTCGTGTTTTTTCCATAATCTCAATACAAATAAATTCTTTTTAAGGATTTATATAATCAATTAAAACTCATCTAAAATCTTTAATTAAAAATCCTTTCTAGAAATCCTTTTTTATTTGTTTTTGTTTTAGGAACTTCTTTTTCCCCACATTCATTAAGAGGTTTATATTCTATATAACCTAAGTCTAATAATTGATTTATAAGGGTTTTTGTGCTTTTGATAACCTTACTTTGTTCATTAGTCTCTTTTTCTAATTCATGGATACATCTCACTAGTGCAAAAGTTGTAGTACTGAATAATTCATATTCGCTTTCTTCTACTTGCTTATCCATTTTTCTAAGATGATTTTGTAAATCTTCAGGAGTTTTGGCTCTCTCTTTCTTATCTCTTATAGGCTCATAACCAAGTCCATTAGTTGTTGTTTGTTTTATCCCATAATGTAACCCCCAAATAGAATCATATTTAAGAAATAATTTTGAATTCTCATTTTCCATAGAAAATGTTGGGATAAAGCTTTCTCTTAATATGCTTGTCATATTTTTTATTGAAGCGCGCCCTTTTTAAATATTTCTATACTCAAAATTCATCTAAAACTTCTTTCTCTATGAAATGGAGTTTGCTTGGAATAATTATACAATATGGTTTTTTCACATTTTCATATTCTGATAATTCTTCAGGAGTCTTGTAAATAATCTTTCTATTTTGAGTTCCTAATTGAGAACATACAAGTATTTTGTTTAATTTAATCTCGTATTTTTTAGCAGATTCTTCAAGTTGTTTTAAAGCATCTTGAAATTCTAATCCAATGTCAGCTAAAATTAAACTATGTGCTTTGCTTGATTGGTTTTCTTGAACTATCTTCATAAAACTATCTGGCTCATAATTCTCTGCAGGATTCCAAGCAGGCATACTTGCAATCTTTCCAAACTTATATAACTGCAATCCTGTTTCTGCAACAGCATCAAATACAGAAGCATTGTAAATAACTTTTGTTTTGATTCCAGATGCTCTAGCTTCTTGTAATAAAGTTATATGGGTAGTAGCTGTTAAAGGACTTCCATAAACTAACAATGCAACATCACATTTTGCAGCCTCATCAATAATCTCCAAACTCTCAATAAAATTCCTATCAGCATCAATTATCTTTTTATTAATAACTTCTTCTAGCTGATGTTTAGTATAAGGAAAATCTACAGTATAATTCTCTAGATAAATCTTCTTACACCTTTTAGCAATAGCTAATCCAAATGATGAGATTCCATCAACATTTAATCCTAATCCTATTAAGTATAACATAAAAACATGAGAAAAAGTGGGTTTATAAGTTTATTTTTTATTCTAATTTTTTATATTTTACTTTTAAACCAAGATCTTCCATTCTTTTTATAAAAAATTCAATGTCTTTTTTCCTTCTTTCTTTTCTTGGAAAAGCATCTATGTGAGCACGACTTATTGAAAGGCGTTTGTCAGATTCCTCTATTTCATTGAGATTATCTAAAGATGAATTTGAACTATAAATCCATTCTCCAGAATAATCAAAAGCTTTTGAGATTATTGGTTTATCTTTTAGCAAAACATGGTTTTTTAAGAATTTATCACAAAAGAAATCTCCCCTAGAAGGAGGGCTTACTCTTTGATTTCCTGATTTAAAAGGGTGATGATGGTTAAGATAAATAGTATCTTTTGAATAAAAAGTATTTAATACAATTTCACTCCAATCGATTAATACACTATCTTTTGAAATATTATAGCCAACATCGATTAATACACTATCGTGATAAATCCAAGCATCTTCTAAAGAATCTGTTTTTGCTAATCCACGTATGCCTTTTTCTGCTTCTTCTCTTGAAAGATAATATATTGCTCCAGAACTTGGAAGAACTTTTATATCCTCTGCTTTATTCTTATTAGGATCACTAGAGGAAAATAAAACAAATGCTCCTGCTAAAATAGGAATTTTTAATTTATTAATTAGTTTTTTCATAGAATTAATGTAATATTATTCTTTATAAAATTATCCATTTATGACTACTTTTAAGTTACAC
>SDBS01004622.1_pt1 | contig 13476 bp, 14 predicted proteins | sample 2277091 | NCBI WGS metagenome assembly SDBS01 (sample SAMN10404972, study PRJNA504765) | marine sediment metagenome | isolation source: marine sediment core GS10_PC15, 163 cmbsf | place: Arctic Ocean: Southern Knipovich Ridge | collected 2010 | reverse complement strand
ACCGGGGAAGTAATTCGCCCCTCAGATTGGGAGCGAATATTACGTTACGGGCCTGTTAAAATCAACGCAGACCGAGGACATCTTGCATGTCATAGAGACCCGCATTGCGTTCACTTAGCCAGCGTGCAGCTCGCATTGCACCCATGGCAAAGGTCATACGACTGGAGGCTTTGTGGGTAATTTCAACACGCTCGCCCTCGCTGGCAAACATCACGGTGTGCTCGCCGACAATATCACCGGCGCGAATAGTCGAAAACCCGATGGTCTTTCGATCACGCTCACCGGTGATACCTTTGCGCCCATAAACGGCGCAGTCTTGCAAATCCCTACCCAGCGCTTTGGCAATCACCTCTCCCATGCGCAGGGCAGTCCCGGAAGGAGCATCTATCTTGTGACGGTGATGTGCCTCGATCACCTCGATATCAGAATCTTCACCGAGGACCTTCGCCGCCATCTGCACCAGCCCCAGGCAGACATTAACTCCCACGCTCATATTGGGTGCAAATACAACGGGGATGGTTTTTGCAGCAGTGGCTATTTTTTGCTTGCCGGTTTCATCAAAACCGGTGGTACCAATGATGATGCACTTCTTCATTTCAACACAATGCGCCAGATTGCCGAGAGTGACATCCGGTCGCGTGAAATCGATCAGCACTTGATAATTACCATTATCAAGACTGGACCGGATCTGAATGCCGGAGTGATCACCACCGGTCAAATCACCGGTATCTCTTCCCACAGCCGGGCTGCCGGGCCGCTCGAAGGCGAAGGCAAGCTGTAAACCGTCCGTATTGTTACATGCCTCGATCAGTGTCCGCCCCATCCTTCCGGCGGCGCCCGCTATGGCAATATTAATCATCAAGAATTAATCTGTTTTTATAACTTGAGAGATAAAGAGCATAATGGAAATATGCCTGTTACGCTAACAATTCAATTGCCCGAAAAAGTGAATTACACATTCTATGGATAGCATTTACACCATTACTCTCATGCATTTGTTTGCCGCATTGATCGCGGGCGGCATTATCGGTATCGAGCGCAGCTACAACGGCCGCCCCGCCGGCTTTCGTACCCATACCCTGGTTTGCATGGCGTCCAGCCTGCTCATGTTGATGACTGTATACCAGGTGCAGCTAATGCCTGATATTCCGCGTGAACTCTTGCGCATCGATCCCACGCGTATGGGCCAGGGCATCATGACCGGTATCGGCTTTCTCGGCGCCGGGGTAATCGTCAAGGAGCGCATGACGGTACGCGGCTTGACTACCGCGGGCTCCATCTGGATGACAGCATCCATCGGCATATTAATTGGCGTGGGTTTCTATTTTGCCGCCGCCGTGGCAACCCTGTTGACCATGGGTACCCTGTCGCTGTTTCGGCTGATTGAGGCTCGCCTGCCCGGCCTCTACTACGGACGAGTCCAGATCCGCATGCCAAGCGAGACGGCGCTGTCTGAAGACGCGATCGCAGGCATTATTCGAGATCACGATTTTAAACCAAGTAACCCGAGCTACCACTTAACAAACGATGGAAAATTATATGAATTCAAGATGACAATACGTACACGCAATGCGAGCAGTTTCAGCAAGTTAGCCGAGGCGCTCGCTGCCAATCGCAATATCAGGGAATTTGATTTGATGCGGGTGGGTGAATAGTGCCGATTATTGAGTTTCTGAATAAATCCTGCGTAAATCCGTCCGGAATTTTTCAGACCGCGGGAAATTCAGCATTCTTTCCTAACTGAAGAAATTCTTGATTTTGCCCATCCAGGAGTCGGTACGCGGATTATGCCTGGCACCCCCTTCGCGAATCAATTCGTCAAATTCCTTCAACAATTTTTCCTGCTCCAGGGTCAGATTGACCGGCGTTTCCATACTGACACGACAATAGAGATCACCCACGCGACTGTTGCGTACGTTTTTAACACCCTTGCCCTTCAGACGAAACAACCTCTCGCTCTGGGTACCGGCGGGTATCTTGATGCTGGCGCGACCATCCAGTGTTGGCACTTCAAGCTGGCCACCAAGGGTTGCTAGTGCGATGCCGATTGGCATTTCGCAGTACAGATCATCTTGTTCGCGCCGAAAGATATCGTGTGATTTCAGTTTTACCTGGACATAAAGGTCCCCGGACGGGCCACCGTGTTCTCCGGCCTCACCTTCACCGGCCAGCCGAATCTGATCGCCCTGATCGACACCGGCTGGCACTTTGACAGAAAGTGTTTTGGTTTTTCGGACGCGTCCGCTGCCGCGACAATCCGGACAGGGATCCGCAATAACCTTGCCGCTGCCTTGACAATTGGGACAGGTCTGCTGCACGGAAAAGAACCCCTGCTGCATACGCACTTGCCCATGGCCACCGCACGTCTGGCAGGCGGTGGCCGATGTGCCCTTACGTGCGCCCGAGCCACTACAACTGTCGCACGTCTCTACCGCCGGCACGCGAATGCGAACATCCCTGCCTTTTACAGCGTCTTCCAGAGTTAGCTCGAGGGTGTACCTCAGGTCGGCGCCGCGAAAGAGCTGGGAACCACGGGTGCCACTTCCGGCACCAAAAATATCGCCAAACACGTCACCAAAAATATCAGAAAAACCGGCACCACCGCCGAAGCCGGCGCCTGCCCCGGCACCCATGGAGGGATCAATACCGGCGTGCCCAAGCTGATCGTAGGCGGCACGCTTTTGTGCGCTGGAAAGAATATCGTGGGCCTCTTTGACTTCCTTGAACCTGGCCTCGGTTTCTACATCGTCCAGATTACGGTCCGGATGGTATTTCATGGCGAGCTTGCGGTAGGCCTTTTTCAACTCCGCGTCGGACGCATTCCGGGCCACGCCAAGCACTTCGTAATAATCGCGTTTCGCCATGTTTTCTTATTCGGCCTTGATAAAAAAGGTGCGACCTCAAGGAAGGTCTGATTTATTCAGACCTTCCTGCGGTACAGGGAAGTACCGCCATTTTCAGTTGCGGTTAGCGACTGAAAATGAAGGAGAGCGAAAATCGCACTTTTCGCTCTCCGTGCCCTGATAAATCCCAAACAGATTTACGCAGGATTTATCAGGGCTTCATTAAAGAACAAGGGCACGGCGGTCAAACCAGATCAGTTTCCTCCGCCGTGCCCGGTTGTTTTCGTAAAGAGACTAGCTCTTGTCCTTGTTGTCTTTGACCTCTTCAAATTCAGCATCGACAACGTCTTCGTTACTGGCGCCAGCATCATCTGACGCGGCCGTGGCACTTTCAGTCGCGCTGGCTTGTGCATACATCTGCTCGGCCAGTTTGTGACTGGCTTCAGCCAGGGTTTTGCTCTTGGCTTCAATCTCGTCCTTGTCACCACTGTTCATCACCCCTTCCAGATCCTTGACAGCGGCTTCAATTTTCTCCTTTTCGTCAGCGTCAAGCTTGTCACCCATCTCGTTGATGGATTTCTTTACGCCGTGGATCATGCTGTCGGCCTGGTTACGGGCATCAACCAGTTCGTGGGCCTTGCGGTCTTCGTTGGCATGGGCCTCGGCGTCCTTGACCATGCGCTCCACTTCCTCATCTGACAGACCGGAACTGGACTTGATGACGATCTTGTTTTCCTTGCCGGTGGCTTTGTCCTTGGCAGACACGTGCATGATGCCATTGGCGTCAATATCAAATGTGACGTCGATCTGCGGTATACCGCGCGGTGCCGGCGGAATGTTACTCAGATCAAATCGACCCAGCGACTTGTTGCCGTTTGCCATCTCGCGCTCTCCCTGCAATACGTGCACCGTCACCGCGGTCTGGTTCTCATCGGCTGTGGAAAAGATCTGCGACGCCTTGGTCGGTATGGTCGTGTTTTTCTCAATCAATTTGGTCATCACACCGCCCATGGTCTCGATACCCAGAGACAACGGCGTCACGTCCAGCAGCAATACGTCCTTAACATCACCGCCCAACACACCGCCCTGAATCGCCGCACCAATAGCCACAGCTTCATCCGGATTAACGTCACGACGCGGTTCCTTGCCAAAGAAATTCTGTACCGCTTCCTGCACCTTGGGCATGCGAATCTGACCGCCGACCAGAATAATGTCGTCGATCTCACTGGCCTTGAGACCGGCGTCTTTCAGCGCGATCTTGCAGGGTTCAATGGTACGGTCGATCAAATCCTCCACCAGAGCTTCCAGTTTGGCGCGGGTGACCTTGATGTTGAGATGCTTGGGACCACTGGCATCGGCGGTGATGTACGGCAGATTGACATCGGTTTGCTGGCTGGAAGACAGCTCGATCTTGGCCTTTTCCGCACCTTCCTTCAGGCGCTGCAGGGCCAACGGGTCATTCTTGAGATCCACGCCCTGGTCTTTCTTGAATTCTGCCGCCAGATAATCCATCAGGCGACGATCAAAATCTTCGCCCCCGAGGAAAGTGTCACCGTTGGTGGACAGCACCTCAAACTGGTGTTCGCCATCGACGTCGGCGATTTCAATGATGGAAACGTCAAAGGTACCGCCACCGAGGTCATAGACGGCGATCTTGCGATCACCCTCTTTTTTGTCAAGACCGAACGCCAATGCGGCGGCCGTCGGCTCATTAATAATACGTTTGACTTCCAGTCCCGCGATCTTGCCGGCATCCTTGGTAGCCTGGCGCTGGCTATCATTGAAGTAGGCCGGTACCGTGATAACCGCATCGGTGACTTCTTCACCCAGATAGTCCTCGGCGGTTTTTTTCATCTTCTGCAGAACGCGGGCGGAGATTTCCGGCGGCGCCATTTCCTTGCCCGCTACCTTTACCCAGGTGTCGCCGTTTTTTGCTTTTACAATTTTGTAAGGCATGAGATCGATATCACGCTGGACAACATCTTCATCAAATTTACGGCCAATCAGACGTTTTGATGCAAAAACAGTATTGTGGGGGTTGGTCACCGCCTGACGTTTGGCGGACTGCCCGGTGAGGACTTCACCTTCCTCGGTAAACGCCACGATCGATGGCGTCGTGCGATCACCTTCACTGTTTTCGATGACATGGGCCTTGCCGTTTTCCATCACCGCAACACAGGAGTTGGTTGTGCCCAGGTCGATACCAATAATTTTTGCCATTGTTAGTGTCTCCAGCCTAATTCAGTAAATAATCCCTAAAACTCATTGAGTTAGTGGGGCCAACAGACTGATTTTCAAGCCTCTGCCCCATCGGTTTTTTCTTTCTCTTGTGCGGGAGTTGTCGTTGACCTGGCGACCACCACCATTGCCGGTCGTAACAAACGGTCGCTGATGAGATAGCCCTTCTGCATAACGCTGACCACGTGGTCTGGTGCCACTTCATCGGTATCTATCATGCTCATAGCCTGATGTAACTCAGGATCGAATTTCTCGCCAGTGGGATCGATAACAACTATGGATTCCTTCTCAAAAACACTATCGAGCTGCCTCAGTGTCAGCGTCACGCCTTCATGCATATGGGTCAGATCCGGTGAATCTTCGCCCTCGATACTGAACTTGCTTGCCAGTTCGAGACTATCGCGTACCACCAGCAGTTCTGCGGCAAACTGTTCGACGGCGAATTTCCTGGCCTTGGTGACCTCTTCCGCCGAGCGACGGCGAATATTTTCTGTTTCCGCCTTGGCGCGCAGGAATTTGTCCAGATTCTCATTGGCCTCGAGACGCGCCTGTTCTAACTGCTGTTCCAGGCTGTCTGCATCCGGAACGGCGGCATTGTTGGTTGTCGCTTCGGTGTTTTTATCCTTGCTTTCTGTGATGGGGTTCTTGCTTTCTTTTTTTGACATAAGGCAACTTCCACAGATTTTTCTTGTCCGGGAGCACTATGGGGGCATGGCATAAACCTTTCAAGGTTTGGGGAAAATTAAGATAAGCGCGGCAAGCCGCTGCCAAGTTTGTCGCCGATCAGTTGTGATCGATACTGAGGGCGTGACCCACAAGGCGTGCGGTCACATCAACGATCGGGATAACGCGATTGTAGGGCATGCGCATGGGGCCGATCACACCCAGGGTGCCGACGATTTTATCGTCAACCTTGTAGGATGCGGTGACGAGACTACAGTCCTCCAACGCTTTATAGCCGGATTCGGCACCGATGAAAATATTGATACCTCCCCCTTGCATGCTGCGGTCCAGCAAGTGCAACAGGTCCCGCTTGGCGCTGAAAGCCTCAAATAATTGCCTCAGTTTGCGCACATCACCCAGCTCTGGAATATCGAGCAGATTGGACTCACCGCTCACGACAAAGTCATCTCCTTCGCCGCTGCTGAATACCCGCCGCGTCATTTCCGTAGCCATGCGGACTATGCGCTGCATGTTTTCGCTGTCCTGCTCGATTTCCTGCATCAGCACTTGCTTGACCTTGCGCAGTGCCGTACCTGACCAGGTATCATTAAAGTAATTGCCGGCTTCCACCAGCTCGGCCGGAGAATACTGGCGATCTGGCTGAATGACACGGTTATGCACCTGGCCGTCCTGGGTCACAAGAATGACCAGCACTCGCAAACTGGACAGGCCGATAAACTCGATCTGCTGGAACACGGTGTCTTCATCGCGTCGTGGTACCCTCACCACACTGGTCATTTGGGTCACCTGTGACAACAAATCCGATGCCTTTTCTATAAGCGCCATCGGATCACGATCCGCGCTCAACCCGCTTTCAATTCGCTCTACCTCGCCCGAATCCAGTGGGCTGACTTTCAGCAGCGAATCAACAAACAGGCGGTAACCGGCGTGGGTGGGGATGCGACCGGCCGACGGATGCGGCGATGTTACCAGCCCCATGTCTTCCAGGTCGGCCATAACACTGCGTATAGTAGCGGGACTCAGATCCAGCCTGGCGCGACGGGCAAGCGTCCTTGAGCCCAAGGGCTTGCCTTCCTCGATATATGTCTCAACGAGGGTTTTAAGCAGGACTTCAGCACGGTTGGTTAGAGAAGACATGGCATGCGAATTCAGAATACACTCCGGCGCCAGAGATACAGTGGCACTGTGATTGAAGCTAGCAACCACCCCCGGGAGTGTCAACCAGCCCGTATGCCGAATGGGATAATACGGCAGTCACAGCGCGAAGCGCCCGCCGGATTGGCCCCGTTGAGCACCCATGCTACTTTTAGCGGACAACAACAATACTTGATCAAAATGTCATTAGTCATAAAAACAGTCGGTTTGTTTGGAAAATACGGTGATGATATCGCCGGTAGCGATATCGTGGTGCTGGCGAAATTCCTGCGCCGCGAAGGCTATGTGGTAGTGGTGGAAAAAACTTCGGCCGAGGTCATTGATGAAGATGTTGGCCCCCGGGAATCGTTTGACGAAATTGGTAACCATATTGATCTGGCCATCGTCGTTGGCGGTGATGGCACCCTGCTGCATATCGCACGCAAATTACTGCAACATGTCGTACCACTTGTCGGCGTCAATCTGGGTCGACTCGGTTTCCTTACCGATATTCCGGCGGAAAATATGACAAAAGCCATCAAAAAAATACTCGATGGTGAATTTGAGACCGAAGAACGATTTCTGCTCAGTGCCGAGATCATGCGTGCGGGTAAAATCGTGTGCGCCAGCCTGGCATTCAACGACGTTATAATAGGTAAGGGCGAATTATCACGCATGATCGAGCTGGAAGTGTTTGATGATGGTGAGTTTGTGCATAGCATGCGCGGTGACGGCATCATTGTTGCCACCCCTACCGGCTCCACGGCTTATGCCATGTCGGCGGGCGGCCCCATACTGCATCCAGAATTGCAGGCAATTACACTAGTTCCCATTTGCCCACATACTCTGAGCAACCGGCCGATTGTGGTCGGGGCCGACAGTGTCATCGAAATCGTCGTCAAGGGCGTGAATCAGCAGCGCACCTATGTCACCTTCGATGGTCAGGAAAACTACGCACTGGAGCAAGAGGACCGCGTCTACATTCGCAAGGCGGAAACCCCAGTCCACCTGTTGCACCCGGCGGGCCGCAGCCACTATGATGTACTGCGCGCCAAACTGCACTGGGGCGGCATCTATTAATTCACATGTTGGCAAACCTCTACATCCGCGATTTCACCATTGTTTCGCAGCTAGAGATCAGCTTTACCAACGGCCTGACTGTGCTGACGGGCGAAACCGGCGCCGGCAAATCGATCATCATTGATGCCCTGGCACTGGTGCTGGGACAGCGTGCTGACAACCGTGTCATTCGTCACGGCTGTCAACGGACGGAAATCACCGCCAGTTTCGAGCTCGACGAGACCAGTGATGCGGCGTTATGGTTAAAAGAACACGACTTGTTTGGTGACAGCGAATGCGTGGTGCGTCGCATTATTGAGCTGGACAATCCGACCAAGGGATTCATTAATGGCCGGCCCACAGCGATGCAACAATTGCGTGAGCTCGGTGATTACCTGGTGGACATCCATGGACAACATGAACATCAATCGCTTTTGAAACGCGATGGCCAGCGGCAAGTGCTGGATGACTTTGCGGATATCAGTGATGCAGTCAGCGACCTCACCACGCTGTATCGTGAACTCACCTCCCGTCAGGACAGGCTGAAGGCACTACACGATCAAAAGGAAGATCGCTCGGCACGTATCGAGCTGCTGCAGTATCAGGTCAGGGAGCTGGAAGCACTGGACCTGCAAGTCGATGAAATCGGCGCCATTGAAGAAGAACACGCTCGCCTGGCCAATGGTGCGGAATTACTGGAAGGGGTGCAGTCGATTTCCCAGGAATTGTATGACAGCGAGGTCGGCTCGGCCTCGCAAATACTTGGGCATGCGGTACGGAAACTGGAGGCACTGTCCGAGCACGACCCAAAACTGGGCGAGCTGATGACCTTGCTCACCGAGGCATCTATCCAGGTGGATGAAGCCGCATCCGGTTTGCATAACTACATTGACGACCTGGAACTGGATCCCCAGCGGCTGGAATGGCTGGACCTGCGCCTCGGCGCGATACAGGACCTGTCGCGTAAACACCAGACACTGCCTGAAGCCTTGCCGGAAGTACTACCACGCCTGCAGACCGAGTTATCGGATATCGAGGACTTCGACGTCAATCTGGCAAAGCTGGAAAATGAAATTGAACAAATCAAAAAACACTACCTCGATCAGGCCCGGCACATCAGCAGCGAAAGGCAGTCAGCAGCAGCGAGACTGGGTGGCGATGTCAGCGCCCGTATGCAGGACCTGGGCATGCAGGGTGGCCAGTTCTCTATCACGTTAGTCGCTCTGGACGAAGGTGAAATTGGCCCGACCGGTCTGGAACGCGCCGAATTCCTGGTGAGCGCCAACCCCGGGCAGCCGCTACTGCCGCTCAGCAAAGTTGCCTCGGGCGGCGAGTTGTCCCGAATCAGCCTGGCACTGCAAGTGATCATCGCCACTGTCGGGCGTATCCCCACCCTGATTTTTGATGAAGTCGATGTGGGCATTGGCGGACGGGTGGCCGAGATTGTCGGCCAGCAATTGCACCAACTGGGTCAGTCGCGCCAGGTGGCGTGTATTACCCACCAGGCCCAGGTAGCTGCACAAGGCGACCAACATCTGCAAGTGACGAAAGATTCCCGCGATGGTAAGACCGTCAGCCACATTCGGTCACTGTCACCAGCACAGCGAATTGAGGAAATTGCACGCATGATCGGAGGTGTCGAGATCAGCCAGCAGACCCGCGACCACGCAGAGGATATGTTATCCCGTGCCTCCGCCTGAGCCAGATAAGCTGAATTCGCCTCAACCCTTTGACGGGGTTGTACCACACATCCGTGCAGCGGCGATAACCGATGTCCCGCAAATCCACGATTTGCTCGACGCTTATGCGCGTATGGGTAACGTGCTACCAAGACCCTTTAACGAACTTTATCGCCACTTGCGTGATTTCTTTATTATCGAACTTGACGACAAAATCGCTGCGTGCGCTGCCCTGGAAATATTTACGGAAGACCTTGGCGAGGTGCGTAGCCTGGTGGTGGATGAAAATTACACCGGTCATGGCCTCGGCAAACTTCTGGTGCAACGCATTGTATATGAGGCACGGCAAATCGGCCTGCGTCGCGTGATGGCGCTGACCTATGTACCCGAATTCTTTCACAAGCTGGAGTTTCGCACCGTGCCAAAAGACACCTTGCCGGAAAAGGTCTGGGGGATTTGTGTAAAGTGCTACAAGTACAACAATTGTGACGAAACGGCGGTACTGCTGGAACTTCGGGGACCACCATCAACCTGACAACGGTATTTCGAATTCAGTGGTTACATTATTACTGTTTGGAGCACACGCCATTTTTGCGCATGCCCTGACAGACACCATAGATATACAGGGCATGATCGTCCATCAGGAAACCGTTATCTGACGCCACTTGTTTTTGTCGATCCTCGATTTGCTGATCCAAAAACTCGAATACTCGACCGCATTCAACACACACCATGTGATCATGATGCGTACCATAATCCAGTTCAAACACAGATCGGCCACCTTCAAAATTGTGGCGAATGACCAACCCGGCACTCTCGAACTGGGTCAGTACTCGATAGACCGTTGCCAGACCAATTTCTTCGCCGGCATCAAGCAGCCTCCTGTAGACATCCTCTGCCGTCAAGTGGCCATCTTGCGTACTTTCCAGAACACCGAGAATCTTGAGCCTGGGGAGTGTGGCCTTAAGTCCTGCTTTTCTCAGATCTGAACTGTCCTTCATAGGTTCTCTCTTGGTCGCAGTGGTACCGGTTATGGCGGCTGGTACCACTTCACTGAATCATCCGCTATAATGGGCGCCAGTTTAATTCACCTGGCCCAATTGCCATAATGCGGCACCTGCTCGTCCTCCTGATTCTGGTCTCAAGTTCCCTTACCAGCTGTTTTCTACTTTATCAGCAGGATATTGAGCAAGGCAACATTACCACACAAAATATGGTGTCCCAGGTTCGCACCGGCATGACACGCTCCCAGGTTCAATACATACTGGGCACCCCTCTGGTCAGCGATGTATTCCACAAGGACCGCTGGGACTACTACTACTCTTTCCAGCCCGAGGGCAGAAAAGCAACTAAAAAACACCGTATCACCATACTTTTCAGCGACAACAAGGTCTCACGCATATTGTTGAATGACGAACTGAAGAAACAATGGGATAACAACGCTAACTCTGGTTAAGCTACCTTTTGTTGCTCGCTTCTCGTGCGCGCCGGCGGCGCATTTCTTTTGGATCGGCAACCAACGATCGATAAATTTCGACTCGATCTCCCGCATGCACCACATCGCTAAGTTGCCGGCGCTCGCTGAACACGCCGACATCATTCTGAAGAAGATCAATCTCGGGGAATTCTTCCAGTAAACCGGACGAGGTAATCGCCATTTCAACCGTGGCGTGTTCCGATACAGTGATTTCCTTCAGCACCTGCTTTTCGGGTGTGGCATACACTACCTGTACGGATATCGACTTACTCGCTGTGCTCATGGTTATAAATTTGGTCCGCGCGACGACAAAAGCTGTCTACAAGTGAGGCTGCAATTTCATTGAACACCTTGCCCATTGTTATAGCGACAAACCTATTCGAGAATTCAAACTCCAGGTCCAGCGACACCTTGCAGGCGGTATCATCGAGCGCTTTGAATCGCCAGAAACCCTGAAGATTCTTAAACGGCCCACTAACAAAACGCATTTCCATCGACTTACCCTTTTGCAAATAGTTCCGTGTCGTGAAGCTTTTGTTGATGCCCTTGTAAGCGATATCAATTCGCGCTTCGACCTGCTCATCGCTGCGATTGAGAATATGGGTGGATGCACACCATGTCAGAAATTCAGGATACAATTCAATATCGGCTACCAGTTGATACATCTCCGCTGCAGCATGTTTCACGATCGCGTGCCGACAAATGCTTGTCATTGATGCAAACCCGGCAATGTAATGGCAACGATGAGTAATAGCACCGGAATCACCACGCGCACCGTACGCAACCACAACGGAAAGACCAACCGCCCTGATAGTCCGAGCTCGTTTTTTGTTAGCGTGCGATTAAGAACCCAACCGGCCAGCAGTGCGGCCAATATAGCACCGGCAGGCAATAAAAAATTGGCTGTCAACATCTGTGTTACATCAAAAAAGCCGAGCTTTTTTTCCAGGCCAAAAAGTGTGAAGGAGAAAGACCAGTAACTAAACGACAAAATAAACACGACCCCCATCATCCAGCCAGCGAGGCCGGTATACAACGCCGCTTGCTGACGAGTAATACCGTGTTGTTCACGCAACCAGCCGACTGCCGGCTCGATGAGGGCAACAGCGGAGAGTAGCGCCGCCAGCGCCAATACAAGATAAAACGCGGGGCCGAAAATCATGCCACCGGGTATACGGGCAAGTGAATACGGGATCCCCTGGAACAGGAGCAAGGGCCCGGACATCGGCTCCTGGCCGGTAACGTATAACACTGACAGCACAAAAATAGCGGCGACAATACCCACACCGCTATCAACCAGTACCACCACAACAGAGGCGCGGCCAATGGAGACCTCTGTTTTGGCATAGGCGCTATACGCCATCACCGCACCCACCCCCAGGCCGAGGCTGAACAGGACATGGCCCATGGCAATGAGAACACCCTTGATCGTTAAGCGCTCGTAGTCAAACTGGAACAGGGTAGCTATCGCCTGCTGGAATTCGCCGGCAATAGCAGCGTAAAAAGTCGCGATACACAAAAGCCCAATGACAAGCGGCAACCCCCACCGAACCAAGGGCTCAACCCCTTCACTGATTCCACGATAAACAAAAAAGATGGCGGTGGCCACGAAACCGGCGTGCCAAAAAAGCTGTTTCTCCGGATCGCCCGCCAGGGTAAAGAAAAGCCCGACTACGCCATCCATACTGAGATCGGCAAATGCGCCCACCGCCGCACGCAATGCGTAAGCCAGCATCCAGCTTCCGACCACACTCAAATAGGTAAATACCAGAAACCCGGTGATCGTTACCATCCAACCAAGTATCTTCCAGGGCGCACGACCGGCATCTTCCACCACCAGCCGGTTAACCGCACTAATGGGCGAATACTCACCGCGTCTGCCAATCATCATTTCCGTCATCAACAGCGGAACACCGATCAGCAGCAAAGTGACAGAGTAAACTAACAGAAAAGCGCTGCCTCCATTCTGCGCAACAAGATAGGGAAACAGCCAGACATTGTTGAAACCGATTGCAGCGCCACTGATGGCCATCACAAACACGGCCTCGCTTGACCAGCTTTCATCCCTAAGTCGGTCCTTGTGTCTTCGATAGTGGCGCATTCAGTTCTCGTTTTTATCCGGTCAGTCAATCTGCCCGATTTTTCTGGCTATTTTGTTTATTTTACTACATTCCGGCCGGTTCATTAGTTGACTGAATTTGACCTGTGAACCCCGGATTTGCAATTGTCTCCTCCCATAAAAGTATGTTTGAATGCGGTCGCAGAGGTCGCGAGGTGAAATAATGGGTCAGAAAAAGAAAAAATCATCTCCAGCGAGAATTGCACAAAATCGCAAGGCATTTCACGATTATTTCATCGAGGA
>SDBS01004621.1_pt1 | contig 13477 bp, 11 predicted proteins | sample 2277091 | NCBI WGS metagenome assembly SDBS01 (sample SAMN10404972, study PRJNA504765) | marine sediment metagenome | isolation source: marine sediment core GS10_PC15, 163 cmbsf | place: Arctic Ocean: Southern Knipovich Ridge | collected 2010 | reverse complement strand
TAGTGTCAATCTCATTAATGGCGGTAGGGTTCGAGGCAAAGCTGCAGTATAAACAGTTATAGTTACAAGCCCGCGTACATCGCCAAGTCATCATATACAAAAGGGGTCTGTTTCTCACGGTTTTTACCATGGATAGTAACCATCCGGAAAGATGTAGGAACCTAAAGATTATATTTAACTTTTCCGTTTAATAATGTTTATCAAACTCAGTTCTTTCATGAATTTTTAGATGCCAAACAAAAAGAACAGACTCATATGGACACAAATGATGACTTCGAAGGCAATAAAGACATACAAGAGACTATCATTAATTAGCTACATCAAGAACCCTAAAAAAAGACGACACTGAGTCAGCTAAATCTCGTTAGAAAAATCATCAACTTGCAAGTTCCTTGAGCACGGCAATCGATAATGGTAAAGCATCAAAGTAGAATGAAAAAACGGAGCAATCGATACAGGTTATACTTTAAGTAAAATTGTGTTCACGCAATTAATGTTTTAGAAACCTTTAATTCAGAATACATAATAAAAATTAGAGATATGGTAAAAACACTGGAAGTCGCCTAATATACGTAAAAGAAATCGCGGTTTTGCCCTTAACACAAAAATAACTCCTTGAAGTGAAAAAACATGAAACACCCAAAACTCACCTATTCGACAGTTGCATCCATCTTAGTTTCGTTATTGATTTTATCGTCTTTTATGGCGTTCCCAGATTCAGTGAGCGGCATAGTTGACACAAATAATACCATCGATGATTACAGCGATTTACTCCAGTACGAGTGGCCACAAATTCACGGCGACTCAGGTTTTACACGATTTTCGGAAGGACCAGCCCCAGAATCATCAGACATACTATGGAAAACAACCATAGAAGGAATACAAAGTTATGTCACAGCGTTCAACGGCAAAGTCTTGGTCACAACATCAACGAATGTTATCGCCCTAAACAAGGACACAGGAGCCGTCATCTGGAACACCACCCTCCCTGACAGGCAGCGGTGGCCAGCAGTATTCAAAATCGATGAAAACCGCCTTGTCGTAGCAAAATACTGTCTTGAAATAAAAACTGGAGAAATTTTATGGACCAGTGACGAATTTTCTGCAAAAGTATCCTATTGGGCTGAAAGTGTTTACAGTCCAGAAGAAGAAATGTTCTATACTCAAGGCGAATCGACAGTTCAAGCTTGGAACTTCTCTAATCCAACAGAACCACCCACATTAGAATGGGAAACATACATCTCCGGTAGCACATCATCCGGAACGGGTATACAATATGGTGATGGAAGAGTTTTCCCCGGATCATTTGAACCTCACCAAATTGCCCTTAACGCCACTACAGGCGAGGTTCTCTGGGATACGGAAACAACGGGAGCAATGAGCTTCTCGGGTTCATATTACGAGGGCAAACTACTCAAAGCCGGAGAAACCGACAACACGTTCTACTGCTTCGATGCTGAGACGGGTGAAATACTATGGGAATACAACCCAGGAACTCAACTCGGCTACTGGATCAGTGGTAGCGCCGCAGCATACGACATGGTCTACGAGCTTAACAAGGATGGAAATCTTTACGCTTTGGATGTGAACACGGGGCAACTAGTATGGAAGTATGAAGGTCCAGGCTACCTGTTCTGGCCTGGATGGCCGGTGGTTGCGGACGGCAAGGTCTATGCCACAACAGGTCAAAGGGTATCGTATGATCCTTACACTTTGGAGTATAGTGAATCTGAGTTTGTGTGTCTCGACGCTTTTACTGGGGAGCTTGTGTGGGAATTGCCAATAGAGACTCATTGTCCGAGAGATTCTATTGCTATTGCTTACGGTAATTTATACATCATTCCTGGGTACATTGAAGAAATGACAATGGATATCTATGAAACTCTCGATGAGATTTGGGCTATTGGTAGTGATTCGTGGTCGATGTGGCGTAATGATTCGGAGAATAGTGGAACTGGTCAGTCAGGTCCCACGGAACTGAATCTCAGGTGGAATTTCACAACAGGTGGAGGAGTCGTCTCTACACCAGTCATTGTTGAGGGGAGAGTTTATGTGGGTTCACAAGACAAAAATATCTACTGCATAGACGCGAGAGACGGCAGACTCTTATGGAATTTTATGACTGGCGCTCGAATCAAGTCGTCACCAGCTGTAGTTGACGGTAAGGTGTACGTTGGACCTGACGATGGGTATGTTTATTGTCTGGATGCAAAAAATGGCAGCCTTATCTGGAAGACATATGCTGGAGGTTACATTGAAGCTAGCTTCAAGGCTGTAACTGGAATACGTTCTTCGCCTATAGTGGTGGGGGGCAGGGTGTATGTTGGGTCGTTGGACACCAATTTATACTGTCTTGATACCAACTCTGGAGACATCGTTTGGACATATAAGACTAAGGGGTACATCACTTCTTCTCCAGCTGCATCAAATGGCGTAGTCTATATCACTTCGCAGGAGTCCAACAGCGGTGTCCTTTACAAGATAGATGCCGCCGACGGAACGCTCATTTGGAAATGTGATATTCCGTATGTAATTGTGGCTGATAGAGGCACTGATTTACATGTGTCTCCAACAGTTGGAGATGGAATGGTATTTGTTGCGGCAAACAAGCAGAATTACTACGGGGTAAATGCGACAACTGGTGAAATTGAGTGGACATATGTTACCACTGAGGGCACAGAAGGTATAGGAGGATATTTAGTTGCTTCTACGGCGTATCACGATGGCGAACTTTACATCGTTGACATGTTCTTCATAACAGCCCTTGACGCTAACACTGGGGAAGTCGTTTGGAAGAGCTGGATAGGAACTGAGTTATATACCTCCCCGACCTATGCTGGAGGCAAAATTTATGTCACCACAGACAGGCGTTTCGTTTATGTTCTTAATGCCACAGACGGAGCTAGACTCTCATTTTTTGAGATTGGCTCTAACAGTTGGTCAGCCCCCTCCGTTTATGAGGGAAGGCTATACTTTGGATGCAATGATGGTAATGTTTACTGCCTCGACGATAACACATTGACACACGGTCAGATTTACACTGAATTAGATACGAATGAGGTTGAAACGGGTGGAATTATTACGGGTTGTGGTCAACTTACTCCCGGAATTGCTCATGCACAAATAACTGTGACATTCGTAAAGTCCGACGGCACTGTAGACAGCATACAAGTTACATCCCAAAATGATGGCACATTCAGCTTTAACTATACACCTGATGTGGTTGGCGAGTGGACGGTCTCCATCCGGTGTTCAGGAGCAACATACATCATGCAAAGTGTGGAGCTGCCCTTCAATGTAGTTGAGACTCAACAACAAACATTTGAACCGGAGCAACCAACAGTTAAACAGGATTCAGGCATACCAACAGAGTATGTCACAGCAGCAGTTGTCATAATAATCATAGCATTAATTGCTGTGGTCTCATATTGGTTCATGAAGAAAAGGAATAAAGGTTCACCTGTTTTGATCAGCGACTGACAGCGGATTAGCTATACTAAGGGTTCTGATGCTTCAGAGTAGATTTGGAACATTTTTTGAGCACAAATATCCCAAGAAAAATTTTTACTAACGAACTCTCGACCAGAACGTCCCATCTTCTCACGTAAAGATTTGTCCGAAAGGAGATGTAAAATAGCGTTTGCTAATTCGTAACTATCAGGTTTAATTAGTAGCCCAGTTTCTTTATTTTTTACGACTTCGTTGATTGCGCTAACGTTGAAGGCAACCACTGGCTTAGCTGTGGCTTGAGCCTCCAACAGGGAGATACCTTGTCCTTCTTGGATTGATGGTGAAGCAAAAACATCTGCGCAATTGTATAATTGGTGAAGCATAGCTTCGGGAACATCGCCTAAAAAGACAAACTTGTCTGAAACACCTTGCTCTTTTGAATATGAAATCAGATGGTTTTTGAGTGGACCGTCTCCAACTACTACAAACTTTGTTTCTATATTTTCTTTGATGACATGTTTGGCTGCTTCGATCAGGAAATGTAACCCTTTTCGGGGTATTAGGTTGCCAACGAAGAGTATGACATGTTCACTGTTTCCACCGATCATATCCTTGACTTGTTCACAATCATTGGTGGGCTTGAATCTTTGGAGGTCCACACCGTTTGGAACTATCCGTATTTTCGTCTCATCAACATCATATAATTGAACCATTTTTTGGGCTGAATATCGGCTGACAGTAACAATCAGTGTTGCCTCTCTGGCTGCCTCCTTTTCGATTCTTGCCAGATGCCACATGAAAACGTTAGAGAGCTTCATCCTGAGGGACGGAGACACGCTTTTTGACGATTGAATATACTCGTCCGCCAGAACGCCGTGAACAGTCTGAATGAACGGCTTGCTGATTTTCCGCTTCTTGAGAAGCTTCAGTAATTTGTAACCACTAACAGTGTGCGCTTCATAAACGTCGGCGATAATGTTACCAAACATTCCGGAGATGGATCTGTTGAAAACCCAGTTGTCTAGCGGATAAAGCATATCAGTGGAGAAACAGGGAATGAATGTTGTTCCGTCAATCACAGTAGTTTTGTTGAAGCCTTTTTTTGTTCCGCTGTAAACCGTTGTGTCAACTTCATTTACCAAATTTTTGGCAGTCTCAACTATTCGGCGTTCAACGCCTCCGAAGTAAAGGTGCGGTGGTTGCGTGTTAAAGACAGCTACTTTTAGCTTCCTGTTCATGGATACGTGCCTCTATGTTTGAAGCGGTTCCCCATACAATTCTTTGGCAAGACTAAGTATTAAAATGAAACCAATTTCGATTGCCTCAAAAGTTAGGTTGCGAGGTGAACGTGCGAATTTAAGGTTTATTAGCAACTTTAATAGCCCAATATGACAAAAGACGAACCGTGAAAATTATGCAAGTCAGTTTGATTCACATGCAAATCAGCGAATCTCCGGAGAAGAACTTGGAGACTGCAGAGCAAATGCTGTATAGGGCGGCTGATTCAGGTTCCAAATTCATCTGTCTCCCAGAATATTTTGCTATGCCAGCTAGTCTAGAAGACAACATGCCCCTTGAAAAGATAGTGGATGAGACCCGTGAACCTGCGGTTAAGCTTCTGAAACGGGTTTCAAAGGAAGTTGACGCTTACATTGTCGGAGGTACTATCTTTGAGAAGTTCAGGGGAAGATATTACAACACATGCCTTTTTCTCAAGCAAGGAAAGATTCTGGGAAAATTTAGGAAGATGCATTTAACTGATTGGGAAAAAAATGTAGGTTTGAATGTGGGAAGTACCTTCCGGGTTTTTGAAACCGAGTTCTGCAAGGCTGGAATTCTGATATGTGCTGACGTTTTCTACCCAAGAACTGTTAGAAGATTGGCTTCTTTAGGTGCTGAAGTTATTTTTTTGCCCGTGTCTGCGTCGAGAACTCATCCACACGTGAAGGGGCACCCGCTTACCACAAGGAGAGCAGTGAACAACAATGTGTTCATGTTAAAAAACGGCAACACTCGATCAAACTCTAGAGGCGGAAACAGCGCAATAATATCTCCATGGGGAATCCTAAACCAAGCAAAAGATGAAATGAACACCAAAATTATCTCCGCTGACTTAGACATAACCAAATTGAGAAAATACCGGCGCGCCACAGTTCAAGAATAAATTTTTTTGACAAAACTACAAGTGAACGCTTGACGCTAGTAGATTTTTTCCCATCTTTCAATGATTTTGTTCATGTTTTCGAATCCGAACTTCTCAAGCCAGCCTCGGTAATTGCTGTCATTCACTGCGGTTCTACATATCTCCTTTGCACGTTCTGCATCATGTACAAGAAGAAGGATAGCTTCCACGTCATGGCTGGAGACGTAGGCGACAGTTCTGAGAAGAGCCTTGGTTTCGACGTCTCTGGGAATCTCAGCGCTCAATTCTATGAAGATTGGTTTCTTGAGCAATTTCTTGAAGTCCCGCGTTAACGTGTCCACCCAATACATGGTCACATAATTGTGGGAGGAAAGTGGAACATGGAAAAAATCTACATACTCTGCTAGAGCTTCAAAGTCCAAGCCAAACCTTTCCTTAGCTAAGATGGGGTCAGGCCATATTTCTATCCCAAAAGGTTGCTTAACCAGTTTCTTGGCTCTTCTAATAAAATCTGTAACAGTCTGTGCCCGCCATTCTAGCCAGTCTAATCCGCTTTCTCTTTGCTGTTTATTGCAGCGGTCGCAGGTGCAGAATTTTTCTTCCGGAAAGTGGTAAAGGTTTAGAATTACTCCTTTAATGTCTTCTTTTGCGGTGTCTTCGATGAAGCGAAGAATGCTGGATTGGTATTCTTCGTTGGTGGGGCACACAAAGTCCCACGGGAGAGTGAATGCTTTGTTTGTTCTTGTGGCAGGCCCGTTTTCTGAGAGCGCTACCAACTCGGGTCTTTCTCGTAGGGTTTTAGCGTCAACAAAGCAGGTTATATCGTTGTACATTCCTTTTGCAGGTTTTCCTACAACACCGTCGACACGTTTTGAGTAGTAGACGGAAATGTCGAATCCATCAACAATTGTGGGCTCGTAGATTACTGTTCCAATCTTCAATGCATTCGACCTCTGACGGATTGTTATCTTTAACTTTAAATCTAATGACGTTAATTAGTTTTGACGTTAAACTTTGCTGGTGCCATTCGATGAGGATTAAAATCGATTACGCCAAATGCAGAGATTGCCGTTCATATACGTGTGTTGACTGTTGTGCGATGGCGGTCTTCAGCCTCCAAGAAAACAAGCCAGTGATAGTTGATGGGGATTCATGTACACTATGCGGAATCTGCGAAGACCTGTGCCCAAACAAGGCAATAACAATAGAAAGATAGATACAAGATCTGGGTTGTTGAATATAACAAGTTCAGAACAGCTTTTTTCATGAACACTAAAGCGTGAATATTTCCTGTAAGGCACAAATAACAAAAGGGAGTTATACATTAGGAATCTCTCCGTGACTAAGAAATGATAACCCAAAATCATATAATGGACACTTCATTTCTGACAAGCATACGAGAAGGAACGTAACAGATGAAGCTGGAAACCAGAATCAAGTCTGTCGAAGCTGAGATACAAAAAAACAAACTTGTTTTACGATCAAAGACCCCACTGAAAATATTAAGCTCTGCTGTTCTTAATGGCGGTCCGTGCGACTCGAACTGCATAGTGAACTTTCAGGTACCCGAAGACGCTGGAAGCGACATGGATGATCAAGTTCACAAGGAAGCTGGAGAATTCCTTAAAGAAGAAATAACAAAAATGGGATTTCCTCAAGACCAAGTCGTAGTAATAATGACCGCGGCTAAAATGAAAAACGTAGAAGTTGTAACCCTAAAATTTGAGGACATGACCTTAACCGCTTTTGTTACTGCAGGAGCATATTTCGCTGCCACAGCCGGCGACGAGATAGCCTCAAAACAGACAGCGTTCCCATTCAAGAAATGGGGCACAATAAACATCATCATATTAGTTGACGGAAACTTAACAGAAAGCTGCATGGTCAACGCAGTAGTTACAGCTACTGAAGCAAAAGCGTCTGCACTAAGAGAACTCGACGTTAGGAGCCGGTTTTCAGGTGAGGTAGCCACTGGAACGGTGACTGACAGTGTTGTTATAGCTTGCACAAAACGAGGGCGCACAATAAAATATGCTGGAACAGGCACAGCGCTAGGAGAGTTGATTGGCAAGTCCGTTAAGGTAGCGCTTAAAAAGGCTATTTACAAGCAAGAAAAGCTGGTGTCCAATAGGCCTCTGACAAAGAGACTACAGGAAAGAGGAGTAACTGTTGAACGAATGACAACTCTTTTTTCGCAAATTCGTCCTATCCTCCGCGAAAACGCTGAAAAACGGAAGCAGTTTACGGAAGAACTTGATCAGGTGTTGTCAGACCAGAACATCGCAGCGCTAGTTATTGCAGGACTAAGACTTGATGAAGATGCAAAAACGGACTTGATTCCTGAGAATCCAGCCAACGAGTATGGTAGGAATTTTGTGCTTAGTAAAATTCTTCAGAAAGCCGTGATAGACTATATGTCAAAAGAAAAAACGGCATCCAAGCAGGTTAGACCTGATTACCTCAGTTCAACTTTCTCAGACAAACTGGGTTGGTTTACCAGAAGCGTCCTTTCTGCTGTTATGTATTCCGTTTATTCAAATGTTGTCGCAAATCAGCCGAAAGAACAGAAAGAATGAATCCGTGAATAATCAATGACATGATGATTCGTTTTTCTAAAATCGTCGCAACGCTTATAGCCTACTTCAGGTAAGTTTTCGCTTCTGAAGAGGAATTAGCTTTGAAGTTTGGAATGTTCATTTATGAGCCTACACCAGTTGAAGGATTCGACCTTCAAGTCTATCGTCTTAAATCAGAACGAGGAATCGTTGGAACCCCAAACCCCGAGATGACAACTAACATCGCTTGCTTCGGCGACAACAACATGGCAGGCAAGCATCCTGACTGGGTTGCAATATCCAAAGATGGTCCTGCACTGCGAACAAACAAGAAATACAATTTGAGATGGGATATTGTCTGCAACCAAGAAAAACAGATGATTGATTACATGCTCGACATGATCGAAGACACAGCAGACAACACCAAAGGAATAACCGTTAGTAGCATGCACGTCGCAGACCACGGATTCTGCACTTGCCACAGATGCAAAGAAGCACAGGCAAAAAGTGGATTAGACCTGTTAGAATGGAGAGCCCAAACAGTAACTGATTTCATTAAGAGCGCCAAAGAACGAGTGAAAAATAAACCGTTCTATGTTGGACTACTTCCTGATCCAGTCAATGCGTATGAAAGGTTTGGCCTAGACTTTGATGCGCTAGCTGAATATGCAACCGCCTTTGTTGTTCCACATTGGTCTAAGACTTATGCAACTCCATGGTACTTCGAGACACTATCTCGGTCATTTAAAAAATTACTAAAGAAACCAGTATACCCTGGACTTTACATACGTGGACCGGGAGATAACCCAAACGAACTTGAGAGTCATACACAGATACTGAAGACAGCATGCCGTATCGCAAGAACTGGAGTAGAAGGGCTCATTTTCCTAGCAGCAAACGCTACATACATGAAAGACTTCCAGAAAGCTTGTGTCGCAGACGTGAAACTCCGCGAAGAGCTTGAAGGCTACGGCGGCAAACCTGTTTTAGATCTGGTAGACAAGTGGGAAAGCATACTTGAGTAAACAGTATAACGCGCGTTTTTTTGCGCACCCTTTTTATCTTTTTCAGAATCAATTTTTGTAAGTCTCGTAGAGAAATTCTGATTTTCGGTTTTTCAGTGCTGGATTAGAAATCGGTTTCTATTTCTAGTCAGGATTTATATGGTGCAAATTTTTGGGGCATTTAAGCAAAACTTATATAATCTGCATCGAAGTATTTTGCATCTCTAAAACGAGGAATGATGATGGAATTCGGCAATTACTTGTATGAACCAAAGAAAGTTGAAGGATTCGACTTTGACGTGTACCGACTGAAACCCGAAACAGGAAGACGCGGAACCCCACAAAGCGACATGTGGAACAACATTGCAGTTTTCGGAGACAACGTATCTGGACGTGCACACCCAGAATGGATTTCTGAGTCAGCACGTGGACGAGGCGTAAGAGGAAACAACCAGTATAATCTCCACTGGGATATTCTCTGTCCAACGGTTCAGGAATTCAGAGCAGAGCAATTGGATTACATAGAAAAAACAGCTGAGGAGACAAACCAGCCAATCTTCTTGAACAGCTGGCACTTCGCTGACCACGGGCACTGCACCTGTGACCGCTGCAATAAGCTCTGGAAAAAGAGTGGACTGGACTGGTTTGAATGGCGTAACCAGACAATCACAGACTTCATCAAGGACGTAAAGGATCGTGTGAAGACGAAACTGGTACTAGCCGTGCTCCCAGACCCAGCAAATGCAGACCAACGTTTCGGTATGGACCACAAAGAACTCTATAAACTGTGTGACGCATTTAACATTGTAATGTTCTCTCAGAACTATGCAACTTCATGGTATTGGGAAATGATTGCACGCGCTTTCAGAAGAATCTTCCCAGAGAAGCCAGTATACTCTAACCTCTACGTTTGTGGTCCAGGAGACGACCCCAATAATTGTCCGCCAGTTGAACAGCTAATCAGAGTCTCGGTTCGAGTGATGAGAACAGGAATCGATGGCATCATTTACCTAGCAGACGTTGCAGACAACATGGTGAAGTTCCAGAAGGCAGTAACTACAAAGGGCGAATACAGAGATTCACTAAGCGACTACGGCGGTCAAGCTGCGCTCGATCTGTTTAACAGATGGGACAAAATCGTAAAGTAAAACCAACTTTTTCAACAAAATATAGGCTTCGGCCTTTTTTCTCTTTTTTTAACATACAATCAAACAGCAGTTTTTCTCTCGAGCTTGCAGGCTATAAAGTGGTTACTGCGTTTTGTGTTTTCGAATTAAGGCCACTATAGCCAAAATAATTACTATAGAACCTAAAGCTGGAAGTGATGTTGTTAGGGTTAAGCCGATGGGGGTGAAGCTCAAGAAGAGGCCTACTAGGGCGGTTATGGCGAAGCTTAATCCTATGGAAAATGTGAATCTTTCGATTACGTCCAGTGCATCTTCTCTGGGAAACAATGTTTCGGTTAGGCAATATCCAGGCAAAAAGGCTACGAGAACGAAGGCAAATATGTACCTTAGATAGGATAATGGGGTGCCGGTTTCGGGAAAGAATATGATAGAAGCGAACGAAAGAATTGATGTGCATATGATAATCCAGAACCAGCGACTCTTTCTCGGAGACAGAAAGCTGATGAAGTTTCCTTTATGGTGCGTTGGTTCCTCAAGGGACACAAGTCCTTTTCGGTGAAGGTTCTTTACTTCTTTCTGTATATCTTCGAGTTTAGCGTCAACTTGTTCTTGAACTAACTGAACTAGTTCTTTCACGTTCTCTGGTTGCTTTGTCTCCAAGAGATCTAAGATGACTGTTTCTAGGGATTTCATTTGTGCACCAACTTTCTTATTGGCATATTTACATAAAAGCGTAGTTCTCCAAGTCAGCTGATTAAGTGCCCCAAGGAAGACTGAAAGCGGTAAACGTAACTTGGGTAAACCCACTCAAGAGCGTTAAGATTGAGATTTTGAAGAAAAAATAAGAAAATGGGCAAAAGCCCATGGAAAAATTTTGGTTTGCTATAGCTTAACCGACTAGCTTGAAGAGCGGATGAATGCCTTCTTCGGCGGGTCTTGTGCCAAGTTCCGCAGTGGCAGTCAATATGTATGTGTCAATTACTGCAACAGCTGGGAAAACGAATTCTGCAAATTCGATTGGCCCAAACATGATCCAGTCTGCTCCGATCATTGGCAGTATAGCGTTTTGTGCTGCGTCAACGGCTTTTTTGATGTCTTTCGAGAAGTTGCCTTTGACCCATCCGAGGGTGTCAGACACGTTTCCGATGCCCGTTCCAACGGCTCCGCGGTCACCATATTGTTCTTTGATCAAGTAGATGGATCGAAGTCCTGCACCTACGCCTATTCCCCATGAAGGCATAGCTGTGTCGATAAGTGCGCTTTCTATGCCTGCTTGGTCTGCCATCTCCAGAATCTTGGGCAGGATTTCAAGTTTGGCTGTGGTGCTGTCGTCCTGAGGATTGTCACACAAGATGATGGATGCTTTGACTCCGCAGTTCTTCAGGTTTTCTAGTTCTTTTTCTTTGACTCCGTTATATATGGAGTTGTTGATAATTCTGGCTGATAGGCCGACTTCGTGTGCCCATTTGATGGTTTCCATTCTGAGTTTGGGACTGATAGCGTCTATCTGTATTGGTGCTTCAGTTACTTTGCTGATGAAGTCGATGTATTTTTGGAAAGCCTCCACTGAAGTTCCTACGACATCCAAGATGGATGGGTTGGTTGTCATGTCGGAAAGCTCGTCCATTCTGTTAATTAGAGCTTCAGCTTTTGCCTTGTCAAAGATTCCTTTTTTCTTGTCCTCTACAATCTTATGACCAATGTAAAAGATTGTGGCAGTAAGAGCAGTGGGACACTCTCCAGGTTGGCCTCCGAGCTTGATGCCGCCGGCGTTAATAATTTTTTGTTCCTTTTCAAATCTAAACATTCTAGCTCACGCCTCATTTTTTGCGGAATAGTTGCCGCTGAGCTTACTTTCCAAGAGCCTTCTTTGCGATGGCTACAGCCTCTTCCCGAGTTTCGCCGAACAACGCGTCTATTGCATCTGCGTCACTTTTTTCGACGGCTGCGCCACCGATCATGAGTACTACTTTGCCCTTCAGTCCTGCAGCTTCGATGGCTGCTGCCAGTTGGGGGATATTGTTTTTGGCTGGTGAGGTGTTTATTGAAACTGCTATGATGTCGGCGTTGTTTGCTTTGGCTTGTGTAGCGAAGTCGGCTGCTGGTGCCTTTTTTCCGAGGTCGATGCATTTGAATCCTGCTTTTTTGAGTGATTTTCGTACCATTTCTTTGGGGGTTAGGTGCATATCGGGGTCGAGTGTTCCGATTACAACGGTTCCTATGGGGTTTTCGGGTTCAGGCGGTTCTTTTTCCATCATGGATTTTAACCAAGACATTAAAATTACTTCCTTTTTATTGCGTAATTGAGATTTTATGGATAGACATGCGTATAAGCTTTTTGTCGAATATTATCAACAGACAGTTTTTGGGTGTGACTTCTTGAACAAACTTAAAAGAGTATTATGGGACATAGTTTCTTCAAGGCAGAATGTGTCTGGTGAGGTGTTCTGGTTGCTAGTCAAAGGTTTGAAGGGTTTGTTCGGTTTCTTGACGATTATGCCTCTTGGAATGGAGTCGATTGAGGCGATATCAAAGTATTTTTTTCTTTGTCCCGTAGTCGCGTTAGCGATAGGGTTGGTTGCTGGTGCAGTAGGTTTTGTATCAAACATTTTTTTGCCAGACTTGATTTCTGGTTTCCTTGTTTTAGCTAGTATACAGCTTCTGACGGGTTTTCATCATTTGGATGGTCTCTTGGATCTAAGTGATGCGGCGATGGCTAGGGGCGACACCAAACGGAGGCTGGAGGTTATGCATGATATGTACACGGGTGCGGCGGCTGTGGCATCTGGAGTTATCGTCCTTGCTTTGACGGGTTTAGCTTTTGGGCAGTTTTCTGGTTTGGACATGTTGAAGGCGGCGGTAGTCGCTGAGGTTGTGGCTAAAGAGAGTATGGTTTTGACTGCATATTTGGGAAAAAAGCCGACATACAAGGGCATGGGATATTATGTGGTTGAATCCATGGAGAAAAAGCATCTTGAGGTAATTTGTTCCTTGCTCTTGTGTGCAGTGGTAGGTTTCCTTTTAGTCGGCGTCTATTTTGTTTTTGTTCTTGCTGCGATGGCGGTTGCTGTAGCGGTTTTGACTTCTTATGCTAACAATACTTTGGAAAGCGTAACGGGTGACGTTATGGGAGCCACCAACGAAATCAACCGGATGATCGCCCTCATCATGATCATTGCAGTCATGGTCTAAAAACAG
>SDBS01004619.1_pt1 | contig 13478 bp, 15 predicted proteins | sample 2277091 | NCBI WGS metagenome assembly SDBS01 (sample SAMN10404972, study PRJNA504765) | marine sediment metagenome | isolation source: marine sediment core GS10_PC15, 163 cmbsf | place: Arctic Ocean: Southern Knipovich Ridge | collected 2010 | reverse complement strand
GGAGGTTTCCGCCGCCGTTGCCGCCGTCCCTGCCGTTGCCGATCCCCGAGGCACCCGACCCGCCGCCGGCCCCCGGCTCGTACTGATGCACATGGTGTGAATACTGGAAGAACTCACGAGGTGGCAGATCCTCGGGGTCGGAGGCGTATTCGTTCGTGCCCCCGGCACCCCCGGCGCTGCCGCTGTCGGACCCGCCAGCCCCGCCACCAGCGCCGAACCCCGCGCCCGCCCCGGCGCCGGCCGCGCCGCCGGTCCCGCCCACGCCGGGGTTGACGATGCCGCGCGTGTACTTGCCGCCCGTGCCGGTGTTCCCGGTGCCGCCCGCGCCGCTCCCGAGGAACGTGCCCTTGAGCGTGCCGTTGATGATCAGGTTCTCGCTCACCAGGATGATCGAGTGCGCACGCTCGAAGGTCAGGGTGAACCCCACGTTGATCGTGAGATTCTTGTACCGCTTGACCTGCGCGGTCTCCGAGGTATTGGCGCTGATGACCACGTCGCCAGCGTTCTCATCGGAGACCCCTGCGCTGGGGAAAATGGCACTGGAATTGATGTCGTTGTGGTTGTGGGCCTGTGCCGGGGTGAAGGGCGGGGCGCTGGTGGGTTCGCCCACGAGCTGGGCAAACACGTTCTCCAGGGCATCACGGACCTTGAAGGAGAGCCCCTGGGTGTACGGACTATTCGCGTCGGCTTCAGGGTCGGTGATCGGCGTGAAGCTCTTGGTCGGCACTACCATCTGTTACCCCTGGTCAGTTAATAAGATACGGCGGATCCTTAGCGGTTCCAACCGTTGCTGGCGGCCCATCGTTCGCGATGTACCCGAACTCTCGGTCGGCCGGTGTCGCGGTGTCGTACTCCGAGGAGACGGTGTCGGGCGCGATGATCATGCCCCGGGTGCCCAGCGCCTCCATCAGATCCATGGCCAAATTCTCCCCGCCCCCCTCATCGTTGATCCCGATGACCTGGAAACTGATGACCGCCTCGGCCACTGCGCCCGCCGCTTCGGCTACCACGAGCGGGGAGCTGATGGTCACCACATCGCCAACCTTCACGTCGGGACGCACCTGGTATGAAGCCTGGAGCCTGATCTTGTCGGCCCCCAGGCTGAACCGTGCATCGCGCCGTGCCGCGTAGGCAGACGCCTCAACCGTCCGGTAGATCAGGTCGGCGAACAGCACCTCGCGCTCGGCGTTCCGCTTGTTCGGACCCTCGGCCGGGAAGTTGGGGGCCACGAGCTGGAAGGCGAAGTGATCAGGCTTCGTGCCCTCATGCTCGATCCCGTCGCTGTCGATCAGCAGGCTGAAGAACACCGTGCTGGCCGTCACCCGGCTCTTCTTGAACTCATCGAGGTCGATGCCGTTCACCAGGATGTTCTCGCCCTCGGTCATGGCGAAGAAGGTTTGACCCGCCAGCTTGGGCCGGAACTTCAGGCGTGAAGTCACCAGCCCATTCTCCGCGGGCCACACATCCCACAGCGCCTGCTCTCGGATGTCCGAAAGGATCTGCTGCGCGTCCGTGGGGTTGGTATAGGTCCGCCGGAACGCATCGCCCGCAGAGATGTCTGACTCGGCCTGAATGGCCAGGGTGTTCACATCGACATCCGCGATGAACATGCGGTTCAGGCAGGTGCGGATCCAGGTGCCTGGTCCCAGGCCCTTCAGCTCGTCATCCTGCGACCGGAACACCTGGTTCTCCTTGACCTTGACGCCCGCCGTGTGCCCGGCCGCAGTGGTCCCGAAGGCACCCCGGCCGATGGCGTTGCCCGATGTGGCAACCGACCGCCCATAGGGCCGGGCCTGTGATCCTGCATCTTGCTGGGCCTGGCTGATGAAACACTTGCTAGCCGCGCCCGCGTTGTTCAGGAACCGCAGCTCCACGTTGCCCGTGGCGGCCCCAGTGAAGTTGAAGGCGATGAAGTAGCGCACCCACTCATCGGTCAGGGTGATCGTGACCTCGGCGGTCTCCGCGCCCGACCCATCCCTCACCTGGAGCTTCACCGAATCCCCGGGGAAGTCTGGATGCTCACGCACCCACAGGGTCACATGCTCATTACCGCTCGCTGCATGTGACCCCGCCTGAGTCACATGGGCTGTGGCCGCGCTGAACTCGATGAGCGAGCCGTTGATCGCCTCGCCGGCCCACGGTCCGTGTATAGATACATCCGTGGCCGTGGCGCTCAGCTTTGTCCACGCCACATTGGCGAACTCCTCCGAGCGCAACAGAAAGTTGGTGATGAAGTTGAGCTGGTTGACGTTGACGTTGCGCACCAGGATCAGCTCGGAGTCCACTTTCAGGCAGGTGGGCGGGTAGTCCACACCATCGGTGATCGCGTCCAGGCTCGTGAACTCGGTGCCGTCCTGCACGTCGAGGTTGCTGTCACCGCTCCCGATGGTCGAGACCAGCGTGTTGGAGTCGCTGATAGCCGGGGGGATCTGGACCTTCTTGATGTCGAAGGCGTCCTGCACCTCCAGTGTGACCGACAGGTCCGTGCCGAACTTCATGTTCCTGATACGCCCGCACCAGACGGGCTCCGCCTGACTGAACAGGGTGAGCGCCGTGTCCTCGGCGAAGCTGAACACCTCGACCAAGGCACCCAGCCAGTCGGGGAATGCGAACCGCCAGGTGCGCCAATAGCTGGTCATATCCGCCTGCACCGTGCCGATGGAGGTGCACGCGCTGTCGAAGGGCTCCGGGTTCTCCTCATCGATGAACTGGAAATTCTTGGTCGAGCGGTCGGCCTTGACCCCGTCCGGGTTGATCTTCACGCTGGTGCCCGGCACGTTGATCAGATAGGGCAGCACATCGATGCCCAGACGGCGGGCCACGATGCTGGCCTCGCTCGTGTTCTTCGCGTACACGGTGGACACGGTGCCGCCAAGCGGGCACTCGACCGTGATCTGCACGAAGTCCACGGGGGCGAGCGCCACCCCACGGATCGCCGTTTCCCAGGCGGCGTCGGCCATCAGGTCTTCCGCCCGGCGAAGGTCAAGCGGAGGTCACGGAATCCCGTATCCAGTGCCGTGCGCAGGGGTTGCGACCGATCACCACGGACGGTTCCCCACAGACAGTCGCGCTCGAAGCTGCCCGGGTTGCCCGCGTTCCAGCTCACGAAGCTGGGAAATCCCTTGAGCCCGAAGTTCTCCCACCAGTACCGGAAGCCCGTGGGCACGGTCGCGTCATCGAGGAATGAGAAGGGCAGGAGCCCGAAGTTCAGGGCGACCAGGCGCTCGGTGAACTCGTTGACCGTGCGAACGATGTGCCCCTTCTGGATCCGCGACTGGCGGGAACTGCGGCGCTCGGTGGTCGGGTCGAACTGCGGCCAGTCGTTGGCGAAGGGGAAGGCGATACGCCGGCCCAGCATGATCTGTCCGATCTGCGTGTCGGCCGTCGCATCCTTCACCCGCACCCTGTAGAAGACGTTGCTGCTGAAGGCGATGCCCGTGCGGAAGATGTCGTGGTCCTCGGTCGGCGTGATCGTGGTGACCAGTGCGCCGGGCGCGCTGGCACCCTCATAGACTTCGATCTCCGCGCCCTCGCTCCCCAGGTTGTGATTGGCAATGCCGATAGAGTCGGGGGTCAGCGCACCGCTGAGCGTTACGTCGTAGTCCTTATTGCCCGCGCCGTCTGATTTCCAGCGCAGGTAATCCTTGTCATCGCGCAGGCGCGTGCCCGGGAACCCCGAGGCGCTGCCCGGGTCCACCACGACCGCACCGGACTGGCGGAACATGTCGTCATTCAGGAGAGCGGTGTTGCTGGCCATCAGGCTTTGGCGTCAAGCCCCTCCTGCACGAGGTCTACCAGATCGCGAGCCAGGCTCGGCAGGTTGCCGCCGAGCACGGTCGCGTCATTGAGCTGCAAGATAACGGTGGGACCGGATCGGACAGCAGTATCACCGGCACCCACTGGGATCCCACCGACACCACCGGCCCCACCAATAGCAGCTCCGCCTCCGGGCGCGGCACCCCCGCCCCCAGCACCAGCAGACAGACCACCGCCACCACCGGCGGCACCACCGCCACCGCTACCCGGCCGGGTCTGGATGATCTTCTGGACGTTGCGGGCCTGGAGGACGCCCACGGCCGCCGCGAGAGGGATAGTGAACGGAGGCCCGGGTGGGCTCGCAAGGGCGGCCTGCACGGCCTGGATCCCCGACACGGTAGCCTGGGCCACGGCGAACGCCTTGCCGATCCCGAACGCCTTGAACCCGCCCTCCTGGGCGACGGCCGCAAACGCTCCGAATGTGGCCTTGGAGAGCGCCAGGCCCTCCTCCAGGGTGATCTTCCGCACCTTGCGCTTGGCCTTCTCACCGTCCTCCACGATCTGAAGCTCAGTATCAGTCTGCTCCTGGAGCGTGTCCGTCGCTTCCTGGTTCTTGCCCTCCAGCTCTGCGGCGGCCGCCTCCTCCTCATCGTTCTTCCGGGCCTTGAACCTCGCCTGGATCGCGCTGATCTCATTCTGGGCAGCCACCGTGTCGGCCTGCGCCTGGTTGGCATCGATAGTCGCCTGCGCCGCCGCCGCTCGATTGTCCTCTGCGATCTGCTTGGACTCTTTCACCGCCTCGTTGAATTCACCCTGGACCTTCACCACCGCTTCGCTCGCCTCGGCCTCGGTGCGCAGCTCGACAGCGTTCTTGGCCACCTCGGTGCGGAGTGCGCCGATCGAGTCCTTCAAGAAGTTCGTGCTGGCCCCCAGCTTCTGGAAGATCGGGTCGCCCTTCTCCAGGGTCTCCAGCAGGAAGTCCAGGACGTCTCGCACCTTCTCATTGATGATCGCCAGGGTCAGATCGGCGAAGGCACCGAAGTTGTCGAAGATCAGCTCGGCGTTATCTATGCCCGTCTCTACCACTGCAACGACCGTGCCCACGCTCTCTGTGAGCGTGGCGAACACATCGAGCACCACGGCCTTGATAGAGAAGAACACCGCACGCAGAGCCGCGAACCCGGCGCGCATCTGGGCGAGGGTGACAATCACGGTTTCCACCGAGGGGATCAGTGACCTGAGGAACTCCCCGAAGCCCACGTCGCCCACCTCGCGCATCCCACCGCTCAGCTCGCTGAATACCTGGACACCCTCGCTCAGGTTGCTGGAAAGCTCGCTGATCAGCTCGGCACCGAACGCGATGGCCGGGGCGAAGTTCTCGCCCAGGGTGATGACCGCTCCCTCGATGGCCGACTTCATCTTCACGACCGATCCGGCGAGGCCCTCCATCTGGACGGCCGCCACGTCCGCGGCCTTGACCGTCCGGTTCTGCAAATTGTTAGTGAGCTTCTCCAGCTCATCTGCACCCTGGCTGACCAGTGCGGCCACGCCCGGGCCTGCGCGCTGGCCGAAGATGGTCATCAGGTCGGCGGCCGAGGCACCCGCGTTCTCAAGCTGCCGGATGATCTCCGTCAGGGAAATCAACTCTCCAGAGCTGTCCAGAGCATTGACCCCCAGGCGTCCAAGCACCTCCTCGGCCTCGGCCGTGGGCACCAGCAGCTTGGTGATCGCCCCGCGCAGCGATGTCCCTGCGAGCGTGCCCTGCAAACCGGCGTTCCCGAGCAGGCCGAGGGCTGCGCTGGTCTCTTCGAAGTTGAGCCCGGCCGCCGCTGCCACCGGACCCACGAACTTGAACGCCTCTCCGAGCTGGCCCAGGTTCGTGTTGGTCGAGGTCATGGTGCCGACCAGCGTGTCATTCGCCCGGCCGAGCTGGTCCACTCCCAGGTTCATACCGGTAAGCACGTTGGTCACGATGTCGGCCGACTGCCCCAGATCGAGGTTCGCGGCGGCCGCCAGCTCCAGTGTCCCGGGCAGGGCGGCGAACACCTCTTCGGTCTCAAAGCCCGCCTGTCCCAAGAAGGCCATCGCTTCCGCCGCCTGGCCTGCGCTGAACACCGTGGTCGCACCCAGCTCACGGGCCTGGTCGGACAGCAGCTCCATCTGCTCGGTGTTAGCTCCGGTGAGCACGCGCACCCGGTTCAGCTCCTTCTCAAAGCCTCCGAACACGTTGGTGATCTTGCGGACCACGGCGGCCACAGCGATGCCGGCGAAGGCGTTGCGCAGGTTGAAGATCGCGCCAGTGGCACCAGCGATACCCGACCGAAACTGCGAGACGACAGCGCCGGCCCCACGCATGGGCCGCGAGAATGCATCGCGCAGTGTGAGCGCTACCTTGAGTGTCGCGTCGTCAGCCATCTAATCTGGTTTCTTGTGCTCCGCAGTCATCTTGTCTATGTACGTGAACCCCGCCCACAACGTGCTGGACTGGTCGCTGATCGCCCCGCGGGCCGGAAGGTGTCCACGCTTGTACGCCTGATACATCGCGAACAGCTCCTCCACCTCCGGTGCCACCTCCCGGTTGGGACACTGGAAGTGTGGCCGCCCCTTTATGTCGATCCAGACCGGCCCCGGTGCTGGCCCCATGCACCCGTTGGCCTTGCGCATCTCGACAGGCGCTTCGTGGCAGGTGTCGCACGCGGGCTTGGCGTGCAGACGGTCCAGCCAGATGGTCAGACCGACATCTATTTTTCCAGGTCGCCCTCATCCAGCTTCGCCCCCTTGAGCAGATGCGTGCCCATCTCCGTGAGGTGGTCGAGCTGCAAGCGGTCGAGCGCCTCATTCTGGGAGCCGGGATACGCGATCTCCTTGCTGTCCTGATCCCTGAACCCCGTCCAGCCCACCAGGCACAGCTCAAGACATCGGCGCATCGCGCCACCAGACAGCTCCTCGCCCTTCTTGCGCAGGTAGGTGTCGTTGATCTCAGCGAGCTGGGAGCAGGTGAGGTGTTTGAGTCGGAACCGGGTTTTCTGATCGTCCGGTTTCTCACGATCCGACTCCAGGACATATTCATGGATCCGGTTCGGATCCACAGCGATAGCCATGATGGGTGCCTCCTCGCGCCTCCCAGCGCGCGTACTAGTCCTTAGTAATCTGCATCTCGTCAGCCGCCCCGTTCTCCTCGCCGGTCAGCATGTAGTTGATGTCCCCGATCAGGTCACCGTCCCTGTCCGCATCACCCACCTGCTTGAACTGCGCGAAGTTCTGGTCGATGGTGATCCGCCTGCCACCGGCAGTGCCCAGAATGAGCTTCATGTCCTGGACCGTGTTGTTCTGCATGATGGACCGCCAGCTCTTGGTGGCCACCAGCGTGAACTCGGGATCGATGGTCCCCGTGATCGGAGCCCGGTTGTTCAGGCGGATGCTCTGCACCCCGTGCTCGAACGTCGGATCCCACCGCGGCCCGCTCTCCAAAGCGAGTTCGGCGGTCCATGTCCGCACCTTGAGGTTCAGGCCGCTGATGTCAGCGGTGCCCTGGCCCCAGATGGGCGGCAGCTCGGTGGAGAACACCGGCACCAGCACCGCGGTGTCCACGTCGGTCTTCCCGACCAGGACGCCGCGCATGGTCACCGTGCACATCAGGCGGCCAGCACTGTCCATGCTGAGCGCCCACGAGGTAACGCGCGCGCCGCGCATCTTGCGGCTGATGCCGTCAACGAATCCCTCGACCGAATAGCTCGGCACCTCGCTGGCAGTGTGCAGCAGATCGCTGGGCGTCCAGATGACGTTGGTGGCCCCGGTGACCACCTGTTTCCAGCCAGCCCCCTGGTTGACCTTGCCCCATGCAGGGACCGAGTCAACGGTGCCGTCCTCACCCTTCATCTCGAAGGAGAAGGAGAACTCGCCGAACGCCTCCTTGGCGACCGAGCGCAGGACGGTGAGGGTGGCCCGGTTGGGCATCCGGTCATCGAACTCGACCACCGGCTGGAATCTGGCGTCGAACACCTTGAGCGTGGCGTCGGCCGCGGCAAGCGTCTCAGCGACACCCTCGCTGGCCTCTGCCTTGATAGCGAGAGAGCGTACTTTGCTGAGCATCTGATTACCTCCGAGAGATAGCGTACCTGAACATCAGGTCGCAGAAAAGGGATCTGTCAGGCGATGTTCGTACCGAATCTGAACATCTACCTGGGCTGCTTTGAGGGTGCGTTCTGCGGTCAGGGCTGGACGCCAGCCTGTGACCACCGTATCGATGGCCGTACCGGCCAGCGTATTGTTCTGCTTGAGCTGCTTGATCACGTCGGCCACGAACCGGTTGATCTTGGACCCGGGTGTGCTCCGCTCCTTCATGAACAGCTCCAGAAGAATCTCATGGACCCGCTCCTGGAACTGGTGGGGCACGTCGGGCTGCTGCTCCTCCTGGCCCCGATCCCTGACCGTCCACACGTTGATCGAGGGCGTGCCCTTGGCGTTGCCGGGCCGCGGGTCCTGGCGGTCCACGAGCTTGACGTTCGTGTTGAACGTGGGGGTGGCGATGGCCGCCAGGAGGGTCTCAAACTGAACCAGGAACAGCTCGACAACGGGTTCAGCCACTGGGTGCCAGCCTTCTGAAGAGTGGGGCGAGCACCATGCTCAGGCGTTTCCTGAAGCTGGGCACGGCCTTCTTCCAGTCCGAAATCAGGTGAAGCCGTGGCGGGATCGATATGCGCTTCTTCAGGATGAACAGCACATTCAGCTCCCCGCCGTGGGTGTCCGCCAACAGGGCGGTGTCCGCGCTCCTGGGGATGAATGATAGCCCGGGGAAGTCCCGAGCCCTGGCCGGGGCCGTGCCCGCACCGGTCAGCGCATCGCCCACCGGGATGGTCAGCCACTGCACGTTCTTGGGCTGGATGTCTGGAAGACTGCCGCCGGCACCCTGCGTCCCGAACTCGTGGAGGCGGGCGTACTTGGTGCCGAGCTGGAAGCGCACGCCCAGGCTGTCGAGGTTGCTCGGGCTCCCGAACGGCCTGGAGGCTGCACTGCCACGGAGCTGGTTGGTGCGGGCCGCCACCGATGCCGGGCCAGCACCGGAAAGCCTCTGTTTGGTGAAGTCCCCGAGAAACTGGTTGCCGTGATCGATGAACGTGCGCTGAACACTCCGCCCGGTCTCGCCCGGAAACCTGGTGAACAGGCGCTCCACCTGTGCGGCGTTGAGCAGTCTGAGCCCTTCACTTGCCAAGGCTCTTCCTCCGGTGAAGCCGGAACATCTGCTCCACCCACGTGAGCCACCGGCTCGGGTCACCGACCTCGGTGATGATGTTGTCGCGGAAGCTCACCCGCTCGGCCCCGAACTCGCCACGGCGGTTGAAGATGTGGGCCACCTGATGCTCGCAGGCGTGGGCCAAGTGCGACCAATTGAGCACGAACGCCGTGACATCGACGGCCATGCCCGCGTTGTACTGGACCTCCAGCACCTGACGGCCGGGGCTCCTCAGTGAGTCCAGGTACAGGGCTCCGGTGCGGAAGTTGAAGGCACGGTCGGCCGCAAGGATCTCCGTTCCGCTGGATCCGAATGTGCGCTCCAGGTCGTGGGTCACCTTGGTGACCGTGCTGGCCGGATCGCCATAGGCGTCGAGGATGAAGGTGCGCGAGCCCGGGGTCACGTCGTAGATCCTGGTCCTCGCCTTGGTCGTGGTCAGCCGGTTCATCAGTGTCTGGGCAGCGTCCGAGAAGCAGATGATCAGGTCATCAAGCAAGACATCGAAGTCCGTGTCACCAGTGTCGATAGTCAGCAGACGCTTCACCCGACCCTTGCTGGTCATCTCCACGCCGGCTTCCATGTGCTATGCCTCGGGATCCGTGGCCAGTCCGAGCGCCACGTTCTCGTCCTGCACGTCTTGCAACGCCTGGTCATAACCGGCGGGCTTGTTGCCCGTGTCGTCCCACTCCTTCTTGAGGATCATGGCGGCCTTGAGCTTGGGCTGATCTGGGAGTTCGTGGCCGGTGATCATTCGTTCGCCGCCAAGTTGGCCGGGCCGCGTGATTTTTCAGGCAGCAACACATGAGCCTCCACGATGAACGCGGGGCCGGTCCCCGCCGCGACATACGCCATACGAACGAACTGCCTGACGTTCTCGGTGTTGAACGTCAGTTGCTCAAGCACCGCTTGAAGGTCGGTGGCCTGCGTGAACGTCAGGATGTCCACCCAATTGCTGGAACCGTCTGCGCTGTCCTGCAACGAAATGTCGCAGGTGCTTGGCCCACCGCTGAACGGATAGACGTGCGGCTGAACAACGCAGATGCCTTGATACTTCCGCAGATTCAGAGACGGCGACAGCGCGACCCCGAGCACGAGCTGCTGAAAGTTGAACGCGAACAAATCGTAGAGACCCTGTACGTCAATGCTCATAGCAGGTTCCCATTTGAAAGGCCGACAGGTGCACGATGGCCGTGTGCAAAAAGTGTCATCTGCCACGAGCTGATGCCCGCGCCACTCATCACGCCCTTGAGTCGCAGGAACCTCTTACGCTTATCGATCTGGAAGGTGACCATGTAGGCCAGCGCAAAGGACGGCGCTCCGGGGATGCCCAGCCCTCCCAGGTTGTTCGGGATGTCCGCAAGCGGTACGGCCACGAACCCCGACCCGGTCACGTCTGACTCCTCCAGCGTGAACGTCTGTCCGACCCCGCCGGTATCGACACCTACAGAGCAGTAAATATACGGACGCCCGATCAGCTTGGAGGTGTCCAGCTCCGGGCCGATGAATGTCCCGGCGCTGAAGATGCTGGTCTGCCGAAACATCGGGAACATCTTGAGGATGGATGCATCAGCGTTACGGCCCATCGTCAGCCCTCTATGCGGCGGGGGAGCGCAACGGCATCCCCATCATCGCGATGATAATAGTCCACTTCACCCCCGCGCTCCCACCGATGGTAAGCACGGGCCTCACAAATTTCTTTACGTCCTCGATCTTCATGGGCAGATCGAAGATCCCTTCCGTGGTCACCTGCGGGAAGAATGCCCCGGGGATGTCCGCATAGGGATCGAGCACGTCGTCGTCGTCGCTGTCCTGAAACTTCACGTCCAGCGTTGGAGCTGTGCCCGCTCTGTTCCCGACCGCCAGGCCGATGTTCACACGGCCGATCAGCTTCGATACGTCCGTGCCCAACCCGTTGGTGACCCCCGTACCGGACTGGTTGAACACCGAGCCCAGTAGGAGCCGTTGCAGGTTGCTCGGAACGTCGAAACCTCGGCCCATCGGCCACCTCCAAAAAGAACCCCGGAGCCAGGAGGAGAGACTCCCTGACCCCGGGGTATTCGATCACGACGGCTGCGTCACCGGTCCGAACTCGGCGGACGGGATGACCGCGGTCACACCATAGGTGTGATCCGGCGTGCTGGCCTGGGTGCCCAGCGCACGGATGAACTTCCGCACGTTGGTCACATCCAGAGCCAACGCCACAAACGCAGTCGCGGCACCCACCTGTGCAAAGGTGAGAACCGTGGCTTTGTTCACGGTGAAGCCGGTGTCGTCAGCCTCCTCGATGGTTACATCGAGGGTGCCAGCAGCACCTGCGCCCACATCCAGGATGATGAGCGCACGGCCTCCGAGCTTGGATACGTCTTTCGACGCACCCGTTGCAGTGGCGGTCCGCTGCAACGCGGCAAGAAGCGAAATGACCAGCGCGTTAGCGAACAGGTCCTTGAGCTTCCCCATGACGTTTCCTTTCTCCGGGTTTCCCCGGTAGCACTACGCGGTGAGGTTGCTCGTTGCGTAGAAGCTCTCGCCGTGCCGCACGCCGACATCTGCCAGCATGATGGCCCGGATCAGGCTCTGGTTCTTCTTGTACACGTCCTCCGCCTCCGAAGAGATGCGGAACTCCATCGCGCCCCACTGCGCAATGAACACGTCCTCCCAGTTCCCGTAGATCACGTCAGCCGTTGCGAGCTGCGTGGTCTCCGCGAACGGAGCACCCAGGATGCTGGGGTTCGCCTCCTGCGACACGTCCGGTGCCAGGTGGAACCGGCCCTGCGCGTCCTTCAGCTTCCGAACGATGTTAAAACCGTTCGGGCTGAAAGCCCAGCCGAGCTTGCCCCGGTTGGCGTTGGCGTTCTTCACCTCGGTCTGCGCGTCCATCAGCTTATCGATGGTCACGCTCGCGAGCGACGTGGTGTTGTTGATCCCCGTCGTGTTGAAGATGCCCAGCGGCTCGTTGGACGCACCCGTGCCCTTCAGCACACCGATGTCCATCTTCAGGCCGATGACCTGAGCGATGTCCTCTCGGATGAGCTGCTCGACAGAGGGAACGCCCTGGGCCAGGAGCAGGTTGGACACCCGCACCAGAGCCACGAGCTGCCGCGTCTGGAGCTTCAGATCCCCGAAGGTCTCATCGCTCTCGGTCGCGGTCGCACCCTCGGCCGTCCAGTCCGCAGTCGCCGCACCGGTCAGGCGCGGGATCTCCACGGGGCTGGAGGTCAGGCCATCCATCATCCGAGCGCCGAGCTGAACCGCGACCTGTTGGGCGCGGAGCAGTTCGATGATCTCGGGGATCACCTGGGTGGGCACCAGGAAGCCGCCAGACACGTCCACGTCGGTGGACAGCGCCTTCTGCTGCTCGTGCCGGTAGTCATCACCGTGCTTCTTGTCGAACTCGGTGAGGATCGAGACCTCGCGCGAAGCGAGTTCCTTGTTCCCCATCTTGTTCGCAAAGAGCACAGCCCGCAGGCTGAAGCCGTTTTTCGCGGCCTCATCGTCCAGGCCGGGGATCTTGCGGTTCTTGAGCCGCTTGTCCAGATCCTCGATCTTGACGGCCTGCTTGTCGATGGTGCCCTTCAGCTCCTCCATCGACTTGGTGTGGGGCTCCAGCGCCGTCGCCGCCGCTGCACCCACTGCCTTTGCAAGCTCTTCAGGAGTCATTTTGACTTCTCCGTAATAGCGTTCGTTACAGCGCTCGCCACGGCGCTGGTGATGCTGGCCAGGAGTGCTGCCTTTTCAGGCTCTCCGTCGCCGCCACCAGCAGGGGGATCGGTGCGCTGCTTGCCCACACCCCCCACGTCCATGAACGCCTTGAGCAGAACGCCCTGATCTCTCAGGCTGCGCTCCAGCTTGGTAAAGCGTTCGTCGGTATCCTTCGCCGAGCAGCCGCAGCCCCCGGCGTTCTTGTCGTCGTCGCCCTTGGGCTCGGGTGGTGTCGCGGCCTTGGGCTCGCAGCACCGCTTGCCCTCCTGGACGGGCCAGGCCGCCGGGCAGGTGCCCGACTCGGGGAGTTCGATGCACCCCTTGTCGATCAGCTCCAGTTCCGCATCCCCGTCCTTGCCTGTGTAGGCCAGGTGGGCGCGGCGTTCACCACCGTTGATCACAGTGATGCAGTCTCGGGGGAGCAGGCCCATCTTGACCAGCAGCCCCGACTCGGTCTGGCGGAACGCGCCCTTGAGCGCCCGCTCCATCACGGCGTTGCGGTTGGAGGGCACGTTCACCACCGAGAACTCGTACAGCTCCTGCTTGGTGAACCGGACCCCGCGGATCAGCTCATCGCCGTCATCCTCCAGGGGCTCGAACTCCTCGGGCATGAACCCGGCGCTCACGCTGGTGATGATCTCCTCATCGAGGAGGCCGAACAGCATGTCGGCGAGCTGGTGTTTGCCCGGCGTCGGGAACTTGGCCCCGGAGACCAGGGCATCGTTCTCGATCCGGGGGTTGACCGGGGCGGCGATGGCCGGGATTGAGTGGTCGTGGTTCCAGAGGACCA